>Ga0222664_1000089_pt1 | contig 69544 bp, 49 predicted proteins | sample AntAcemetagen604_FD_181147 | JGI IMG/M metagenome (GOLD analysis project Ga0222664, IMG submission 181147) | Saline water microbial communities from Ace Lake, Antarctica - #604 | ecosystem: Environmental > Aquatic > Non-marine Saline and Alkaline > Saline | place: Antarctica: Ace Lake... | reverse complement strand
ATTCGGATGAAGTTCAATTTCCAGAATTGGCCTTTTTTACACCTAAAACGGTTATTACTCAAAAGGGAAATCAAGTCTTTTTTTATGGCGATGACCAAACAATTGAATTAATAATTGAAAAAATAAAATTTCAAAAAATAGAGCCCTTCAATCCACCTGAAAAGAAAGTTTTTGAATCAAAAACTTCAAAAGAACAATACATAAAAACAATTAATAGCTTAAAACAAGAAATAAAGCGCGGAAACATTTATGAGATAAACTACTGCATTGAGTTTTTTGCCAAAAAGTATGACCTTGACCCTTTGGCGCTCTACCAATATTTTGTTGCTGATTCAATTGTGCCATTTGGAGCTTTTTGTAGATTTAACAATCACTTTATTTTTTCGGCAAGCCCCGAACGATTTTTAAAAAAACAAGATCAAAAACTCATTTCACAGCCTATTAAAGGCACCTCAAGAAGGCAGGAGTTTGGTAACCACGATCTTGAAAGGGAGACCTTAAAAAGCAGCCTAAAAGACCAAACTGAAAATGTAATGATTGTTGATTTGGTTAGAAATGATTTATCGAAAACAGCATCGAGAGCGTCTGTTAAGGTAGAAGAGTTATTTGGTGTTTACTCATTCCCAACTGTTCACCAACTTATTTCTACTATAACTTCGAATGTTGATGCGAATACAAATCCAGTTGAGGTTTTGAAAACTTGTTTTCCAATGGGAAGCATGACGGGCGCTCCTAAAATTAGTGCAATGAAATTAGCCGAAAAGCATGAAAACTTTAAACGTGGAATGTACTCTGGTGCTTTGGGTTTTTTTACCCCAAATAACGATTTTGACTTTAATGTAGTAATTCGTTCAGCCATTTATAATGTGGAAACAAAATACTTAAGTTACGCTGTTGGTGGGGCAATAACCGATTTATCGAATGCCGAAGATGAGTATGAGGAATGCTTGCTTAAAGCCGAACGGTTTTTGAAACTATTTCATTAAATTAAAAAAGGGGCCTTGGCCCCTTTTTATTTGTATCATTTTTTTTTCAGAAAATGTCGATTACTCTTTTCTTTTTTGCTTCAATTTCTACTTTAGGAAGTTCTATTTTTAAAATTCCGTCAAGATAATTTGCTTTAATTTTTTCAGCATCTACATTTTCTGGTAGTTGAAATTTTCTCTCGAAAGACTTTTTATAAAACTCTCTTTTGATAATTGAGCCATCCTTAACTTCCTCTTCCTTTATTTCAGAATGAATTTTTATAATGTTCTCATCAACTTCTATATTGATGTCATTTTTACTAAATCCTGGAACTGAAAGTTCAATTTCAAAGCTATTTTCAAGCTCGTTCACATTTGCAGATGGAATAAAATTATTATTCATGTGCCTTCCTCCCATCAAGAAATCGTCATTAAAAAATTCGTTGATTAAATTTGGGAAAACATTTCTTGGTTTTTGATATCTTACTAGTGTCATTTTTTTAAATTTTTATTGTTAAACATTTTTCTCACTTCTTCAAATGGAATACCAAATCAAAAAATGATGTTATTTTGTGAAATTTTGTCATCTGAACCTAAAACAACCTGCCAAATTGACTGATAATCAAGAATTTACACCAATTATAGAAGCCAAAATTTCCGCCCGAATTTTAACAAGTGAATTATTAAAACCAAAGGATGAAATTTTACTTGGCATTAGTGGTGGTTCAGATTCTGTTGCTCTTTTTCATTTTTTAGTGCGAAAGGGATATAAAGTTTCCTTAGCCCATTGCAATTACCAATTGAGAAGTGATGATGCAAATACTGATGAACAATTTGTTCGAGAATTAGCCAAGCAATACAAAGTAAAAGCCCATTTTATAAAATTCGACACTCATAATATTCTTAAAACATCAAAAGGTTCTTTGCAGATGGTAGCTAGAGACCTTCGGTATGAGTATTTCGAAAAGCTATCAAATGAATTCAAGTATGATGTTATTGCAATTGCCACCAATCTTAATGATCAATTAGAAACTGTTCTATTAAATTTAACTAAGGGAACTGGCATAAAAGGATTAAGTGGAATTGAACCAAAAAGAAAAAATATTGTACGGCCACTTTTAGATGTTTCCAAAACTGAAATCAAGAATTACCTTAAAGAATTAGGTCAAAATCATCGCGAAGATTTATCAAATCAGGAAAATAAATATCAAAGAAATTTAATTCGTAATACCGTCATTCCTGAACTTGAAAAAATAAATCCTGATTTGCTACAAACTTTTAGAACAAGCTTAGAGCATCTAAAAATGGATGAATCTGCATCAGAATTTGGATTGAGAAAAGCATTAAAAATATGCAAATTAAAAAACAGCAAAGAAGAAGTTTCTCTAGAAATAGAAAAGCTATTAGAGTTTGAGTTTTTCCCTAAAATAATTTGGGAGGTTTCTAAAAAGTTTGGTTTTACTAGTTTACAAATTGATGAGATAAAATCTCTTATCAAAAGTCAATCTGGTAAATATGTAAAATCAGAAAAAGCAATTTGCTTAAAAAACAGAAACCATTTGGTATTCTCTTTAAAATCAAAGGAAATAAAACCTGAAATAATCATTAAAAAACTACCTTTTAAAAAGGATTCTTTAGAAATTACTGAAATTAAAAATGCACCCTTAAAATCTATTAAATCTAAAAATCAAGAGTTTGTAGATGGGAATAAAATAATACTTCCTTTAAAAATTAGAATGTGGAAAACAGGAGACAAAATGATTCCTTTAGGTATGAAAGGATCTAAAAAGGTAAGTGATATTTTAATTGACTCAAAAACCTCATATCTTGAAAAAGAAAAACAACTTATTTTAGAAAATGGGGATGGGAAAATAATTTGGTTGGTAGGAAAAAGAATTTCTGAAAGTTTTAAATTAACAGAACATACAAAACAAAAATTACAGTTGCTTTTTAGCCCTTTGCCCTAATTGCATCTACAGGGTTCATTCTAGCTGCAGAAAGTGCAGGAATAATACCCGAAACAAGACCTATAGAAACTGAAATAAAAATACCAATCGCAATATTTTTTAAACTTAGGAATAGGTCCATATCCAAAAGTTGGCTAAACCCGATGGTAGCTAAAAAAATAATTAACAAACCAACGCCTCCTCCTATTAAACAAAGAATTACTGCTTCGGTTAAAAACTGAAAAAGAATAAAAGAGTTTTTAGCGCCAATTGATTTTTGAATTCCAATAATATTAGTTCTTTCTTTTACACTTACAAACATGATGTTGGCAATACTAAACCCTCCAACTAAAATTGAAAAAAGTCCAATAATAAAACCTGTGGTGTTAATCATTCCAAAAAGCCCATCGAAAGCTTTTGACAAAACACTTATTTCATTAATGGCAAAGTTATCCTCAGCTTTAGGCTTTACTTTCCTGATGGAGCGCATCAAAATTTTTATTTCATCTTTCATTTGCTCATTTGAAATATCCTCTTTTGCTTTTACCAAAATTGAAGGATTCCCCCTACCTAAATCGATATTTATCATTTTCCTTCCAAAATTCATTGGAATCAGAATTTGTTCATCTACCGATTCCCCAACTATACTTGAACCTTCAGGCTTAAAAATTCCGATTACCTCGCAGTTTCTGTCTCCAAGTTTTATTCTTTTCCCGATAGGATAAACTTCTCCAAAAAGTGAGTTAGCCACTAAGGCTCCTAAAATACAAACAGGAGTTCCCGTTGAACTTTCTTGCAAAGAAAAATAGCGTCCAATAACATCAAATGTTTTAACCTGATCATAGGCGTGTGTGGCGGCAATAATAGTAGTGTTTTTTGCTGTTTTACTTTTGTAAGAAACGGTTCTGTTAAAACCATAAATCATAGAAATATCTGAGGCCGTTCTGCTTTGTTTTTGCAACCATTTAAACTCATCGTATTTAGGCTGTGGTCTATTTAAGTATTTCCACCAAGCATAATCACCATCAAAACCCCAAGGCCATTTTTGAACAAAAACAACATTATCACCCAAACTTTCAACGCTTCCCCTTACTTCTTTTTCCAAAGAGTCAACCATAGTAAAAACCGCAATAATTGAAAATATTCCAATGGTAACCCCCAATAAAGATAGAATTGTACGCAGCTTATTTACCAATAAGGCATTAATGGCAAAGCTTACACTCTCAAAAAAGAGCCTTATGTACAATCCAATTTTCACAAGCCAAAAGTAACTTTTGAAGCCTGTATTAAACACAATTTTACATGGATGGAAAAAACAGGGGCAAAACTGCCTATAATCCGTTTTAAACAATAGGTATTAGTTATCAACAAAACAGTAAAAATGAGTAGTTTAAGACGACCTCTAAGCCCTATTATTACTAAACTTGCACTGCTTTAGTGGGAAGTAAATGGAAGGAAAAATAAAGATAAAATCAGCCTTAGTTTCAGTATTTCATAAAGATGGATTAGAAACTATTTTAAAGTTATTAAATGACCAAAACGTTGAGATTTACTCAACCGGAGGTACAGAAGCTTTTATTACATCATTAGGATATGATGTAAAAAGGGTGGAAGATCTTACCTCATACCCATCCATTTTAGGAGGCAGGGTAAAAACGTTGCATCCAAAGGTTTTTGGAGGTATTTTAAATCGCTCTAAAAACCAAAAAGATCAAGGAGAATTAATCCAATATGAAATTCCAAATTTTGATTTGGTAATTGTTGATTTATATCCTTTTGAAGAAACAGTTGCTTCAGGAGCGCCGCACGATCAAATTATTGAAAAGATTGATATTGGCGGAATCTCATTGATTAGAGCTGCAGCTAAAAATTATGCTGATTGTTTAATTGTTCCATCAAAAAACGAATACGCATTTTTACAAGATATCTTAGAAAATCAAGGAGGAGAATCTTCTTTAATACAAAGAAGAGCGCTTTCAGCAAAATCTTTTATGGTTTCCTCTCATTATGATACAGCCATTTTTAATTACTTTAATGCTACCGAAAACAATACAGTTTTTAAAGCCAGCATTCACAAAAGCAAAACCTTAAGATACGGGGAAAACCCTCATCAAAAGGGAACTTTTTATGGTAATTTAAATGATGTTTTTGAGCAGATACATGGCAAAGAAATTTCATATAATAACTTATTAGATATTGATGCAGCAATTGCAGTAATTGGAGATTTTACAGAAAGACCAACAATTGCCATTTTAAAACATAATAATGCCTGTGGCATTGCAGAAAGAAATAATTTGAGGCAAGCTTGGAAAGATGCTTTAGCAGCAGATTCTATATCAGCCTTTGGTGGAATTATAATATCAAATCAGGAAATTGATGAGTCTTCGGCTATTGAGATGGATAAAATCTTTTTTGAAGTAGTTTTAGCACCCGAATATAGTGAAGGTGCTTTAGCGGTTTTAAAGAAGAAGAAAAAAAGAATTATATTAAAAACAAAGGATTTTACATCAGAAAACAAACAATACAGAAGTTTACTAAATGGAGTAATTGAGCAAGATAAAGACTTGATTACTGAAACTACTGAAAACCTTAAAACAGTTACCAACTTAAAACCAACTGAAAATCAAATAAATGATTTATTGTTTGCTAATAAGCTAGTAAAACACACCAAATCAAATGCTATTATTTTGGCTAAAAATGGCCAACTATTGGCCAGTGGAACAGGTCAAACATCTCGAGTAGATGCACTAAACCAAGCTATTGAAAAATCGCGTAATTTTGGATTTGATTTAAAGGGTGCTGTAATGGCTTCAGATGCATTTTTCCCTTTTCCAGATTGTGTTGAAATTGCAGGTAAAGCAGGAATAACATCTGTTATTCAGCCAGGTGGCTCCATAAAAGACCAAGAATCGGTTGATTATTGTAACAATAACGGTATGAGCATGGTGATTACCGGATTAAGACATTTTAAGCATTAAAATAACATGGGATTATTTGATTTTTTTACACAAGAAATTGCCATAGATCTCGGTACCGCAAATACCCTTATTATTTATAAGGATAAAGTTGTAGTTGACGAACCATCTATAGTTGCTATAGATAGGGCTTCATCTAGAGTTATTGCTGTTGGTAAAAAAGCCATGCAAATGCATGGTAAAACACACGAAAACATTAAAACTAATCGACCTCTAAAAGATGGTGTAATTGCTGATTTTCAAGCAGCTGAGCACATGATTAGGGAAATGATTAAAATGATAAATCCGAAAAAGCGTTTTTTTAACCCATCTTTAAAAATGGTAATCTGTATTCCTAGCGGAATAACTGAGGTTGAAAAAAGAGCTGTAAGAGACTCTGCCGAACATGCAGGAGCAAAAGAGGTTTATTTAATTAGAGAGCCAATGGCAGCTGCAATTGGTATTGGTATTGATGTTGAAGAGCCAATGGGTAACATGATTATTGATATTGGTGGTGGAACAAGTGAAATTGCAGTAATTGCTTTAGGCGGTATTGTTTGCGATAAATCTATTAGAGTTGCAGGTGATGAGTTTACAAGTGATATTGAAGATTACTTAAGAAGACAGCACAACATATTAATTGGTGAACGAACTGCTGAAAGAATAAAAATTGAAGTTGGAGCAGCACTTCCAGAATTAGACAATCCACCAGATGATTATGCTGTTCACGGTAGAGATTTAATGACCGGTATTCCAAAAGAAATTACAGTTTCTTATGTGGAAATTGCTCACGCTTTAGATAAGTCAATTTCAAAAATTGAAGAAGCCATTTTAAGTGCTTTAGAAATGACCCCTCCTGAACTTTCTGCAGATATTTACAAAACAGGCATTTATATGGCAGGTGGTGGCTCAATGCTTAGAGGACTTGACAAAAGAATTCAAATGAAAACTAAATTACCTGTTCACGTTGCTGAAGATCCATTAAGGGCAGTAGCAAGAGGTACAGGCATTGCATTAAAAAATATTGAAAAATTTCAATTCTTGGAGCGTTAAACTTAGCAATAGGAAAATGGATTTAGAAAAGTATGAGGAACTTATTAAATATTATTTGGAAATATCAGTTTTTCATTCTTTTTCTTTTTTTTCAAACTTTAAGTTTAACCTTACTTTTTCAATTTAATAAATTCCAAAAAGCATCTCTTTTAAATTATACGGCTGAGATTTCGGGGTCAACTTTTTTATTGCTTAATAATGTTACTACTTACCTTGAGCTAAAAGAAATAAACGACCAATTACTTAAGGAAAATAAAAAGTTAAGAAATAAATCAAAACAAGCTTCTTATTATTCCCTACATCCCAATAGAATTTTTTTTAACGACTCTTTACATCAAAAAAATTATAATTATTTAGGGGCTTTTATTATTAACAATTCTGTTTCAGAAAGAAACAATTATATCACTATCAATAAAGGACGACTTTCAGGAATTAAACCAGAAATGGGCTTGGTTACTGATAAAGGAGTTGTAGGAATTGTAAAAGATGTTTCAGAACATTTTGCAGTTGCACTATCTGTTTTGCACAGTAAAACAAAAATAAGTGTGACTTTAAAAAAGTCGCAATATTTTGGGTTGGTAACTTGGTTAGGCAAATCTCCAAACAGAATGTCTTTAGAAGATATTCCTAACCACGTAAATATTGAGGTTGGCGATACTGTTATTACAAGTGGCTCTTCCTCAATTTTTCCTTTTGGAATTCCAGTCGGAACAATTACAGAATTTGAAAAGATTGATGGCGAAGTTTTTTATAAAATAAAATTAAAACCTACCCAAGATTTAAGAAATGTACACCATTGTTACATCGTTGAAAATATATTAAAATTTGAACTAAAGAATTTAGAGGAGGAGGCTCAAGCTGATGAGGATTGATTTACTTGGATATATTTTAAGGTTTGTGTTTTTAGTAATGCTACAAGTTTTGGTTTTCAATCATATTCACGCTTTCGACTTTATAACACCTTTTGTGTATGTTTTATTTTTAATCTCACTACCTGTAGATTTTAAAGGGGGATTGCTTTTACTAGTATCGTTTTTATTGGGGTTAAGTGTAGATATTTTCACAAATACTTTGGGAATGCATGCTTTTGCATGTGTTATGGCAGCTTTTGCACGTCCGTTTTTATTAAATATTACTTCGCCTAGAGATGGTTATGAATTCGGCGTAAAGCCCTCCATTCAAGAATTGGGATTTGTTTGGTTTATTAGCTTTTCTGGATTATTAATTTTAATTCATCACTTTACACTTTACCTTATTGAAATTTTAAGATTTTCAGAAATTTTCAGGGTTACAGGTAGGGCTTTATCAAGTGGTTTTTTTACACTCGTTATTATTACAATCATACAATTGCTTAACTCTAAAACATCTCGCACAGAATGAGGTCTTTAGAAGATCGTAAAATAGTAATTCTCGGTATTTTCATCATAATAAGTGTAACCTATTTAATAAGGTTATTTTACTTACAGGTAATTGATGAAACATATAAACTTTCAGCAAAAAACCAAGCCCTTAGATATGTAATTCAATATGCACCAAGAGGTCTTATTTACGATAGAAACCATGAACTTTTAGTTTATAATGAAGCGGCCTATGATATAATGGTTATTCCCCGACAGGTAAAAGGAATTGATACTGCAGGTTTTTGCAATTTATTGGGATTAACCTTTGAGGAGTTTAACTTAAAAATGGCTGAAGCAAAAGAGTTTTCTACCTATAAAGCTTCTGCTTTTGAAAAACAAATACCCTCAAATCAATTTGCATCCATTTCAGAAAAGCTCTATCAATACAATGGATTCTATATTCAAAAAAGAACTTTAAGAAAATACCCAAAACCAATTGCAGCTCACGTTTTGGGTTATGTAAGTGAAGTTTCGCCAAATGATATTACAAAAGATAATTATTATAAAAACGGAGATTATAAAGGTATATCGGGTTTAGAAAAGGAATACGAAAAAGAATTAAGAGGAAGGAGAGGCCGAAAGGTTTTGTTAGTTGATGTTCACAACAGAGAAAAAGGTAGTTACAAAAATGGAAGTTATGACTCTCTTGCTATTGAAGGAGATAACTTGTATTGTACAATAGATAGAGAGCTTCAGGCATACGGAGAAAGCCTTATGCAAAACAAAAGAGGAAGCATTGTTGCAATTGAGCCAGCAACAGGAGAAATTTTAGCACTAATTTCATCACCAAGCTACGACCCTAATATTTTAGTAGGAAGAGACCGCTCCAAAAACTATAAAATGCTCGTTGCAAATGATTCGCTAAATCCACTTTTTAATAGAGCAATAAATGCGCAATACAGACCTGGTTCAATTTTTAAATTAGTAGAATCTCTAATTGGATTACAAACAGGGGTAATAACTACTGAAACTAGAATAAGATGTAATCGGTCAATAATAAATTGCCATGGTTCGCATTCCAATGATAATTTGGTGGAAGCCATTCAACACTCTTGTAACCCATATTTCCATCAAGTTTATAAAAAAATAATTCAACAAGGAAAAAGCAATTCTATTTTTAAAGACAGCGAAATTGGTTTGAAGCAATGGCACGAAATGGTAAACAAATTTGGATTTGGTCATAAGCTGCAGTCTGATATTCCAGGAATTGGGTCGGGACTTGTGCCTGATGTGGGCTTTTACAACAAATGGTATGGCGAAGGCCGTTGGGCTTTTTCTACTATTTATTCAAATAGTATTGGTGAGGGTGAGCTTGGTGTAGTGCCAATTCAAATGGCAAACCTAGCGGCAACAATCGCAAATAAAGGCTTTTATTATACTCCCCATTTAATTAAATCAATAAGTGATTCGGGCAGAGTTAGAGAAGAGTTTGTTACCAAAAGGAATACTGATATTGATGCAAAATATTTTGACCCTGTTATCTCAGCCATGTCTGCAGTTGTAAATAAAGACGGAGGAACCGCCAGAAGAGCAAGAATAGATAGCATTGAGGTTTGTGGCAAAACAGGAACTGTTCAAAATAAAGATAGGCCAGACCATTCTGTGTTTATTTGCTTTGCGCCAAGAGAAAACCCAAAAATTGCAATTGCGGCTTATGTTGAATATTCAGATTTTGGCGGTCTTTGGTCAGCACCAATATCGGCCCTTATGATTGAAAAATATCTTACTGGAAAAATTATAGATAAAAAGAAGGAGCAGAGAATATTAGATGCTTCGTTTTTAACGATATATGAGGAAAAATAATTCCATAAAAAAAAATATTGATTGGTTTACAATCTTGCTTTTTGGCATTTTGGTATTTATGGGCTGGATAAACATTTTTGCGGCAAATTACTCAGAAGAAAGTGCTACTCTTTTTGATTTTAGCAAAAATTATGGCAAACAGGCCATCTGGATATTTGCTTCTCTCATACTTATTCTAATTATTTTGATTTTAGATGCTCAAATTTTTAGTTCATTTGCCTACCCCATATACGTTTCGTCCCTCATTCTACTAATTGGGGTACTGATATTTGGGCATGAAATTAAAGGGGCTAAAAGTTGGTTTGTTTTTGGAGGGTTTAGTTTTCAACCTTCCGAATTTGCAAAATTCGGAACAGCCCTCGCACTCACAAAATACCTTAATGATTTAAGTAAAACAGCTCAGCAATTTAAAGTTCGGTTTACATCAATAATAATATTGGTATTGCCCGCTGCTCTTATAATGTTGCAACCTGATACAGGTTCAACTTTAGTTTATGCAGCTTTTATTTTTGTGCTTTATAGAGAGGGTTTATCAGGTAACGTGCTGCTTTTAGGACTTGGAGCTGCCGTATTTTTTATTCTCGCTTTATTGGTAAAAACAACATCTATTGGGTTGCCATTTGGGTTAATTATGGAAGGTAAAATCGTATTACTTTTCTCTGTTTTTTTAATTCTAGGAGTTATCTATTTACTTTTTAATAGTAAAAAAAGAAAATTATTACTTCCTCTTATAATCTTTTTTGGTCTAGTATCAGGATATATTTTTAGTGTAGATTATGTTTTTGATAATGTTTTATCATCTCATCAGCAAGATAGAATAAATGAGTTATTGGGTATAACATTTGACCCACGGGGCGCAGGTTATAATGTAAATCAGTCTAAAATTGCTATTGGTTCGGGTGGTTTTTTGGGCAAAGGATTTTTAGAGGGAACCCAAACCAAATTTAATTTCGTGCCTGAACAAAGCACAGATTTTATATTTTGTACTGTAGGTGAAGAATGGGGCTTTTTAGGTTCTTTTATTTTGGTGACATTATTTGTTACCCTCTTTTTTAGATTAATATTTCTGGCGGAACGCCAAAGGTCAAACTTCTCCAGGATTTACCTTTATTGTGTTTCTTCGATTCTATTTTTCCACTTTGCCATAAATATAGGTATGACAATTGGCCTTGCACCTGTAATAGGAATTCCACTACCATTTTTTAGTTATGGAGGCTCTTCATTATGGAGTTTTACCTTATTGCTTTTTGTTGGATTGAGACTCGATGCAGAGAGAAAGCATGTATTAAGATAGACTTTATTCGTCTATCATTAATTTATAAGTAGGGTCTTCAAAAACATTAACCTCAATAATCTTTTCTGCATTTTTTAGAAGCTTTCTACAATCTTGACTTAAATGCTTTAAATGTAAAGTCTTGCCGCTTTTTTGATAACGCTCTGTAATTTTATTTAATGCTTCAATTGCCGACATATCTACCACCCTACTTTCAGCAAAGTCAATGTAAACTTCTTTTGGATCATTTTCTACATCAAACTTTTCGTTAAAGGCAGCAATAGAACCAAAAAATAAAGGACCATAAATTTCGTAATGTTTAGCCCCAAATTCATCAATTGATTTTCTGGCTCTAATTCTTTTAGCATTATCCCAAGCAAAAACTAAAGCTGCTACTACAACACCAATTAAAACGGCAAGTGCCAAGTTATGTAAGAATACAGTTATTAATGTAACAATTACCATTACCAAAATATCAGATTTAGGCATTCTGTTAAATGTTTTTAAACTTGCCCATTCAAAAGTTCCTATAGATACCATTATCATTAAGCCAGTTAATGCTGCCATAGGTAATTTTTCAATAATAGAGGCTCCAAACATGATAAATACCAAAAGCATTAAAGAAGCAAAAATGCCTGATAATCTAGCACGTGCTCCAGATGAAATATTTATTAAACTTTGTCCAATCATGGCGCAACCACCCATTCCAGAAAATAAACCAGATAAGATATTTGCGGCTCCTTGTGCTACAGCTTCCTTGTTTCCTCTACCTCGAGTTTGAGTAATTTCATCAATAATATTTAAAGTTAACAAGCTTTCTATTAAACCAACTCCAGCTACAATAGCAGCATAAGGTAAGATTACCAAAAGGGTTTCGATGTTAATAGGCAAATTTGGCAAATGAAAAGGCGGAAACCCTCCTTCAATAGAGGCCATATCTCCAACAGTTTTGGTATCTACATTAAAAAAGTATGCTATTCCAAAAACTAATAGAATTGCTGTTAATGAAGCAGGAATAGCTTTACTCAACCTTGGTAATCCCCAAATAATTAGCATGGTAAAAAGTACTAATCCCGAAAAAATAAAAAGAGGCATTCCAGTTAACCAATCTCCAGTTGGCGCTTTAAATTGGTCTAGTTGCGACATAAAAATAATTATTGCTAATCCATTCACAAATCCAAAAATAACAGGATGTGGAACCAATCTCATAAGCTTACCCAAACGTAAAAAACCTGCGGTCATTTGAATTAATCCTGCAAGAATCACTGTTGCAAAAACATATTCTACACCATGAGATTTTACTAGCGTAACCAAAACAACAGCTATTGCACCCGTTGCACCTGAAATCATTCCAGGCCTTCCACCAAATATTGAAGTAATCAAACCCATTACAAATGCAGCATACAGGCCTGTTAAAGGAGATAGACCTGCTATTAGGGCAAATGCAACAGCTTCGGGGACTAAAGCCAAAGCCACTGTTAAGCCCGAAAGAATTTCGTTCTTATAATTTACTTTTTGAGATAGGTCGAAAAGGTTAAAGTACTTTCTCATAAAATTTAATGAAAGGATAAAAAAAGACCGCCATACCGAAAAATCGATATGGCGGTAAATATGAAGTTATGTTGGTTTTAATTAATAGAACTTTCCTCTATTATCAACAATTTTCGCGTTTTCTTTAAGGGCATTAAAAGTTTCAAAATCAACCCTAGATTGTAAACCTCTATTTAGATCTGAAGAAACTACTTCGGCTACAGCCTCTTGGGCTTGATTTAAGCTATTTAGTTGAACAACGTAAACACCCCTTTTACCTGTTATTGGTTTTGAAATTTGATTTGGCTGAAGTGTAACTAAGGCTCCTAATATTGCTCCTTCAGGCCCTATTCCAGGAATAGTATAATCACTGAATGATATGTTTTCGGCCAATTGAATAGATTCTCCAATTGTTGAAGCCATGCTATTTAAATCAGTTTTTCCTTCTATTTGAGAAGCAATAAGATTAGCTTTTTTCTCATTTAATACTTCAACCCTAATTAAATCTTCAATTTCATCTAAAGGTAAAACACCTTTTTCTCTGATGTTGGTTAAGCTGGCAACAACAAATTTGTCATCCATTTCAAAAGGTTCAGAAACTTCGTTTTTTGAAGCTTCGTAAGCCCATCTAATTAATGGTCTGGGTGACTCCAAATTTCCTAAGGCTTTATCATTTTCTCTAATATAACCTGCAGTTTGAATACCGTATTCTGCACCTGCTTGTTTAAAGCTTTCATAATCATTGTTATTAATTGAAAAAGCACTAGCTAAGTTAAATACATTGTCATAAGTTGATTTACTTGGCCTAATTTCTCTATCAATAATTGCAGCTAAAACCTTTTTGGTTTCTTTTGTTTTTTCTTGAATCTCAATTATGTGATAACCAAATTGAGTTTTAACTATTGGCATATCTCCTACTTTACCATTAAAACAAGCATCATTAAAAGGCTTTACCATTCTGCCTTCTGTAAACCATTCTAAATCTCCACCTTTTTCAGCCGAAGGCTTATCTGCAGATTCAGTAACAGCAACAGATGCAAAGTCAGCTCCATTTTTTATTGCGTTTTTAATGCTGTCTGCTTTAGATTTCAATTTGGTTGAATCTTTGGGATCTTGCATTTGAAGTAATATATGTCTAGCTTTCACAGAGTCTGAAGATATTTTATCTCCAATAATCTTTATCAATTTAAAAAATCCTGCATCCGCTATTGGGCCATAAACTGTATCAATTGGTCCATTATATGCTATTGAGTCAATAGCTAAAGGAAGTTGGCCTTTCTTGTAATATTTAACATTAAAAGGAGTGTCAGCATAATCGTTTACAAATAATGTATCCTCTTCTGATTGTTCAAATTTTACTTTTAAGTCTGATAATTCTTCATTTATAGAATTAATATCATTTTCTGAAGGATTAACAGCAAATACAATGTATTCAAGCCCTCTTGAAGTTTCTTTTTGAGTGAATCTTTCTTCTTCTTTGTGATTATTATAAAACTTTTTTAAGTCACCATCGCTAACTTCAACCTGATCATCAGGAATAGATGCGAAATTTTTAACAATATAATTAAACGAAATTTTTTGGTTTCTTGAGGTTAACTCGTCGTTTATTTCAATTGGAGAAGGATTCAAACCCTTTTTGATAAGATTATAATATTTTGTTGAAAGCCTATCTAATTTAATGGCTCTTTCAACTGGTAACCAAGTTTCTGCTTGATCGCTTTCTAATACCTGACGAATGTAATTTATTACATTTTGTGAGCTTAAACCACCAGTTCTTGGGTCTCTAAATTGCTCGTAAACTTGCCCAGTTTGTGGATCTGTAAAATACTGAGTCATTATTGAATTTGGACCAGTATTTTTTATTGAATAATATAGTTCTTCAGGAGATACAGAAAGGCCTAGTTCCTCATATTCTTGAAACATTATTTTTTCTTGCAATAAAACATTCCAAACTCTTTGTCTAACTTGCTCTCTTGCAGCTTCATCAAAATTTTCTCCTCCAACTTCTTTTTGAACCATAGTTTCAAATTCTTGAAAAGAAATTTTCTTTCCCCTAATTTCAGCTACATTAGTTTCTTGTTGTTGAAGTAATCCTGCACCAGTTCCTAACAAATCGCTTAAAACGAATAAGCCCATTGCTACTCCGATAACTGCTATTAATAATCCTGATTGGTTTCTTATTTTTGAAATTACAGCCATTTTGCCGATTTTTTATTGAGCCTGCGAATATACAATCATAGTTGGTAAATAAAAAAAATTACACCTACTGTAAATAATTGATAAACAAGCTATTATATTTTTTTATTGGTTTTCCTTTCGTGTAACCTTTACAATTTCGATTTTATGCATCGAAACATCGCTGATTAAGAAGCTATAATCATCAGATTCTATGGTTTCTCCTTTTTCTGGAATGCTTTCATGAAGATTTATTATATAACCTGCTAAAGTTTCATATTCATCAGACTCAGGAAAATCCAATTTATATTGTTCGTTTAAATGATCAATCTCCAATCTTGCAGAAAAAATAAATTCATTTTCTGATATTACCTTTTCAATTGAGTCTTCGTTATCATGTTCATCCTCAATATCTCCAAATAACTCCTCAATAACATCTTCAATCGTAACCATGCCTGATGTTCCTCCAAACTCATCCACCACAACAGCTACACTCTTTTTTTGCTTTGTGAAAAATTCTAAAATCTCACTAGCGGGCATAGATTCAGGTATTACAGGAATAGGCAAAAGAATACTTTTAAGGTCTTTCGGTTTTTTAAACAATTCAAATGAGTGCGTGTATCCTATGATATTATCTATTGACTCTCGAAATATTAATAACTTGGAAAAACCTGTTTCATAAAATTTATTTTGAAGAGTTTTTAAATCTGTGTTTTCATCCAAAGCCTCAATTTCAGTCCGAGGAACCATGCATTCTCTGGCTTTTACTTTCGAAAAGTCAAGTGCGTTTTGAAAAATTTGCACTTCAGTTTCAATATTTTCATCTTTTGAATTTTTAGATGCTGCCTCCTTTAAATAATTATCTAAATCAACCATTCTAAAGTTTAGTTCGCCATCTTCATTTTTAACATTAAACAATGCTTTTAAAACTGCATTAGAAATTGCTATTGAAATCCAGATTAAAGGAAACAAAAGATAATAAATAACAACAATAGGAAGCGCGAATAAGCTTAAAATACTGTTTGGGTTTATTCTAAATAATGCCTTTGGTAAAAACTCTGCAACAAAAAGAATTAGTAATGTTGATACTATTGTTTGAAGAAAAAAAACAGTAAACTCAGAAGAAAAAATAGAGAAAAAAATCGGCTCTAAAATTTTTGCCATAAAAATACCATATACTACAAGCGCAATGTTATTTCCAACAAGCATTGTACTAATAAAACGACTTGGGTTTTTATTAAAAAAAGATAATACCCTTGCATTAAAAAAACCAAGCTTATTGTCGAGCTCAATTTTTAATTTGTTTGCAGAAATAAAGGCAATCTCTAGCCCTGAGAACATTGCAGAAAAAAGCAATGAAAAAAGAATGATAAGAAAATCAGTTTGGTCCATTTTATCCCGAGGGAAAGTTACTTATTGTTATCGAGTTTTTCCATTTTTTTTCGGTGAAATCTTCTTAGTCCATACATTGCAAGGGCAACAAATGGCAAAATAAAGGGTAAAAAAGATTCTTCAGCTCTGCCTATTTTAAAAATATAAAAACCATAAAATGCAGTTGCAATGGCTATAATTAGCCAAAAAAACTCCATAAACTTATTGTACTTCTGCATTTTCTTTTTCTTCGTTTATTGTAATAACACCCTTTATATTTTTGATTCGATACTGCGTAAAGTCTTCATTTGCATCTAAACCATCGCCATATATTATCTCTTCTTGAGTTTCTATTTTTACAAACTCATTTGATTTTATTCTCTTTTCAGTTTTTAGCCAAACTAAATGTTCTGTATTAAGTCGATCACCATTAACATTCACAACTATTACATTTCCTTTAGCTTCCATCATATTTTCCTTTTCGTAATCAATTGCATAATCTGCGAAAAGTTCACTTTCTTGCTCGCCTAATTTATTAAAAAAGGTCACATGAATTCCATCTTTAAATTCAGTATATGCTTTTTCTGTATTGAATCTTTCGAGCTTTGGCGCTTCAATTACCATTTTAGAATATCCAGAATCTGAGTAAATTATTTTAATATTCTCAGATTCTTCAGCAGGAAGTTCTGTTGCAGCGGTTAATAAATTCACTTTTTCTACATTGTTTTCACAGGATATCAAAAAAAACACCCCAATTAAAAAAATTGAGGTGCAAATTTTATGGAAAAAGTTTAGTCCCAATTATTTGGTCCTAATAGTTGTAGTACCTGTAATCCAACAACCTTCGAAAGTATAAGTATCACCATCGGACAAGCTGTAGAAAAAACAATTTTCTTTTGAAGGAAACTGCTCTTTTGCTTGTGCTAATTTTTTAGAAGCCTTATCAGAAACAGACTCATCTGAATTTGCTCTCATGTAATAGTCATAGGCTAACCACCAGCCAGCTTTATCATCGCATTCATTTTTACCACAACTTTTACCACCATAACCATAAGCATCGCCTATTAAAATTAAGGCTTCTCCAGAGTTGGACTTAATTTCTAATGCTTTTGAAGCAGCAATCTTTGTATTTTGAAATTCTTTAGAAATTAAATTTGCCTTTGCCATGTTAATGTAAGCATCATAGTTTTCATTATTATCTTCTCTCAATTCAATTGATTTTTTAAAGAATTCAATTGCTTCACTATACTTTTCTCTTTTTAATTTTCCAATTGCAATGCCATAAGAAGCAGTTGCATCAGGTTCTATATTATTTAATGCTATTGCAGCATTTAAATAAAGGTCTTCATCGTTACATCCTCTTTTGTCTAATATTTTCATTAAACTTTTTAGTGCTTTTGCATCTGTTTTAATCTCATCAAATTTTGGAGTAAATAATTCAATTAAATCCGCACAATCTGCAACTTTCGCAAAATACTTTTCAAGATTCTCTCCTGCTTTTTCATAAGTAGATCCATACTTTTCGTTGTTTGCTACATTGTAATCTACAACATCAGCCAATTTTGGATATAACTCTAGTAATTCTTCTTTGGTTGTTAGTTTTTTAGCATACATGTAGTATTTTGCTACGAAAAGATAAACTACAGCAGAAGGACTAAAATTATTTCCCTCTAAGTTATACGACTTTATCAATACATCATACGCTGCCTTCGGGTCGTCTTTTCTATACTTCATCATATCAACCCCTTTGGTCCCTAAAACTTTTCCCTCTTCCCCAAAGTTTTCTATACGTAAATCGTATAACCATAAAAGAGTATCTACCATGGCATTCATTTTTACTTCATTTCCTTCTTTTTCATATTTATCTCTGAAAAATTCAATCATTTTATCGCCTCGTATATATAGGTTTTTAGATGAACCAGGACATACTTCAAGAGCAGTTCTCCAGCCCTTCATAGCATCTTTATAATTTTCTTGTTTGTAAAACTCAGAATACAATGAAAGGCTCTGAATACATTTTAAACTATCCTCTGGAGTTTCTCCATAATTTCTTCCTTCATCATCTTGACTATATGCTTGTGCACTTAAAACTAAGGCAAAAAGTATAAATCCTATTTTTTTTATCATTTTCATTTTAATCTATTTTTCTTCTAACAAACCATCTATCAAACTTGTGAGGGGATATAGAAATACCGATATAAAAATTATTAAATTGTTCACTATATGTTCCAATATTTCCATTATTTCTTCCTCCAATTTCAGCACCAATATTTATAGAGGTAAATGATTGAGACTTCAACAACGGTAACCCTAAGCCAAAAGTAATGCCAAACTCTGAAACACTTCCTCCATCATAGTTTATTCCTGTATTTACGACCCTTGCTCCTAGTCTATATTTTATTACGCTTAACAATTTGGTAACATCTTCAACATTAGGTATATATTGAACACCAAGTGAAAACTCACTTCTGTCAGAATTGTTCAAATTTTTGCTAATTATTTTGGCTGTAGAAAATGCTGTGAATTTATAATCCGCATTTATTATTAATCCTTTTCCAATTTCAAAAGAAAGTCCCAAACCAAGAGACTGAGGTAAAGTTGAACTTCCGGTGTCGGTGGAAAATGAAATAGTATCTTTTGGTATTTCATTTCCGGGAGAACCTGCAAATGAATTAAAAAGGCTTAAATTATTTGAGTTCAAAGATTGACTTGGCTGATAGGTAGCTCCAAAACCAAAACTCAAATCTTTTGAAAGCTTTCTCATGTAATGTAAACCAAAATCTAAGTAGATATCTGAGATTTTTAGTTGTGAAACATATTTAGTATTAAAATTACTTGAACCTGCCTCAGAAATAGTTGAATATTGAAAATTTGATTGATTACCAAAAAGGTAATTTAAGTTTGAACCAATTGAAATTATATTTAAGCTATCCTTATAGAGTTTGTAGCCTATTCCAATAATTGCATCATTAAAACCTCCTTCACCTAAATAATAATTTGAGATAAATGTGGATGTATTTGGAGATGATGTTTCGTAAACCTCATAATTAGTAGATGAATATGGCTTTAGTCCTAAAACAAAACCAAACCTTTTACCCAATGAAAAGCCATAAAAAAATGATCTTATCCTACCTCCTGAAGTTGCAAAATTTCCTGATGGTAAATTAATATTTGAAGATTGAGCTAAAAACCCTAAATCTACTTGCTGGTAAAACAGGAAGTGGTACGTTGCCGGATTTGCAATATTGATTAATCCTGGGTCTGAAAAACCTGTATTTGCACCGCCAAATCCTAAGTCGGCCGATAAGCCTTTGTTGGCAGGCATACCAAATCCACTAAAACTTAATGGACTTACAAAATTGCTTTGACCAAAAATTAAATTAGAAATAAAAAGAAAAAACAGGAAAACCTTAATTCCGTTTTTGTTCATTGTAACGTAGTACTTCATTTAGTCCCCTACTAACCAAATTTGGGGCTGCAAAAATGTTATTTTTTGGAACACTATCAAAGTATTTTGCATCACCGCCTGTAAAAACGATTTTTAAGTCAGTGTATTGTTCTTTGTAATGATTAATAATTCCTTGCACTTCTGAGCCAATCCCAAATTGCACACCAGACAGAATAGATTCCTCTGTTGATTTTCCTGTTGGTTTAATATTCTCGTTAGGAGTAATTAATGGAAGTTTATCTGTAAAATGATTTAAAGCTTTAAATCTCATACGCATTCCTGGTGCAATACTTCCACCCAAATAGGTTCCTTTAGAAATAATGTCATATTTAATGCAAGTTCCAAAATCTACTACTAGAATATCTTGATTTGGAAAGATAGAATTTGCTCCTACTGCTCCAGCCAATCGATCAACTCCTAGTGACTCCTTAGTACCATATTCATTCTCTATTGGCACTGAAGTAAACTGATTAAACTTTATAAAATTAAATGTTTGCTGCAGGTAATCTTCAATTTCAACTGGATGATCAACAACTGAACACAAAATACACGAATCAACAGATTTTACACCTTTTAGTTTATCATGTATTGATTTGAGTGTAATACCTTTATTTATGGTAGAAACCTCAACAAGGTCGCTGTTTTCAAAGAGCGAAAATTTTGCAGAAGTATTTCCAATATCTATCACCAAATTCATTCTGGCAAAAATAGTATAATAAAAGCGGCACAGAATAAAAAAACTGTTTGGCTAGAAAGAAAATAATTATACTTTTGTCGGCTCTTTGGAGGTGCGGTAGCTCAGTCGGTAGAGCAAAGGACTGAAAATCCTTGTGTCGGCGGTTCGATTCCGTCCCGCACCACCACAAGCCTCTCACATTTTTTGTGAGAGGCTTTTTTTATGTAATAAATTTTAAAGATGAATTTTAAGGAAATCATTTCCATTTCATTAGTACTATTCTCAGTAATAGATATTTTAGGTTCAATTCCAATAATTATTGATTTAAAGAAAAAAACTGGACATATTCATTCGTTAAGGGCTACAATAATTTCGGGCGTTTTAATGATTTCCTTTTTGTTTATCGGGCAATCTATTTTACAATTGTTTGGATTAGATGTAGAGTCTTTTTCCATAGCAGGTGCAATAATTATTTTCTTACTTGCCTTCGAAATGATATTAGGGATTCACTTGTTTAAAGATGATGGCCATAGCGCAGGTACCTCATCTATTGTTCCTTTAGCATTTCCTTTAATTTCAGGAGCAGGAACCTTAACAACTATTTTATCTCTGAGGGCTATTTATTCAGAAACCAATATTCTTATAGGAATTATATTAAACTTAGCCTTTGTTTTTATAGTTTTAAAAAGTACAGGTTGGTTAGAAAGAAAGATTGGCCAATCTGGCTTTAGTATTTTAAGAAGAGTTTTCGGAATAATTTTGTTGGCAATTGCTATTAAAATTTTCAAGGAAAACTTATTCGCATAAAAAAAGGGCTTTAATAAATTAAAGCCCTTTGCATTTTTGAAAACTCTTATTTTACTCCCAGCAATTTATAATAAATTCCAAATCGTCTTGTGTTCTGAAGGTTTTATCCTTTCTTAATATAACAAATTGAAGTCTTCCAAGTATAGTTCCTGCCGGCACGCTAAAGAACTCTTCTGGAATAAAGGTTCTTTGAAAAACACCATCTCCTCTATATTCCATCTGTAAACTTGGGGTTTTACTTGCATTAAAATAGGTTGCAATAACAAAGTCAGGATTTCCAGTTGTACCTCCTGTTGTATCCCAAGCAGCAGCATACATATAGGCTTCATTATCTGCCATGTTTTGCATTGAACTCACTGTCTCAAAATTATTATCATATAATACTGTAACAAGATTGTTTTGAAAAGCAACAGAAGGTATTCCCTTAATTATTTGACTAGTAAAAGGTGCCTCTAAGCCCAATTCTAAATCTTCGGATTTAAAATCTGGATCTCCATAACCGCCACCATCTTGAGGTTTTACTAAAAACTTAATGTCATTTTCATAAACTGTTTTCGCATCCACCTCATAAAACTCTGTAGGAATCATGGTATAGGTATATATTAACTCATTTGGGTCGGTTGAAGCTTTAGTCATTTTCAATATTGGATTAGAGTTTTTCCAAGCAGTTGGGCCAATTCCATTAGTTTTTGGAGTTCCTGCTGAAAATTCATAAGGACTCCAAGTCCACATATACATATCCTCTCCTGCAGCGGCTGTATCAACTAAAAGTTGGGTATGGTCTAATGTTTTATCAAACTTATTTAAGTCAACATAAATGGTGATTTCTTCATTCATTAAGGCGCCTTCTGGCTCAAACCAAGCCTTTTGCGCATTAACAGTTGTAAAGCCAAAAACAATTGCTATTAAGATTATTACTTTTTTCATAGAATTAACTGTTTAGTCGGTTAAACGTAAGTTTTAAAGACATTGAAGGGTCAGAACCTGAACAACCCTTAAAATATTGAACTTGCAATTCTTGGTCAACCTCTCTTATTGGTCCTAACAGATCTAATGTAAAAGCAGGAGTTCCATCCGATGGAGTTACAGAAATTTCAGTTGGAAAATCATTATCATCAAAAGCCCAACTTCCATTTGCGCCAAAATACTTTATACCTTTTACTCCTGCAGTGGTATAAGAAAAAGCATCTTTATCAAATACAACTGTAAACGGGGTATTGTCTTCGGTAAAAAACTTAGTTACTTCTGCTTCATCTTTATTTATTGCTACTTCATCCACAATAAAAACTTGGGTTATTTGCCAAGTTGCGGCAATACCTTGAAGTTTGCTCGATGGATCTCCAATTGAATAGTTGGATTGAGGTTTACAACCCACAATTAAAAGAAAACTTAATAAACCTAGAAAACTTAATTTTTTCATATTTATATTATTAACAACCCCCAGTTGGGTTTAATTCAAAAACATCACTTCTTTCAGAAACTGGAAATTGTAAAATCATTCCATTACAATCCCAGCTACTTCCTCTAACTTCAATTTGTTGGCTTCCTTCTGCTCCAAATCTTTTTATTTGAAATATTCTATCCCCTTCACCAATAAACTCTTTTCTTCTTTCAAGCTGAATTCTTTCTTGAAGCGCTTGGAAGGTAAAATTAGCTGAAACTGCATTAACTCCCAAACCATAAGCCCTGCCAATAATTTGATTTACATCAGCAACTGCGTCATCCTTTCTTTGCTCTAAGTATGTTAAGGCCTCAGCTCTGGTAAGTAAAACTTCAGTTAAACTTAAATATGGAATTTGAAAAAAATCTGCATCAAATTTGTTAATTTTTATTTGTTGGTTGGATTCACCTATTGCTTCAGGAATAAACCAATCTCTTCTTGCATCAAGGGTATCAGGAAAAAGTTGAAAAGCCTCTAGACTAACAGTAAGCTGGGGAATGTCATTTCTTGATGAAAACTGATCTCTAAATCCACCAGACCTATTGTTACCGTTTGTACTTTCAATATAGAAAATTGCCTCATTAGAAACTGAAGTGGAATATCTGTTTACTGATTGATCTAGCGTATATAAACCACTATTGATAATTTCATCGCACTTGGCAACAGCTTCAGCATAACGCTGCTGCATAAAATACAATCTTACTAACATTGCTTTTGTTGCATATTTTGAAGCATAAACCCCTCCGTCATTTTCGTCAGGTAAAACATTTTCCACATCTAATAAATCTTGTTCAATTTGAGTATAACACTCTTCAGCTGTTAAGCGAGGAAGTGGGTCTCTTACCAATTCGGTTACAATTGCAATTCCTGGATGTGAATTATCTGTAGTGAAATTGTAAGGTTGCGCAAAAAGTCTAGTTACTTCAAAATGACATAAAGCTCTTAAAAACTTTCCTTCATTTTCAAGTTTCGCAATAAGTGCATCATCAACTCCATCCACTTGATCGTAATTAGCGAGTAATGAGTTTACTCTGAAAATTGTGGTGTAAAACTCACCATAATAACTACCTAATGAACTGTTAAAAAACAACATATTGTGGTTGTAAACCTCTAAAAAATCTTGATTATTGAAAGGTTTAGCAAGGTTATCTGATAAAATTTCAGCAAAATATTGAGACCTACCATTAATGGTATTTGCCATTACATCATAACAAGAATTTAGCACTCTATCTAAATCCTCTGGTGTCTGAATAGCCTCTTCTGTTAGTAAATCTGATTTTGGAGTAAACTCAAGTTTTTCACAACTAAAACTTATAGCTACAATTAAAACTAAAATAAATAAAATTGACTTTTTCATAATTTTAGAAGCTTAAACTAACGTGAATATTAAATGTTTTTTCTTGCGGTGGTGTTAAGTAAGTAATACCAACACTCATATTTCTATCTGCATTGTTTTCAAAATCTCTTGCAATTTCAGGATCTAAACCAGGAAATTGTGTCCAAGTAAATAAGTTAGTACCACTTATCCCTAAACGCACTCTTGAAAAAGCAGAACCCATTAATTGAGATTCTTGGAAAGTATAACCAACAGCAACTCTTCTTAACCTTACATAACTCGCATCGTGCAACCACAAATCGGTATTTATCCATGGAGTTGCAGAACCATAAGTATCAGTATTTAGTGTTAATCTAGGATATTTTGCTAAATCACCAGGCTCTTGCCATCTGTCATAAACTTCAGGTCTCATATTCCAATCTGAAACAACACCCATTTGTCTTTTTGATGATGAATCATAAATTTTGCCTCCTATACTGTAATAAAGTAATACACTTAAATCCCAAGCTTTATAACTGAAAGCATTTGTAAAACCACCAATTACATCAGGAAGTACATCTCCAACTGCAACACGGTCAGCTGGGTCCCAATCTTTTGTTTGATTTCCATCAATATCTAAATAAATTGGTTTTCCATCCATTGGGTCAACACCAACATAGCGAACTAAAAAATTTGTTCCTACTGGAGAACCAACTACCACCCTTGTATCATTAGTACCTCCTGAAACTGCATCTTCAGAATAATCTCCAATGCTCACAATTTCATTATAATTATTAGCAATATTGAAATCGGTTGTCCACTTAAATTCACCAACTAAGTTTCTTGATTTAATTGAGAATTCAATACCTCTATTTAATATCTCACCTACATTATCCCAATAACTTACAAACCCATAAACTCTTGGTACTTGTAACTCCATTAAAACATCGGTTGACTTTTTATTGTAGAATGTTAATTCACCATGAATTCTATCTTCGAGTAAGCCAAATTCTAATCCCAAATCAAAGGTTTGTGCTGTTTCCCATTTCAGGTCAGGGTTATCTAAGGTTAGCGGATAAGTAATATCTTTTCCATTGTAACCATCATCTGGATTGGCAGCTGCTGAAACACCCCACGTTTGTCTCCAAACATTATTCGGAATATTTGCATTACCAGTTACTCCGTAGCTTACTTTAGCCTTTAAAAAATTAATTACTTCTATTTTTTTCATAAATGTTTCTTCAGTAATTACCCAACCTATGGAAGCTGATGGAAAATAGCCATACCTGCTTTCAGGGCCAAATTTTGAACTACCATCCATTCTAAAAGTACCTTGAACAATGTATTTGTTTTTGTACACATAATTACCTCTTGCAAAAACACTCCTAAAAGAAAACTCTTCAATTCCTGTTACACCTCTTCTGTATTCAGTTGTATCGGTTGAATATTCATTATCTCTCCTATCAACAGCTTGAAGGAATTCATCATTTCTGTAAGCTCTGTTAAAATATTGATATTCATAACCAACCATCCCTCCTATTCGGTGATCTTCGTTTACGGTATTTGTATAATTTAAAACTGCATTATAATTGTAATTTGTTACCCAATTGTTGCCTCTTCTAGCAATTCCAGGAGAATTATCTGCAGGGTTTAGCAAACCATTTTCGAATTGATCATCTCTAATATCTACATACTCAAAGTTTCCTGTAGCTCTTGCACTAAATTTATCGCTGATTTTATAATCTGCTGATAAGTTTGTTAATGATCTATATTCAGTCGTTATCCAGTCTTTATATTCTCTATCCCTTACTGGGTTTGTAAGTTGCGTAAAATCCCCTGCCGAATCATATATTGGATAAATAGGCAAAGCAGTTGACATTGCTGCCCCTAAACCTCCACTCCAAGCTGCATCAATTCTATCATTAACTGCTCTTGTAAAGTTAGTATTTACACCAATTTTTAAATCATCTGTAACCTTATATTCTAAGTTTGCTCTTCCACTAATTCTTTCATAAGAGTTTCCTATCAAAAAGCTTTCATTGTTTTCATAAGAACCATTAATATAATAATTGAGTTTGTTTATTGAGCGCGACCCTGACAAGGAATAATTGTGTTTAAAACCAATTCCAATAGTTTCATCAACCCAATCGGTATTTGTGTTTCTAGCATCCTCCCAAGAAATGTTTGCAGGTAATCTTGCTAAACCTGTATTTCCGTCATTTTCCCAAGCTTCTTGGTATAATTGCAAATACTCTTCATTATCTAACATATCAGGTAATGCAGTTGGTAATGATATTCCAGCATTTGCTACAAAGTCTAATTTTAGTTTATCAGTTTTGCCTCTTTTTGTAGTTATTAATATAACTCCATTGGCACCCCTTGAACCATAAATACCTGTTGATGCTGCATCTTTTAAAATTTCAATAGATTCGATATCATTAGGATTTAAAAATGAAAGTGGATTTGAGTTCATACCTCCACTATTGCCATTTAAAAAAACACTTTGCGAAATTGGAATTCCGTCTACTACATACAATGGATCACCACCAGCAGATATAGATGCAATTCCCCTCACACGAACAACAGAACTTGAGCCTGCTAACCCACTTCCTGTGGTTACTTGAACCCCGGCTGCTTGACCTTGCAAAGCGGCATTAAATGATGGTACTGGTAATTCGGTAACTACAGAACCTTCAATTTTTGATATCGTTCCTGTTACATCTCTTTGCCTTTGAACACCATACCCTACAACAACAAACTCTTCAAGCACTTCAGAATCTTCGGCAAGTAAAACCTTACCAATATCTGCGTTTTTTCCTGCCTCAACTGTTACAGCAATCTTATTTTCTTTAAAACCAAGAAATTTAACTACTAAAAAATAATCACCAGGATCAACTGAGTTAATGGTGAAATTACCATCCATATCTGTAGTTGCACCCTTTGTTGTGCCCTCAATAAAAACCGAAGCTCCAGGTAGGGTAAGGTTATTTTCATCTAGAATTTTTCCAGTAATAGATTGGCTAAAACCAATAATTGGTAGAAAAAAAACAAGAAAGAGAATAATTGAATAAACTTTCTTCATAGTGGGAATTTTAGGTTTAAAAAACGGATAAATTTATATGTTTTTAACATTCCAAAAAATGATATTTGATTTTTTATTTTTTACTACAAGTTCCTGAAAGCCTTAAAACTCAGGCATAGTGTAATTTTGACACTTTTTAATTGGATTTTGATTATATGTTATTTAGATTCATTCTAAATAAAATTTTAACAAAATTTCTCTTTCTTGCTGATTTCAACTACTTTATAACGAAAAACTAATTTGATAAAAATTTGTATCTAATCACCAAAAAGGCTCCAAAATAAAATAATAACAATTTAAGTGTAATTTTGACACTATCTAAAAATATATCATGAAAAAGGTATTTACATCAACAATTTTCATTCTGTTAATATTACCCATTTATGCTCAACTTATAAATGTAACTTTTCAGGTAGATTTGACCTACCAAAACATTTCATCCAACGGTGTACATATAGCAGGAAATTTCCAAGATACTGCTGGGTTTTCATCAAATTGGCTTCCTGGAGCAACCACCATGGTTGACTCAAGTAATAATGATATTTATGAAGTTACAGTTTCTATTCCGTCAGGAACATATCAATATAAATTTATAAATGGTAATGCTTGGGGATTCGATGAAAGTGTTCCTCAAAGTTGCGGTTTTGGTAGCTTTCCTTTTAACAGACAGGTTACCATAGGCACTTCAGATACAACGCTACAAGCAATATGCTTTAACCAATGTACTACTTGCCCTCAAACAGAATTGGTAACTTTTCAGGTTGATATGAGTAATCAAATAGTTGATTCTACAGGCATTTATGTAGCTGGAGATTTTCAAATAGCTGCAGGATTTAACTCTAATTGGGACCCTACTTCTGTTCAATTAACCGATTCAAATAACGATTCTATTTATGATGTAGTAGTAAGTATTCCTTCAGGAAGCTATCAATATAAATTTATAAACGGTAATTCTTTCAATGGTGAAGAAAGTGTACCTTCAAGTTGTGGTTCTCCAAATGGATTAGGTGGTTACAACAGAGCAATTTCATTTAACGCAGATACTATAATTCCTGATGTTTGTTTTAATTCTTGTTTTTCATGTTCAGTTCCACCAACGCCAATTTACAATGTAACCTTCAAACTTGATTTAAAAACCTTTACAGGCAATTTTAATAACGCTTTTGTTAGCGGAAGTTTCAATGGTTGGAGCGGCACTTTGGATACACTTTTTGATTTAAATGGCGATACTGTTTATGAAAAAACCTTGCAATTAGGAGCTGGAACCTATGAGTTTAAATTTCAATTAGATAATTGGACAATTTTTGAGTTATTTACTGGATCTGAACCCTGTGTAATACAAAATAGTGGGAATGTAAATCGAATAATGACCATAACTGGTGATACAACCTTAGGAGAATATTGCTTTAACAGTTGTATAGATTGCCCTGCTGCAACCCCAACATTCTATGAGGTAGTATTCTCAGTTGATATGAATGATTATGACTCTACCTTTAATGATGTTTTTGTTAGTGGTGAGTTTAACAATTGGTGTGGCTCATGCGACCAACTAACCGACCCAAATTTTGATGGCATTTTTACTGACACAATAATGCTACCCTCTGATACCTTTCAATACAAATTCAATCTTGATAATTGGGCAATTTCTGAAATTTTTACAGGAGGAGAGGCATGTACCGACACTTTTGGAGGAATTGTAAATAGGTTTTTTAGTTTTCAAAATGATACTGTTTTACCTCAAGTTTGTTTTAACAGTTGCTCATCTTGCCCTACTAGACCGCAGTTTTCTACTACCTTTATTACCGACATGAAACATGTTGGTGTTGATTCAATGGGTTTATTTCTATTTGGCTCCCTTAATAATTATGATTCTACAAATGCGCCATTAATAAATTTAGGCGATAGTTTATTTGGGCATACTTTAAACCTCGACTCAGGAAAAACATATTATTACAAATACCTAAATGGCATTAATGGTGAACAGGCAAATGGAAGCTGTTTTGGCCCTTCTCCAATTGGAGTAATAACCAGAAACAAAACAATTACCCAGAATAACGATACCGTTTTATTTTGTTTCAACGAGTGCGATACTTGTTCAACTTTACCAGCAATAAACTATCACCAAGTAACTTTTAGGGTTGGTATGTTTGGTCAAAACATAAATGCAAATGGAATTCATATTGCAGGTAACTTCCAAACTTTTGCAGGATACTTAAATAATTGGGACCCTGCTGTAACAATGCTTCAAGATTTAAATGGAGATAGTATTTTCGAAATAACGGTAACGCTTCCTGAAGATACTTTTGAATATAAATTCATCAATGGTAATAACTGGAATAATGCTGAAATTGTACCTGCAAATTGTGGTGTTGGCATAAGTGTTTTAAACAGACAAATTATCATTACAAAAGACACAATTATTAAAGATTTTTGTTTCTCCTCGTGCACCGTTTGTCCACAAACAATTCCTCCAACATTATATGCTACAACCTTTAAAGTTGACATGAGGTTAGAAAATGCTTCACCTAACGGCGTTTTTGTTGCAGGTGATTTTTCAAATTGGCAGGCAGATAGCCTACCAATGGTAAATAATGGCAAAGGAATTTATGAATTGACCTTGAATCTAGACTCTGGAGTTACCTTTCAATATAAATTTCTAAATGGTAATACATTTTCAGGTGAAGAAACTGTACCAGCATTATGTGGAGTTCCAAATGGTTTAGGAAGTTTTAATCGAGAAGTTACTGCATTAAATCCAACTGTTTTAGATACTGTTTGCTTTGGGAAATGCTTTGGATGCAACTTAGCTTCGGCCAAACAAATAAAACTTGGATTAAAGGTAGATATGAGTAATGAAAATATTGATCCCACAGGTATTTTTATAACCGGATCGTTTAACAATTGGACCCTTGACCCAATGAATTTGACAACCAATAATATCTATGAAACCAATTTATCTTTAGATTCTAATGCAATATTCCAATACAAGTTTGTAAATGGAAATAATCCGGGAGTTTACGAAACGGTTCCTCAATCATGCGGAACTTTAGACGGTACAGGAGGGTTTAATAGATCCATTTTTACCTTTGGAAGTATTAATTTAAATCCAGTTTGCTTTTCAAGTTGCGCTGTTTGCACCTCAGCAGCATTAACAAGCGATGTAACCTTTAGAGTAAATATGAAAAATAATCCTGTTTCTAATTTTGGATTAAACGTTGCTGGAAACTTCAATAATTATAACCCTAATGAATTTAGTTTAACTGATAATAATAACGATACAATTTTTGAAACAACAATAAGCCTAGAAAGAGGTGAAAACATTCTTTATAATTTTTATAATGGCGTTACACTTGCGAACAAAGAAAAAACTGATAGTCTTAATCTTTGCGGAGTTCCTGATGGATTTGGCGGCTTTGAAAGAAACATTATTGTACCAAATGAAGATACAACCCTAACAGTTATTTGCTATGCTAGATGCATAGATTGTAAACCCGAAGGAAGTATTGGAATTAACCAATCTGTCGACAAACCATTAAAAGTTATTTTCTCAGATAATTCTATAACAATTAAAAACGAAAAATTAAATACCTTAGGTAATTTATTGGTTTATGATGTTGCAGGCAAACTGATTATCAATAATCAATTAAATAGTTCTTTGCTGCAAATAATTAACTTAGAAGATTTGCAAAATACAGGTATCTATTTCTATTCTATAAATGAGCAGAATGAGCAATACCGTGGTAAGTTCTTTATCCATCCATAACTTTTTTATGAACCCAATTAATATTGAGCGTTATTCAATAAAAGAAGGCAGTAACTCTTTTATTGAATTATACATAGCAAGACTTCCGTCAGGAACCGAAATTCATTTACCAATACATATTTTCAGAAGTAAAGTTAGTGGCCCTACTGTGCTACTTTCAGGAGGATTACATGGTGATGAGGTAAATGGAATTGAAATCGTAAGAAGAATGATTTCTGGTAAAAGTTTTACTAAGCTAAAGTGTGGTTCTATAATAGCGATGCCTATCATTAATATTTTTGGTTTCTTGAATTTCTCGAGGGATGTTCCAGATGGGAAAGATGTAAATAGAAGTTTTCCAGGTAGCGAATCAGGTTCGTTAGCTAGTTTGGTTGCCTACAATATTTCTACCCACATTTTGCCAAATATCGATTTTGGAATTGATTTTCATACAGGTGGTGCAAGTAGAACAAATTATGCTCAAATAAGGTATTCTGAAAAAGACAAAATTGGGAAAAATGTTGCCGAAAGGTTTCAGGCTCCTTTTACTTTAAGATCACCTCTATTAGATGGCTCATTAAGAAAATGTGCTGTAGAAATGGGAAAAAGCATAATAGTATATGAAGGTGGTGAGGCCATGAGGTTTAGTGAAAGTGCAATTGAAGAAGCCATTAAAGGAACTTATCGAGTTTTACACAGCTTTAACATGTTAAGCACCTCAGCAAAACCCAAAAAACCATCGTTATTTTTTAACTCAAGTAAATGGCTGAGGGCTGAAATGGCAGGACTTTTCCGTTCATTCAAAAAGTCAGGCCAAAGAGTTAATCAAGGTGATGTTTTAGGAATTATAACTGATGTTGCAGGTCAGTATCAAATTTCCATAGATTGCCCTGAAAATGGTTATATCATTGGTCACAATAACACTCCGGTTGTTCACCGTGGAGATGCTTTATTCCATATTGGAATTATTGACTAATTAATTTCCAGTAAAAATAACCTTGTAAGTTTCAGATTTATTTCCAGTTGTAACATTATAGAAGTAACAACCTGGTTTAACAATAGAACCTGTTTCATTTGTTCCATCCCAATAAAAAGCATATTCACCATCAATTGGTTGATTTTGGGCAATACTTTTTACTAGTCTACCTGTAAAATCAAACACTTGAATATTTAATTGCTCAGGCATTGAAGTCTCTACATTTATTTGATACAATTTAGAAAATGGATTTGGAAAGCCTTTCGCATTTAAATCTTCATTAATCTTTTGGTCTTCAAAACCGATAGAAGTTGGCTTTGTAAGCACAGGTGTTTCTAATTTTTTATCAGTGTAAATATGATACTCTCCTGGATCAAAATCAATTGATGCATTTAAATCAGTTACATCTAAAGAATCTCCCGAAAAATAATCATACCATATACCAGTATGCTGAAACCCAGGAACCATTGATATCGCTCCCATGGCAAAATTCCCAAGAACTACTGCATCCATATCAACATGATTTAAATGAACCCTTTTTCCCGATCCTGCAACATCAATATTAAAATCAGAAGTACTAAAAGTTGGGTAATCTCCTTTTAATTGAAAAACCGATCCATAAGATTTGTATAACTTGTATCTATCAGGGTCATTAAAATAATCCCATCTAATTGGTTTGTTTGCAGTTCTACAATCACTGTTAATTGTTCCGTCTGGACAATAATTTATACTGTATGGATAACCCAACTCATCAAATTGCCAAATCATTTTCGGACCCGGTATGGCCATTAAAAAAGTAGCAATTAGCTCTTGTCTTTGTAATGCAGTTTTTAAGTTTTTTAAATTGTAACCGGTAACTGAGTTTCCATAATTAACATTTTCGTAAACTAACCTTTCCTCATCATGACTACAAGCATAAACAATTGCATGAGGGTCATTCCATCCTCTTGTTTTGTAACTTGCCCATCCCAAATCTGCAGAATAGCCCAAACTTAATTCTTTAAAAGGGCCATGCATGCTTCCCCAAGGCATCATACCGCTATTAGCTAAAACTGTTTCTTCTGAGTTATCTCCTAAATGTTCTAAAATAACATAGGCTGTTGGGTCAACTCCCCAAATGTGACTTGAATATTCATTCCAAATATTAACTCTTCCTTGGTCATAAGCATTCCAAGCACCAATATTTCCTAAAGTATTTTTTTGTGTAAAGCCTTTTGATAAATCAAACCTATAACCATCTATTCTATATTCTTCAATCCAGTACCCAATAACTCTTTTAGTAAAGTCTTTAGTGTATTGACTTTCATGATTATAATCATAACCAACATTAAAATCATGCCGTGCTGTTTGGTTAAACCAAGGACTATTTGCTGTTGGCTGACCGTATTGCCCTGCACTTGGGTCAAAGTACATTCTAACTTGCGGGTTTTGACCAAAAGAATGGTTTATGGCTATATCTAAAATTACAGCAATATCATTTTTATGGCATTCTTCTACCAAATATTTCAAATCATCTTTTGAACCGTAATATTTATCTGGTGCAAAAAAGAACATTGGATTATAACCCCAACTTTCATTTCCTTCAAATTCCATTATAGGCATTAATTGTATGGCATTTATCCCTAAGTTTTTAAAGTACTTTATTGAGTCTGCAACTGTTCTGTATTTATGAGTTTCTACAAAATCTCTTATTAGCAATTCATAAACAATTAAATTTTCTTGATCTGGTTTGGTATAATTTATTGAGTTATCCCAGGGGTAAGGCTGCTCTCCAGGATGCAATACAGAAACTGGATAAGTTGTTTTTCCTTCTGGGTATGATGTTAGGTTTGGATAAGTAGCATTGTCTATCCATTTATCATTCCATGGGTCTAAAATTTTATCTGAATACACATCAGCAACCCGCATAGCTTCATCATCAATTGAGTATTGAAACCTATATTCTGTTCCTTTTACAAGACCATTTATTTGCACCCAATATCTATCTCCAGATGGAGTTCTATTCATATAATATTTAGGCTCGTATTCCCAATTAGAAAAATCGCCTACTACATAAATAAAATTTTTAAAAGGAGCCACTATTTGAAGTATCACACTCGTATCATTCAAATAATTAATTCCATCTTCAACTCCTGAGGGAGTTGCTGCCACATTTACAGGTGGGCGCGCAACATAATAAACTGTATCATTTTCTACATTTCCACTACCATCATCTGCAACCATTGTAAGATAAAATTTACCATAACCAGTGGCAGAAACGTTAATGGTTGAAATAACTAATTTAGAATTCGTTTGCTGAGTAACCAAAGTGCCGCCTTGAAAAATAGATATTGTTGAAGGCGAAGAGGCTTCAGCTCGTAAAGAAATTTGATCATTTAAACTTACAATTTTGCCTTTTTCATCAGGTAGGGTAAATCTTGCCTCATAACCCCCTTGAAAAAGGTCAACAAAAATATCTGAGCCATCTGAAGCTCTTCCAACTTTATTTCCTGCAGCATCTCTAAAAACAAAAGCTAACCTATAAGCATTTTCGTTTGTTGGCACATTATAGAAGGTATTAATATGAAATTTTATTGAGTGTTTGTTGTTACCCAAATTGGTCATTTTCACTTTATTGTCAGCAGTTCCCCAATTACCTTGAACATGAAGCCAATCGGTATTAGTTGCACTTGCATTGGTAATTACGCCAGTGTGAGCATAAATTTGAGAAACTCCAACAAGTTCGCCATTACCTAAAGATGCGTCATAAATTACAGTTACTGTATCGTTTGCAGTTACAAAGGTTGGTTGAAATGTAACTACTTGAGCAAAGGATAAAGCCGAATAAAAAAATACTGCTACTAGCGAATAAAAAGCCTTCATAATAAAAATTTAGGTTGCTAAATTACAATAATATTGTATTAAGTGTATTTTTTACACTTATTAATCTTCATCCTTAGGTTCAAAGCTATATAGCTGTGCAGGTTTGTGTAAAACACCCTTTTGTTTTTCGTTTAAAGGAATAACAAAATCGTTTTTTTTCATCTTTTTCCTAAAGTTCCTTTTATCTAGTTTTATGCCCAAAACAACCTCATATAGTTTTTGAAGTTGACTCAGCGTAAACTTATTGGGAAGCAACTCATAACCAATTTGTTTATTCATCAAATCATCCCTTAAAGTTTCAACTGCTTTTTTAAGAACTTTATCGTGGTCAAACGCCAATTTTGGAACGCTATTAATATCAACCCAATGGGTATTCCCAGCAAATGATGCTGCTCTTGGAGCTACATCTGTCATTTTTATTAAAGAAAAATAAGCCACTGTTATAACTCTTGCGGCAGGCTGCTCTCTTAATTTTTTTAACCAATATTGATCTTCTACTTTGGCTAACCTTTTAGGATCACCAAATGCGTGAAATTGTTTTAGGTATATTTTTTCAATGGAAGTCAACTCCTTTAAAACTCGATAAGCTGCTGAATCTAGATTTTCATCAAAATTCACCAAATCGCCAGGAAGAGCAAATCGTGTATTTTTTTTAAGTGTATCGTCAAGTTTTTGCTCTATCAACAAAATATTTAAATTTTCAAAGTCAAATCCAAAAATTACGCAGTCAACAGAAACATTCGGGTTTTTAGTGGTCATGTATCAAAAAGATATTATAATTTTCAAATTTAAAAAATTACCCTGAATAATGCATAGGTTTTGAAAAGTGTAAAAAATACACTTTCTTTGTTTTACTTATTCAAAAGCCTATATGCCAAAAGAAATAAACAGAATAGGAGTTTTAACCTCAGGTGGTGATGCTCCGGGAATGAATGCCGCTATACGAGCAGTAGTTCGATCATCCATATATTACGATAGAAAAGTATTTGGTATTTACCGAGGATACGAAGGTATGATTGAAGGAGACATTGTTGAAATGAATCTTAGGTCGGTTTCCAGAATTATTGACAAAGGTGGCACAATTATCAAATCTGCAAGAAGTGCTGAATTTAGAACAAAAGAAGGAAGAGCCAAAGCTTATGAAAAACTTCAATCTGTAGGAATTGACGGATTGGTAATTATTGGAGGAGACGGAAGTTTTGCTGGGGCTAAAATTTTAGGTGAAGAATTTGACCTGCCTGTTATTGGAGTTCCAGGCACAATTGATAACGACCTTTACGGTACCGACGTTACAATTGGTTATGACACTTCTACCAATGTGGTAATGGAATGTATAGATAAAATTAGAGATACTGCTTCTTCTCATAATAGGTTGTTTTTTGTTGAGGTTATGGGTAGAGATACAGGGTTTATTGCATTAAGAGCAGGCATTTCAACAGGAGCAATTGCTGTTATGATGCCTGAGGAAGAAATGTCTATTGAAGATTTAGTTAAAGTAATTGATAGAGGCGCAAAAACAAGAAAGACGTCAAGTATTGTAATTGTTGCTGAAGGAGAACAACATGGTGGCGCAGCAGAAGTTGCAAATAAAGTTCATGAACTTTACAACCATTATGAAACTAAAGTTACTGTTTTAGGTCACATTCAAAGAGGTGGCTCTCCAACCGCTTTTGATAGAGTATTAGCATCAAGGCTAGGCGTAAAAGCAGTTGAAGGCTTAATTGATGGACAATCGGATGTTTTTACTGGACTTGTTAATGGAAAAGTAACGCTTGTGCCATTTACCGAATCATTTGGAAAAAAATCAAAACTTAATGACGAGATTGTTAGAATAAGTAAAATTCTTTCAATCTAAATCTAAAAAAACTAATCAAACAATATTTACCGAAAGAAAGTATTGTTTTTAATACAAAAGAGATGATAATTATTGCTGATAGCGGATCAACCAAATCTGATTGGATTTTAGTTGACAAAAAAGGAAATCCAATTGGTAATTTCCAAACAATAGGGTTCAATCCCTTCTTTCACAATGAAGATTTTGTTGAAGAAAAAACCAACCAAAATAAAGAGCTAATTAATTATGCCAATGAGGTGGAGTCGGTATTTTTTTACGGCGCAGGTTGTTCTAGCCCACATTTAAACCTCAGAATTAAAGGTGGTTTAGAGCGTGTTTTTAAAAATGCTGAAGTTTTTGTTGACCATGATTTATTAGGAGCTGCATATTCATGCTACAATGGAGAGCCAAACATTACCTGTATAATAGGAACTGGCTCAAACTCTTGTTTGTTTGATGGAGAACAAATTCATGAAAAAGTTCCTGCATTAGCCTATATTTTAGGCGATGAAGGAAGTGGTAGCTATTTTGGTAAAAAGTTTTTGGCAGCATTTTTATACCACAAATTACCTAAAGAAATTCATAAGGATTTTGTTTCAGAATTTAACCTTACCAAAGATATCATCTTCGATAATGTTTACAATAAACCCAATGCAAATGTTTATTTAGCAAGCTTTACAAGGTTTATTTCTGCTCGAAAAGAACACCCATATTTTCAAGAAATGTTAATTGAAGGAATGAAGGTCTTTTTAGAAACACACGTTTGCTGTTATGAAGAGTATAAAACTGTACCTGTAAATTTTGTAGGCTCTGTAGCTTTTCATTTTTCTGATGAACTTAAAATTGCTGCAAAGCAATTAGATATTAATATAAGGTCGGTAGTTAAAAAACCAATCAATGGTTTAGTAGAATATCACTTTAGACGTAAACTTTCTGAAGCTTAATTATGAAACAAATTGTTGTAATAGCCCACGATAAAAAAAAGGAAGAATTAGTCCATTTTTTTAAAGAGCGTGAGGCTTGGCTATGGGGTAGAGAGTTAATTGCTACAGGTAAAACGGCTGAAGCAGTTGAGGCTGAAATTAAAGGTATTCCTGTTAAACATCTATCAAGAGGAAGATATGGAGGATACAACCAAATAACCGAAATGATAGAAAACAAAAAGGTTGATATGGTGATCTTTTTCAGAGACCCTGAAGTAATAGAGCATCATGAAGATATAGCATCGTTATTAACTGCATGTAATAGAGCAAACATTCCACTTGCAACAAATCCTGCAAGTGCCGAATTATTAATAATTGGAAGAATAAAAGTTGAAGCCGCAGAAAAGCTAAAATCAAGAAATGAAAATTGAGGGATTACTATTTGATATGGATGGAGTTATTTGCGACTCTGCCAAATATCATTATTTAGGTTGGAGAAAATTAGCAAACAATTTAGGTTTTGATTTTTCTAATGCTCAAAATGAAGAATTAAAAGGATTAAGCAGAAGGTCATCAATAAATGCATTACTTAAAATTGGAAATCTTTCATTCTCCGAGGAAAAGATTGAAGAATTTATGGCTCTAAAAAACCAATGGTACTTAGAGCTTATCCAAAACATGAATGAAGAAGACCTACTTCCAGGGGCACTTGAATTTATTCGTGATGCAAAAAATAAAGGGTATAAAGTAGCTTTAGGCTCATCAAGCAAAAACGCAGCTGCTATATTAAAGTATTTAAATATAGAAGATTTATTTGATGCTATTGTTGATGGCACCCATCTTACTCATTCAAAACCCCACCCTGAAGTGTTTTTACTAGGAGCACAAAAGCTCAATATAAATCCTGAAAACAGTATTGTATTTGAAGATGCAACTTCAGGAGTTGAAGCAGCCTTAAATGGTAATTTTAAATGTGTTGGAATAGGAAACTCCCAAACCTTAAAGCAAGCACACCTCGTTGTAAAAAATTTAGGTGAGATTACAATAAACCAATTAGAACAATTTTTTGAAAAAAATTAAAATGAAAGGATACTATAAACTAGACGCGTGGAAAATAGTTGAAAATGGATTTAATCCAGAATTTCATGAAGCATCTGAAAGTGTTTTTTCTATTGGAAATGGCTCTTTTGGACAAAGAGCAAATTTTGAAGAAAAATACTCCGGCCAAACCTTAAGAGGTAGTTATGTAGGAGGAGTCTATTATCCCGATAAAACCCGAGTTGGTTGGTGGAAAAACGGATATCCTGAATCTTTTGCTAAGGTTTTAAACGCACCAAATTGGATTGGAATTAATGTTTGGGTAGCAGGTCAAGAAGTTGATTTATTCGCTTGTAAGGTGTCTGATTTTAAGCAGGAGCTAAACATGCAAAAAGGCTTTTTATTCAGAACAGCCTTAGTTACTCTTGCTGATGGAAAAACAATTAAAATTGAAAGTACCAGGTTTTGCAGTTTTGTTGAAACCGAAATAGGTTTTATTCAATATAATGTTACCCCTATTAACTTTTCTGGCGAATTAGCATTTGAACCCTATATTGATGCAGATGTGGTTAATAAAGACTCAAATTATGATGAAAAATTTTGGGGTGAAGTTTCAAGAACTGTTCACCCAAACAAAGGCTTAGTAACAGCAAAAACAAAAAAAACAGGCTTTGTAGTGACTACTGGAATGCAGTTTTGGATTGAAAATAACAATCAAGAAATTAAAATTTCACCCATCGAGTTAGAGTCAGAAAAATACGTGAGCAATAAATTTAACATAAACGTTAATCAAGGCGAAACCTACAGCCTTTATAAAGTTGGTACTTATGTTTCTTCATTTAATCATGATGAAGAAAAGTTAGAAGAAATTGCTTTTAATAATTTAGAAAGTGCCAAATCTAAAGGGTTTAAAACCATGTTAGCTGACCAAGCCAACGCTTGGTCAAAACGATGGGAATTTGGTGATATAAAAATTGAAGGTGATTTAGCGGCACAGCAGGCAATTCGATATAATATTTTTCAACTGCATCAAACTTACACAGGCGATGATGCTCGATTAAATATTGGTCCAAAAGGTTTTACAGGAGAAAAATATGGAGGAAGTACATATTGGGATACTGAAGCTTATTGTTTTCAATTTTATTTAAGTACAGCAGGTGAAAAGGTTGCTGAGCAATTACTAAAATATAGACACAACCAACTTCAAAAAGCCATTGAAAATGCCGAAAAATTAGGCTTTAAAAATGGCGCTGCACTTTACCCTATGGTTACTATGAATGGTGAAGAATGCCATAACGAATGGGAAATAACATTTGAAGAAATTCATAGAAATGGTGCAATTGCTTACGCCATTTATAACTTCACCAATTACACCCAAAAAACAGAATATCTTAACAATTATGGATTAGACGTTTTAACTGGAATTTCTAAATTTTGGGCACAAAGAGTTAATTGGAGTAACGCAAAACAAATGTTTGTTATGCTAGGAGTTACAGGTCCTAACGAATACGAAAACAATGTAAACAACAATTGGTACACCAATTATATTGCTACTTGGACACTTAGATACACCCTTGAATCATTCAAAAACTTAAAAGCAACAAATGCTAAACTTTATGCGAATAAAGTATCTGAATTAAAACTTACTGAAGAAGATTTTAGCCAATGGCAAAAAATAATTGATAACATCTTTTTACCTGAAGATAAAAATCTTGGGGTATTCCTTCAACAAGAAGGTTTCTTAGACAAGGAATTAATTCCTGTTGCAGAATTAACCGCCGCTGAAAGACCCCTCAATCAAACATGGAGTTGGGATAGAATTCTTCGCTCTTGTTACATTAAGCAAGGTGATGTTTTGCAAGGCCTTTACTTTTTTGAACACGAATTTGACAAAGAAACCATAAGAAAGAACTTTGATTTTTATGAGCCTTTAACAGTTCACGAATCTTCTTTATCGCCTTGTGTTCATTCAATTACTGCTACCTTTTTAGGGAAACACGAGCAAGCTTATGAGTTTTATTTAAGAACTGCAAGACTTGATATTGATGATTATAATAAAGAAGTTCATGAGGGACTACATATTACTTCAATGGCTGGAACATGGCTTTCAATTGTAGAAGGTTTTGGCGGCATGAGGGTTAAAGAAAATACGCTTTCATTAAACCCAACTTTACCGACAAATTGGACATCTTACTCCTTTAAGATTCTTTTTAGAAATCATACTATTAAGGTTAAAGTTTCAAAAGATGCAGTAAACATTACCAATAACAGTAATCAGCCAATAGATATACTTTTGAATGGCAATACTGTTTCGCTAAATGCGGAAGAGTCAAAATCTATTTAAAATGAAAAATCTGATTTTAGCTTTTGGCTTGATTGGCTTGTTGTTAAGCTGCTCAACTGAAAAAGAAAAAGCCGTTTGGGAAATACCTCAAAAAGATGCAATTGTTGGTTTAGCAAAACCTATTCAACTCAACTTTGATTCTACCAAAATCTATTTTTCAGACTTTTTTATTACCCCAGAAAAAGTTGATTCGGTTAAAATTCCAAATGGTTTACAAAAAGTAGATATGGCAGCAGAAAATGCAATCCGGCTAATTGGAACTTTGGAGAATACGGTAGGTATTATTTCTTTTTTTCATGAAGGAAATAAATATGATATTGCTCTAAAAAAATCAGTAAAACTAAAGGTTGATTTTGCTTTTTCACCTGATAAAGAATATAATTCAGTTGCAATTGGCGGGAGTATGAACGGATGGGCTTCTTCTAAAAATCCATTAAAATTTGAATCAAATAGCTGGAATACAAATTTTATTTTAAATCCCGGAGTTTATGAGTATCAGTTATCCCTAGATGGAAAAATGAAACTAGACCCATCAAATCCAGATTCGATAGACAATGGACAAGGAGGCTATAACTCCTTATTAAAAGTAGGTACCTATGATGTAAATCCTCCTAAAATATTCACCAATTCGATTAAAGAAGGAATACTAGAAATAAGCAATAATGGTGTAAAAGAGGTTTTTGCATTTTGGCAAAATCATTTAATCCCAAGTGAAAATATTTCAGTTACCGCCACTGCAATTAAAATAAAATTGCCGGCAACAATTAATGATTTTGAAAATGGTGTTTTAAGGATTTTTGGGTTTGGTAAAAATGGGTTATCAAATGACCTTTATATTCCATTTTTAAATGGTGCAGTGGTTTCAAATCCGTCACAACTTACTAGAGAAAATAAACACAAATTCATCATGTATTTTATGATGATTGATAGATTTAAAGATGGTGACATAAAGAATAATCATCCCTTAAATATTCCAGAAGTAAATCATAAAGCCGATTATTTTGGAGGAGATATGGCAGGTATTACTCAAGAAATAGAATCAGGATACTTTTCTGATCTAGGGGTAAATACAATTTGGTTATCGCCTATTGTACAAAACCCATTAGGACCTTATGGGAAATATCCGAAACCCGAAACTCAATTTTCAGGGTATCATGGGTATTGGCCTATTTCATCAACTAAAGTTGATTTTAGGTTTGGTAATGAGCAGGTCTTCAAAACATTAATTGAAAAATCACATGACAAAAACATTAATATTTTAGTTGATTATGTTGCAAACCATGTGCACCAAGAACATCCTGTTTACAAACAACACCCAGATTGGGCAACAGATTTATACTTACCAGATGGTACTGAAAACACTCAAAAATGGGATGAATACCGCCTAACTACTTGGTTTGACACTTTTATGCCATCATTAGATTTCTCAAAACCCGAAGTGGTTGATGCCATGACAGATTCTGCTCTTTTTTGGTTTGAAAATTACCCAATTGATGGGTTCAGACACGATGCCACCAAACATATACCCGAAGAGTTTTGGAGAACTTTAACCTACAAATTAAAAAAACGGGTTATTGAACCACAAAACAGAAATATTTATCAAATTGGAGAAACTTATGGTAATCCAGAATTAATTTCATCTTATGTAACTAGTGGTCAATTAGATGCCCAATTTGATTTTAATGTTTATGATGTAGCCATTGGAGTTTTTGCTACCCCCGAAATTCCTGCAACGCGATTATCGAGCAAGTTAAAAGAAAGTTTAAAATATTATGGAAACCATAATTTGATGGGTTACATATCAGGCAATCAAGATAGAGCTAGATTTATTTCTTATGCAGACGGGTCTGTGAAATTTAGCGAAGATGCCAAGCTTGCAGGTTGGACTCGTAAAATAGAATTAAGAAATCCTTCAGCATATAAAAACTTAGCAATGTTGCATACTTTTAATATGACCATTCCAGGTATTCCTGTAATTTATTATGGTGATGAAATAGGCTTGCCAGGAGGTAATGACCCTGATAATAGAAGGATGATGATTTTTGAAGGATTAGATGAGAACCAAGCGAACCTGAAAGAATATGTATCTAACCTTTGCAAGCTGAGAACAAACAATTTGGCATTGATTTATGGTGATTTACAGTTTCTTCATGAAAGTGAAAACCTATTGGTTTTTACAAGAAAGTTTTTTGATGAAGAAGTTGTGGTAATGTTTAACAAATCAACTGAAGTTCAGCAAATAAATATAAAGAAACCATCATTTTTAAATGGAGGAATATACCTAAATGCTTTCTCAAATGATCAATTCCAATTTGGAAATGAATTTAATTTAGAACCTCTTTCAACCTACATTTTTACCAAAAACTAAGACCATGAGAAACTTGTTTTTTGCATTTATAATTTTAAATTTTATTGGTTGTACTTCTGAGCAGAAGCATACTGAGGTTATCAAAGAGAAAGCACCAGAAACAGTTGCCGAATGGAGTAAAAACGCAACTATTTACGAAGTAAATATTAGACAACATACACCAGAAGGAACTTTTAAGGCTTTTGAAAAGGATATTCCGAGAATTAAAGAAATGGGAATAGAAATTCTTTGGCTAATGCCAGTATCTCCGATTGGAAAAGTAAACAGAAAAGGTCCCATGGGAAGCTACTACTCTATTACAGATTATGAGGCGGTAAATCCTGAATTTGGAACATTAGAAGATTTCAAAAGTTTGGTCAAAACTGCTCATGATAATAATGTAAAAGTGATTTTAGATTGGGTAGCTAACCATACAGCTTGGGATAGTCCTTGGATGAAAAACAAGGATTGGTACACATTAGATTCTATAGGAAATCCTGGTCCACCTGAAGGTACAGATTGGAGCGATGTTGTTGATTTGAATTATAACAATAAAGAAATGAGAGCAGCAATGGTAAATGCCATGAGTTTTTGGCTAACCGAAGCTGATGTAGATGGATTTAGATGTGATGTAGCAAGTTGGGTCCCTACAGATTTTTGGAATGAAGCAAGAGCCAAGTTAGACTCAGTAAAACCTGTATTTATGTTAGCCGAGGCCGAAATGCCTGAATTACATCAAAAAGCATTTAACATGAGTTATGCTTGGGAGTTTTTGCATATTATGAATGGCATTACAAAAGGCGAAAAGGAGTTGACTGCCATTGATGATTATATGGCAAAAGAGGATACCAATCATGCACCAAACGATTACAGAATGTATTTTGTAACCAACCACGACGAAAATTCTTGGAACGGAACTGTTTATGAAAGATTTGGAGAAGCTTACCCTGCTTTTGCAACGTTAGCTTTTACTATTGATGGCATGCCATTGGTTTATAGCGGTCAAGAAGCTGGGTTAAATAAAGCCCTTCGTTTTTTTGACAAAGACACCATTAATTGGGAAGGTTATAAAATGCAAGATTTTTATACTAAACTTCTAAAGTTGAACCAAGAAAACCCAGCGTTATTTAATGGCGAAGCTGGTGGCATTTTCTCTAGAATTAAAACATCTAAAGACGAAACTGTTTATGCATTTTCAAGAACCAAAGGAGAAAACCAAGTTGTGGTTGTTTTAAATTTAATAGGAACTCAACCAATTAATATAAATTTAGAAGGAAATGGCTTTGAAGGAAACTTTACAGAGTTATTCTCCAATCAAAAAATCAATTTAAAAGAAGGCACTTCATTAGCACTTGCCCCATTTGATTATAAAGTATTTTACAAGTAACATGACATACAAAAGCATTTTTGAAACTTCTGCTGCAGAGCAGTTGCAAAAACATTTTCAAGAAATTAAAGGCCTTCATTTGAGAGGCCTTTTTCAAAATAACCCAAATAGAGGAAGTGAGTTTTCTACCACTTTTGGAGATTTCTTTTTTGATTATTCTAAAAATAGAATTTCAGAAAAAACACTTGAATTGTTTCAAAAAGCTGCTAAAGAAATTGAGCTTAAAAAACAAATTGATGACTTATTTTCAGGAGAAAAAATAAACCAGACAGAAAACAGAGCTGTTTTACATACTGCATTAAGAGATTTTACGGCTACAAATATTGATGTTGATGGAAAAAATATAATACCAGATATAAAGCAAGAGCTTTCTAAAATGAAAGATTTTTGTGAAAGAGTTCATTCAGGAATATGGAAAGGATATACTGGAAAAACCATAAAGCATATTGTAAATATTGGAATTGGTGGTTCAGATTTAGGTCCTTTAATGGTTACAGAAGCTTTAAAAAGCTACAAAGTAAAAGGTATAGAATCTCATTTTGTAAGCAATGTTGATGGAAGTCACTTATATCAAACACTTAAGAAAATAAATCCAGAAGAAACACTCTTTATAGTTGCTTCGAAAACCTTTACCACACAAGAAACCATGACCAATGCCCAATCTGCAAAAGATTGGTTAATTGAAAAATTAGTAGAAAAAGATTCAGTTTCAAAGCATTTTATTGCACTTTCTACAAATATTGAAGGTGTTACAAATTTTGGTATTGACCCAGAAAATATGTTTGTATTTTGGAATTGGGTTGGTGGAAGATACTCACTTTGGAGTTCAATTGGTTTATCAATAGCATTAAACATTGGGTTTGATAATTTTGAACTGCTTTTAAAAGGAGCTCATGAAGCTGATAACCATTTTAGAACAGCACCGCTCTCAGAAAATATTCCATTTATTATGGCATCTTTAGGAGTTTGGTATAACAACTTTTTTGGTGCCGATAGTCATGCGGTTTTACCATACGACCAATACATGCATCGTTTTGCTGCCTACTTGCAACAAGGAGACATGGAAAGTAATGGCAAATCATCAGATAGAAATGGAAAGGCTGTTTCTTATGAAACAGGACCAGTTATTTGGGGTGAGCCCGGCACAAATGGACAACATGCTTTTTACCAGTTAATTCATCAAGGCACCAAATTAATTCCAGCCGATTTTATTGCATTTGCCAATTCAAATAATCCTATTTCAGACCATCACCCAAAATTGCTTTCTAACTTCTTTGCACAGCCCGAAGCGCTTATGAATGGCAAAACAAAAGAGGAGGTTTTAGAAGAATTAAAACAATCAGGAAAATCTGAAAACGAAATAGAAAGTTTAGCCCCATTTAAAGTTTTTGAAGGCAATAGACCAACCAATTCATTTTTAATAAAAGAGTTAAACCCATTTAATTTAGGAGTTCTAACTGCATTTTATGAGCACAAGATATTTGTTCAAGGTGCCATGTGGAATGTTTATAGCTATGACCAATGGGGCGTAGAATTAGGAAAAGTTTTGGCAAAAAAGATATTGCCAGAACTTTCTAGCAAAGCAGATATTTCAAATCATGATTCTTCAACCAATCAACTGATTAATCAATATTTGAAGTTAAAAAAATAAGCTTGCCCAAATAACTCTAAAGCAATAAGTGTAAAATTGACACTTAAATAAAATTTAATATTAATTTTAGCCACTTAAGACGCAATATTTATGGCAAGTAAAGCAAACTTATCTCAAAAAACAAAAAGTAACCTACCCGAAAAACCTGCTTTAGGAATGGGTTCTATTGTTAACCTAAGCATGGGTTTTTTAGGAATCCAAATGGGTTTTGGGCTACAAATTGGAAACGCAAGTAGAATATTAGCAAATTATAAGGTGCCTGTTGACGAGCTTTCTTGGTTTTGGATTGTTGCCCCTTTAACTGGCTTAATTGTTCAGCCAATTATTGGGCATATGGGTGATAATACTTGGGGGAAACTAGGTAGGAGAAAACCATATTTTTTGATTGGGGCTATATTAGCTTCTTTAGGGTTAATCTTTTTACCAAACTCAAATATTATAGCAGGTGAAAGCCTTACCTCAGCAGAATTTATAGGAATATCAGCAATTCTTTGGATAAGTATTGGGTTTTTAGCTTTAATGGATGCTTCTTTTAATATTTCTATGGAACCCTTTAGGGCTTTGGTAGGCGATATGTTGCCGAAGAAGCAAGGTGCAATCGGTTTTAGTGTTCAAACCATATTAATAAGTATTGGAGCCATTTTAGGTTCATTTATGCCATGGATTTTAACCAATTGGTTTGGGCTTTCAAACCAAGCACCTGAAGGTTTTATTGCACCAAATGTAATTTGGTCTTTTTACGTTGGAGCTTTTATTTTAATGGCTACTATACTATATACTATATTAACTATTAAAGAATACCCGCCCGAAGATTTTGCCAGGTTTAATGGGAAATCAAACTCTCCAGAAAAAAGTAAAATGAGTGATATTTTTACAGATGCCATGAACATGCCTTTAAGAATGAAAAGGCTTGGTTTGGTTCAATTTTTCTCTTGGTTTGCTTTATTTACAATGTGGGTTTACACAACCTCTGCACTAGCCACTCACCATTATGGTTTAACTCCTGACGACATAGAGTCTGTTGCTTTTAATACTGCTGGAGATCAAACTGGTTTTTTGTTTGGCTGGTATAATTTCTTTGCCCTAATTTTTGCTTTTTTACTTTCTCCTTTGGCTAAACTTACCAGCAGAAAATTTGTGCATATGTTGGCTTTGGTTACGGGAGGTTTAGGACTCTTATCAATTTATTTCATAAAAGATCCAAACCTATTAATTCTAAGTATGGTTGGCGTTGGCTTTGCTTGGGCAAGTATTTTATCTATGCCTTATGCACTACTTATCGACTCTTTACCCGCTCATAAAATGGGTGTTTATATGGGAATTTTTAATTTCTTTATTGTTATTCCCCAAATTATCAACTCCTTATTTGGTGGTCCAATTGTGCATGCTTTTTTTAACGATTATGCTATTTATTATTTAGTTTTTGGTGGCGTTCTCTTTATTTTAGCAGGAATTCTAACGCTTCGTATAAAAGAACCACTATTTGGAGAATACGAATTACTTCAAAAAGCTCAAAATCAATAATTTAGAATTTTCACTTTTTTAGCTCAATTATTTTAATTGTTTTTGCAGGAATTGAGATTTCACCTCTAATTTTCTCACCTTTTCCTGTAATAATATCCTCTCCATTTATAAACCCTTTTGTTCTTTCCTTGTATTTATCAGCATTTAGCATTTTTTTCATTTCTGAAGTATTAATAATTACCATTACAGTACCTTCCTTGCGATATCGGAAAAACGTATAAACACCATTTTCAGGAATAAACTGCATCAATTCACCCTCTTGAAGTACAACAGAATTTTTACGATAATTCGCTAACATTTTTACAAAATCATAGGCCTTATTTTCCATTTCGGTTCGTCCTTCCTCTTCAAACTTATTAATTGGGTCATCTGACCAACCACCAGGAAAATCTTGTCTTACCAATCCATCTGGATTTGAAAAACCATCCATTAAAATTTCAGTTCCATAATACAATTGAGGTATTCCTCTTAAGGTCATTAATAAGCCAATTCCCATTTTATATTTATCAAAGTCGTTTCCAACTACACTATAAAATCTACTCAAATCATGATTATCTAAAAAGGTTACTTGCTTCTTTGGATTTTTATACAAATAATCTTGAGCCAAACAATAGTAGATTTCTGCAACCCCTGTATTCCATCCTGGCTCTTTATTTAATGCATTATTAATAGCATAATACATTTGAAAATCAGTAACATTCGGCAATTCAGAAGCTTCAGGTAGTTCTTTCGGTTCAAGGGCATTTTGCTCAACATCAAAATCGAAAATATTTTTTGCGAAAAAACTTTGAACACCAGCACCATGCACCCAAGTTTCACCAAATAATAACATTTTTGGATACTCTTTACGCATTGCCCTAACCCACTCATTCATAAAATCTTGGTCAGGATAAGCATAAGTATCTACCCTCAACCCATCCAAATCAGCGTACTCTACCCACCAAATAGTATTTTGAATGAAGTAAGTTCTTATATATTCTGTAGAAAAGTCTAAATCTGGCATGTGTATGTCAAACCATCCATTTTTAAATTTATCCTTATCATATTCAGAAGCGTAAGGATCAAACAGTGTTGTAGCCCGATAGGTAGTTCTCCCAAAAGTATCAATGTCATGAATCCATTGTTTATAAGGTAAATCTTTAATAAACCAATGCTCGTTACCCGTGTGGTTATAAACAACATCTTGTAGAACTTTTATTCCCTTTTCGTGACAACTATCAACAAAATTCTTGTAACCTTCATTTGTTCCTAATCTTGGGTCTACTTTGTAATGATCGGTAATTGCATAACCATGGTAGGAAGCTTTAGGTTGATTGTTTTCTAGAACAGGATTTAACCAAAGCGCGGTAACTCCTAAATCTGTAAAATAATTTAAGTGATTTTGAATTCCAACAATATCGCCACCATGCCTAAGGTACATGCTATCACGATTTAAAGAAACTTCATTCATTCCCTTAACAACATCATTGGATTTATCACCATTGGCAAATCGGTCAGGCATGATTAAATAAATTAAATCTTGTGAGGTTACCCCATATCTTTTGGCACTTCCTTGTTTTCTTTCAAGAAAATCGTAATAAATAATGAATCGATCATCTTTATTGAAAAAAGTAATTTTTAGCTTTTCGGGTTCCTTAAGATTGGATAAATCAAAATCAACCAATAAGTAATTGGCATTTGGTAAGGATGTGGTTCCACTTAATTTAATGTTTTGAGACTGAATATTAATTTTATACTCACTAATATTTGGCCCATAAAACATTACCTGTAGATTGGTATTATCCATACCAGCCCACCAATTTGGTGGGTAAATATTTACATCGATTCCAAAAAGACTGGAATAAAAAACCAAAGAAAAAATTGCGAAAAATATTTTTTTAATCATTCGCTAAAATTAATGGGATAATCTCAAATAATTGAAAGATGATAAAAGTTTTTTTTTGATGCCAAAAATATTCATACTTTTGAAAGTGTAAAAATTACAATTAATGCATTATTGCTAACTTTAAACAAAAAACTATGAAAAAAATTTACTCAATTTTAACCCTAATTTTGGTGTCAAGCTTTGCCTTTGCGCAAACTTATGATATCACGATGCAAGTGAACATGAAGGGCCAAACAGTTGACGCCAATGGTGTTCACGTGGCAGGTAGCTTTCAGTCATTGCTTCCCACTGTAGTTGGAAACTGGAAACCTGATTCAACAATGCTAACAGATACTGATGGAGATAGTATTTACTCTATTACAGTTCAATTACCTGCTGGTCAATATCAATTTAAGTATGTAAACGGAAATGCATGGGGAAGTGACGAAAGCGTTCCTGCAATTGTTCAAGATGGTGGAAATCGTTTTATGAACGTAGCAAAAAACGATACTTTGGGTGCTGTTATGTACGGAGGAACTGCTCCAATGGGAATGCACTTTGTTAGACTTCAAGCAGATATGAGAGAGCAAATGGGTCTAGGAATGACTGTTGATACAGTTGATGGAGTTTTGGCAATGGATGCCATGGGAAGTTTTGAAGGCATCAGTTGGACAGAAAAATATTCTGCTGAATTGATGGATGCTGATGGAGACTCAATTTTTGACGGATATACTTATGCTATGGCAGGTTCTCATGAAATGAAATTTAGAAAAGGTAGAAGTTGGGGAGATAGCGAATCTATTTTAGCTGGCTCTTCTTGCGAGGTAAATGGTAATAGAGGCGTAACTATCAACACAGATACAGTTGTTGGCCCAATTTGTTACAACAAATGTGCTGCTTGTGTTGCTACTGTTCTTGATACATTTAATGTAACTTTTCAGGTTAACATGAAAAATGAATTTTTCTTGAATGGTGCTGGAACTGCTGTTTCTGTAGCTGGTAACTTCCAAAGCGAAAGTGGCGGAAATGATTGGTCTCCAGGAGAAATTACTTTTACAGATGCTAACAATGATTCAATTTTCGAAGTAACACTTCAATTGGTAACTGCTGATGCAGTAAACGGAGCATTTACTTTCGCTTACAAATATTTAAATGGCAATGCTTGGGGTACAGAAGAGCCTGTACCAGCAGCTTGTAATGTAAACGGAAACAGAGAAGCAGCAATAAGCAGCGACACAACTTTACCAGCTTTTTGTTTTGGTTCTTGTTCTGTAGGATGTGATCCTATTTTAGACCCTATTAACATTACTTTTAGAGTTGACATGACTCAAGAAGTTCCTAGTGGAAAAGGAATTCATTTAGCTGGAAACTTCATGACAGCTGCTGGTTTTCCTGCAAACTGGGCAAAAGATACCTTGGAAATGGTTGATAATTCAGGAACTGGTGTTTATGAAGCAACAGTAACTATGAGACCAGCTGAATACGAGTACAAATTTGTAAACGGAAACTCTGATCCTGAAGAAGAAAATGGTGACTTTGTTGCAGGTGGTTGCGGTGTATCTAATGGTGTTGGCGGTTTTAACAGGTTATTAGACATTAAAGGTTTACTAGTAGATACTGTTTTACCAGTTTACATTTACAATACATGTAATATTTCTACAATTGGTATTAATGAGTTAAACGAAAAAGAAATTTCTTTTTCAGTTTATCCTAACCCAATGAGAAATGATGCTACAATTTGGTTTGGCGTTCACCAAAATGAACTAAGAGTTCAGCTATTTGATATTACAGGAAAAGCAGTTTTAGATCAGTCTAATATCACTGCAAATACCTATGTTATTTCAAAAGAAAAAATGCAATCAGGAATTTATATTTTAAAAGTTTCAGATAAAGCAGGTTACTCTTCAGTTGAAAAACTAATTATTGAATAACCAATTTAAACCTAATTTTGAAGGCCGCCTTACATTGTAAGACGGCCTTTTTTTATGATGAAAAATTACTTCCTCACTTTTTTATTCTTTGGTTTAATTAACCAAGTATTTTGTCAAATAACTTTAAAGGTTTTAGACAAAACAAACTCCAATAAAAAAATATTTGCGGCAGGAAACTTTAACAACTGGAATCCCGCAGATGAAGGCTTTTCTTTAACTTCTATAAATGGATTTCATTTTTTAACCTTTTACCCAAAAACAAAAGTTGAATTTAAATTTACACAAGGTAATTGGAACACTGCAGAAGGAGATTCTTTGGGCAACCAAATTAATAATAGACTTATAGCTGAAATTAATCAAAAAGATACTATTAACCTCATTATTGAAGGATGGGAAACATCAATACCAAAGGTGTCAACTATGGCTCAAAACGTAATTTGGGTTGAAACATTTGCCAAAGATGAAAGCTTAGAATTTAATCCTGAAATTTGGGTATATCTCCCAAAATCATATCATGAAAAAAGCGACACCTATTATCCTGTAATTTACCTTATGGATGGCGAAAACCTTTTTGACCAAACAATTGCTTACTCTGAAGAATGGGGAATTGATGAAACCTTAAATGAAAAAGAACTTGAAATAATTGTGGTTGGCATTGGAAATTGCAAAAGCCAAAGAATGGATATTTATGCCCCTTGGAGCAACTCAGAATACGGAGGTGGGAAAGGTGTTGATTTTACAAAACTATTTATTTATAAAATAAAACCTGAATTAGAAAAGCAATTTCGAATCGATAAATCGCGCAAACAAAACTTTATTGGTGGAAGTTCTTTAGGCGCATTAATAGGGCAATACATTTTAATGAAATATCCTAAATCTTTTGGAGGGGTTATTAATTTTTCTCCTGCTTTTTGGTTTAACCCAGAAATTTATGATTTCACAATAGATTCAGAGTTCGATGGGTTAACCAAATTTTACTTTGCATCGGGTGGAGCGGAAAGTGAAGTAATAAAATCTGGACAACAAAAAATGGTTGAAATCTTGAATAAAAAAACTGAAGCAATTGTGAATTATAAAATATTGCCCGGAGAGAGTCACAACGAATCCTTTTGGAAAAAGGATTTTTTTACTGCAATTACTTGGTTGCTAAATTAACTAGCTCCAAAATCCCAAATAAAAAAAGCGACATACTTAAGGTTAATCCTAGCCCCAATAAAAAATACCACGTTATTAAATAAATTCTGAACAGATTAATTTTCATTTCCCAATTTTTGGCAAATGTCTTTAGTAGATATATCTACATAATTATTAGAAAATTAAATAAAAATTAAGCCTTTGCTTCATCGAACCAAAGTAAGAGAGCCATTTAGTGTTTTTCCATCTGAAAGGGTAACTACATAAAAATAAACTCCTTCAGGAAAACCAAATGCATCCCAATTATTTTGGTATGGGTTTGCCTCGAACAACAATACTCCCCATCTATTAAAAATAGAAACGGAAGCCGAAGGCAAACTATTTTCTTCAAAATTAGAAGTTGCAATTCCTTTAATGATAAAAAAATCATTTTTCCCATCTCCGTTAGGAGAAAAAATATTTGGAAAATCTATTTCGCAATTTTCAATCAAAACCAGTTGCTCATCTTCATCAAAATCGCCACATCTATCAATTACCTTTACTCCAACCAAGCCGTCATCTTTTACCAAATAAATAATAGAATCTAATAAAAAATCCAATGGCATATCATCCCATGTCCATTGGTATGAATACGGAAATACTCCTCCACTAACCTTAACAAATTCTATTAAATTTTCATCTATACAAACTAGAGTATCCTTAGGAAGAGCTGCTGATAGACTTTGTTTATCAGCAATTGACACAAAAAATGAACTATTGATTTCTCTTTTACATTTATCATTTAGCTTTAAAGTAACCTGAACTCTATCTTCAATTTCTTTGAGCAAAAATGAGCTGCTATCTGCTGTTTGGTTTATTTGGTCAGACCAACTATAAGAATATGGTTCAATTCCCCCAGTAACTTTTGAACCTAACCAAATTGAATCACCAGAGCAATCAACCACAGTATCTCTTACAACCAATCTCAAAGTGTCTGCAATTCTCACATTTACCTTCACCGTATCTAAAACTAAAACACCTGGACATAAATCTGTTATTTGATATATATATGATTGTGAAGTATCTGGAGTTACCTTAATTGAAGGCTTTGCTTGCCCTGTTATCCAAATAATATCGTACGGCGGATTTCCTCCAGAAACTATTGGATTTAAAAATGCTGTATCTCTTGAACAATCAATAGTTGTATCTGATATTACTGACTTAATTGGAATAGGTTCAGTAAAATCGAAAATAGCTGTATCAGTTTTCATATTTCCACAACCATCAGTAACAGTAATTATAAATGATGTATCCGAAGTGATATTTGCCTTGAAACTAGGAGATACTTCTCCATTACTCCAAACAAATATTAATGGACTACTGCCACTTAAAATTTTAACTGAAACATCTTGCTTTGCAGTATCGCAAACAGTAATGCTACTTGTAGGTTCAATTATTAATGGAGGCGTATTAACAACAATTTTAATTGAATCTTCTGCTACCGGATTTGGATTACAAAAATCGGTTACGGTTACCGTAAAAGTTTGGGTAGAAATAGGGTTTACGAAAATAGTTGAGGTTGTATCTCCTGTGCTCCATAAATAAGACTGTTGGCCTGAGCCAGTTAATATTTTTGGCCCTATTGAAACAGGGTTAGAATTACAATTGAAGGTATCGTTTTGAGTTGAAATAGTTAGAGGCGGGTTAAACTCAAAAACAGTTAAACTATCTGTTTTCGGGTTTAAAGGATCGCAAAAATCGGTAACAGTAACAAAGTATTTTGTTGAAACTCCATTAGAAGGAACACTGATATTAGGCAACGTATCTCCTGTATTCCATAAATAGCTTTGTTTAAGGGACCCATTTAGAACTTTTACAGAAATTAACTCCCCATTTTCCAAACAATCTATAGTATCATTTTGCGCTAAAATTTGAAGGGGTGGAATGATTCGAAAAACCTTAACTGTATCTACCATACTTATGGCTGGTGAGCACAAGTCTGTTACGGTAACTGTAAAAATTGTATCAACTGTAGGGTTTACAAAAATATTCTGGTTTTTCTTACCATTACTCCAAATAAAATCTTGCTTAGATGATCCGGTTAAAATATTTACCCCAATTTGAACTGCAGTGTCGGTGCAAATAATAGAATCATTTTTGGTTGAAATTTTTAAATTCGGAGATAAAAATTCTATTGCCACCCCGCCAAAAGCTGAATCATTTTTGCAAGCATCTGTTACTGTAACTAAAAAGAGAGAATCTGCTTGGGTTTTATAAATTAAAGAATCAATACTATCGCCAGTACTCCAATAATAGCTAAACGGAGCAATTCCATTTAACACTGTTTTTGAAATGAAAAGAGAATCTGTAAAACAATCATAAAGTAAAGTATCAGAACCAAGTATTAAATCTTGGGGATCTGAAATCTTTAAGGTGGTAAAGGATGAATCTTGTATGACACATCCAACAGTATCTGGTTGAATTCCAATTACCATTGTTTCTATACCTTCTGTTAAACCATCATTAAAAATATTTATGTTGATAGTGCTTACAGCACCCCCTGGTTGAAAGATAATTGAATCTGGAATAAATGAATAATCAATTCCGTTTTGGGCTGTTCCTCCTATTTTAAAATCTACCCTTCTTTTCGATGAAATATTATTAAATCTTCTAAAGGTTAGAGAAACATTTCCACAATCTTCGTAAAGGTTTCCATCTGCATTTAAAGAATAAAACTCTGGTTTGGCATCAACCCTAACATTAGGAGATGCAAAACTCCTTGCTTCTAAGAAAACACAAGAGTTTAAGGTTTGGTCTTCTCCATCTGCAATGGCTAATCTAATATGAAAAGTATCGCAAGCAGATAAAGCCAATTTAGCTATTAGCGGAACTGTAAGCCCTCTTAAATTTACATTTTGCAGGTTACCCGGCATAAAATACTGGTTATTAAGAGGTTGTATTGAAGATCCTCCATTATGCACCGAACTAACTGTAATAGGAATTTGTGGATTTGTGTTTGGAATAAATGCCACATTTTGAGCGCCACCAGGATATTTTGGTGGGCTAGAAAAAGGACCTGTTATCCCCGGTCCCGAAATAAAAAACCCAAAAACATCATTAAATTGCTGATTGATAAACCCGTTGCCAGTGGGGTTTCCTAAAGAATCATAAATTGGATATTCTTGACTCCCAAAAACAAATTTAAATTCAACTGTATCGCTTTCTGGAACAAATTCAAAGCTAATTGAAGCCAAATTATTTACATCATTTACTGTAAATGGTGGATTCAAACCAACCAACCCTGGAACCGAATTCGCAATATTTAATAAATCTAAATCTTGAATATTAGGAAAAGGAGTATTTGTAGGTCCTGAAAAATTAGGAATAATCTCTCTGACATCTCCTGTAGATAAAATTATACCTGAATCAAGCCCGATAATACCTGAAGTTGGATCTGCAAAAATGCCAAACTGAGCGCTTGTATCTCCTTGAAATGTGACAGAAGTAACTGTAACGCCTGCGCCTAAAAGAACATTATTTATTAAATTATTTGGATCGTTGTTCGGTGTTGATTTATTAACCAATAATTGTGATTTAGCTTGAAAAGCAAAAAACACAAAGACTATAAAAAGAAAAAAAGATAGTATTTTCTTGATTGACAATCGTTAAGGTTTTGAAAATTCAAATTTAAACGGATTAATTTTTTAATAATATGATAGAACCCATCTTTTCTACAACCTGTTTGTTAAAACCTTCTACTTTTAATCGGTAGGCATAAACACCTTGCACTACTTCACCTTCTTTGTTTTTTCCATCCCAACTAAAATTGGGTGAAAAATATTTTACAATTTCATTTCCCCACCTATCATAAACATAGAACTCTATGTATCTAGCCCCTTCGGTAACAATCATAAACTCATCATTTAAGCCATCATCATTTGGTGTAAAACTATTGGGTGCATAAATCTCTAGCGGGTTTTCAATTTCTAAAAAGGCACTATCCGTGCATCCAAATGCATTTTCAATCCATAGTTTTACTGGTTGATTAAAGCGTGTGTCAATACTATAAGTTGGCTCTTTTTGAGTTGATGTATCTTCTTGAGAAAATGTCCAAATAAAGTTTTTGGCATCATTAGTAGAAAGGTTTATTAACCTTATTACTCTATCATCAATAAATTGATAATTAAAGTTGGCTTTTGGCTCTGAAACCCTCACCCTAATATTATCATATTTAATATTATCGCAATCATCAGTAACAGAAACACTATAAGCTGAGGTAAAGTTAGGATAAACCAATATGGTTGAATCTGAACTTCCTGAACTCCAGTAATAACTAAAGTTTCCTGCTCCTCCAATTGGCGCAACTCTTAACAATGCCTCTTCACCAACACAAATAGTTGTATCAGGACTAATTTTCAACTTTAAGGGGTCATGCTTAGCAATTCTTACAGAAACAATTCTTTGAGTTGAATCCAAATTACAGGAGTCAAAGGCTTTAACAATAAAAAAAGCAGTTGAATCAATGCTAACTTGTTTATACCTAAAAGTATCTGTAAAATTATTCCAACTAACAACAGAATTTCCACTGCCACCACTTGTTGTTGCAGGGCCTATTATTATGGTATCTCCTGGACAATTTAATTCTGGATTGTTAATTCCATTAAGACGCAAAGGCGGATACTTTTTTTGTGTTACCTCAACTATTCCAATTGCTGTATCTAACCCACAAGTATCTGTAACCCTTACAATATAAGTTGAGGTGGTTTTAGGGGCTACCATTATTGATTTTTTTGTTTGTCCACTATTCCACAAGTATTTATATCCGGGATAGCCATTTATTGCATTTACAAATAAATTAACTGAATCTCCTAAACAATTAAAAGTTGGCGAATTTGTAGTTAAAACTATTGGATTATTTTCATAAAAAACAGTATTACTAATTGAATCAGAAACCAATCCACATGCATCAGTTACAACAACTTTGAAATTTTGAATTTGATTTGGGCTTACCCATATTGTTGAATCAGTTTTACCGTTTTGCCATTTATAACTAAAACCATCTATATATCCATTTATTTTAGGTGCTATAATAATGCTGTCTATGGTGCAATTCAATGTGTCGTTTTTCATTGACAAAGAAAAAGGTGGGTTTTCAACCTTTATAAAAAAAGTATCTGTTACCAATTGATTATTGCAACTTAAAGATACATTAACGTAAAGTGAAGTATCTTTTGTTGTTGCTACCCAGATAGATGAGTCTGTTTTTCCATTATTCCATAAATAATTGATTTGAGGATAACCATCAATTACCCTTGTTCCAATTTGAATTGAATCAGAATCACAAAAAATAGTATCAGATAAATCTTGAGTAGCAAATGGAGGTGTAACTTCAAAAAGTGTGATTGTATCAAAAAGTGAATCTGCAGCGCAAGCATCTTTTATTTTTACAATATAACTTGCTGCAGAATCTACAGTTATCGCGGTTGTGGTATCTCCTGTATTCCACAAATAGGTAAAGGGTGATAAACCTGAGGTACTGTTTGAAAAAGCTACAGGGCCTTGTGTACAATTTATTGTTGTATCGTTTGAGGTTGTATTTATTATTGGATAAGGATCGCTTATATTTAAAATCAGGGTATCTGTACTTCCAGAAACACAAGATGAATTGTAGGTTACCGAAAAAATAATATCCTCTAATCCTTCAGAAATTCCATCAGCCAAAACATCAAAATTTATTGAAACACTATCAGAGCCAGATTGAAAAATTAAATAACTAGGAATTAATGAGTAATCTATTCCATTTTGGGCTACTCCTCCTAAATTTAAATATGCAGTGTCGGCATATTGAATTCCGCCAGTTCTTCTAATAGTTAGGCTAACATTTCCGCAACCTTCAAATGCTGTAGAGTCGCCTCCCAAAGTGTTATAACTCGGTTTGGCAATTAAGCTAACACCTTTTGCCGAAAAGCTATTTGCTTCTATAAAAACAGCAGACTGTAGAGAGTGGTCAGAGCCATCTGCAATAGCTAGCCTTATGTGAAAAGTATCGCAAGCAGTAACCGCAGATTTCGCGGTTAAAACTGTTGTGTAGCCATTTAATCCTATATTGAAATTAGGCTGGTTAGACACATAATAAACTCCATTTAGGGCAGGTTGAACTGTACTTATTGTAATAGGCAAAGGCGGACTACTATTAGGAACTACAGCTAAATTTTTCGAACCTCCAGGAAAACCTACAGGGCTAGTGTAAGGCCCTATAATTCCTGGTCCTGAAAGTAAAAAGGCGAAAACATCGTTATATTGAGTATTAATAAAGGTGGTATACTCATCGCTTCCAAAAACATACCTAAATTCAATTGTATCTGATAAAGGAACAAAATCAAATTCCATTACCGCAGCATCATTTGCTGAAGAAACAGAAAAACTTTGACCTATTAAACCGGGGACGCTATTTGCAACAGACAATAAGTCATTATTTGTTGCCGTGCCCATTGAAGTAGGCCCAAAACTTCCAGAATTACCTCCAGTATTCGGAATTAAACCACCAATTCCTGCAGGAATAGTTATTTGGTTTATGTCTTCACAATTTAAAACCAAACCACTATCTAATCCAATTGAAGTGCCACCTCCACTAAAAAAACCATATTGAATTGGAGCTCCATAAACTTGAAAGTTAAAAGCGGTAACCCCTTTTCCAAGTAAAACATTTTCTATTAAGTGTTGTGCAGAATTGTATGGTGGTAAATTAGTAGTTGCAATTTGACCAATTAGATTATTTACTCCAATTGAGAAAATGAAAATGGTTAAACCGAATATTTTAAATAAATTACCCACTTGACCCAAAAATATTAAAAAAATCGAGGGACTAGCTACAAGTATATTACTGATATTCTGAATATTAAAATCTGCCAAATAATATTTTCCTGAAATATTAGAAAAAACTGTTACTAAATGTTTAATTTGTACGTTAATAATTGATAGTGAAAAGAATTTTACCAATATTTATTTTATTAAGTTTTATACTCAATGGGTGTTTTGTTTACAAGGAGGTAAAAATTTCGGGTATTAGAAATGTAGAGTTGGTAAAGTTTGAAAATAATGCGCTTGTAATTGAAGCTGATGTAGATGTAAATAATCCAAATTTTTACGACATTGAAGTTGTTGATTCTAAACTAAAAATTTATTTAGATGATGATCTTTTAGGGAATGCTAAAATATTAAACAACATGAAAATATTGGCAAAGGAAAATGTGGAAAAGCACCTTGAAATAAGAACAGTTTACAAGGGAAAACTTACTTCCTCCTTAAGAGGCATTTTTGGTTTAGCTTTAGGAAAAGAAATGAATATTAAAATAGAAGGAATTGTTACTGGCAGAGCCTTAGGAGTTAAGCACGACTACCCTCTTTTTATTGAAGAAAAAATCACCTTATAATTACAAAAAAACTTCTACTACTACTCATAACGCACTGCTTATTAACAGCTTGTAGTAATACCATACAATCCACTAAAATGGAAAATCATAAATTTACCAATGCATTAATAAATGAATCAAGCCCGTATTTACTTCAACATGCGCATAATCCAGTAAATTGGTTTGCTTGGGGAGAAGAAGCTTTAGAAAAGGCCAAGTTAGAGAATAAGCCGCTTTTGATAAGCGTAGGTTACAGTGCTTGCCATTGGTGCCATGTAATGGAGCGTGAGAGTTTTGAAGATTCCTCAGTGGCCTCCATTATGAATAAATATTTTATCTGCATAAAAGTTGACCGAGAAGAAAGACCAGATATTGACCAAATTTACATGGATGCTGTTCAGTTAATGACTCGGCAGGGCGGTTGGCCATTAAACTGCTTTGCCTTGCCCGATGGAAAACCATTTTATGGAGGCACTTATTTTCCAAAAGAAAAATGGGTTGGAATCTTAAATCAATTGGCTGATATTTATGAAAATCAACCTGAAAAAATTGAAGAGTATGCCAACAACCTTACCCTAGGACTAAGTGAAATTGACTTTATTGAACCAAATACCCAATCTGATTTCCCAAAAGATTTATACCAAGAAACTATACCAAAATGGATTTCCAACTTTGACCAAAAAGATGGAGGCCCTAATCGCGCTCCTAAATTCCCATCACCAAATAGTCAAGAATTTTTGCTTTATCATGGGCTAAATAAAAATAATAAAGAAGTTTTAAATCATGTAAACCTAACTTTAACCAAAATGGCCAAAAGAGGCATTTATGATCAAATTGGTGGCGGGTTTTCAAGATACTCAACTGACATTTATTGGAAAGTACCCCACTTTGAAAAAATGCTTTACGATAATGCCCAACTAATTTCACTATACAGTAAAGCTTACACCTCAACCAATAATAATTATTACAAAACTGTAGTTGAAGAATCTATTAACTTTTGCAGAAGAGAATTAAGCGAAAATAATGGCTATTATTTTTCGGCTTTAGATGCAGATAGCGAAGGAGAGGAAGGCAAATACTACGTTTGGAAAATTGAGGAGCTTCAAGATATTTTAAGTGCTGATTTTGATTTGTTCTCTCAAATTTATCATCTTGATGATTTTGGTGTTTGGGAACATGGAAACATCATTTTAATGGAAAAGGAAAATTTAGAGCAAGTAGCATCCAACAATAATATTTCTTTACAAGAATTGAATTCAAAGAAAAACAACTTTAAAAAAATACTTTTAGCTGAACGTGAAAAAAGAGTAAAACCAGGCCTTGACGACAAATCTTTAACCTCATGGAATGCATTAATGCTTATTGCATATTGCGATGCATATAAAGCCTTACTCCAAAAAGAATATTTACTAGAAGCTGAAAAAATAGCCTCTTTTATTTTAGAAACTCAAAGAATGGATGATGGAGGGTTATGGCATAATTACAAAAACAAAAAATCATCTATTACAGGCTATTTAGAGGATTACAGCTTTACAATTGAAGGATTAATTGGCCTTTATGAAATTACTTTTAATGATAAATATTTGGTAGAAGCAAAAACCTTAACCAATTATTGTTTGGATAATTTCTTTGATGAAAAAACAGGTTTCTTCTTTTTTACATCTGCCAAAAGCGAAAAATTAATTACACGAAAAAAAGAATTAACAGATGATGTAATACCTGCTTCTAACTCAAGTATGGCAAAAGGCTTATTTAAATTATCGCACTTTTTTGATAATCCTAAATATGCTGAAATTTCAAAAAATATGGCTTTAAATATGCTTACCAATGTAAAAAGTTATCCAACTGCATATGCCAATTGGCAAATATTAACAACCTATTTTACCGAACCATTTTTTGAAATTGTTTCAAGTGGCCCAAAAGCCAAAGAAAAAATACAAGCTATTTATTCAACACAATTAGTTAACAACGCAATATTCTTGGCATCAGAAAAAGAGCAAACAAAATTACCTTTGCTAAAGGGTAAGTTTTTGGAAACCGAAGCCTCTATTTTTGTTTGTGTAAACAAAACATGTAAACTGCCGGTTTTAAAGCCTGAGGAAGCATTAAGCCAAATAGAAAGTTATTATTGATGAGAATTTTTGTTGTTATTTTTCTTTTTTTTAGCCTCAATTCCTACGCCCAATTGGTTGTTAATAACAGCTCTTATAACCTTCATACTGAAACCTATTTTAATCCCAAATTTTTAAAAGTTAATAAAATTGAAAAAGTAACTGGTAAAATATCTGTAAAAAAAGAACTTCAGCCTATTACTGATTTAGGAAATATTGATCAGTTTATTTTTGACAGAAATGGAAATTTATTAGAAAAATTAGAATCTTTTTCTGTAAACTATCAAAGAAAAGATACTGCTTCGATTCTTTACAAATACAACGACATCAACCAGTTAATTTCAATCACCAATCAAGCCAATAAAGGATTTGATGCTATTTCTTACCAATACGATTCGGCAGGGAATATTATAAAAAAAGGTTTTTATCGTGGCTCAAATATTAGCCAATATAAGTACCAATTAAACCAAGGCAAAAAATACTTTGTAAGAGAAGAATCTTATAAAATTGAACAACAAAGCAAGCAATTTGAAAAAACAACCACTTTTAATAGTGATGGTGCACCGTATTTAACTACCGAAGCAGAATATAACGAATTGGGTAATATTATAAAAAAGACATCGCGCTTTGTGGTTACCAATAAGAAAAAAGAAATTCAATATAATTATAACGAAAAGGGAATGCTTACCGAAATTGTGGAGACTAGTAATTTAATTACCCCAATTGAAACAAAGTATTCATACTCTTATGATGATTTAGGTAATGTATATGAAGAACTAAAGTATAAAAATGGTACTTTGGTTGAAAGAAGGCAGTTTTTATATGAGGAAGTAAGCTCTTTGTTAACTGCCGAATTAATTAAAAATGAAAACACTAACGAAATAAAAATTATTCAGTTTGAATATGAGTTTTTCGATTCTATAACAAAAGTTGACCCATGATAAAAAATATCCTTATTGTATTACTTGTTTTCCTAGCAGGTTTTCTAATTCTTAATTCTTATGCCCACAAGTTTAAGGGTACAGCAGATTTAGAGATTTTAAACTCGCATTGGTTAAGGCAAATAGCAGCAAACTCCTTAAAAACGGATGACTACCCAATAGGCGCAGTTTTATACTATGATGATGAAGTTATTGGTGAAGGAAACCATCAAGTATTAAAAAATGACGACCCAACTGGTCATGCAGTAATTATAGCCTTAAGAGATGCTGCCAAAAGTATGGGAATGAAAAATTTTGAAAAACTTGATAGAACTAAATTAAAACTAGAAACTACCTACGAGCCGTGTGAAATGTGTAAGGGCGCTTTGGTAAATAACAATATTCAAATTGTTCAATTTATGATGTCGAAAAAATTTAACCGCTTTTGGGAAGATTATAAAAGCGGCGTGGCCTATGAAATGAGCAAACAAAACGCAGGAAGAGAATACATCCAAGATTCGCTTTTTGTTATTCACCCAAAATATCCATTTATACCTTAAACCTTTGGGCAATTGATCTATTTACTGATTAACTATGCCCGCTCAGGTGGAACTTTAGTTTCAAAAATTATTGCTTCACAGCCAAATGTTGTTTTCCTGTCTGAAGTAAACCCAAATCACAATGCTGTTTATTCTCCTGCTCAACAAGCAAACTTGTGGTACAATTTAAATATTAATGAAGGTTTAAATTACTCACAGCAAGTTTCAGAAATCCATAAAAAATGCATTGCACAAGGGAAACATCTAATTATTCGTGATTTTTCTTTTATTGACTTTACACCGCATCAACTCAATAACTTTAAACCAAAAGGTAATTTTTCTAATTGGGAACTATTAAAAACTATAGCCGAAGTAAAACCAATAGCTTTTGTAAGAAATGCAATTGATGTTTGGATTTCAAGAGATTGTCCGCCAAGTTTTAGCGAAGGTTATAAAAATTATGCTGAGCTTCTAATAAAAGGCAATTTTCCTCTTTTTAAGTATGAGGCATTCTGCAAAAACCCGCTGCAAACTTTAAAAAATATTGAGGCTGTTTGGGGACTTGAAAATTGGAATTACAAACCGAGTATGTTAAATTACAAGAATATTACGGGAGACAATCAACTAAAACAAACTTCTAGAGGAGGTAAACAAAATACAGTAAAATCGCTAAAACGAAAACAACTCCCCAAAAAGCTTATTCACTCACTTCACAAAGATTTAAACCTTTTAGAAGCCAATAATTTATTGGGATATACTACCAATTATTTAGAAAATACAGAAAATACCAAAAACCAAACTTGGTTAAATTTTAAGCATTTTGGTAGAACCATAAAAGGTACTTATCCTAGCGTTGAATATTGATTTATGTATTTTGTAGCAATGTCTTTAAATGTATAAGGCGCTATTGCCTCTGCATTCCCATTTTCAAAAAACCAAATTGCATTATCAGCAAACTCATTAGCTGTTTTGGCAATTCTCCACTTTTGGTGAGAAAGCTCCATAAAATTTCCAACCTCATCAGATACAACATTACAACCTCTGCTCCAAGCTTCAAAAAAAACCATTGGGCCGCCTTCAAAGTTTGATGTATGAATTAATACTTTAGTATTTTCCATCAAGTCTAAAACTTCTTCTCGAGTAGTTTTACCTGTTAATTCAATATTGCAACTTGGCAATTGTACTTTTATAAACTCTTTAATTTGGGTTTCTAACTTACCATATCCAACCATTTTAACAATTAATTTAGGATACTTTTCTAACAATAGCTTAACAGATTCTAAAAATAGGAAAGGTCTTTTTAAGGCGATAAATGAACCTACAAAAAGAATATCAATGGTGCGGTTTTCAAATGGCTTTCCAGGTTTTGTATTTTCAATTCCCCAAGGAATATTTGGCTTAACCTGCTTAAAACCATAACTTTTTATTTGCTCATCTTGCCATTGGGTTAAAGGAATAATTTGAGGTTGTAGTGGTTTTAGAAACTTCAGAAACTTATTTTCGATTTTTACATCTTGCCCCATTAAGGTGCACATATGTTTTGAGCCTTTCCATTTTGTAAAATATTCAATAATTAACGGACACTCATTTAACCAAAAAGTATGAATTAATTTAATGGGTAATTCCTTATTTAATTTATTTAGAAGCTTTACAGTATCATACCAATAAAAAAGCCTTTTAGGGTAACTACAATTTGAAGCCCCTATTGGGTGAACATCAATACCAAAACATTTGTATTGGTTTTTATGAAATGGAAAATGTAAGGTTACAACAGTAATTTTAGTTTCGTCACCATATTGCCTCTGAAGCTCTTGGGCTAATAAATAAATTGGTGGAACTACAATGGTATTGGTTTCATCTTTAGGAAATGAAGGCCCAAATAGAATAATTTGATTAGTGTAGCTCATACAAATTCCACCCTTCTTTAAAGGAATCTACTTTTCGGATTTCGTACTTTTCATTCATCATTTTCCAATTATTCATTGGTGCTTTGCCTTTCCATTGTTGGGCAAATTTCTCTTCATTAAAAATAACCAAACTATTTCTAATAAATTTAGGATATTCTTCTACCCACATATTATGTATGTTTTTATCAACCCCATAACTATTTAGCGAAATATCCATATCAAAGCCATAGAGATGCTTTTGTGGGTATTTAAAAATCACAAATGCTATTTCTTTTTCTAATTTATTTCGTTGATAAACATTGATAAACGAGTAGGTGAAAAATACAATTTGAGAAAAAATAATAACCACAAAAAACATCATTTCCACTTTAACTTTCTCTCTAACCAATTTAAAAAAACGTTTAAAAGAAGGCAAAAACAAAATGGTTACAAATGGCATTGCCAATAACAAAAATCGTTTGTTTTGATAGGGAATTCCAGCTAAAAAAAGCAAATAAATCCCAAGTGCTATTGCGATGTATTTATGAGCTAAAAAATCTTCTTTTGGTTTGATAAAGAACAATAAAATGGCACCCATACTAAAAAATAATGGGTGAAAAAATGAATACATTACAAAACCAATGTTTGGAAATAGGTAATTGAAAATACCTTCATTGGTTTCAAAATTTCTTTGAAAAGGATTTAACAAACTCCAATTGGTTAACCAAGAATGACCAACAAACCCAACCGGATCGTTGCTTTTAAGAAAAAAATGGGGAATTGATAAAAATGCAATTGTTAAAATACCTAACCCTAAATACAACCATTGTTTTTCTTTAAGTACAGTTTTTATAATCACGTAAAGTGGCACAAATAATAGAACGGCAGCGCCATACCTTGTATTTACAGCCAAAATTGCAAAAGCTGCTGCAGGTAAAATAAGCCAACCTTTTTTGTTTTTCTCAAATAAAAAAGTGTAGTACCAAGATCCCATAATTAGGCCTAAACAGAGCATATCACTCATTATTAAAATTGCCGATTTTAATACAATGGGGCACAAAACCAAAAACACAAAAAAATATGGAACGTACTTTTCTTTTTTAATATTAAGTTGGAATAATTTATAAGAAAAAAAAACTGTAAGCCCCATTCCTAATGCAGAAATTAGCTGAAGCATAACTAAAGTATGACCGAACACAAAACCTAAACTTGCACCAAATAAGGGGTAAAACACAGGCCAAAAGAAATGACTCGGAAATGAACCACCTTCGAAATAATTTACCAACTCTAATGAATAACCAAAATAAGCATGAGCATCTTGCCCGTATAAGCCATTAAAACCATACATCCAACCCAATGACAATGCAATAACCATAGGCAGGAAAAGCAAATAAAAAACCTCTGCTGTTTTTGGTTTCATGTTATGCTACTTTGTAATTTTTAACCAAGGAAAAGGGTTTTGCTTTTTACCGATTAATGATTTGAACCTATTTCCTATTGCTTTAGGCTTATATAATTTTTCTACATAATACCTTCTATCTATATTTTCTAGAATATGATGGTGGTAAAATGGAATTAAGTTTTCTGCACCCTTTGAAGCATAATATTCTATTGTTCTTTGATGTGCTTTTTGGGCCTCAGCTTCAGAGTAAAATGGCGAATCGATAATATGAATTTCTCCATAAGCCTTTAAGATTTTAAAGAGTCTTTTTAAAAGCATATTAAAATCTTCGAAATACTGAACGCTTGCATTTAAAACTATTAACCCAGGTTTTGGAGCACTTTCGTGCTCTTCAAAAATATCCCAATGGGCAAATCTTAAGTTCTTGGTATTTTTAAAAACTTTAGCTGCTTGGTCAAGCTCTTTTACATTTACATCCACTCCCCAAACAGTAAACTCTGGATTTTGCTTTGCCATTAAATTAGAAAACCATCCATTTCCGCAGCCAATTTCTAATACTGTATTAAAAGCCTTTTCGTGAATGAAATCTAGAAATTTATGAGTTGATTGTTGCCTTACCTCCCACTCTTTACTTTTAGAGTGATTTTGTAAATAAGGCAGTAACTTAACTTGCTCATCGGTTAATAACCGATTCTCCAAAGTTCTTAGTTTTATGTATTCTTCCTCAAAATGGTCATCTTTTGGTTCAGAAAAATACAATACGCCGTTTTTTGAAACACTTCCTACGCTCATTTATTTAGGATTGTATTTAAGGGTAATAATAAAGTGGTCTCCAATGCTTCGCAAAATTGGCCAATAAGATGTTTTTTCATCAAGGCGAGTTAAAAATTTATACAGTTTAGGTAGTTTTATTGAAATCCAATCTAAATATGGTGGAGGTGTAAAAGTAGCCAATCCTTGCAATTTTATCATCTCAAAATCAGGTCCAAAGGCTTTTCTCACCTCTTTGGGAGAAAAGAAAAAAGTAGCAAATTCAACACCTTCTAAATGGGCTTTTACGTTTCTTTTTTTCAGCCTTCTAAAGGCCAAACCAAACTTGCCTTTTAACGCAAAAAACCACTCCCACAAACAATATGGCGAAATCAAAACCCAGGTAACTACTGCTCCAGGTTTTAAAACCTTGGGCAGGTGATGTGTAATTTTGGTGTAATCATCTAAACAATTTAATCCACCAAAATCAGAAAAAACAGCATCAAAACCTTCTTCATCTAGTTTATGAAACTCTTCAAAAGGCAAATATTTACTTCTAACAGACCCCCTAACATTGGTTGTTTCTATTTTATGTTTAAGCTGATTTAACATTCCTTCAGAGGCATCTGTAGCCAAAACATGGAAGCCTTTTTCGGCAAAAGCAAATGCATCAATACCGGTTCCTGCATTTAACTCTAAAACTTTTGCATTTTCCGGAAAAACCTCAAAAACGTGCTTATAAACTTGCTCGCGCATCCATTTAATAATGGGCGACTTTTCATCAATCTCATCAAACTCTACCGATTGGTTGGTAAATGCTTTGTGGGCAGGTTCAAATTGATTCATTTAGTTTCTAACCTTTTAAGCTCTTGCTTATCAAAAATGGAAGTTGGTGCGTAATACAAATAAGAAAGAATTGGTTTTGCCTTTTTTATTGGGTTGGCTTTTCCAGTTAAAACCTGGCCTAAAGCTTCTTTGGCTTTGGCTTTTCTAAATTCTTTGTGCACAAACCGATGTAGTTTTTTATAATACGCGCTCGAAAAAGTACCTTGATACATCATGGCTAAGTCATCACTATCTGTCCAGTTTTGCTTGCCACCCAATTGAGATTTTACTGTTTCGTAAAATTTTGTGCCCGGTAAAGGGTAAGAAACCGAAATGCCAATATCATCTGGTTTTAGCTTCTTAACCATATCAATGGTTTTTTGAATATCTTCTTTGGTTTCACCCAAATATCCAAATTGCAAAAAGAAGGCAATCCGAACACCTTTTAATTTTAAAATTCTTGTGGCTTCCTCAATTTGAGATAATTGGGTGCCCTTATCCATAGCATCCAATATTTTTTGAGAGCCGCTTTCTGCACCAACCCAAACTTCATGCAAACCACTTTGCGCCAAAGCCTCAATAGAGTCTTCTTTCAACAACAAATCTACCCTCGATTGTATTTTGTATTTGAATGATAAATTTCTACTTTTTACCTCATCTCTAAACGCTTGTACCCAACCCGGTTTTAGGCCAAAAATATCATCACACATCCAAAAATGTGTTGGCTTAAAGTTTTTTACCAAATACTCAATTTCGTTGGCAACATGTTGCGGACTTCTCGTATTATATCTGTTGCCATAAATTGGTTTTGCACACCAATTACATTTAAAAGGACAACCTCTAGTTGTAGCAAGGTTTAAAGAAAAGTAACCCCATTTCTCCATCCATAGTTCTCGGTAGGGAGCAATATTTACCAAATCCCAT
>Ga0222664_1000086_pt1 | contig 70716 bp, 83 predicted proteins | sample AntAcemetagen604_FD_181147 | JGI IMG/M metagenome (GOLD analysis project Ga0222664, IMG submission 181147) | Saline water microbial communities from Ace Lake, Antarctica - #604 | ecosystem: Environmental > Aquatic > Non-marine Saline and Alkaline > Saline | place: Antarctica: Ace Lake... | reverse complement strand
GTCCATGTTTCAGTAGACCTTGCTAATATTCTGACAGTGTGACATAGTTCCGCCAATGAATAACTATAAAGTAGGGTCTAAGAAACAGGGTAGTGGATACGATGGTCGATCAAAATCAGGTGGGCATCGAGGAATGGGACAAAAACCAGCCAGCAAGTCAGCGACCAGTAGTAAACCAGCTGGTCGTCCAGCGGATTTGTTTAAGGCTAACTGTTCAACCTGTCAGAAAGATTGTATGTTGCCATTTCGACCAAACACCGACAAGCCAGTTTATTGTAGTGACTGCTTTGCCAAAAAGAACGCCGACAACGCGCGCGCTGACAGTCGCACTACCAAAGCACCCCGAAGTGAACGTTCACCACGGCACGACCGAGAAGTGAAGCCAAATTATGAGTTGAATGCTATCAAGCTACAACTTAAAACTATCGAAGATAGACTCAATCGAGTCCTTGATATCATCAGTCCACCAGCCCCACCTAAAAAGGCAGCCGACAAAACAGCCATCGTTCGATAGCTTACTACCCCAGCTAGCAGGTATACTAGGTTCATGGAAAACTTCTACCCCTTCTTTTTAATCGTCTTCTCGGGTGTACTGTTCTCAATGTTGTCTATCCGCACCAAAATTCCGTGGGCGGTGATGTTGATATTGGGTGGAATAGCTCTGGGACCAAGTGCACTAGGGGTTATGTCAGTCGACCCAACAATTGATTTTATTGGTCAGATTGGTTTGGTTTTTCTGATGTTTATGGCTGGACTTGAGACTAAAGTCTCGCAGTTCAAAGAGTTCAAGTCTAACTTGCTGCTACTGGCGTTTATTAACGGCTTTGTACCGTTTTTGGCCGGCTTTGGGGTGGTGTATCTGCTTGGGTACGACTTTATTACAGCGCTGATTGTTGGGATTATTTTTATCTCGTCATCGGTGGCGGTTGTAATCCCAACGCTTGAGGTGTCAGGCATGATCCAGACCAAGTTGGGACAATCGGTGGTGATCACGACCGTGTTGCAGGACATCAGCAGTTTGATTTTGTTGTCAATTGTATTGCAATTGGTCAGTCCAGTGACTGAAGTGCCTCTATACATATTTTATCCTGTCTTGCTTGGAGTGCTGGTAGCGCTGCGTTTATATATCCCCAAGCTGCGTGCGTGGCTGGTCAGTGCTGCCACCGACACGCCTGATTTATTTCAGCTGGAGTTTCGCTCGACGTTCTTAATTTTGATTGGAACGGTGATTGCGTTTGAACTACTAGGACTACACCCGATTGTGGCTGGGTTCTTCTCGGGTCTGGTTTTGGCTGACTCGATCCGTAGCAAGGTGCTCAAGGACAAAATCAAAACCATCAGTTACGGTATATTTATCCCGACGTTTTTTATCGTGGTTGGTCTGCAGACAGACTTGAGTGTATTTCAAGACGTTGGACCGGTCTTGTCTACTATGCTGCTTTTGATCGGAACGTTGGTAGCTTCCAAGTACATTAGTGGCTACTTGGCTGCTCGCACCGTCGGCTTTGGTGCCACTGAATCCAGTTTCTTTGCTTCGACTTCACTACCACAACTTTCGACCACGCTTGCTACGGCCTTTGTGGCGTTTAATCTGGGTTTGCTCGATCAGACGTTACTGACTTCATTGGTGATGTTGAGTGTGGTGACAGTATTACTCAGCCCACTTTTGATGCGTCGATACGCTAACCAACTACAATCTAAAAAGAAACACAACGCCCATGAATGATCAAACGTTCGTCAACTACGTCCTTGAACAACTCGAACCAGTCGGGGTGGTTTTGACGAGTAAAATGTTTGGCGGAGTGTTGCTTAAAATCGACAACAAGCAACTGGGTGTCATCATCAACGACACACTGTATTTCAAAGTCAAAGAACCAGAGTTACATCGCAGGTTCACCCAAATGGAGTCCGACCCATTTGAATATGATCGTAAGGACAGGGAAAGCCCAGTGCGTATCCGCACCTGGTGGTCAGTGCCAGACGAGGTGCTCGAAGACCGCGAACAGCTGGTAGGATTAGCATATGAAGTATTGCTGCAAGGGAGTCGAGGGTAACCCTGTCCAAAATGCCATGTCCAAAAAGTGTCCAAAGCCTGGCTTTGGACAAAAAGCAGGGTATTTGCGGAAGGTGTGCTATGTGTTCTGCCACCCAAGCGGCAATGGGCAGTAGAACAAGAAACAAATCAATCTAAAGGTGGTATAATCCCTGCCATGCATACGTTGTTTTCTCGGTCCTTGACCCCGTTTTTGGTTATTGGTTTATTACTTAGTGGTTTCTTTGCTGCTATACCGACAGTAATTGCGCAAGACCAGATCGAGTCAGTCGCAAGTATCGACACACCGGTGGTGTATATGCTTGGTCGGGACGATTGTGGATTTTGTAAAAAACAAGTCGAATGGATGAATGAGCAAGGGATTGTCTATGAATACCTCAACATCATCACAGATGAGGAAGCGTCGCGGCTGTTTGACGAAATCACTACCAAGCACGAAGCGTCTAAAGTCACACCGCTGACCATCGTCGGCGAACGAGCAATTCTGGGGTTCAATGGTGCTCAGACTACTGGCGCCAGTATCAAAGCGGCCATTGTGGCCGCGGCTGACACCGACGTTCGCACACCGCAAGAACACCTCGACCGGGCGCCGGCCCAAGAGGTGATTGTTGGTGGCGGCTGTACCGACCTGATCTGCGACGCTGGGGTTAGTGGTACCGAAGCTCAGTACGTGTTTGACTTACCGCTGGTAGGCATTGTTGATCTCAAATCCTTTTCTTTATTCTCGCTCTCGTTACTGCTTGGTGTCATCGACGGGTTCAACCCGTGTGCGATGTGGGTGTTGGTAACATTCTTGGCGTTATTATCTCAAGCCGGTAGTCGCCGGAAAATGATCATGCTCGCAGGGATATTTATCATCGCTCAAGGTGTGATGTACAACCTAATCTTGAACGTCTGGTACAAGACCTGGGACTTTGTGGCGCTTGATCAGTACGTCACACCGCTGGTTGGATTCCTGGCGCTTGGAGGTGGAGTGTTCTTCCTCTATCGGTGGAATAAAACTCGCACACAAAACCAGCTGGTCTGTGACATCACCGGTATTGAAACGCAGTCCAAAACCGTCAACAAGTTCAAAGAGATTGTTAGCCGCCCGGTCACTATCGCATCAATCTTGGCTATCTTGTTGATCGCGTTTTCTGTCAACGTGATCGAATTCGCCTGTTCGATCGGCATCCCACAGGCCTACACCAAGATCCTGGAAATGAACAACCTCATCTTCTGGGAGCGACAGTGGTACATTTTGGTATTCAGTCTCGGCTACATGTTCGACGATGTGGTGGTGTTTGGACTAGCGATCTGGGGCTACTCCAAACTACAAGCCCACGGCGCCAAGTACGCCAACCTGTCACTCTTGATCGGAGGAATCCTGATGGCAGCGCTAGGTGCACTACTGATCTTCGCCCCAAGCGCGCTGGTGTTGTAATCGAAGGTGTCCAAAGTTTTGCCTAGGCCTTGCCTAGGTCAAGCGACAGATCACCCAGTCCTAACGCCAGTTGGTATAACTACCATCTACCCAGCTCGATTTGCGTTAAAATAGAACTATGACTATTGCTTATATTCGTCCGTATGATGGGGAGCTGGCTTTGGTGCAGGCTGGTTTGGCTGAACATACTATTGTGACGGCGGATTGTGTCCGGGACATTACTGATGCTGACCGTCAGGCGGTGGAGGTGCTTTGTGTGTTTGTGGATTATGAAGTGACCGCGGACGTGCTGGATATGCTGCCGAACCTCAAGTGTATAGCGACACGGTCAGCTGGGTTTGACCATATTGCCTACGAAGCAGCGCAAGTACGCGGGATTGTGGTCACTCGGGTGCCTCACTATGGTGCACGGACGGTGGCTGAGTATACGGTGGCACTGATGTTCGCCTTGTCTCGCAATGCATACCGTGCGTACACCGACATGCAACGCAATGCTAACGTGCAGGCGGTTGGGACATACGAAGGATTTGATTTGTATGGCAAGACACTTGGGGTCGTCGGGACTGGTGCTATTGGTAAAAGCGTCTGTCAAATCGCTCGTGGGATCGGGATGCAAGTGCTGGCACATGACGTGCAGCCAGATCATGAGTTTGCAGTTAAAAACGGCCTCCGGTATGCCGATCTCGATGACGTGCTGGCGCAATCTGACCTGGTAACCCTGCATGTGCCGTCACTACCAGACACGTATCACTTGATCAACGAACAGAAACTAGCCTTGATGAAGTCGGGTAGTTACCTGATCAATACTGCCCGAGGGGAAATTGTTGATACGCTGGCGTTGGTTGCTGCTTTGCGCCTTGGGCACTTGGCTGGTGCCGGACTCGACGTGCTTGAAGGGGAACACGAGCTACGTTCTGAGATTGACTTATTGTCGATTGATGACAAGGCGCACGCACAGTTTGCGACACTGGTAGCTGACCATGCGCTGATTGATATGCCTAACGTGATTGTGACTCCACACATTGCTTTTAATACTGTCGAAGCTAAACGTGAGATTATAGATGTCACCATCGGCAATATTGAAGCCTTGGTTGCTGGTATGCCCCGTAATCTTGTCAATCATGTCTAAGAACATCATAAAAAACACTCATCGCCTGGCCACCAGCCAAGCTCGTTGTGATGCACTGGCTATTGCTGAAGCCGGTTTGCAGGCCATCGACACGCAGACGGTGTTACGTAACTCGGTTGAGCTTGATGGTACCGTGATGCGGGTGGCGGGACAACGGTTTGATTTAGCGCACTATGACCACACGTACGTGATTGGGTTTGGAAAAGCTGCCTGTACTGCGGCGTTTACACTTGAGCAAATATTGATTGACCGGGTTAAAGAAGGGGCGGTGGTGGGCTTGAGTGAGCGAGTCTGTCAGACCATCGATACCTACGCCGGTACGCACCCGATGCCGTCAGCCCAAAACTACACTGCCACTAAACATATCGAGGAAGTCGCCCATCGTGCCAAAGAAAACGACCTGGTGCTGGTGATTGTTTCAGGTGGTGGATCGGCGCTGCTGTGTTCGTCAATGGGAGAGTGTGACCAGGGACAGAAATTGTTTAACGCATTTTTATCCAGCGGCGGCACCATCGAAGAACTAAACACAGTGCGTAAGCACATCTCGCACCTAAAAGGTGGCGGCCTAGCCAAGGTGTTGTACCCGGCAACGGTGGTTAGTCTCATTTTTTCTGATGTACCGGGGGGCGACCTGAGTGCGGTGGCATCTGGTCCGACTTGTTATGATGACTCAACTGTCGAGGAAGCACAGGCAATTATCGACCGCTACGACTTGGGGCAGTTTAACCTCAACGAAACACCTAAAGACCTAACTTATTTTAAGCGGGTACATAACATCCCCATTGTTTCAAACATGACGGCGTTAACTGCGATGCAGGCCGCCGCTTGGACGTTGGGGTATCAGACCGATATCGTCTCGGCCACACAGTATGCCACTGCTGGCGAGACCATCGAGCTACTACAAACTGAGCCAGCCGCAGGCAGTGTGCGTCTGATGGGTGGTGAGACCAAGGTCACTGTACCGCCTGGCAATACCGGTATCGGCGGCCGCAATGGTCAGTTAGCCTTGTCCATGTTGCCCAGGTTGCAACCAGGGCAGGTGTTTGTGTCATTGGCGTCAGATGGGTACGATAACACTGACACTGCTGGGGCGATTGTTGATCAACAGACGGCGGCCACGGCTACTACTCTTGGCTTGTCAATGACAAAGTACGCAGCAGCGTTTGACTCGTATCCGTTTTTTACGGCGGTAGGTGACCATATTGACACCGGAGTGCTTGATTCTAACGTGTCTGATTTGTTGCTGTTATTAACACCAAAAGTGGCTACGGCCACAGACGTCATCACGGACATTACAGCTAAAGTCATCAAAGACTCACGCGGTAATTCGACCATTAGTGTGACGGTTATTGCTGGCGAACATGCTGGTACGTTCGCGGTACCAAGTGGTGCCAGCACCGGTGCGCGTGAAGTATCGGTGGTGCCAGCCTCAGCCGCGGCAACTATTGTGCAAAACGCGATCAGGTCTGCTCTGGTCGGTATGCTTGTAACTGATCAAGCGGCCATCGATCAGAAATTGCGGACATTGGGCGGGGACGCTTCGCTGTCAGGTGTCGGTGGTAACGCAGCGATTGGTGTCAGTGTTGCCGCCTGTAAAGCAGCCGCCGCAGCCCAGGGGCTGCCGGTGCACGCGTACATTGCTGATTTGTTCGGTCATCAGTCCCAAGCTCCCGCCCCTCGTTTGCTTGTAAACCTCATCAATGGTGGTGCTCATGCCAAGGTCGGTAGTTCGATTCAAGAGCATCAAATTATCCCCGATACCGACGACGTTGCAGCGGCACACGTTGCAGCCGTCGCTGTACAACAAACCCTGCACCAGCTGCTGCTCCAGGACTTCGCCCCTAAGCAGGTCACTATTGGTGACGAAGGTGGGTTTGTGATCCCGAGCGTTGGCATTGACACGCCGTTTATGTATGTCAAAGCAGCAATTGAGCAGACTAACACCGTTGTCCCGATTTTGATGGGGGCCGATATGGCCGCCAGTTCATTTTATAATAAGGGTGAGTACGAGTTGGAAGGGAAGCGACTGGTTGCTGGTGAATTGCAAACGTTATACCGTAGTCTACACACCCAATTCCCGCAGTTACAGTTAGTTGAAGACCCGTTTGCCGAACATGACTACGCCGCTTTTGCTTGTTACCAAGCGGCGCAGCCAGCGGTGACCTGTATCGGTGATGATTTGACCACCACTAATAAAGCTAGTTTACAAAAGGCTATCACAGCGGGCGCTGTCACCGGGATTATTATTAAACCTAATCAAATCGGGACGCTCAGCGACACTTTGGCCACTATGCAATTGGCGTACGATCACGGTGTGCGCTGTATTGTCAGTCATCGTAGTGGTGAAACCATGGATGACTTCATTGCAGATTTGGCGTATGGTACCAAGTGTTATGGCCTGAAAGCCGGCGCGCCCAACCAGCCTGAACGCGCCGCCAAGTACGACCGCCTACTGAGTATCACTAACTACAACACGTATGACAACCAATCAAACTAATACCCAAATCGTCGCCACAATTGGTCCTTCTAGTAAGGAGGTGTCAACTCTCATTGCAATGTTTGAAGCCGGCTTGTCAGTTGCCCGCCTGAATTTTTCGTGGGGCACTCGAGATGAGCATCGTACATACGTAGCAGCCATCCAAATGGCAGCCGGTCAAGCTAACGTGTCGGCTCCAATTATCCAAGATCTCTCTGGACCACGGGTGCAGACCGGTGCGGGGCATACTCTTGATAGCGACATGACAGTCATTACTGATAAAGACATTTGTGACATTCAGGCTCTAGCTGACCTTAATATAGAATACGTCGCTTTGTCGTTTGTGAAAGACGTAGACGATATCGCACAGCTGCGCAGGCATCTGGCTGACGCCAGATCAACTTCTAAAGTGATTGCTAAAATCGAACGCCCAGAAGCACTGCAAAACCTCGATGACATTATCGCGGCCGCTGACGGCATCATGATCGCTCGTGGCGACCTCGGTGATGCTGTCCCGTATGCAACGTTGCCGTTTATAAAAAAAGACATTTTGCGTCGCTGCAACGCCGCTAATACGCCTGCGATTGTCGCCACCGACATGCTCAGTTCGATGGTCGATCACGACAAACCTTCACGAGCCGACGTGTCAGACATTGCCCACGCGGTGCTTGACGGGGCTAGTGCCACTATGTTGTCGAACGAAACTGCCACCGGCGCCCATCCAGTCAAGGCGGTCGAAGTGATGCGAACAGTGGTGGATGAAGCCGGGCGACATACCAAATGCAGTGTTACTTATTTTTAATCTCTCATAATATAATATAAGCCATGCAACTTACAACAGAAATACAGACATTTATAAATACCGCCAGCGCCAAGGCGCTGGCTACTAACGGCCCAGCCGGCCTCAACAATGTTCCAGTGTCAGTCGTCACGGCTGATGTCGATCAGGTGATCCTCTATAACTTTTTTATGAATAAAACCGCGGCCAACATGGCAGCGTCGGACACATCAGTATCGTTAGCGATCTGGGAAGGGTTGCAGGGGATACAGCTACGAGCCACCGCTATCAGCTACAACGAAGGTGATTTGTTCGCTACCCACCAAGCAGTCATGCAACAACAATTCCCTGACCGCACTCTGCACAGTATTATTGTGCTGACACCAACGGAGCTGTTTGATGTCAGTGTGGGTGAACCAAAGGTGCTGTAGTCTTTTGACCTAGGCCTTGCCTAGGTCAGGGTGGGTTTGTCTGCAGTTAGTTGGTTACCTTGCTCTGCGTGTGTTGTTTACAGCTACCCTTTACTGTCACCTCGATCTCATCGACATCAAAATCGGCGATACCTAACAGCTGCTTGAGCTTGGCGTCGGGGGCCTTAAAGTGGATGACTTTTTCGCAGGTGTTGCACACGGCGTGGTGATGGGGTTCTGTCTGGTGTTCGTACTGAGCTTCACCGCCCTGGAGATGGAATTGCTTGATCATTTTTTCTCTGGTGAACAGGTCAAGGGTGCGGTAGATGGTGACCAGGTCCATATCTGGAAGGGAGGTGTGGATGTCAGCCGCACTAAGTGTACCGTGGTGGTTGATTAGCAGGTCGAGAATCGCCTGACGGTTTTTGGTTAGTTTGACGGTCATACAATATTGGTTGCAAGTTATTTGCATTCTAGCAGAGACTTGTTATACTGGCAATTGCAAATCGTTTGCGTTTATATAATTTATTTTTTGGTATGTATTTTGAAGCAATTGTAGCGGCCGTCTGTGTTGCCCTAGCCTCGCTCGTTGGGGCAGCAGTGTTTGGCGGTCATAAGAAACTAGTTGGGATCGAGCGGTTCGTGATTCCTGTCGCTGTGGGGGGTGTTTCTAAGTCTGGTGCTGTTTGAACTAATTCCAGAAACACTAGCGTCGTCACCGACCTGGGGTGGAGTAGCAGTGGCAGGAGGTTTTCTCGCGTTCTACGTGTTTGCTCAGTTTTTACATAAACGTTTTCACTCCCTGGGGGTGCAGGACTGTGACCGCAAAACATCAGCCGTACTACTACTGGTTGGTGATGCCTTTCACAACTTGGCTGACGGGATTATTCTGGGGGGAGCGTTTTTGATTGATCCGGCAGTTGGAGTCGCGACGGCGATTGGTCTGGCGTTGCACGAAATTCCGCAGGAAATAGTTGAGTTCGGGGTGTTTATCCGGGCTGGGTATACCCGCCTACAGGCGGCTTTGCGTAACTTGGTGTCGGCGTCTGCGATCGTTGTCGGGACGGTGCTGACACTGTTTGTGTCTGATATTGGTGGTGCCTGGGTGTGGGTGTTGACCGGAATTGCGGCGGGAGCGTTACTCTTTTTGTCGGCTAGCGACTTGTTGCCGCGGATCCACGGCAACCTTAGCACGTACGGTAATATTTGGTATGCGACTATAGCCATAGTGATTGGATTTGTAGCGATGACGTTGATCTTGGATTGGTCACACTCACAGTATGGTCACGGGCACACTGATGATCACGACAGTCACGAGCTAGCGGCAGATGAATACCATAATCAGCTCGAGCACGATGAGGATTACAACCACGCAGAAAAGTATCACAACGATCATATCGATGATGAACACACCAACTAGGTCTAGGTCTGGTATCATTATTACTATGAAATTAACTTGGCTGACTAAACTGTTTTTATTCGTAGTGTTGTTACTGCCAGGAGTGTCAGCCGGGCAAACAGTTTATAACGAATACCAGGGCACGTACCGCGGGGAAATAGTGTCTATTCTTGAACAGCAGTACCAGGAAGTACCCGGTACTGGGACAGATGTATTGGTGCAGACTGTCTCGATTCGGGTGCTTGATGGGCCTAAGGAGGGTGAGGTGCTAACGATTGAAAACGAATATCTAGAGCTTGGTGTTGGGGACAAGTTTTACTTTAATCACAACGTTTATATCGACGGTACCGAGTCTTACTTTGTAACTAACATCGACCGCCGCGATGCCTTGTTGTTTTTTGTGGGGTTGTTTGTGGTGACGATTGTAGTGTTTGGCGGCTGGCAGGGGGTACGGTCGCTCATCGCGCTCGCGGGTAGTTTTGTAGCTATTTTCTATGTGCTATTACCGGGTTTGGTGGCGGGGTACAACCCTCTGTTTTTAAGTATGGTGGTAGCTTCGGGGGTGTTGTTTGCGGCGATATTTTTTACTCACGGCTTTAACCGTGAGTCTGTGGTGGCGTACGGCGGGACTATGTTGGCCGTCTTGATCACCAGTGTCTTGGCGATTGTAGCTGTGCTACAAACTAGTTTGACCGGGTTTGTGACTGATGAATCGGTGTTTTTGAATTTTGCCACCGATGGCACGCTGAACTTTACTGGACTACTGTTGGGGGCGATTATTATTGGAGTGCTGGGAGTGCTCGACGATATCGCGGTCACCCAAGCGGCCGTGGTAACTGAGTTGTACAACAGCAACAAAGAGTTAACGGCACGCGAGGTATACACCAAAGCTATCCGCGTCGGACGTGAGCACGTGGGAGCGTTAGTGAACACGTTAGTGCTAGCGTACGTGGGAGCGTCATTGCCGCTCTTGATGTACTTCCACTTATCACCACTTAATTTTTGGTCGTTGGTGAACTCAGAGCTCTTTGCTACCGAGATCGTGCGGGCGATCGTCGGCAGTATCGGATTGGTTTTGACAGTGCCGATTGTGACTGGCTTGGCGGTGTACTTCCTACGCGACTATGTGCCTAAACACGGACACAGTCATGGCCACAGTCACTCACAGCAGTAGCATCAGACAGTTTTGCTGCCAAAGTATCAGCACGGTATACTGGCACTATAGTTATTAAATATAAAAATAATTTGTTGTATGTCTACAAAAGTTGAAATGATAGAAAAATATACTGCGCAGTTGCAGGAGTTAGGAATAGCGGTGGACGACAAAGTGTTGGAAATGACGACAGACGCCTGTGGCCCGGCCAACTACAGCGCAGATGGTCAACTGGTGGCTGCTACCGACCCAGATGAAGTTGATCGAGTATACACCGGGTTTGTGGCAGATGAACTAGCCGAAACTGACAAAGAAAAAGGGCTGGCAGTAATTACTGAAGTTCTCGAGCAGATGAGTGGTATCAACCACAAGTACCGAGCGGTAGTGTATTACCTACTGGCCAAAAAATACGGAAAGTAAGCTGTCGGTGCATATGCATACCCAACCTAACAAAAAGCGATCCTGAGGGATCGCTTTTTGTTAATGAGCAATCGCCAGGCAGATTAGCTTTGTATTGGGTGGCAGCTGTGGTGCCAGCGTGGCCCGCGCCGCGGCCATGGTCGCGCCTGTGGTGACTACGTCATCTAGTAATATGACAGTACCCACCAGTTGTTTTGCTGCGTTCTGGTTGCACATAAACGCCCCTCGCTGCTGGGTCAGTCTGACGGTTTTGCTGACGTGGCTTTGGGCGGGGGTGTTAGCTGTCTTGCGGATTAGGTCGCTGCGGACACGATCCTGGTACTGGCTGTGTTGCAAAATAGTATCCAGATGGTGGTAGCCGCGCGTGCGCGTGCGTCTGGGACTGCTGGGGATCGTAATGAGAGTTGGGTTAGGAAACTGGTTCAGTGCAGCGTCCAGCTGCTTGGCCAGCTGCCTAGCCGATTGGGTATGGTAATGAAATTTATTATTACGAATAGCCTGCTTTGTTACCGCATCAGCGTAGCGCACGATAAAGTGAGTGCCGCGGAATTGCTGCATACTTGGTGGTGTGAAGATACGGCAGTCTGGCTCAGGCCATAACAAGTCACAAAAAAGTCTCCACGGATTACCCATAGGTAGTAGTATATCGTGAGCGCCAGCATGCTACTATTTTACCTAAGAACTATCTGTCTATGGGCTTACTATCCAATCTAATACAATCGGTTAATCTGCAAAGCAACACGGCAAACGTGGTGGGTATTGATATTGGATCATCTTCGATTAAGGTGGTCGAACTTGAGGATCGGGCTGGGGTTATTACGCTGCTGACATATGGTGAAATCCAACTTGGACCATATGTTGAAAAGTCCCTAGGTAGTGCCGTACAACTTAATCCTAAACAAGAGCAAGCAGCGCTGGTTGACGTGATTCGAGAATCAGCGGTCAAATCTGGGCAGGCGGTGTTCGCAATGCCACTGTCGTCGAGCTTTATTAGTACTACTACACTCGACGTTGGACCGGAGGCTGATTTGGCTGCCCAGGTTCGAGTCGAAGCCCGCAAGATTATCCCGGCGTCACTCAGTGAAGTCACTCTAGACTGGGCTGAGCTTGAAACCCCGGCTGATCAGACGGGGCGTTCGGTCTTGATTGCTGCGATTCAAAATACTGCCATCGAGCGACTAAATATTTTAATGCAATTCGTTGGCTTGCAGAATTCGCCAACAGAAATCGAGTGCTTTAGTACCGGTCGGACTATCGCTCGTTCAGGCCATTCGATTATTATAGATTTCGGCGCTTCGTCTGCCAAAATGTATATTTCACACGAGGGAGTGTTGACTCGTATGCATCGGATTAATATCGGAGGAACTCAAATCACTCAGCAATTTGCCAGCTTGCAAGAGATAGATTTTGAAGCAGCTGAACTACAAAAAATGCAACTACAAAAGGGCGACCCGGAGTATGCCAGCTTGCACGGTGTGTACAACAAGGTATACAGTCGCGCTTTGCGTGAGTTCAAACAAGTCATCGCTCAGTATCAAACCAACAGTGACAGTAGTTTTTCTACAATCTATGTCTGTGGTGGCTCCAGTTTGTTCCCTGGTTTGGGTAAATTAGTGCAAGATACAATCGGGATCACTACTCAGCCCATCAATCCCTTTTCAAATGTCGCCTATCCAGCGTTTATGGAAGATGCCATGAAAGAAATTGGTCCGTCATTTGTGCCAGCACTAGGTGCTGCGTTGCGTCACTTTGAGTAACCTGTCCACAGCGCCACCTTTTCTTGATGTCTTGTCAGCGTATACTATATACGATGCAAGGTTCCTCAGACAATTCTTTTATTCCAAAGCGGAAATCTACTAACCGTCAGCGTTCAAGGACGGGACGGGGTTTGTTGGTACTAAATATTGTTTCTTATAGTGTATTGTTTGCTGCGCTGATATCTGCAGGTGGAGTAGCTCTCTACAAAAATTTCACCACCACACAACTCGAACAAGAGATTATTTTGCTCGACGGGGCAGTTAATACATTTAGCGTTCAAGATTTTGCACGAGTACAAGAATTTGACCAGAAGTTGACTCAAGCAGCTCACAGAATACAACACACAGCGTCGGTAGTGGCGATTCTTGATGAGTTAGACCGAGTAACCGCACAACCGATTCGAGTTATAGATCTTGAAGTCGAGAGAACACGAGATGAGGAGCTGGCTGTGACAGTCAATTTTTCAACTGCTGTAATCGACTCAGCGTTGTTTCAGCGTCGTGTTTTGAGCGCAAATAGTCAACTTTTTTCTGATGTCACCATTAGTCAAATAGATTTACAAAATATTCCAATCACTGACGATCGGTCAGTAAGTATTACCGAGAATGCTGTGTTGTTTACAGCTGAGTTTACCGTTCCGGTACAGGCCGTTTTGTTTGACCCAGCTGAAGCCAGACGAACTGACATTGGTTCCAAGACTAGTGTTGTGACGCCAGACGTCACGGTCACACCAAGTGACTCCATAAGTACCCCAAAGCGCCAAGCTGACAGTGAAGCTATTACCACTGATGTAGAAGCAAACTCTACAACCACCGCTAACGCAACTGCCTTATGAAACCACTTAGCCTCATTGTTCAGATCGTCGTTATCTGTCTAGCGACAGCGATTGTTATCTTTTTCGTGCGTCCGACCTTTTTTGATATCGGCATGATTCAAAATGAAATTCAACAGTATGCGCAAGAACGAGAACGAGTAGATGAGACCAATGCCAACTTGGCTGGGTTGGTTTCAGAGCTGGAGTCTGTCTCTACATCTAACCGCACTCGATTGGTGACCTACCTACCCAATTCTCTTGATGAAGTAGCAGTGTTGCGCGACATTGAAATAATGGCGGAAAGTACGGGAGTCAATTACACCGTTATTGAGTACGTCGGAGAATTACTGGACACTAGTGAAGAGGCGCGTATGTCAGTCACAGAATCAAACACAGTGGCACATGAGTTCAGTCTTTCAGTTGAAGGTACGTACCAACGTCTCAAAGACTTCTTGAGTTTATTAGAGCAAAACCAGTATCCACTGCAAGTCCAGACCCTACGGTTCAGTTCAACCGAAGGCGGGTTCTTGCTCTTGGAGGCAACTGTTATCACTCAAGTTAGCCCCTGGGCTGAGGTATCATTAAGATAGCGATAATTTATGAACAAAACTACAACCAATATTATTGTCCTACTGGGAATCATTGCGACTATCTTTGCTGGGTATTTCTTGTTTACGCAGAACTCTAACTCGCTACTTGCACCCGCTACTTCTGCGCAGCAATTAGAGCGACTGACGACGTCATCACAATTATTTGTTGAACGTAGTCGGACACTGTCACAGACAGACATGGATACTAGTATATTTCAGTCACCTGTGTTCAATGCACTAAAGTCATTCTCACCGCCACCTGATGAATTTGCGGTTGGTCGCACCAATCCGTTTGCGCCAGTAAGTGCAGTAACGCCACTTGGTTCGCAACCAACATCAGTTCAGTAGTCATGGATATATACACTGCTTTACAAAACTCATCGCTAGTGTCAGCCGAGGTAGCAGCTAGCTTGCAGCAACAGTCAAAAGAAACTGGTGCGACTTTGGAGCAGCTACTGGTCCAGCAAGGGGTTGACCCAGAGGCATTAACCCAATTCTTCGCTTCGTATTTTGAGGTTGACCACTTTACTGTTCCAGAAGGTTTTTCAGTTCCGCACGAGATTCTAGATCTTATTCCTGAGACATCGGCCACCCATTATCACGTGGTGCCACTAAAAATTGAACACGGTGTACTTATTGTAGGGGTTAACAATCCCGATGATCTACGGATGCGTGAAGCTCTTAATTTTATTAGCACTAAAAACAATTTGCCGTACAACATGGTATTTATGTTGTTGTCAGAGATTGACACAGTAGCCAAGTTGTATGCCAACCTTGAAGGTGAGGTTGATAGTGCGCTTGAAAATCTTGAAACGGAGCTTGATGCAGAGATAGCCGCGAGTCTAGAAGGGGTTGGTGAGTCCAGTCAAGATCTGATAGACCATATTGAAGAAGACGCGCCAGTGACCAAGATCGTGGCTACTATCCTACGATATGCGGTTGATGGCCAGGCGTCTGATATCCATATAGAACCAACGCCACAAAAAGTTGGTGTCAGGTTTCGAGTGGACGGTACGCTGGTTACCAGTTTGCAGTTGCCTAAAAATGTCCACATGGCAGTAGTCGCGCGCGTCAAAATACTTTCTGCCATGCGCCTGGATGAGCGACGTAAACCGCAAGACGGACGCTTCTCAGCCACGTTTGATGGTCGCAAGATTGACTTCCGTGTGTCGGTGCTACCCACCAACCATGGTGAAAAGGTCGTGATGCGAATTTTGGATGTTGGTAAAGGAGTTTTAACTCTTGAGCAAAGCGGTATCACTGACTATAACCTAGACATTATACGCCGCGTCGTCAAAGAGCCGTACGGTATTATTTTGATCTCTGGTCCCACTGGTTCTGGAAAATCTACCACCTTGCGCGGTATGGTTGGTGAGGTCGATACATTGACTGAAAACGTTATGTCACTGGAAGACCCAATAGAATATAACCTTGATGGCGTGAGTCAATCCCAAGTTAGGCCAGAGATCGGATACACCTTTGCCGCTGGACTGCGAGCCGCTTTGCGACAAGACCCAGATATTATTATGGTGGGTGAGATTCGTGATAAAGAAACCGCTCAGCTAGCCATTCAGGCCGCGTTGACTGGTCACCTGGTACTGTCTACCATTCACACCAACAACGCGATAGGTGTGATACCGCGTCTGATCGATATGGGGGTTGATCCGTACCTGATTGCTCCGACGCTCAAAATGGCGATTGCTCAGCGGTTGGCCAGGACACTGTGTTCAGGTACAGGGACAGAAAGCCCGGCCGACCAAGCTACTGTAGAGCAAATTGAGCAGATCAAACAAACATTGCCTGAGCGGTACCGCAGTCGCATTCCCAAGGCAACCAGTGTCATGCATCCTGAACCGACTCCGGTCTGTGCCACCGGCTATCGCGGGCGGACCGCGGTGACAGAGGTGTTTGAAATCACGTCAGAAATCCAAGAGCTGATTCTGCAAAATGGGTCGGAGGAAGAATTCTTTACCGCTGCTCGCAAAAATGGTTTTACAACTATCCAAGAGGACGCCGTCATCAAAGGGGTACAGCATCAGATACCATACGAAGAAATGATGACTTTCAAAACTCAGATTGGAACAGAAGAGCCACTGGCACCAATTAGCGATACAAATGTCAATAACCAGAAGATTCTGATTGAAGAGCAGGCTATAATAGAAAGTGATGAAGCAATTACTACTAGTTGATGACGATGCTTTTTTGCGTGACATGTACGCACTCAAATTTACTGAGTCTGGGTACCAGGTTCAAAATGCGCCCACTGGACATCAAGCTTTAAAATTGATTGCTCAGTCACCGCAACTTGATGTGATCCTACTGGACATGGTCATGCCTGGTCTTAGTGGAGTTGAACTCATCGAACAGATCAAGGAACTATTCCCTGATTTACCAGCCGCCTGCGTGGTACTTTCTAATCAGGGTGATGAGTCAGACATAGCGGCCGCTACTCAAGCTGGAGCCGCTGGATACATCATAAAAGCCGAAGCGATCCCAAGTGACGTAGTCAAACAAGTGACAAAAATTATCGGTAATACAACTTAGTTATGACAACTACTGATTACAAAAAAGAACTCGACGCCATCATTAGTCTGGTTTTAGAAGAGAAAGCGTCAGATGTACATTTGTCTGTCGAGTCGCACCCCTTGATCCGTGTCTCAGGTACGCTTATTCCTTTATTAAAAAAACCCATTCTTAACAGCCGCGATTTGGCTGCTTTTGCCAAGATTTTGATACGACCAGACCAATACGCTACCTATCTAGAGTTCAACGAGATAGACTTTTCTTACGAAAATGCAGAGGGGGTACGATTCCGAGGTAACGCGTTTTATCAACGCGGGCAAATGGGAATTGCTTTACGCTTAATCCCCAACGTAATCAGAACATTTGAAGATTTAGGTCTACCTCCAATTCTAGAAAGTTTTGCTGAACGTAATCAGGGTTTCTTTTTGTGTGTTGGGCCGGTAGGGCAGGGAAAATCAACGACACTGGCAGCCATGATCAACGTCATCAACCAAACGCGCGCTGACCATATCGTGACCATTGAAGATCCAATCGAATACATTTACCATGAACAAAAATCACTGATTGACCAGCGTGAAATCGGCATAGATTCAAAAAACTTTGAAACTGCTCTGAACGCTGTTTTCAGGCAGGACGTGGACGTCATCCTAGTTGGAGAAATGCGTAACGCCGAAACTATCGAAGCCGCCGTTACCGCCGCCGAGACTGGTCATTTGGTGTTATCAACCTTGCATACCAACGATGCCGCTCAAACCATCACTCGTATCGTCGATGTATTTCCCGGGTCACAGCAAAACCAAATCAGGTCCCAGTTAGCTGGGTCGTTGTTAGGAATTTTCTCTCAGCGATTAGTTCCTAAAATCGATGGTGGACTAGTACCAGCCTATGAACTGCTAATTAACAATGCTGCCGTGGCGAATCTTATCCGAGAAAACCGTATCCACGAAATTGGTTCTGTAATAGAAACTGGTTTAGAGCACGGTATGATTGACATGAACCGTTCATTGGCTCGGTTGGTGCAAAATGGTCTAATCACCACTGAAAATGCCTTTGTTTATTCGAGTAATCCAAAGGGACTTGAGCGTCTCATCTAGACTTCTATATGTTATTTTCATACGTAGCAATCGACCAGAGTAACGTGCAGCGTGAAGGGACGGTCGAAGCGCCATCTGTTGACGCCGCCATTACAGCAGTGCAAAAGCGGGGTTACAAATTGGTGTCGATCGACGAAGTGACAACTAAAAATCAGCTGCTTAATATCGAGATCTCGCTGTTTAATCGCGTGTCAAACAAAGACATTGTGATTTTGTCTCGGCAAATTGCCACCTTGTTTCAGGCGCAAGTTTCGCCACTAAGAATCTTTAGCCTACTGTCAGCCGAAGTGGAAAACAAATCCTTGGCGACAGCTATGAATCAAATCGTTGAAGATTTACAAGCTGGTAATTCTATCTCGCGTTCGTTAGCTGCTCATCCTGATATTTTTTCATCTTTCTATGTGAACCTGATTCGGGCTGGTGAAGAAACTGGTTCACTCGACAAGTCTTTTGAATACTTGGCCGACTATCTCGACCGGCAGTACGAAGTACAGTCAAAAGCCAAAAATGCTCTCATCTATCCGGCCTTTGTGATTGGTATTTTTGTGATAGTAATGACACTAATGATGACTCAGGTGGTGCCAAGTATTGCTAGTATCTTGATCGATTCTGGCCAAGAACTGCCCATCTATACTAAAATTGTCATTGGTATTTCTGACTTCCTGGCGGCGTACATTGGTTTGATTGTTATTGCCTGGGGTGCTGTAGCAGTATTGTTTTGGCGGTTTACGCAGACACCGGTTGGGAGGCGGACGATTGATGAATTCATGCTGTCGCTGCCGTATGTAGGAGATCTACAACGTAAATTATTGTTGACACGCATCTGTGACAACCTATCAACTATGCTTGGAAGTGGTATTTCGATGGTACAAGCCATTGAGGTGACTGGTGACGTGGTCGACAACTCTGTCTTCAAGGAGATCTTGAGTGAGGTATTAATTGAAGTAAAGGGAGGACGCGCATTTGGTGACTCGATTGCCGAGTATCAGCACATTCCGGGGGTGCTAGCCCAGATGGTAAAAGTGGGGGAAGAGACAGGTAGTCTCGCTAATATTCTTAAAACACTTTCAAATTTCTACCGCCGTGAAGCAAACAACGCGATTGATACGATGATTAGTTTGATTGAACCAGTGATGATCGTGATGTTAGGTTTGGGGGTCGGTGTACTACTGGCCTCTGTGCTGATGCCTATCTATAACTTAACTTCAGGATTCTAAAGTTGTCCACACTTTTGCAGAAGAAAGTAACTGTGACACTACACAGCTCGTATAATAGAGAGTATCTACAACATCGTAGAAAACCGTTTGAGGTGTGCAGCTGACACCTTAAGCAATCAAATTATAATTTAGATTTATGTTTATGAGAAATATTATGAAGCGAGGTTTCACCCTTATTGAACTCTTGGTGGTTATCGCGATCATCGGTATCCTAGCCGCAGTAGTTCTGGGGTCACTCAACGACGCCCGAGACGGCGCTAACGACGCTGCGATCAAAACCACTATGAACAACATGCGGGCTCAAGCCGAGATTTTCTACAACCAAAACTCATTCTCATACACTGGTTTATGTGCCAATGCAGAGTTTGATAACTTGGGAGACTCAGCATCAGCCAATGGTGCTGACGCTGATGGTGACATCACTGCGACTCTTACTACAGCAGCCGCTTGGAACACAGCAGTTTGCCACTCTACTGACAACGACTGGGCGGTAGCAGTACCACTAACTGACAGTGCTTCAGGAGCGGTGTCACTGTGGTGTGTTGATTCAACCGGTGCTTCACAGTCTGGTACAGCGCTTGCTGCCAGTGCCGTGGTGTGTCCGTAAGGTAACCTAAGAGGATAAACAAAAAACCGCCAACTGGCGGTTTTTTGTTTATCACCGATGAGGGTGGTATGCTTACTGAAATGATTTGGTTACAAACAATCAGTGACATAACTCTAATCCCTGCATGGTTTTGGTTGGCAGCTGTATTTGTATTTGGAGCCATCATCGGTAGTTTTCTTAATGTGTACGTTTATCGTTTACACACCGGGAAGTCACTGGGTGGTCATTCGCACTGCTTGTCGTGCGCCAAACCGCTGCGCTGGTTTGAATTATTTCCATTATTTTCATACTTAGGACTGCGCGGTCGCTGCCGTGTCTGCCATAGTCGGATACCCGTGCGGTACTTTGTGGTTGAACTAGTAACGGCGGGGCTGTTTGTAATTGCGGCAAGTGTGGCAGATAGTCTCGTAATGCTCGGATGGCTAGCAATGGTGCTGGCGATTTTGATCTGCATTACTGTCTATGATTACTACCACTTTATTGTTCCAGACGAGTTGACGGCGGCACTTGTGCTGCTTACTACAGGCTGGCTGGGTTGGCAGTGGTGGACTGGTGACATGATGGGTGCTGCGCTTTTGACTATTGTTGGGGCAAGTCTGGCCGGCGCCGGATTTTACTTTTTCTTGTGGTTTGTTTCGGGTGGACAATGGCTGGGGTTTGGCGATGTTAAGCTCGCTGTACCGCTGGGAATATGGGTAGGCCCAACCGAGGTATTTTCGTCCGTCGTCCTGTCTTTCTGGATCGGGGCGTGCATCAGTTTGTTGGTGGTCGGTTGGCAACGGTATCAACGGGGACAACAGCGCTTACATCTATCAGCCGAAACCCTTACAATGAAAAGCGCGGTACCATTCGCTCCGTTTATGATTGCGGCAGCTGTGCTGGTATACTTTACCCAAATCAATGTTTTATCGTTCTTTAGTTTTAGCTAAACACACCCGTCGACCACAGGCGTTGGGGTTTTCGATGGTCGAGCTCCTGGTCAGTATCGGGATTGTTGTACTCGTACTCTCGATTGTGGTCACGCGCCAACAAGCTTTTAACAGCGCGGTACTCTTGCGCAGTCAAGTCTACGATATTGCGTTGGCCATGCGTGAAGTGCAGTTAGGAGCAATCAGTGCTGTAAGTGATGGCGGGGGGGAATTTCGGGCGGTGCAGGGGATTCAATTCGACATCTCGGCTGACAGTCAGTCGTACCGGTTGTTCCGCGATACCGTCGTAAATAATCGTTACTATGATGTCGGCGAAGATATTGGTTTTGCTGGGTCACTTGATCCTCGGTTTGAGGTACGGAGTATTGAACCCTTAAGTGTTGGTAACGCACTGGCGATTGTGTTTGAGCGACCAAATTTTGACGCGCTATTTATCACAAATAGTAGCGGTAATGCAAGTGCAATTTCAAACGAACCAGTGGTCACAATTACAGTTGGACTGCGTGATAGTACAGGGGTGGTCTGTGGTCAAGACGTCAGACAAATCCAGGTGCGCGCCACCGGTCAAATATCGGTGCTTGAATGTTGATAATTACATATATGTTTACGTTATCTAGATTGTTCCCAAGTAAAAAAAGTGGCTTTACTCTTATCGAGATCATTGTCTCGTTGGCACTTTTTTCAGTAGTTATTACCATCGCTGTTGGCGCGCTGTTAGTGCTGATTGCCTCCAATCGTCAATTACAAAACGAACAAAGTGTACTGTCTAATCTGTCATTTGCTCTGGACAGCATGACCCGAGAAATCAGGACTGGATCTAATTACTATTGTGCAGCCGGCGCTAGTCCGTCTGATCAGATTTTTAGTCAAACTACGTCACCGCTCACTGGTACAAATACCGGTGACTGTTCAAATAGTGACACTCAATCGTTGCGGTATCATGGTATTGCGTTTAATGAGGGTGGGGTCAGTGTGTCTGGTGAGACTGGCAGCGATCGGATCGCCTACTTCTTTGAACGAACTGAAGGCAAACTGTATCGTCGACTAAGCGGTCGCGTACCAGAGTCAATTGTCTCAGACGGTATTTATATTAAGGAGGCGGACTTCTACGTAACGGGCTCTGATGAAACTGATGACGTACAACCAAAAATAACCATTGTACTAGAAGCGTATAATTCAGAAGCGGATGCCCTAGACGACCCTGCCGGTGAGCGTGCGTATGTTATTCAAACTACAGTCACCCAACGCTCTTTAGATATATGATGATCAAATACCCTTACAACCAAACTGGCTTTAGTCTCGTTGAAACACTGGTGGCGATTACCATTTTACTAATTGTGATAATCGGACCATTGACACTAGTAAGTAACTCGGCTCGCAGTACAGACTTTGCGAACGATCAGGTGATGGCGTTTTTCTTGGCGCAAGAAGGTCTTGAACTAGCCCAGGCAGCTCGGGATGACTTACTGATACCGACGTTTGACCCATCCTATACCGGTACATCTGACACCGCCTGGGATACATTTGTTAGGACCACAGGAACATACGCCAATTGCTTTGCTATCGACGGCTGTGGGTTAGACCAAAATACCAACACTGACGGCTCTCTTGTTATTACCAACTGCCAAACTGATAGTTGTCAGTTGTACTTCAATCCAGTTTTGACCGAACGCTCCCGGTACACTCATGATGATACTGGTGGCAGGGCTTCACGCTATACGCGAGTCATCACGATGGACGAAAGTCCAGCTGGACAAGTCGAGGTGGTATCGCGAGTGACGTGGCGTAGTGATGGACAACGGGCAGAGCAAGAAGTGGCAGCAATAACGTATCTTTTCAATGTGTATGGTAGATAATAAACAACAATCTGGTTTCGCTTTATTGATTTCACTGATCGTGGTCGGAGCGGTATTGTCTATTGGTTTGGTCATTTTAGACTTATCGATCAAGCAAGTGCGTTTGGCTACCACAACGAAAGATTCAGAGATTGCTTTCCACGCCGCAAACGCCGGGATGGAGTGCGCGCGGTTTTGGCGACGTGAGATGAACACAAACATGATCACTGGTGCAGATATGGTCGGGGTCAACTGTTTTGGAACCAGTATTGGCACAGTTGAAAGTGGAACTGGTGCACAGCAACCAAACCTTGATAGTGCGGTAGACGGAAGTGCATACCGATATAACTACGAGCTGACATGGGCTTCTGGGCAACGATGCACTGCTATTACGACAGTGGTGGCGGTGGCCGACCTCACTGGAAATGGGGTCGAGATTACTAATATGCAGTCAATGATCCCTGGGTACCCGGGGGGAAATACACTAAACTGCGACGCGTCTTCGCAGTGTACAGCGATATCCGTCCAAGGTTACAATCGAGGCTGTTCCGAAAAAAACAATTTTGGTACCATCCAGCGTGAGGTTCTGCTAGAATTCTAGTCATGACTGACAAACTACAACGGTTGCAGCAACTGCGTCAAACAGTGCAACACCATCGGATAAAATACCATGACGAAGATGCCCCCGAAATCAGTGACGAGGCGTTTGATGCGTTGTTGGCTGAGTTGGTAGCGTTAGAGGTGGCAGTAGAAGGTTTCCGGTCAACCTCCGATGTGGTCGGCGGTCGACCAGATAACGCCTTTGTCAAGGTTACTCACCAAGTGCGACAGTGGTCGTTTGATAACATTTTTACCCATGCTGAGTTAGTCGACTGGGACGCACGAGTGCGACGATTGATCACTGAAGCTGACCAATCAACCGACGACTTGGCGTATGTACTCGAACACAAAATCGACGGCCTCAAACTCATTATCGAGTACCAGGCTGGTCAACTAGTACGCTGTGCAACCCGCGGTAACGGCCAGGTGGGGGAAGACGTAACGCACACCGCTCGCACGATTAGCAGTCTGCCAAGCGAGCTAACCCAGCCGGTTGACCTGATTTGTGTGGGGGAAGTCTGGCTTGCGACAGCTGACTTTGAGAAGTTAAATCAAAAACGAGCAATCGCCAACGAAGCGATCTTTGCCAATCCTCGCAACGCCGCCGCCGGCAGCTTGCGTCAGCTTGACCCGGCGGTGGCAGCCAGTCGTAACTTGTCACTGACTGTGTACGATCTTGATTTGTTAGAGGTTCGCAAGACCAAACTGACACCGCCCACTTCGCAGTTAGAAGAGTTGCAGCTGTTGCAGGCGCTTGGTCTGCCTACTAGTAACCACGTAGTTCGCACCCAGACTTTGGACGACATACAGACGACCTATGACGACCTAATACACACACGAGACTCATTTGCGTGGGCGATAGACGGGTTGGTTTTGAAAGTCGACTCATTGTCACATCAGCGCGCGCTTGGCTACACCGCCAAAAGCCCACGATTTGGTGTGGCATACAAGTTGCCAGCCGAACAGACCACCACAGTCGTCGAAGGTATCAGTCTGCAAGTCGGACGCACTGGTGTTGTAACACCGGTGGCAGAACTACGTCCGGTATTGATTGCTGGTTCGACTGTGGCTCGGGCGACGCTACATAATGAAGACTTTATCAAGCAGCTCGATGTTCGAGTAGGGGACACGGTGATTATTCAAAAAGCGGGTGATATTATTCCGGAAGTGCTTGCGGTAGTGCTGTCGTTACGTCCCGATATAACTAAGAACTACAAGTTCCCTAAAACAGTCGCCGGTTGCGGTGGTAATGGCGCTATTGAGCGTATTTTGGGCTCTGCTGCCTATCGCTGCGTATCACTTGATTCTGAACAATTGCGGCGGCAGCGGCTATATTACTTTGCCTCTAAGGGAGCGTTGAACATAGACGGAGTGGGGCCGCGGATTATAGACCAGCTGCTTGATGCTGGTTTGATTGCTTCGGCGGTCGATTTGTTTACCCTTACTCCAGATCAACTTGAGCCACTAGAAAGTTTTCAAACCAAAGCCGCACACAATGTCGTGAGCGCTATCAGAGATGCCAGTAGTGTTGAGCTGCACCGTTTACTAATTGCGTTGTCGATCGACGGGGTGGGGGAAGAGACGGCTCGCCTACTGGCCGACTCGTTTGGCAGTCTGGAAGCAATTGAGGCTGCGAGTTCAGCTGACATCGCTGCGGTATACGGCATTGGCGCTACTGTTGGTGGCTCGATTGCTGATTGGTTTAGTCAATCAGCCAACCAGGCTTTCTTGGCGGCGTTGTTGCCACACCTGACCGTCGGTAACCCGACCAAGCATACCAGTGTTACTAAACTAGACGGAGAAACGTTTGTCTTGACGGGCAGTCTCACTGCTCTGACTCGTGACGAAGCTAAAGACTTGATCCGGCGCGCTGGCGGCAAAGTGTCTAGTAGTGTGTCCAAGAAAACTAACTACGTATTAGTTGGTAATGACCCAGGCAGTAAGGCTGCTCAGGCAGAAGAGTTAGGGGTACCGACCCTAAATGAAGCCACCTTTATGGAATTGCTCGGTCTATAGCGACTGACCAATATCCATGATAGTCTAGGTTGCATGCAACCAGACCACATGACCCACTTAGCCCAATTGGCTCGAATTAGGCTGACCGAAGCCGAAACCAAAGCGTTTACAAGCGAACTGGCGCAGATCGTTGACTATGTAAGCGATGTATCGGACATTGCTGCAGCCGAGGCCGACACTGCACCACAAACTGGAGCTCGGTACAATGTGCTGCGTGACGACAAGATTACAAATAAGCCTGGTCAGTACACCGAGGCTGCGTTGCGCGAGATGCCGCAAACTTCCGGTCGCCACATGCTGGTTAAACGGATAATGAAAGCAAAATAGTATGCCAAAAAATATCTCAGAACTTATTGCTGGCTATACTGATGGCTCCTACACTCCGACTCAGGCGGTGACTGACTATATCGCCACCATTGAAGCTGTCGACACTGACATACACGCCTTTTTACATACGTACAAACAAGAGGCATTGGCTGCCGCAGCGGTTGCCACTCAAATGTACTCAGTTGGCGATACAACTGACAAACCCCTGTTGGGGATTCCGTTGGCAATCAAAAACAATATTCTCATCAAAGGCCATTTGGCCACTGCAGCATCAAAGATACTTGAGAATTACACCGCCATCTATGACGCGACAATCATCGAGCGTTTGCGCGACGCTGGAGCGATTTTTATCGGCTCGACTAATATGGACGAGTTTGCCATGGGTGGTTCGACCGAAAACTCGGCCTTTGGTGTGACTCGCAACCCCCATGATACTAACCGGGTGCCAGGTGGTTCTTCTGGCGGCTCTGCCGCCGCTGTTGCCGCACAGATGGTGCCGGCTGCTATCGGGACTGATACCGGAGGATCGGTCCGTCAACCAGCTAGCTATTGTGGCCTGGTTGGATTCAAGCCAACTTATGGTGCAGTGTCCCGCTACGGTCTGATGGCGATGGGGTCGAGTCTTGATCAGGCTGGCCCACTTACGCATAGTGTGTCCGATGCCAAGTCGTTACATCAAGTGATGGCTGGCATAGACCCAATGGATGCCACCACTATCACCACCGATACATATCCAGCCATTGAAATAAAAGAGTCATATACATTTGGTATCCCTAAGGCCTTCTTGGCCGAAGGAATAGACCCCGATGTTCTGGCCGCGTTTGAGGAGCATGTGGCGTCGCTCAAGTCAGCCGGTCACACAGTGATCGACATCGAACTACCATTGTTCGAAAAAGGCCTGGCGGCTTACTACGTGGTGATGCCAGCAGAAGTCTCATCTAACCTCGCACGTTATGATGGTATTCGGTATGGCCACTCAACCGACGGTGCCACTAACTTGCTTGATGTTTACGAACAATCTCGAGCTGAAGGATTTGGTGCCGAAGTCAAACGTCGCATACTGCTTGGTACGCACGTATTGTCGGCTGGTTACTATGACGCATACTATGGCAAAGCAGAAATCGCTCGCCGCAAAATGCGCGCTGAGCTCGACACCGTATTTACAGCGGTTGATATAATCCTGACCCCAACTGCCCCAACTCCCGCTTTCAAAATTGGCGAACAGGCTGACCCATTGTCTATGTATCGCCAAGACGTCTTTACTGTACCGGTTAACTTGACCGGCGTGCCTGCGATTTCTTTTCCAATGGGAACTGTAGAACGGGACGGAATTGCACTTCCAGTTGGGGTACAATATATAGCACCACACGCTGGTGACGAGCGATTGTTCGACGCTGGTGTGCGCATCTATGACGCAACCCTTTCTCCAAAGTAGCGACCCCAGGCAAGACCTGATCCCTAAAGCGCCACCCATCGACGGTGACCTTCCTGACGGTAGTTTGCCAAGTGGTGATATTGGGTTTGAGTCAAGTGACTTCCTAAGTGACCTGTGGGCCAGCATTTTTGGTGGAAGTGAGTTCTGGGCGTGGTTGTTCGGCGGCGGGGTACTGGGGATCCTGGCGTGGTTGTGGTCTGTCTGGACATTCTTTGCGTACCTGATCAGCCTGATTTTCATTAGCTTGTACATTTACGCGACTATTAAAAAAGAGCAGTACGAAGGCTTGATAGAACAGGAGCTGCGGGACGGTGAGCGGGTTTGGAACGAAACCTATCGGGGAGAAAAACGTCAAAGCCGTCTGACCGACATGCAGCAACACGTCCATTCTGACAACCCCAACGATTGGAAACTGGCCATCATTGAAGCCGACATCATTCTCGACCAGACTCTGACAGATCGTGGTTACGTTGGCAACAGTCTTGGTGAACGCTTGCGTAGTATCACTCCTACTCAACTATCAAGCATTGACGACGCCTGGGATGCTCATCGGGTGCGTAACAAAATAGCCCACGAAGGCGCTGACTTTGTAGTAACCAAACGTATCGCCGAAGAAACCATCGCCAGATACATGCGCGTGTTCAGGGAGTTTGAAGTGGAGTAGGTTGAAACAGTTGCTGAAATGGTGTATGGTGTTGTCCACAGCAGTGGTGCTGTATAAAAATAGATACATAGCGGGGTAGAGGAGAGGTACCTCGGGAGGCTCATAGGTAACTGTGACCCGTCGTAGTAATACAGCGCGGAAAAATCTTCGAAATTGCTGGAAACCCATGAGAGCTGATTTGGCTACAACGTGACCCTAGAGGGTGGGCGTGAATGCTTCAAAACAAATCAGATTTGGCAATCGGCAGCCAAGCCCTCCGCGCCAGCGGACGGAAGGTTCAGAGACTATAATGGAGAATTCCTACTGGCTAGGCCAAGGAATATGGGATAGTCCATGCCTATGTGAAAGTATAGGAAGAACAGAACCTCCAGACCCCGGTTCGATTCCGGGCCCCGCAACAAGAACGAAAAAGACTGGCTTCCGCCAGTCTTTTTCGTTCTATGGCTGTGGAGGTCAGAAAGCAAATAGTTTTGCTTTCGTCGGAATCGAACGGCCGCAGCGATGTGAGGAAGTATGACGAACGATGCGAGGCGGGGTCGAGAACACTTAGTAGATTGGGAGCGCAGCGAACCAATATACTTAGTGATTCGTGACTCGATTCCGGGCCCCGCAACAAGAGAGAACAACAAACAAAACCGACCGCTGTGCGGTCGGTTTTGTTATACTAATTTATATGGATTTCAAAGAATATAAAGAAAAAGCCCTGCGGACAGATTGGGCGACCTATGACGATTATAATACTGGCGATGCTTCGGCTCGGTTTGAATACAGTGTGATTGGGCTGATGACTGAATCTGCCAAGTTACTGGATATGGTTAAAAAGTCGAAGAAGGATGTTTTTCCAATTGACCCAGCTCGGGTGCAAGAAGAGCTGGGTGACTTGCTTTGGTACTTGAACCTCGCTTTAGATGAGGTTGGCATGACCTACGAGGAACTAATGCAGAGTAACCTTGATAAAATCGGTAAGAAGTATCCGGTGGATGATGTTGAATCTAATAAATTAATCAGAGGTTAAAACCGGAGAATCCAAATCAGAGAAAACTGTATTAGGTTATTGACGTGATTATCGATCGCGATGCCGAAATATGCTACGCCATTGGCGATATGGGTGCGGTCAATCCCGGGTGCGAAGAGTTCTTCCTTGAGGCTCTTATTGATCGACTTGGCTTTTATCTCGGCAAAGGGGATTGGGTTGAGTTTTTGATAGGCGTAGAAAATACTGCAGATTTCGTCGCGAGCAACCAGTGCCTGGTCGAGCTGGCTGACCGCTGGGGTAGTGAAGCCGTTAAAGCTATTGGCGTGCACGAGGACTGCTTGGCCAAGCTCGGCTGGATAGTTTCAATCTTTGAACCATCGTAGTGATGACATAATTGGTTATTTTTTTGTGTTCAATGCAGCGGCTTCGCGAGCCCATTCTTCAATCATTTCTCGGTTTTCCATTACCTCTTCAGGAACTTGCCAATATGGCATACTGGTAGCGGCTTTGCTTGTATGTCCGTGATAGATAAATTGTTGACCGCCCAAAGTCTCATATTTTTTCTTAGTTAGATCGTTTGCTTTGAATCGTAATTCGTCTGATTCAGTAATTAGGGCAAATATAGTGCCGTCTAGGTAGATCCCGTACCCGCCAAACATGGCTTTAGATGTGACCCCTTCGATATGTGCCAAGATGTCACGCATGACGTATTCGTGAAAGTCTTTGGTTGCTTGATCCATACTGCTAATTATACTTTAATTAAACTCCCACAACAATTCCTCAAAGTCCTTGATCTTACCCTTGTTGTCAACGTGAATGTCTTCACGTTTGTACATCGCTCGACGTTCTTTTTCTTTTCCAGCTGGCAGCCAGACTTTGCCGCCGGCGTACACGATGCGGTGGTAGGGGATGCTGGACTGGTTAGGTGCTTTGCCCAGGATACTGGTGATACTGCGTGCGGCCATCGAACCGCCTCCAGCGGCTTTGGCTAGGTCACTGTAGGTAGTGACGTGTCCCGGTGGAATCATGAGCACCAGGTCGTAGACTCGCTGGCTAAAAGAAGGTTGCATACAGCCCATCATACCCTTTTGCAGTTTCAAATGGTATAAAAGAGTATATGCAATGCGTTATTTTAGCAGCCGGCAAAGGGACTCGCCTGCGTCCCTTGACCGACCATACTCCCAAACCATTAGTACAAGTCGCCGGTAAAGCGTTACTTGATCATATTCTAGAGGCACTCCCGAGTGCGGTTGATGAAATTATTATGGTGACTGGGTATCTCGAAGACCAGCTACGCGCGCACTTTGGTGAAATGTACAATGGTCGAAAAATAACCTACGTGCATCAGGCGGAACAAAAAGGTACCGGTCACGCTTTGTGGCTCTGCAAAGACTTAATCAAAGGGCGGTTTCTGTTTATGTTTGCAGACGACATCCATGGAAAAGATGATCTTGCTCGGGTTGCTTCGTTCTCTCGCGGTATGCTCGCCCTGACTACAGAAACTCCAGAACGATTTGGAATCGTTGTGCGGCACCCAGACGGCACCCTGGCTGAGTTTGTTGAAAAGCCAGAACATGCACCGTCGAACCTGGCCTCGACTGGTGTGTTTGTGTTTGACCAGCATATTTTTGAGTTTGAGCCAACGGTACTGACCAATGGCGAGTTCTATCATACCGACATGACTCGCGAATACGCAAAACAATACCCGATTGCGGTCGTCGAGCAGCAATTATGGATCCCGATTGGGTATCCCGAGGATATTAAGCGGGCAGAAGAGGTGTTGAAGGGTCGGGAAAAATAGTGTATTGTGGCCCAACAAAGTCACTGTCGGCGTAGCTCAGTTGGTTAGAGCGTAGCACTCATAAAGCTAAGGTCGGAGGTTCGAGCCCTCCCGTCGACACAACACATAAATCGCTTCGGCGGTTTTGTGTTGGGTCGACGGAGCAATAGTCTGGGAGACTATTGCGTGTGGACTCGAAAAGCTTTTGAGCTAGATTGACCAAAGGGAAATATAGCCAAAAGGTGTACTGAACTCGTAGAGTTCGAGCCCTCCCGTCGACACAACACATAAATCGCTTCGGCGGTTTTGCGCGGTTGAAGGGATTTGATCCTTACAGGATCAGTATCCACTCTGGATATTTTCTTCGTCCTATGGACTCAAAACTATCTCAGTGCGGTTTCAAATCCCAAGTAAAGTGTACCCCAAACACTTTACTCATCAACCACGAAAAATCCCCTTTCGGGGATGTTTCATTGCGCGGTTGAAGGGATTTGAACCCTCGACCTCCCGCGTGACAGGCGGGCGCTCTAACCAACTGAGCTACAACCGCAAATGAGGTGCAAATAGGAAAGTTTACTTTTCTATTTTGGTGCCGAATGAAGTGGTTGCAAGAAAAAGCCTTTTTTCTTTCTCCGCAAACATTTCTACTCACTGCGTTTTCTTACCTAAGTAAGTGCCGTCGAGTATACCCAGTTTGCGACTTTTTTGCAACGGGTATAGCTGTCTGGTTGTAAAAGTTTATTTCTCAAACACCAAACTTCGTGATATTATCGTGGGCGTAATCACCGAATTGCAAAATGGAAAAATGCCATCATAGCTCAGTCGGTAGAGCGCGTCCATGGTGGGTCGCAAGACCCCTGCCCGCTGGTGTAGAAATACAGCAGATGAATCCTGAATAACGGTCAATAACCAGCTAGTGGTCAAGACCGTGGCACTCATGTGAGGGCCCGAACGACTGACAAGGGAATACTTCACTCAAAAGAGAAAGTATAAGATACAGTCTAGCCCCTTTATATCTAGCAAAATAAATAAGGGTGTAAGCGAAGGACGAGGTCAACAGTTCGATTCTGTTTGATGGCTCAAGGTTAAGACCCCTGCTTGCAGGGATTTACTGCGTCTGGTGAAAATTTGTTATACTCTTGTGTATGACTGACGTAACTAAACGAATCTCTGAAATCGAAGCTGCTCAGCTGCGGCCGGACTTTTGGAATGACCCGGCTGCTGCCCAGGCGATGTACAAAGAGCTGGAGGAACTCAAAGACGTAGCTGAAGGAAAGGGGAAGTATGATCGCAACAACGCGGTGATCACCATCGTCGCAGGCGCTGGTGGCGACGACGCCGAGGACTTTGCCCGGATGCTGGTCGAGATGTACCAGAAGTATGGCGAAGGCAAGGGTTGGTCAGCAGTCATTCTAGACAGCAATACCAACGACCACAACGGCTACCGCAACATTACGTTTGAATTGCAGGGAAAAAACGCCTACGGCACCTTGCAACATGAGTCAGGTGTACATCGCTTGGTTCGCATCTCGCCATTTAATAGTAATGGTAAACGACAGACGTCATTTGTATTGGTCGAAGTGTCTCCACAGGTCGACAGTGTCACCGACTTTGTCTTGAACGACGATGATCTTGAGGTGTCATTTGCGAAGTCTGGCGGCGCTGGCGGACAGAACGTCAACAAGCGCGAAACTGCCGTACGGATTGTTCATATCCCGACCAACATATCGGTCAGCATGTCGACCGAGCGCTCGCAGTTGCTCAATCGTGAGAGGGGCATGAAGCTGTTGGCTGGGCGCATCTTTGCGTTTGAAGAGAAGCAGCGCAAGCGAGAAATGGCGGGTCTGGCAATTGAAAAGAGTGTAAAAATAGAGTGGGGAAGCCAGGTGCGCTCGTATGTATTGCAGCCATACCAGCTGGTCAAAGATCATCGTACCAACACCGAAGTGCGCAATGTTGACGCGGTGCTGGCGGGTGACATCGACCCGTTCATAGCCGCTTTAGCATCTGTGAAGTAGCGTGATATACTGTCTGGCATGATCTATTTTGATAACGTTTCCAAGCACTACAATGACGGTCGTGCTTCGGGTTTAGAAGAAATAACGTTTCAAGTTGCACCCAAGGAATTTGTATCGATTGTCGGTCACTCCGGCGCTGGTAAGACGACACTGCTCAAGATGATTATCGCCGAGGACTTTCCGTCAGCTGGGACGGTGTTCTACGAGTCACTGGACATTCACCGTATCCCACGATCAAAACTGCCTCAGTACCGCCGCAAGATCGGCACCATCTTTCAGGACTTCAAATTATTGCCACACAAAACAGCGTATGAAAACGTCGCTTTTGCGATGGAAGCCAATGGTCGCACGGACGACGAAATCGCTGAAAACGTCCCCCAGGCTTTGGCGCTAGTAGACCTCGAGGACAAGGCCTTCAACTTTCCGCACGAACTGTCTGGGGGGGAAAAGCAGCGAGTAGCCATCGCACGGGCGATTGTCAATCAGCCTGACATTATCATTGCTGATGAACCAACTGGAAACCTGGATCCCATCGCAACGTACGAAGTAGTCCAGATATTGCGCAAGATAAACGACCTGGGGACTACTGTCATCATGACTACCCACAACAAAGGTGTGGTCGACGAGATCGAGCGCCGCGTGATCACGATGGACGAAGGGCGAATTATCAGAGACGACGCAGATGGTAAGTACGTATTGTAATCATTATGTTAACTGGACTTCGAAGAATTGTAAAAGCGGGATTTGTTGGATTTTGGCGTAACGCGTATGTGTCGTTGGCGTCCGTGTTTGTATTGACGATTGCATTGTTTGTAATTGGTTCCACCATGTTTTTGGATCAGTTGCTGACCACGTCACTGAACACTATTCAATCCAAGGTGGACATCAATGTGTATTTTGTCCCCGATGCGCCATTAGATGAGATCGATCGCATTCGCGACGCAGTGACAGCCTTGCCCGAGGTTGCCGTGGTCACCTTTACCTCCCGTGAAGATGCGCTCGAGGAGTACCGGAGTCGTAACCAGGGTAACGAAATTGCCTTGCAGGCCTTAGAGGAACTAAACGAAAACCCGCTTGGTGCCACTATCGCAGTTCAGGCCCGCGAAACTTCCCAGTACGAGAGTGTCGCTCGCTACCTTGACGAGCAAAAGGCACTGGAAGACGTCAGTTCTCCTGTCATCGACGTCATTAACTACGCCCGCAATAAGGACTCGATTGATACATTGACTGGCATTATCGCTGCCGTTGAACGCACCAGTTTCTTTGTCATGATCGTGCTGTTGCTGGCCTCGACACTTATTACGTTCAATACTATCCGCCTGGCGATCTACACCTCGCGCGAAGAAATAGCCATCATGCGCCTGGTAGGCGCCAGTAACATGTTTATCCGTGGACCGTTTATGTTACAGGGAATTATGTATGGATTGATTGCTGGGTTATTTACTTTGGCTTTATTCTACCCACTTCTGCTCTGGATTGGCCCCGAGACCGCAGCCTTCTTTGAAATCAACTTGTTTGACTACTATATGGACAACTTCCAAACTATCTTTGGGGTGTTGGTCGGGATTGGTGTGACACTAGGGCTTGTCTCCAGTACCTTTGCTGTCGCTCGCTATTTACGAACCTAATTTTCTCATACCAATTATGGCCACTGTCAAGCAATCACCAAAAAAAGTTACCGCTAAACCAGCCAAAAAAGCCGCTCCGACCAAGCGATTCAAAAATCCTAAATACATATTTATTGTTGGTGGGGTGATGAGTGGAGTAGGTAAGGGTGTAGCGTCGTCATCCATTGCGACCTGTTTGCAAGCCCGTGGCCTGAACGTCACCGCGATGAAAATCGACCCGTACATCAACGTTGACGCCGGCACCATGAACCCGACCGAACACGGTGAGTGTTTTGTGCTCAAAGATGGCCTGGAAACCGACCAAGACATGGGTAACTATGAACGTTTTCTCAATGTCGACTTGCCAGCAATCAACTATATGACCACCGGGAGTGTGTACCAGTCGGTGATCGAGAAAGAACGCAACCTCGAATACGGTGGGCGCAATGTTGAAGTGGTGCCTGACATCCCGCTTGAGGTCATCCGTCGGATCAAACAAGCTGGTAAAGAGGCTAACGCAGACGTGGTGCAAATAGAGGTCGGTGGTACAGTGGGCGAGTACCAGGGCGTCTTGTTCCTCGAGGCCATCCGCATGATGAAAAGCGAGACCCCAGACGACGTCGCAGTAGTGATGGTCAGCTACCTGCCAGTGCCAGGGAGTATTGGTGAAATGAAAACCAAACCAACTCAGACGGCAGTACGATCACTCAATAGTGCCGGAGTGTTTGCCGATCTGATTGTCTGTCGCAGTCCGATTGGTGTCGACGAAAAACGTAAACAAAAAATCGCCACCTTCTGCAACGTCAAGATCGAAAACGTCATCTCAGCCCCTGACGTTGACAGTATTTATGACATCCCACTTAACTTTGAGCAAGACAATTTATCGCTGCGCCTGTGCGCACAGCTAGGACTCAAGTGCAAGTCCAAGGCCGACCTGACTGACTGGAAAAAGTTTGTAAAGCGGTCCAAGGGTGGTCGCGACACAGTCAAAATCGCTGTCGTGGGGAAGTACTTTAGTTCGGGTGACTTTGTACTGTCTGACGTGTACCTGTCAGTACTTGAAGCTATCAAGTATTCCGCGTACGACCTCAAACTCACGCCAGACATTTCGTATTTATCTGCGGCCGAGTTCGAGGATAAAGCAAACCTTAAACAACTCAAGAAGTACGACGGGGTGCTGGTGCCAGGTGGCTTTGGCAAAACTGGTGTAGCAGGCAAAATCAACGTTATCGAGTATGTGCGTAAGCAAGGGATTCCCTATTTTGGTATTTGCTACGGTATGCAGCTGATGGTGCTGGAGTATGCACAAAACGTTCTGAAGCTCAAAAACGCCAGTACCGAAGAAATTAACTCCAAGGCCGACCATCTAGTTATTGCCGTGCAAGAGTCCCAAAAAGAGCTTATTAAGGATAAAAAAATGGGTGGCACCATGCGTCTGGGCGAGTACGCGGCCAGTCTAACCAAGGGTTCCCAGGTATATAAAGCCTACAGGTCAGACACTATTTGTGAACGTCACCGCCACCGGTACGAGGTAAATATGGATTATATCGAAGCGCTCACCGACAAAGGGCTAGTCTTTTCCGGCACATCACCAGATGGCCAATTGATGGAAATCGCCGAGTTACCAGCTGCTGACCATCCTTTTTTCGTCGGCGTGCAATTCCACCCCGAGCTGCAAGCCAGACCACTGGCTCCGCACAAATTATTTACGGCGTTTGTTAAGGCAGCATACGAAACACATACAAAGTAAGTATGAACAAAAGCCAGAAACAAATTGACGCGTGGTTCAAAGAAAAAAACTGGCCATACTGGACTCCGCACGAAATACTCGCCAGACTGGTAGAGGAAGTGGGAGAGTTAGCTCGTCTGGTGAACCATCAGTACGGTCCAAAGAAAAAGAAACCAAGCGAAGCAGAGCAAAACATAGAAGACGAGGTTGGTGATGTTTTGTATGCGCTGGCATGTTTGGCCAATACGCACGACATTGACTTGGACGAAGCGCTGCAAAAAAGTATTAGCAAGGTTGAGAGTAGGGATAAAAGTCGCTTCGATAAAGAATAGCAAATAACGTTCTTGTGTATGGTATACTTAGTTCGATATGGTTAAGATATTGGATAAACAGCGAGCGGTACAATTACGTAAGCAAGGGAAAACATACACTGAAATACTTGAACAAGTTCCGGTTTCCAAATCGACGTTATCGCTATGGTTACGCGATGTCGGTTTAGCTTCTACTCAAAAACAGTCACTGTCAAAGAAAAAGCTAGCTGCTCAGCTTCGAGGTGCAGCAGCTCGTAAACAAAAGTGCAAAGACAGCATCATCATCATTAATCAAGCTTGTAAGCAAGATATCAACAGTATTTCAAAACGTGAACTATTTCTTATTGGTGTAGTCCTATATTGGGCAGAAGGTGCAAAAAGAACTAGCGATAGGGCGGGTGTTATGTTGGACTTCTCTAATTCAGACCCAGACATGATCAAGTTATTTATCACCTGGCTTCAAACTTATGGTGATGTTCCCATTAATGATATGAAACTTCGACTTCACTTACATGATTCTCATCGCCAAAGAGAAGAAGAAATCATTGCAATTTGGTCAAAAATCGTTAGTATACCTACGTCTGCATTTGCTAAAACTTACTTCAAGAAACATAATCCAAAAACAAATCGTCACAAAACTGATGATTCGTACATAGGTTTAGTTTCAGTTAGGGTAAAGCGCAGTACAGACCTCACTCGTCGTATCATGGGCTGGACTCATGCTATAATTGCGACTCAAAAGTAGCGCTTGGCAGATTGTAATGCAATTGTAAGTCCAAATGACCATTACCCGATCGTCTAACGGTAGGACAATAGTTTTTGGTACTATTAATCGGGGTTCGATTCCCTGTCGGGTAGCTCGTAAGGAAAACCGCCTTCTGGCGGTTTTTCTGCGCACGAGCTACTCGACAAGCAACAGTCCGGGGGACTGTTGCGCGGGAATCGAAAAGCTTTCGAGTTAGTTTGGAGGCGTAGTCGAACAAAATAGCCGAAAGGTGTACTGATCCTGTAAGGATCGATTCCCTAGGAGTTATTGCTCACCTGACAGGGAATCGAAAAGAGCTTCTGGCGAAACCGGACAAAAGACTTTTTGTTCGCACAGAAGCGGCGGGTTAGCGTCGCACAGTAGTTTGGAGACGTAGTCGAACAAAAAAACCGAAAGATGATAACTCACGAAGGTCGGCCCTTCGGGAGCCTTAGCTATTTTCAACGAAGTTTTAATACCCATATCGGCACGTTCGAACCGATATGCATACTTATTATAAAAGCTAGAAGGTTCGCAGTAATTTTCCGATTGTTTGTTGACTAAATAGTAGTAACAGGTGTACATTTCTACTTGAGGCCTCATTCGAGGTGACTCGTTGTCCTAAATCAAACAGGGAGATCCTGAAATGTGTAAAGCATCAGTTCTGGCAGAAGAGTTCCGTGACGGAGAAGTTGGCGATGACCTCGGCATCTACACCGGCGAACACGGACTTGGTACGTTCTATGAACATGGCACAAAACAAGGTGTCTGCGCCACTTGCCTGCAAACCGGCGCAAGTCTGGCGTTCGAGGAAATCCCGCCCGTGCTGCAACAGAAGCTCGGTATCGGCCGGATGGAGCCAGTGACGTTCATCGAAACTGAAGGAAGTGAACTGAACGTTGTGCATGATCTGGTGCGTTTCGACAACCATGTTGACCTGCATCCTGTCCCCGTCGCCGTGTTCGCGAACGTCGGAGTAACGGCGGTTGTGACCATGGTTCCAGAAATGGAACTCGACGTCTCAGATGTCACTGACGGACCAGTTCATGCTGTGCTGGTCGGCATCGACCCACGTGACATGGCTGACACGATCGGTGCAGAGCGTATTGCTGCTTGATTTAGCACCTGGAATGATAATGACCTGTCCACACATTACGTGGGCAGGTCTTTCTACTTGTATAAATAGCGATCTACGGTAAAGTGCAAGATAGCTAGACAAAGGAGTCTCTCATGACCAAAAGTCGTAAGCTCCCTAGTCGGGAGTACGTGTTCATTACATCACTCATGTATCACGGGTTTCGTTTAACCCAACGTCGTTGCAACCTCAAGTTCAAACGTGGATACGTCATTCCTGCTACCAGTAGAGAAGATTCTGATGGGATAGACGTCTGGGTCAAAATGCCCAAAGATGACCGCCTACTACCTGTTCAGGTTACACAACGTGGTGTTCGTATGTATCGCAAATACCGTAGATCAGATAGTGACAAGCTAGAGACGTTTATCATCAAGTCTGAGCGCCGGGTACGAGTCAAGCAACGCCGTTGTTACAGACACGGTATCGCGTTTGCGCTAGTGCGGGACTTTGAGGGAAAGACGACCAATCCTCAGATTGCATGGGGTGATATTAAGTCGCTTCGCTACGCGATTGCGCACCTGAAACGCTGGCTTTAGAGCTGGCGTTTCTTTTGTCATCACTTGCAAAAGGACCAATACATAGGTTATGTTAATAAAAGCAACAGGAGGTACTATCAATGACCATTCTGACGTTCCTTGGGATAGTTGATATTAAAAAAGACGACGACTATGGGAAGATACACTTGCGACTTTCACTTGATCTGTTACGTGCCGTTAGAAGGCGCCAGCCGGAAGGGGTTATAAGTGATAAGGCACGCAACCTCGTCCAGGTTTGTTGTGAGCCGATGTTTGATGACTTAACCGACGCTTATGACTGGTCGTTTGAAGAGTTTCTGTATGCTGATAAAGTGGTTGCTTAGTGTATCGAAATAGCAACTTATGAGTTACTTGAGATTGCTCAAAAACGTATTACTCACAGCCGGAAGCATGAACGTCGTACCAAACTGCGGATTGAAGATATGAAGTTGGGATCTATGATGGCATATATCATGAACGTGCATAATCTTGTTCATGACAGACTTCAAGACAAATTCTTTGAAGATCACGGTGCGATGTATTTTAACACCTGATCCCCGTCCCTCCAAACGTCCTCAAAGCTTTCTTTGAACAGTTGACTAACAACGTCAGCTCCCTTGAAAAATTGCAGGTGCCATGAGATCTGTAGCGAACTAAATGGGTACCTAATCGCCTACCACAAATCTCTATTGAGAATCGTTGGAAGGCGATTTTCTTTTGCTATACTTCAAATATGGAAAAGATAGTCTCACTTAAAACTAAAGACAGTAAAAAACTCCGCTGTATTCTAAATAGCTCAAACAAAAGAAACAAAAGAAATAAAAGTGTTGTTGTTTTTGTTCACGGACTAACTGGACACCCAAACGAACACATTTTTTATAACTCAGCGCAAACTTTTCCTGCTTGACCTAGGCCTTGCCTAGGTCAAGCATACTTATTGCCTGGTAAACGTGAGTACACCACCTCGATTCAGGTATATAAGTACTAGTGAAGAATCGGTGATTTCTGCTATTTTGAAAAATAATACCTCTGTCTCTGCTTCATCTTGTAGGACTATGTATGAATCTGTAGTGGGCAGTTCGATGTCGTCACTGCTGTATGGAAGGGTGTCGGCTGGTGCAAAATTCCATTCACCGGTTGACGAAACCTCGCCTGCATAACTATCAACGTAGCCGGTGGCTGCAAATTTCCGTACAAACAAAGCGTCACTGTCTGACTGCCAAATGCCAAGCAGGGCTCCTTTTGTAGCGCTATCGTCTGACTGCGACGCATTGGTTTCGTACATTGTCTTGGTGTCAGTTTCAGTCTCGATAATCAGCTCTGTTCCAACTAGTTCAGCCTCACTACTTAAATTATTCCAAAGTAGCAATAGTGCGCCTGAAATTAGTAAGAAAAGTACCGCGATGTATGGTTTTTGTTTATTATTTGCATAGATGTAAACAAGTATAGCAAAATAATTGCCTGCTTGACCTAGGCCTTGCCTAGGTCAAGCAGTGATGAAACACATGCCAGTATTAATATCACTTGTCTGTACGCTAAAACTAAAAGACCGGGTGATAGTGCAAGGGTACGGCAGTAGTGTGTTAAATCAGAATAATCGCTACGTGCAACGGGCGGTCCACTCTGCTATGAACTCTGCGGTAGCCGATAGTGTGATACGAGCCACAAAAGTACTAGGAACGCTCCAGGATTAAGTGGAGGCTATGGTGGGTCCACAAATGCCTCCTGAGCCCATTTCAGAGCCCCAGAAGAAGTATTTACGGGAGTTAGCAGTGCAACAGATGAATGATGACAATGAGCGTGAGCAGTTCTTGTCTGAGTTACCTGAGTTGACCAAGCGTGAGGCGTCGACGATGATTCAAAATATGAAGAGCTAACAAAATAGGCGTACTTTCTTTTGGGAGGTGCGCCTATTTTTGTGCCGCCTTATGCTAAAACTGCTATACTCTAGCCATGATAGTCAAAGGTAATCAGGATACAATCAGTTGGTATGACAACAACGCAGAAAAGTATGCTTCTGACACAGATAGTGTTACGTTCGAAGGTACTGCTCAAGAGTTTTTGAGTAAACTACAACCTAATCCGAAAGTACTCGATGCAGGTTGTGGTAGTGGGCGGGATACAGCTACTCTTAGTGAATTGGGGGCGGAAGTGATTGGAATTGACCTGTCATCGGGGTTAATACAAGTAGCTAAAGCGAAGCAGCCACACCTTACATTCGTCCATGGCAGCTTTTTAGACATACCGTTTCCTGACAACTCCTTTGATGGTGTTTGGTCGCACGCTTCACTAGTTCATCTAGATACACTTGATGAAGTAAAAACTGCATTGCAAGAATTCAACAGAGTCTTGAAGTCCGGCGGTTGCCTTTATGTGCTAGTGAAGAAGCAGACTGGTACAGATAAGACAGCTGTTGTGACTGATTCTCTTTCAAACCATGACAGATTTTTTAGATACTATACCGAGGATGAATTGGCTGGGCTGTTGAAAATTACTGGCTACAAGTTAGATAGTATGTTGACTGAAGATGACGTACATGGAAGGGATGAAGTGAAATGGATAAAAGTTGTTGCTCAGAAGATAGTCAATTAATTTTGATATGCCACACCTCTACCACCACGTTCCACCAGACCAATCAGGCACCACCCTCTACCCACTGAACCAATTACGTGAAATCAACCCAGAGCTATATAGCCTGAAAGCCAGTAAATATACTGACCGAGAACACGTGATGGAACGACAGATACCTATACTTAACTGTCTATGGAATGATGTGTTACACCTGTCTCCAATCCCTCCACACGAACTAAAAGCGGCATTGCTAGAAGCAGGTATGGAAGACCGACAGTTTTTGTACTACCAAATCGACCCAGCTTTATTCATACCAGAAAACACCGTCGTCTACCTCCACCAATCCACCGACCGAGTGATTGCTCCCGATGCTAGTGAGTTTGTACCGTACGATATAGAAAGGCTCCCAGCACTGGCTCACATACCAGAGTGGACCAAGCAGTACTACGCAGAACAATACGCCAAGGGTGATAAACCTCTTCGCTTCCTCGGTATTCCACATATTCTGCACAAAGGAACTGTCGACACCACCAACTTACCAATCGTAACTGTATAATCTAGCTATGAATCCAATTGTTTTACTCAAAGACCTCAGTATCCTCAAGGGCAATAGGACGGTCCTAGATGTTGGTACCAAAGATGGAGCTATTGCCAAACGCTTTGCTGACCTTGGTATGGAAGTGGATACGATTGATATACATCCACTACCCGAACCAATCGAAGGAGTGAACTTTGAACAGATTGGTGTCGATGAGTTTCTGGAAAAGAATGATAAACAGTATGACATTGTAGTGTGTCGTCACGTGCTACACCTGCTACCTAACCCAAAAGAAGTTATTGAGAAACTAAACGGTATTGCTGACATATTCTTCTTTACCTGTTTTGGTCCCCAGGATGACTGGGCAGACCGAGTGAGTATTCTGGAACACGATGAGGTATTAGAAATGTTCCCTAAAGAAACCGTGCGACACCGTTCAGAAGCGTTTCAGTACGGTACAACCTACGCTGGTGATACCAAATTCTGGCATATTAATACGTTTGTGATTAAGAATTAGAAGCCCTTAGAACCATTCTGGTCTCAGGCAGTGCAACTTCACCTATGTGGAGTAAATCTTCTTCTGGTATTTCTGACCCTATTTCAAAACCATACTTTTCATAAAATCCGATTGCATTAGTGTTATAGCTAGCCACATCAAGCGCAATGTCTTTATCTTTACCTAAATATGATAGAGCTTGTTCCATGAGCCTGCCACCTATACCGCCACCATGTTGGTCTGGGTCTACATAAATAGAAGCTAAGCGATTGAATTTTTCTCCTTCCATCACGCCACAAAAGCCGACAATGCCATCTTCAGACCTGATTACCCAGATTTTACTTGCACCGCCTTCTATATTGTTTTTCCATTTTTGTATCCGTCCATCCATGTCACTAAAGCGTTCTTCAATCATTTCTGCCGTAATACCTATTTCTTCGTTAGGGTAGGTTGCAAGCCAGGTATTCCTCTGTATTCTGAAAATATCTTTCGCCTCATTAGCGGTAGCTTCAGCGATGTCAAATGTAGGTTGTGGGATTGTTTCTTTTTCCATCGATAGATTATACAACAAAACCCCACTTTCGTGAGGTTCTGCTACATCAGTTCTAGTAACTGTTCAAAGTCATCGTCTGGAGCCACTATGTTGCGTCGCTCAAAGCCACAGCCAGTACAGCTATGTACAACCATCCAACCTTTTTTAGAGTGCTGTTCAGCTCGGACTGGTTCCATTAGTGCTTGGCACTCAGCTAGACGGTCGCCCGACACAACGTCTACGTGCTTGCACCATAGACAATGAGAACAGTGGTTACGAAAACTACCGTTGGTGAGAGCTGCTACCGATTGGCCACAGTTTTCACAAGCAAAGGCATCGTTGCCAGTACCATAAAAGTTTTTTCGCATCATCCTGCATTACGCAGGGTTCGGTTTACTCTTGTATGCGGGCTTGAATACAAGGGTTTACAACATTCGCCGCATAGTGCGACTACTTCCAGTTCCTACTTCATTCTCTTTCGAGAAATCCGAACGGGGTTTGTGTGTTTGGTCCCGCCGCTGTCCATCGCCATTACACGATTGGTCACTGGTTTAGTGTCTTGTATCCGCACCGCACTGTGTTACCACAGGCGTCCTCCCCTAACAGGAGATGCGTTTTCTGGTTGATAATATAGCAACACTTATTGACTTTGTCAATGGTTTGTGCTAGTGTTAATTATCTTCAACCGTAACAACTAGGGGCAGTTGCCCTTAATAGGGTTGCTGATATGACATGTTCTTCACTTTTTATGAACTTTCCACCGATGCAACTATCTTCGAAATGCTGATTTGGTTTGCACTGCACGGAATGCTGCAAATCTTGGGCGTGTTAGCCTTGGTCATGCTGTTGATTTTTGCAGCGGCAGAACAGGTGTTTGCATTCTTCCACGGGCGCAAATCAGATACGTATCGGCACAATGCCAGTTGGTTTGCAAAAGCAACCATGCTGTTGTGTTTCAGCTTTATGGGTATCTATGTCGGTGCCACCTACTGGTCGATGCTGCCCGCTGAAAATCAGCATGTTGGCTGGTTTGTGAGTCTGCCAGTTATCTTAGCCTGTCTCTTCTTTACATGGTTGGCTGTCAACATCATGACCACAACCTGGAAGAAGCAGTGCAGCAATGAGGCAGAATTCTTCTGAGTTGTCAGCAAGAACTATCAAAAATAGACTTCGCGTCCTTTCGCGGAGTCTTTTCTTTTACCTAATTTAATGTATGGTATTGAAAAGTACATAAAGGAAATCAATATGAAATGGTACGGAATCACAGGAAGCTGGCGTAAAACCAATACACAAGTTGAAGCAGATGTTCGCAAAACAGTGCGGGAAATAATCGAGCGTGGTGACGGTATTGTTACTGGCGGTGCTTTGAACGTAGACTGGTTTGCAACAGATGAAGCGTTGCTAACTGACCCAACAGCCAAGTATATAAAAGTGTGTTTGCCAGTTACCCTTGAACGCTACGCAGCACATTACCGTATGCGAGCTGACGAAGGTGCAATCACTCACGAGCAGGCTGAAATGCTCATTGACCAGCTGACACGGCTCAAGCAAGCAAACCCTGATGCGCTCATCGAGCATCCGACTAATACCATTATCGACCAGACTACCTACTTTGAACGTAATTCACAGGTGGTTGAATTGTCAGACGTAATGGTCGGCTTCCAGGTAAACGGTAGCGTAGGCGTGCAAGATACTATCGACAAAGCGGCTGCAGAAGGAAAGGAGGTACAATTGAAGCAGTACACCATTGAATAGCATCACAGAGAGGTCACCCACGGGTGGCCTTTTTACTAAACACCCACTTGACTAAAACTCCAGTTACGCTACTATACAAGTACAAATGGCTTTGGCCTCGCCTACTTCGGTAGGAGAACAAGCGGAGAATGTCGTTAGAGCAATGCTTTGACGGCATTTTTCATTTCCTCGAACTTCACCTTGTCTAGCATGCCTATTTTGTCGATGAAGCGTTTGGTGTCTACTAGTCTGATTTGTGAAATGATGGCGGCTGCTGGCTTGCCGTCTATGTCACCCAGAGACACATGATACTTATTCTCTTTGGTTGAAGTGGTAAGTGGAACGACCAGACACACCGCTCGACTGAATCCCCGCAGTACCACCACTGGCCGCTCGTATGACTTCCCGGTCCCGTCTTGTTCAAATCCTACATTGACCCCGAGTGAACACCACCAGATGTCTCGCTTAGAATACAGCTTGCCCAGTGCGTCGTTGATGGTTTTCTTGTGTTCTGTCCAGGAGTCGAAGTCTTTCATGGTGTTTGTATCATATCATTTACTGGTAACGGGTAGGTTGGCTCGGATGAGTGACTAAGTTCGTGTTGCCATGCTGTCTGGCTGATAGGGGAGTAAATAACGTTTAAGAACAGGCACATATTTGATTTCTCTGATAGCCAATGCCCAGTCTATAGTTCTGAACCTGTCTAGTGTGGGTAGCAACGAGTTTTAGCCTTATTTTAATACGTAGAAAAGTTCGAATCCTTGATAGGGTGGTGGTTTTTGCTATACTCAAACAAATGATAAAACAAAAAGCTTCACAGGTCGGGGAACCGGTCATTAGAAAAAAAGCACTTAAGGTGACGGACTATTTTTCTAAAGAAACTAAAAAGACTATTCGTGATTTAGTCGACTCAATGCAGTATCACACACTAGTTGGAATGGCTGCTCCCCAAATTGGTGTCAGCTCAAGGATATTTGTTACAGAAATCAGAGAAACTAAGTTGCGAAAGGCTCACCGTGCTGACGATGTAGATAATTTGCGTGTGTTTATAAATCCTAAGGTTATTTCAGTTTCTGATAAAACGGTTAAAGGTTGGGAGGGGTGCGGTAGTGTTGCTTGTGCAGGTCTATTCGCAAAAGTGGAACGACCAAAAGAAATCACGATCGAAGCTTTTGATGAAAAAGGGGAGAAGTTTACTTTGACGACAAGTGGTCTGTTAGCTCGAGTCATTCAGCACGAGATAGATCATCTTAACGGAATCGTTTTTACTGACAAGGCTGATTTAAAAACATTCATGAGTCGAGAACCGTATTTAGCTCTGACTGCTAGATAAAATTTCTAACATCATCTCCTTCGGGAGCTCGCTTAACAATCCAATTTGTTCTCGTTCCAGGTGTGATAACTGCTGGTACATGATTGTATCTTAACGTGCAGTTGGGGGTTGAGGGTGGCTACTAAAATACTTGAAAAAGCAAGGAATATGTGGCATTGTATAGTCAGCTTTGGTCACTAAAGGCCTATAAGTACTATTTTGCACCTTGTCAGGGAGAATACAATGTTAGAGAAATAAGACCTCGAGACTTTCGCGACTCGCATCGAAAGAAATGATCGTAGACCAGTTCCGGGAGTTCCGACTCACACAAGCTAGGCTGCTGATAGAATCAGCTGAGTTGGTTGAAGATGAACGTAAGGAACTTGTTTTTGCGCATGGCCGCAGAATGGAAAAAAGCTGCTCAGGCAGATTAAACATACAACATAAGGAGTATTCAAATGCTAGATACTTTTCTAGTTAATTGGTCTGGCCAGCCCATTCCACCTCCAGAAATGATGGTGATGCGACGCGTCGCTGTAGAAATGAGAACGATCCATGGAGTCAAAGAGGTTGGCTTCACGCACGATATTTGTGCAGGGATTGTTCGTTATGAGAAAACAGGTGTCTTTGGTGCTATGGGAGGTCTCTTCTTCTTTGGCGATTTTGGTTCGAAAAACGATCAGCCAAATACTGTCAACTTTTTCATTCCTCGTCGCGCGTTACATATGCGAGGCGGACCTGGAATGGTCATAGGACAATCAATGCGTCAAAGTGGAAGTCAGCTAGTTGCTGATGGATACCCAGAAGATATTGATGAGGTAGTTGCAACTGGTGCTGGAAAACTCAAGATTACAGTCCGGGTTGAAGAATAGACTGGGCAAGGCAGGTTTGAATTGTTTGAAAAGGGGAGCGACCAATGAAAAACAGACCGTGGATTGGCACACGCAAAGCTCTATTTCGGAAGGCTCGAAAGCGCTTCCGGAAACAACGGATGGAATGGATCGGAGGGATTCTTTATTTCTCTGACAACCTGCAGCCAGTTCCAGGTGTACGACATGTTCCAAAGCCTAGCAGACCGACGCTCGGCTTGAAGGCATTGCGTGGACACGGAGCATAAGTTACTTCGAATAAATAAACCGTCGCTCAAGTCAGAGTGGCGGTTTTCTTTTTATGCTGAGTTTCGAACATCCTCCACCCACCGCAGCTCGTAGACAGAAAAATCTCCTTCGGGAGATTTCTCTGTCTACGAGCTGCCCGACAAGTAATAGTCCGGGGGACTATTACGTGGGAATCGAAAAGCTTTTGAGTCAGATTGAGAGCGCAGCGCGCCAATCTGTCCAAAAGGTCTACTGGTCATGTAATGACCGAAATTCCCTGTTAGGCAAGTACATCAAATGGTGGCTGACCCCATTTCGACCCCATTTCCACTACATCATCGAAGCAGACGCATTTGTCGAGACCTATGCAATGATTCTGTAAAATCTCGGGCCGTCCAATTTATTTTGGGCGGCCTATTTATATACTATTAAAGTTCTAATGTCGTCCCAGACGGCCTGTTAGACACCCGCGTGTTTGACCTAGGCCTTGCCTAGGTCAAGCAGGCTAAAAACTAGGATAGTAATTGAACCGCACAAAAGCCGAGCGGGTGGCTCGGCTTGTTTTGGCTGGCTATTGGATTTGTAATTGTTGTTGTGATTGTATCGCAGCCGCTTCGATGGCTTTGAGCGATTGGGTGGCAGCTGCGTCAAAAGCTTGGAACGATGCGGTGAAGAATTGTGATAGTCCCCACAAAACAATTAAAAAACCAACGCCTGATCTAATCCCGTTTCGCATATAAATATGGTTGCGTTCTGGTGTCTATTTAGTGGTAAATAGACCGAATAATTCCAGAACGTGAAAGGGGATGTAATGAACCTCTGTTTGTATTATGTACTAGGTATGATAAAAGTCAAGCTTTGGTAAGTAAAAAACTTCGTCCGTGTTAAAATAAGCTAAACAACATTCTAATTAACCTTATTTCTTAAATCGTGATCATCGTTCATCATCAAGTACAATATATTAAGTTTTTGAATAATGCCTTTGAGCGAACGGCAGAATAGTCATGACCACCTACCAAACCTTCGATGGACACGGGGTTGATGTAGCTGTGCATCGGGCGGATAGTCTAGATAAAAAAGCCCTGGCTTATATTGCCGAGCATCCTGGCTGCCGGGTGCTCGATCTGGGTTCTGGTGTCGGTGGGCAGTCGAAGCGGATGGTTGAGGCCGGGGCTGCTGTCACAGCGATCGATCAATTTGATTTCGCACCGCAGTTTGCCGAGTTTGGCTATGATGCACAGCAGCTGCAATTTATTCAAGGCGATATAACTACGACTGCGTCGCTAGTAGGTCAGCAAAGATTTGATGTTGTTTTGTGTCAGCGTACCATTCACTACCTACCATACTCAGCAGCCCGTACACTTCTCACCAACTGTCCGACATCGGATGTCGGGCAGTTGTATATTTCGGTTACTGGCACAGGGTCGCTTGTGGGTGAGGTGTACGACGCGACCGATGTGCCGCTTACTGACCGGCTTGCGCCGTTGTCGGAGCTGGGGCAAGAAATGTTCTCGATCAGTGAGCCAGTTTGTTTGTATAGTGAAGTGGAGTTTCTGGACTTATTGACGGAAGCTGGGTGGCAAGTGCAGTCGCATCGGGTCACCGCATTTGGTAACATACAAGCAATATGCAAACGTACGACGTCGTAGTAATCGGGGGCGGCCCAGCTGGGATGATGGCGGCTGTGCACGCGGCGTCGGCTGGTGCATCAGTTTTGCTGTTGGAAAAAAACAATGTTCTGGGCAAGAAGCTGCTGATTTCTGGTGGTGGTCGCTGCAACATTACCAACAACAAACCAATCGTGCGTGAGATGCTCAGTCAGTATAAGGCCGAAGGTAAGTTCTTGTTCTCGACGTTTATGCAACACGGTGTGCTAGAAACCTTGGATTGGTTCAAAGCGCACGACGTAGACACAATCGAGGAAAACGAAGGGCGGTTGTTCCCGTCGACCAAAATGGCGCAGACTGTGCAGCAAGCATTGGTCCAAGCGCTAGCGGCTTCAATGGTCGAGGTCAAATCACGGTCGATGGTGCAGAGTATAAACAAAACCGACGACGGGTTCGAGATCATCGTCAAAGACACTGACGCAATCCAAGCCAAGAAATGCATCGTGGCCACTGGTGGCACAACCAGGCCAGAAACTGGTTCAACCGGAGAGGGAATGAGATGGGTGGAGGCGCTTGGTCACACCATCATCGGCAACAGTTTTGCGCTCGTGCCGCTGACGCTTAGTTCGGGTTGGACCAAGCATCTCAGTGGACTGACTATCCCAGAGTGCAGACTGACGCTGTTTGCCGACGACGTCAAACATAGTGTTCACCCTGGAAAGTTACTATTCACCCACGTCGGGATCACTGGTCCGACAGTTTTAAATATGAGTAAGACGGTCGGAGACCTGCTCGAATACGCCGAGGTAGTGATCAAACTCGATCTGTTCCCAGGGACAGACCCAGCTGCGATGGATCAAATGCTGCGTGATGCATTTACCACTGACAGCAATAAAAAAGTCCGCAACGCCCTGGGACAATTGATCCCCGCGGCCCTGGCAAAAGCCGTATTGCAACAATGCGGCATCGACGAGGAAACCAAATGCAACTCAGTCACGAAACCAGAGCGAATCAAGCTAGGGCAATACTTGCGCGCTATTCCACTACCAGTCAGTGGTCTGCTCGGACGTGACAAAGCGGTCGTGTCAGCCGGTGGAGTGGAACTAACCGAGGTTGATTTCAAAACTATGGAATCAAAAATCGTCCCCGGACTGTATCTAATTGGTGACATCCTCAACATCAACCGCCCGTCCGGCGGGTACAGTTTGCAGCTGTGTTGGACCACTGGCGCAGTGGCAGGGGGGTGGGCAGGGAAGAGTGATTAAAGTAAAGAACAAAAAAGAACGGCGACCGTTAGGTCGCCGTTCTTTTTGTTGCTTTGTCTGTAGTTCATTAATTCGCAACAAACGTCAACGCCTGTCCTTTTTCGATTCCTCGACCGGTTCGACCGATTCGGTGAACGTAGTCATCGAATGTTCCCGGTAAATCGTAGTTGATGACGTGTGAGACGTTATCGACGTGTATACCGCGAGCGGCTACGTCGGTGGCAACTAGCACCCGCACCTGTCCGCTTTTGAAGCCGTTAAGGGCGCGCTGTCGTTGTCCGTGGCTTTTGTTACCGTGGATGGCGTCAGACTTGATGCCAGCTTTGGTCAACTCTTGTGAGAGCTTTTCAACACTGTGCTTCATTGCGCCAAAAATAATAACTCGTTTGAGTTCGTCTTTTGATAGGAGGGCTAGTAGGGTGTCGAACTTGTGGGCGTGAGAGTAGGGTACGACGTCCTGCGCAATACTGTCGGTGACGTCTTTGGTTCGGACTGAAATGGTCACCGGGTCGATCATAAAGTCGCTCACCAACGCCTCGGCTTCCTTGTTCATCGTGGCTGAGAAAAACAACGTTTGGCGGTCGGTTGGTACGTCACTCAGGATTTTTCGCATGTCGTGAATGAATCCCATGTCGAGCATTCGGTCGGCTTCGTCTAGAACGACGTTGGTAAAGTTAGCCGGCTGGATCGCTCCGCGATCGATCAGGTCCATGACGCGTCCCGGTGTTCCGATGATGAAGTGCTGCTTTCGCTTAAGGGCACTCAACTGTGGGCGGATATTTGTCCCCCCCACACAGGTGGTTGAGTACAACCTAAACGGTGATTTGAACTTTTGGAATTCTACTTCGATTTGAAGTGCCAGCTCTCGGGTTGGAGTCAGGATCAGGGTCTGTTCGTGGTTTATCTCCAGTGTCTTTTGGATCAGTGGCAGCAAGAACGCGGCGGTTTTGCCGGTCCCGGTCGCTGCCAATCCAATCACGTCCAAGTCTTGCATGATCTGTGGGATCACTTTGTCCTGGATTGGTGATGGGGTAGTTAGTCCCATGGTATCGAGGTTTTTGACGATGTCTGGATGGAATCCAAACTCGCTGAACTTATGTTCTGGCACGAACACTTCCTCTACTACTTCAACCGGGTTTTTGTTAATGAATTGTGACGGGTCAAAGGTAGGCATCTTGCGTGCTCCTCGACCGCCTCCGCCTCCGCTGCGACCTTGACCTTTACTAAACGGACGACGTCCACCGCCACCGGCGTATGATCGTCCAGTAGAATTTGACGGGCGTGAACCGCCGCTACGGCCAGCTGGCCGTCGTGATTGTGTATATGGCATCTTTTTCTTTTTCTTATTGGCTTTGAGTGTAGGAAAATAATACGGTAGGCGAGTCTGCTGTGCGAAGTAATGTACTTCACGGCACGATAAAACCTACGACTCCTGCAGCCCCACACGAGAAACAAAAGTAACCAACAAGGTAACACGTCGTGAAGAATTGTCAATAACAAGAACTCCCGCCGGTTGGCGGGAGGGTGGGGTTTATTCGTAGACGTTTTCATCTGCGAGCGGACACATATCAATTGCTGCACAAATCACATCACAGAAAAGGTGGAAATTGTTTTTAGTGTCTTGCCAGAGAATGCGTAGCATTATTAATACTGGTTGGTTTTGCCAGCCTCTGTAATTGCGCATATCGAGTGCCTTAGCCAAATGTCTTTGTAGATGCCTGTAGTCGCGTTTGTGAACGTTTACAGTTCGAGCGAATCGTTCAACGAATGCTTGCTCTTCTTGTCCAAAAACGGTGTGTCGACCTGATTCTAGAATATCAAAGAAGTCACTTGAGCTAGGAATTTGGTTTGGCAGAGTAGAGTTTGGGTCTGTTAAGGACATAGAACTTCTCCTTGTTGAGATTTAACTAATTATATTAATACACCAAAAACAACATTTGTAAATAGCTATATTCGTGCTACGATTCGCCAACTATATTATGAAACAAGAAATAGGCTATATCTTTGGCAAGCACGCGGTGCGTGAAGTGTTACAAGAACGACCTGATGTCGTAGTGGAAATTCATGCCGCGGCGGAGTTTGGGGATGAGGCGATTTTAGGTGCAGCTGAGTTTCATAAGGTCCCGCTAAAAGAGCTGAACCTGAAAAATCCGCCGCGCGGGATCTCGTCCAACGCTGCGCACCAGGGGATTGTGGCTGGGATTTACCCAGAGAAACTAACTGTGCCGTACAAAGAATTTATCAAAACGCTCGGTATCACACATGATACCGGATTGCTGATACTGGGAGAAGTGCAAGACCCACACAACGTTGGGGCGGTGATTCGGTCGGCAGCTGCTTTTGGTATCAAAGCAGTTATGATCCCGCCGCACAATCAGGCGCCGATTACGGGAACAGTTGTGAAAGTGTCCGTTGGCATGGCGTTCCGGGTTCCACTGGTGACCATTCCCAACGTCAACACCACCATTCGTGACCTCAAGGATCGCGGGTTCTGGACGTATGGATTGGAAGGAGAAGGGGCTTCAACCAGCACCGCAACGGAAACATTTCCCAAGCCATCGGCGTTTGTACTAGGAAACGAAGGTTCAGGACTTCGGCCGCACACCAAATCAGAGTGTGACGATTTGATCTCGATCCCAATCCACGCGCAGTGCGAGTCGCTAAACGCCGCGGCAGCGACCGCAATTGTGTTGGCCAGCTGGTCTGCTCGCCATCCGGCTGCTCTAACAGACTAGTGCGCAGCGTAGCTGGCTAGTGTATTATGTGGGCAATTAATTTGTAACGGATAACACAGCACATCATGGAAAAGAAAAACAATCAGTCAGACAAGCAACACGCTAAACTAGCGGCAGAAGAGCATGCTACGGCAGTCGAACAGTCAGCTATGGCTCCTGCAAAGGTGTCAGCCGCAACACCAGAATCAACATCACCGGCTGTACCAGAAGTTTCACTAGTGGACAGTGAGCCGATCAAAGCTGCCATGGAAGCAACCGTAGTACCAACAGCAGGAGCAGCTGTGTCAGCTAAAAAGCGCTCTAACAGATATACAATCATTACCGTTATTGTCGTAGTACTTACCTTGTTGGTGGTGCTGTTTCAGCTTGAACGACAAGATCGAGTGGGAACCAACGTGTTTGGTGGAATGATTGCTGCGCTTGAGGCTAATACTCCTGTAGCCATAGTCAATGGAGAACGTCTCATGGCCGAAGACCTCAGCGCAGGAGTAGAACAGTTGGAGCAAGCTGCAGCTGCTCAGGGGTTAGACCTCAACGATCCAGCTGTCCGCACCGAGATCGATACTCAAGCCCGCGAGATGCTGGTCAACACGACGTTACTCAAGCAGGCTGCGGCTGCTGGGGGAATCATTATTGAAGAGTCAGCCGTTACTGCCCGAATTGACGAATTGGCAGCATCAGCGGGGGGACTTGACTTGCTGCTTGAACGGCTGCAAGAGTTTGGTATCACTCAAGAGCAACTCACTTTGGACATAACCGAAGAGCTGACCATCCGTGCGTTGCTTGACGAAGTGGTGTTTGCTGAGCTTGACTTAGCGATCAGTGAAGCAGAAATTACATCCGTATATCAAGGAGCGGTTGACGCTAATGGTGCAGAGAACATTCCGCCACTTGAAGAGGTTCGTGACCAGATCGCCGCTCAACTATCGCAAGCTGCTGAGCAAGCCGCCCTTGATACCTATCTGCAAACCCTGCGGGCTGATGCGGATATCGAACTAAACTAGGTCCGGTTGGCTGCTATACTGCAGTCAATGAAGATCTCATCCAAGACTACAACTACTCAGAAATCTGTCACGTACAATCCGCATGAGCGCATGCGGATTTTTCGTGAGTTAAGTACCCCTGAGCAGTACGCGGTGTTTGTCGAATTGTCACCGTATATTCAGCAAAATATTCTGTCTAAACTTAAAACGATCGAAATTGTTGATCTAGTTGACCACATGGACATGCGGCAAGCCGAACAAGTCCTGGCTAAAATAAGTGACAGCAAAAAACGCGAACGCATCGTCAATCGCCTCAAGGGTGAGGTAAAAGAAAAAATGGAATACTTTTTGCGGTTCCATCCACAGGCGTCGTTGTCCCTGATTACGTTCAACTATATATTTGTGGCTGAAAATAAAACCGTTGGGTACATTGCCGACACAGTTGACGATTACTACGAAGAAACTGGTAAGTATCCAGAAATACTCGTCCATTGCGATGGGAAACTGGTGGGCGAAGTGCCGCTGTCGCACATGGTGCGCGCACGCAACACTGCTACTCTCAAGAAAATGGTCAAGCCGATTGGTACTATCGCGTATCAATCTGAGGTCAACGAAATCGTAGATATGTTGACTGGCAACAGCGCTCGTAAACTAGTCGTGCTTGACCATGACAATAGTGTACTGGGAGTGATTTATGCCGATGCTGCACGCAAGCTGTTTGGCCATTTGCCAGCCGAGTCGCTATACGATTTCGCTGGTGTGGTTGACAGTGAACGTCCGTTTGACAGTATCAGCAAAAAGGTTAACAACCGCTACAAGTGGCTGATCTTGAACCTGGCAACGGCGTTTTTGGCCAGTTCCGTGGTGCTGCTGTACCAAGACACGCTCGACGCGTTGACCATTTTGGCGATTTACATACCAATCATTGCTGGAATGGGTGGCAACGCAGCAACGCAGAGTTTTGCGATTATGGTGCGCGGAATTACCTTGGGTACCATTTCACTGAAAAACGCGGCACCGGCACTCTGGCGTGAGCTGGTCGCTGGCTGCATCAACGGTATTATTATTGGAGCAGTGGTGGCTTTGATATCGACCGTATGGAATGGTGAACCATTACTGGGGCTGGTAGTGGCAGTAGCCTTAATCGGGGCACACATCGTCGCAGCCGTCGCCGGTTCGTTTATTCCGTTGTTTATGAAGCATATTGGCAAGGATCCGGCCGCCACTTCAACCATTTTTATATCGACGGTGACCGACGTAGCGGGGTTATTTTTCCTGCTCGGGTTGGCAACACTCGTGTTGTTGTAGCTACGTAGTTGCGTGATATAGTGTGAGCATATGAACCTGCAAACTTTTTTCACGTTATATATCATCAGCGTTCCGATCTTTTTAATCATCGACCTGATTTGGCTAGGCTTTATCGCTAGCAATTTTTATCGTGATCGGATCGGTCACTTGATGGAGATCAACTGGCCAGCAGCGCTTGTATTCTATGCTGTATTTTTGGTGGGACTAATCTTTTTTGCCGTGTACCCACAGCTGGATAAAGGGTGGCAAATGGTAATGCTGTACGGCGGATTGTTCGGTTTCTTCACCTACGCAACGTATGACTTGACCAATTTGGCTACTCTCAAAAACTGGCCACTTGACTTGGTAATTGTCGATATTATCTGGGGTACTGTGTTGGGGGCATCAGTGGCAGTGGTAACGTACCTGATCTACACCGCTTTCTAAATCAGAGTATGAAAACCGCTGAACGCATCGTTATTGTCGCACTCTTACTGGGGTTTGTTGGAATTGGCTACGCTGGGTACTACGCAGTACAGCAAAATCGGGCAGAATTACGGGCCGAGGTGGCCTCCGGAGCATTTGAAATACGAGAAGACACGGTTGAAACTAACACAAGTGAAGACCAAGACAGCTGGCGACGTTGGTACCCAAACACCATTCCGGTTGTGCTTGGTGGTGTGCCGGTGCAGGCATCAGTGGCGGACACCATGAGTACCCGCATCAAAGGACTGTCCAACACGCCGTATCTGCCTGACGACGTAGTCAAACTATTCGCCTTTGGTGTACCTGGTACTCACTCGATCTGGATGAAGGACATGAACTATGCCATCGACATTTTGTGGGCAGCAGAGGATGGAACGATTGTCCATATCGAAGAAAACATTACCCCTGACACCTTCCCGAGTTCATTTGCTTCGCCAGTGCCGGCTTGGTTTGTGATAGAGACGGTGGCTGGGTTTGCGGCTACGCACGGTATTGGTCTAGGAGATGAATTGGTGGTGCCTCGGTAGCGCACTGCTGTTGCCTTGCAGATTAGCGCCAATGCGGCATACTAACCAAGCACGGTGATCGCCTCACGTTTGTGAGGAGGAACGTCCGGACACACCCTGGCTTTGTCAGGAGTATGGTAGCGGGTAACGCCCGTCTATAGCAATATACGAGGTGCGAGCAGAGACGTCTGGCAGCGAAAGCGACAGAATTCCTTCTGGGAATAGCTTGATGGGTAACCATCGAGGTGAAACGGCTAAATCCTTACCAGTGTGCAAGGTCGTGCTTACGCAAGTAAGAGAGCCGCATGAGGTTGCTGGCAACAGTGACCCTAGGTAGATGATCATCCGCGAGTAATCGCGACAGAATCCGGCGTAGGTGTGCAAAATGTCCCCGTAAGGGGACGTTTTGGTATGGTATTATTGAGACCAAAAGTTATATAATTACACAGTATCCATTTATTCTATGATTCCCAACAATCGTTTTACACCAAACTCAGCCAATCCAACCGCCCAAGTGTCACCGCAGCCGGCTGTGCCGATGCAGGCTGACAAGGTAAGTCTCTTTCTGCTGACTGTCACTCGGGTAGCGGTTGTCGCCTTAGCTTTCCTTTTACCCATCTTCTTTCTACCCGGATTATGGGGAACCCTTAGTTTCCAAAAGTCTTTCTTAGCATTGGCGGCGATTGCGACAGTTGTGGTGGCTGGTAGTTTGCTCGCACTGCGAACAAAAGAGGTAAAAACAGTTGTGCCGATCCCAACCTTGCTGTTTTTGGGTGTCACTGTGCTGGCGATAGTATCAGCCGTACTTTCGGTTGATACTCTGGCAGCACTACGGGGCAGTACGCTTGAGGTGCAGACAGTTGCCTTTATGTTGGTACTGTTTGGAGTCATGTGTCTACCGCTAGTGTTGCAAGAGTCGAAGCGTTACATGTTTTTTGCTTGCGCGGCGCTTGGGTCAGGTCTGGCACTCATGTTGCTATATGTAGCCACCAGATTGTTGTTGGGTCCGGTAGCCTCGTTCGGTAGCTTTTTTTCAACCACCCAATCACCGGTTGGTAACCTAAACGACGTCGCTCTGTTGGCTGGTGTGGTGGTCATAATGTCTATGGTGACACTGGTGAAATTACAGTTACGACTGGTTAGTCAAGTATTGCTGGCGACAGTGATAGGTCTGTCTCTACTGGTTCTCACGGTGGTCAATTTCTTTTATGTGTGGGTGGTGATCGGCTTCTTGGGGTTGGTGGTGTTGCTGTACTTATTATCTTTCCCTCATCTACCAAAGCACACTTCACAAAACAAAGCAGAGCAACCTAGAATAGTCGTCATTGCGTTGGCCGGCTTTATCTGTCTGATGAGTTCCATTTTTATTGTGGCTGGTGACTATGCTGGGGCTTGGGTCAGCGAGCGGTTACAGGTTCAATTCTTGGAAGTGCGGCCGTCATTTTCGGCTAACGCCGATATCGCGCGGGGTGTGTACTCTGAACAACTCCTGTTTGGGGTCGGTCCTAATCAATACCAATCAGCTTGGCGCGAACACAAGGATGTGACAATCAACGAAACGGTGTTCTGGAATACTGACTTCGTGACTGGTAGTGGGTACATTCCAACCTTGTTTGTAACATTGGGATTGCTTGGAGGATTGCTATTTGTATTGTTTACTTTGTGGTACTTCTGGTTTGGTGTTAGAACCTTATTGCGATCAACTTCAACCGATTCTTTTTGGTATTACGCTGGTCTACTGTCCTTTGTTGGCTCGGTGTTTTTGTGGGGTATGTCATACGTGTATGTACCTAGTGCAACCGTTCTTTTGATCGCTGCGTTTCTGACCGGTTTAACTTTTGTGGCTCGGTCTGGCCTGCTACCTGAATCATCTGTAACTATTCCCCTGGTTACCAACCACAAGCGTGGGTTTGTCGTCATGGCCCTGGTCATTGTTAGCATCATGGGGTCGATATTTGTCCTGTACACGGTTGGTGAACAATATGTCGCCCAAAGCTCGTTTAATAAAACTCAGCAATCAGCTGCAGATTTAGCGACCATTGATCAGGCAGCGATGAGAGCATACGATTTGTACCCAAACCACCAGTTTCTAGGGGTTCGGGCGCAAGCAGCTTTGCTAGAGATGAACCGATTGCTTGGAGTAAATGATCCTACCGAAGCAGATCAGCAAAGGTTCGTAGAGGTTGCCGAGCAAGCGTTGTTGTTCACTAACAGTGCCATAGCCGCGTCACCACACAATCCAGAGTACCGATTGCTGCAAGCATTTATTTTCAACAACTATGCTGTCGCAGGTATTGAGGAGGCAAACGAACGTACGCAGTCAGCTCTAACAGAAGCCGTAAACCTGGATCCTAAAAATCCATCATACGCGTTGGCTGAAGCACAAATGGCGTTCGCACGAGGTGATGTTGAGTCCGTGCGTACTGCAATTGGTAAAGCCTTGGCGCTCAAAAATAACTTTACACAAGCCTTGTCGTTATTATCAGAATTAGATATTGCTGAGGGTAACGTACCCGCTGCCATTGAAACTGCTATAACCATCATTACCCTTGAACCTCAAAACCCTGCTCGATACTACCAGTTAGGTATTTTGTACACAGCGGATGATCAAACAGACCAAGCTCTGGCGGCATACCAAGCGGCACTAACCCTGGATCCGGGCTTTGCCAACGCACGGTACTTGCAGGCCCTATTGTTGGTCGACCAAGGACAGATCGAAGCAGCTTTGGTCGACTTACGCTTAGTGGCACAGACCAACGCCGATAATGACGAGCTGGCCAGCCTTATTGCAGCGCTGGAGTCAGGAGACGTGCCGTCAAGGCAAACTACAGCCAGTGATTTGGATGAAGAATTGCTACGCACTGATCAGGGATCTAACGTTGCTCCCGACACTAATTTGGTAACCCCACTGAACACCGTGTCAAACGCAACTACCAATGTTGAAACTAGCCAACCAACTGGTGAGGCTCAAGTAAGTAATTCAGAAAGTACCGCAGTGTCTGCCGTAGAAACCGATCAGCAGTAGCATGGTCAGTCGCGCGTTTCATCTTGTATACCGAGAAATAAAGGGTTTGCATCAAGCAGCTTACGTCTTGGCTCTGTTTGCATTTGGGTCGCAGTTGTTAGCGATCGTACGCGACCGCATGCTGGCGCATACGTTTGGAGCTGGTTTGGAGCTGGACTTGTACTACGCCGCCTTCCGTATCCCTGATCTGTTGTTTGTGTTGTTTGCGGCTGTACTATCGGTGTACGTCTTGCTGCCATTCATCGAGCGTAGCGGTAGTCTAGCCGCCAAGAAAGACCTGTTATCCCAGGTATTCACCTTGTTTTTGCTGGCGTATACTGGTTTGGCGGTGGTGCTGACTATACTGGCTCCATGGTACGTGCCGTTGGTGTTCCCAGGCTACGCAGACCAAGTGACAACCTTGGTTCCAATGGTGCAGATCTTGCTCTTGCAGCCATTGTTGCTGGGTATATCGAGTATCTGCGGGGTGGTAACGCAGATGCAGCACCGGTTCGTACTGTATGCCATCAGTCCGCTGCTCTATAATGTCGGAATTATTTTTGGGCTGATGGCGCTGTATCCGATGTTTGGTTTGTCTGGTTTGGCAGCCGGTGTGGTGGTTGGCGCAGCTGGACACTTGTTGGTACAGGTACCGTTTGTGCGCTCTAGTCAGTTTGCATTCCAAGCGACGTTTGCGTTTGACTGGTTGAAATTACGCCATATCTTGGCCGCGGCGCTGCCACGAGCCTTGACGCTGTCTCTCAATCAGCTAGTTTTTCTGTTGTTTGTCGGTATCGCGACCACTCTGACAGTTGGTTCGGTGTCAGTATTTCAGTTTGCCTACAACATTCAGTCAGTGCCGCTGGCGATTATTGGCATGAGCTACTCCGTGGCTGCTTTCCCGACGTTGTCGCACTTGTTTGCAAAGCGCGACCAGGCGGCGTTTAATCGTCAGCTGATGACGGCCTTGAGACATATTTTATTTTGGTCAATTCCAATCATCGGTCTGGTGATAGTGTTGCGGGCACATATTGTTCGAGTGCTGCTCGGCAGTGGGGAGTTTGACTGGAGTGATACGCGGCTGACGGCAGCGGTGCTAGCGGTATTTGTGATTTCGCTGTTTGCACAAGCGGTCCAGTTGCTGATGGTGCGGGCGTTTTATGCTGGTGGCAAAACCCTTACGCCGCTATTTATCACTATCGCCAGTAGTGCAACCGCCGTCGCCACTGCGTTTACTGGACTGTGGTACTGGCAAACTAGTCCCGTCTTACAAAACACTAGCGCCGGTTTCCTGCGCCTAGAGTCAGTCCCTGGGGCCGAGATTTTGGTGCTGGCTGCTGCGTTTACGTTTGGGCAGGTGATTCAGATTATTTTGTTGCTCATTATGGCACGACGCTCGTTTGGAGTTGAATTGCGATCACTCGTTAGGCTGACTGTGCAAGCGGTCGCAGCCATGAGTGCCGGAGCAGCCGCGTCGTACCTGACGCTGCAAACAGTAGTAGAAGGGGTCAACCAAGACATGTTTGTCGGTATCGCTCTACAGGGAGTAGTCGCCGGTGCCGCTGGAATAACAGCCATCTGCCTAACCTACTGGCTACTGCATTCAGAAGAATTAAAGGAAACCACCCAGTCGTTCCGCAAGCGATTGTTTAAGACGGATGTGGTTAAGCCACAGTAGTACAACCTGTACTTTTCTTTGCTATATAGCCGAAATCGGGTACAGTAGTGCCAAACCTATGTCACACAACATACGCAACTTTTCTATCATTGCTCACATCGACCATGGCAAGTCGACGCTGTCTGATCGTATGCTGGAGGAAACCAACACCGTCGAAGCTCGCAAGATGCATGATCAGATGCTGGACACGATGGAGTTAGAGCAGGAACGCGGCATCACGATCAAGATGCAGCCGGCCCGGATGGAGTACCAAAAGGACGGCGCGCCTTATATCTTGAACTTGATAGATACGCCGGGTCACATCGACTTTACCTACGAAGTGTCGCGCGCGCTCAAGGCTGTCGAGGGGGTATTACTTTTGGTTGATAGTACACAGGGGGTGCAGGCGCAGACGCTGAGTGTGTTGCAGATGGCCAAAGACCTGGGACTGAAAATAATCCCCGTTCTATCCAAGGTAGATGTCGCGCACGCCCGGATCGACGAAGTGTCAGACGAGATCATCAACCTGCTGGGGTGTGAGAAAGGGGATATTCTCCGGGCGTCAGGCAAAACAGGCGAAGGAGTGCCAGAACTACTCGACGCTATTTGTGAACAAATCCCGGCACCAACACCGAGCACGGTCGATACATACCGCGGACTTATTTTTGATTTTCAGTACGACAACCACCGCGGGATTATTGTGTACCAACGGGTGTTTGATGGATCAGTGAAAAAGGGAGATCAGCTGAAATTCGCCATCAGTGGCAAAGCGTTCCAGGCGCTAGAAGTCGGGATCCTCGCTCCGCAAGAAGTACCAAAGGATAAGTTAAGTGAAGGGGAGATTGGGTACATTGTGACCGGTATCAAAGAACCAGGCGTGGCGTCAGTCGGGGACACTCTCACGTTTGCCAAGGGTGGGGGAGAGGCGTTGCCAGGCTACAAAGAAGCCAGTCCAGTGGTGTGGGCGTCAGTGTTCCCTGAGAGTCAGGATGACTTTACAATGCTTCGCCAGGCCTTGGATCGACTCAAGCTGTCTGACTCGTCGCTCTCGTTTGAAGAAGAGTCGTCCGGTGTGCTGGGCCGAGGATTCCGGTGTGGATTCTTGGGGATGCTCCACATGGAGATCATCACTGAGCGGCTACGGCGTGAGTTCAACATCGATATCATCATCACTTCGCCATCTATTTCATACGAAGTGACCTGGGAAAGTGATGGAAAGGTCGAGCATATTTATGCGGCTACACGGTTCCCAGATCATGGTGACAAAGTAACGGTGCGCGAGCCGTGGGTGTTGGGACAGATTATCTTGCCCGGGGACTACATGGGCAACATCATGACCCTGCTATACGAACACGAAGGGGCAGTGGTCGATACTGAGGTATTTAGTGACGGACGGACATTGCTGGTGATCGAGATGCCGCTGCGCGAACTGATGCGTGGCTTCTTTGACAAGCTCAAGAATGCGAGTAGCGGCTACGCGTCGCTGTCGTACGAAATCGCCGAAATGCGCCAGGCGACAGTGACTCGGCTCGACATCTTGGTGGCCGAAGAAGTGGTACCCGCGTTCTCGCGAGTGGTTGGCCTACTGCGCGCCGAAACCGACGCCAAAGCCATCACTGAAAAATTATTCAAAACGCTCCCACGCCGCCAGTTTGATACCAAGTTACAAGGAAAGGTAATGGGAAAGATAATCGCCACCAAAAAGCTGTCAGCGACCCGTAAGGACGTCACAGGACACTTATATGGGGGAGATGTCTCACGTAAAAACAAGCTGCTCGACAAACAAAAGAAAGGGAAGAAGAAAGCCCTGGCCCGAGGAACCGGAAACGTTCAAATCCCCCCAGATGTGTTTATGAAGATGATTAAGGATGACTAAATGTCATGCTTAATGAGCTTTTGAACTAGTTTGGAGCTTGCGAACAAAATAGTCAAAAGGTGTACAGATCCTGTAAGTATAAAAGATGATTAGCGAGAGCTAATCATCTTTTATCATCGTAAATTAAATGAAGAAAAGAATGTAATGACTATTCTGAATTTAGTTCCGAATCGGCGGCTTTAGCCCGCCGCCGATTCCTGGAACAAAGGAGCTCGAACGCTTGCAGAATCTACAGACGTATTTGAATCATTCTAAAACCATCCAGGGGGTCGAGATATGCAGTAAACCAATGGCGCCTCAGGCGCCATTGGTTTATATTCCGCTCATCCCAATAAACCCGGTAGCGATCATACTGAAAATAATCAGTACAGCCACCAGTATCCAGACCCACTTCATCGCTTTTTTAGCTCGCTTGTCGTAAAGGAAACTCATATCAATTCATTATGCAAATAGTGTTAGAATAGTACCATATGTTGAATTTTTACCAAAAACGCAAACTGCGTAGCATCCTCAATTCGCGCATCACGCGGGCGGTGCTGGCGGTGCTGGCGGGACTGATGCTATGGAATGCCTATGAACGGTACGTCATCGCCGACATGATGTCAGACCGGCGAGTGCTGATTGAGCAAGAAGCAGCATTGCTACAAAGTCAAAAAGCAGAGCTTGAGGCCCAGGTGCAATACTTGCGTGACGACCGCGGGATTGAGGCTGCGATGCGTCGCCAGTTTGACATTGCGTTACCAGGCGAAGATGTGGTGGTAATCCTTGAGGATGAAGATTCAGAATCGGAAATACAGCCGCTTCAGGCTCAGGTAGAAAGCACCAGCTGGTGGCCGTGGTAGTAGCATGATTGCAACGACAGTCCGACATGCGTTATACTGTAAACACTACTCATACTTAATTATAGATATATGGAAACAGCCAACCACAACGTAGTTATTTACAGCACCCCAGCTTGTCACTTCTGTGAGCAAGCCAAGGAGTACTTCAAAGAAAACAACGTAGAGTACACCGAGCACGACGTAGCTGCCGACGCTGACAAACGTCAAGCTATGATCGACCTAACTGGACAAATGGGTGTGCCAGTAATTCAGATCGGCCAAGACATCGTCATCGGATTTGATGAAGATAAGGTGAAAGAGTTGTTGGGTAAGTAGTCAACTAAAACAATAAAACAGCGGCCGATTGGCCACTGTTTTATTATTCGTGCCCGCACTAGGAATCGAACCTAGATCTAGTCGTTAGGAGTGACTTGTTCTATCCATTGAACTACGCGGGCAAGTTTAGCTTAAAAGTACGATGAACACCCATAGACTAGCATATTGTACTACTTTTGCCTGCTGCGACTGTTATACTATGCGCATGGATCCGTTACAAATTGAGCATGAACAGATGAAAGATTTAATTGCAGAAAACAAGCGATTGTTAACTGAAAATAATGACTTACTGCGTAAAATGTATCGCACAGCTTGGTGGTCATTTGTGCTGCGTCTAGTGTTGGCACTAGTTTTTATTGGAGCGCCGTTTTTGGTGTATTACTATATCGTTGAACCGTACTTTACAACGCTAGGCTCGTCGTTTGAGACGTTTGAAACAGGTTTGCAAGAAGTGCCAGGTTGGAAACAATTTTATGAAGCGATGGGTGGGGAGGCTGATGGGGGAGTGTAGGTTGCAATCAGCCTATAAATCGGTAGAATAGTTATTACCAAGAGTAGGGCATGTGACGGAACAATATTCCTCACTTGCTTGGGAAAGCAAAGCTTGCCCAAGCTGCACTCGCAGACTTACTTGGTACTTTAGAGCGTTTGCTTGGGAAACTTCGTTACCCAAGCTGCATTCGCCGGTTATAAATAAATAAACTTATTTATAATGACTCATTTGCTTGGGTAGCTCAGTTGGTAGAGCATTCGATTGAAGCTCGAAGGGTCAGCAGTTCGAGCCTGCTCCCAAGCACAAGATAAGAACCCCGAAAGGGGTTTTTATGCGCTTGGGAAGTAAAGTGCATGTGTACTTTACGGGCTGGCTCGAACGCCGGAGCGTTATGAGGAGCGCGCCCCTGGCGCGACGAATAGCGAGGTGTGTCCCGCGGCGCTTATGAATGTAGTGAATTTGCGACCGTCAGGACGAGCCTGCTCCCAAGCACAAATAACAAAACCGCCGTTAGGCGGTTTTGTTATTTGTGCTTGTATCTTACTTCTGTGCCTTGGTCTTGACCCGTAACTGGGTGCTGCGATGTTTGTCTAGTTTTGGTAGGCGGATTTCTAGCATGCCGTGCTTTTCGTTGGCTTCACTTTCGTCGATAGCCACTTCTTCTGGCAGCAGCAGGGTGCGAGAGAAGCTTCCCCAGAATAGTTCGCGATGGAAATAACCGTCGTCTCGAGCCTCTTGGTACTCTTCACGGGTGCCTCGGACTGTCACCATGTCGCGGGTAATACTGATCTCTAAGTCAGATGGGTCGACGCCAGCAACAATTGCACGGATGATGATCTCGTCATCAGTCTGGTACATATCCACCGGCAGCTCGCCATCTTGTGGGTCAGTGGTTCCAGCGGACAATTCTTCATCCTCCCATTCTTCTTCCTCGCTGTAGTCGTCTTGGGCTGACAGCTCGTCATCTCCAAACTCGTGTTCGTCACCAAGGACGCGATCAAGGTCGTCCGAGTTGTTGCCGGTTAGTCGATCTAAAAATGAGAGTTTTTTCATAGTAATTATGTACGCAAGTTATGGTTTCTTTCTAGCATTTTAACACGTTCAAATAGTAAGAACAGGATAATTATACCAACCCAAACGAACAAGAATACACCCAGGATGGTGGTGCCACTGGCTTCCATGATAAAAAAGTTGAACAATGTGTGTAATATAATAGCTACTAGTAATCCAACCGTACCAGCGATCATCTGGGTAGTTTTTGATTTGTAGTACGTAAAAGCCAAAAACATACCAATGGTGCCAGACGCTAGTACGTGCAGTAGTGTGGCACCCATGAAGCGGAAACCTCCGGTTAGGGCTGAGTTCAGGTACTCACCGATGACTAATGGGTTGAATACAAATAATGCGTTCTCGAGTGCTGCGAACCCAAGCGCGATCACAATCAGGTAGATCACCATGTCGATTGGTTCGTCAACGGCGCGGTTCCAAAGCACGACCGCCAGTGCCACGGCATACTTGAGCAGCTCTTCAATAATCACCCAGCTGATCATGACGTTAGCGCCAGGGTAGAGCTCAAGCGCCAGGCGCTGTAGCGGTAATGCCAATGGCACTACCGCCATCCCGGCAATGAAAGTGATTGCAATGAGGAAGTATGGTTCAGGCTTGAGACTGTCTTCACGCAGCCAAAACCACAACCAGAAGATGGTCGGGATCAGGCCGGCAGCCAAGGCAACAACAAAGATCGTTGATTCCATTGGGCTTATTGTAGCAAAACGGTGGCAACCCTTTGGGGTGCCACCGTTTTGCTGGGGAGAGTAACTTACTTTGCAGTTGGCCACGCTGCCACCATCAATATGTCTTGGTCCTTTAGTTCGGCTGGCAGTTCTTGCCAAATTGTCTCAGTTACAAATGGCATGTACGGATGTAGCATCTTGAGTGATGTGACGAGGTATTCTGCCAGTAGTCGCTGGCGTGATGCGCGGATTGCCGCATCGTCTGATGCGAGCAGTTCTTTTGATTCTTCTATCAGTGTACTTGCAAAATAGTCCCACACAAATGCGTATAGCTTTTCAGCCGCCAGGTCGAAGCGGTCTTTGTTCATCTGGTTGGTGATGTCAGTTACAGCTTTGTGCAGCTCGCTTTCGAGGTTGGCGGCGTCTGATTCGGTCAGGGGCACCTGCATGTCGAGTCCATCTAGGTTGTCGAGCGAAAACCGAGTGATGTTCCAGATTTTGTTCGCAAACTTTTTGTAGGCGTTTACTTTGTCTGGATCGAGGTTCATGTCACTCCCCGGAGTATTGTTCACCATCAGCCCCATCCGCAGCGCGTCAGTTCCAAATCGGTCCTGGATCTCTTTTGGAGCGATTACGTTACCTTTTGATTTACTCATCTTGATGCCTTTTTTGTCGCGCACCATTCCGTGTAGGTACACTTTTTTAAATGGTACTTCGCCAGTTCGGTATAGTCCCAGCATGATCATGCGAGCCACCCAGAAAAAGATGATGTCTTTTCCTGTTTCCATCACGCTAGTTGGGTAGTACTCTTTGAAGTCATCACCGTTGGGGAAGTCAGTCGTCGCCAGTGGCCACTGTCCTGACGAGAACCAGGTGTCAAACGTATCTGGGTCGGGCTCAACTGCACTGTCACACTTTGTACATGCGGTAATAGAATCATCCAAATCAACCATCCCGTGACCACACTCGGTACAGACTTTGGCTGGAATTGGGATCCCCCAAGCAATCTGGCGTGCAATGGGCCAGTCCTCGATGTTCTCCATCCAGTGTTTAAATACTCGTTCGTCTCGCTCTGTTACAAACGTTACTTCTTTGTTTGCGACCGCTTCGAGGGCTTTGGCTGCCAGCGGCTTGGTTTTAACAAACCATTGCTCACGGATTTGTGGTTCGATCTCCTTGTTACATTTGTAGCAGCAGGGGACTGAGTGACTGTAGTCCTCGTCGATTTTAACCAATAAACCTTTCTCGTCCAGCTTTTTAACAATCGCTTCTCGGGCGTCGTTGATGTTCATTCCTTCAAATTCTGCGCCAGCTGTTGCCATCAGCTTGCCGCGCCAGTCGATGATTTGTTCATAGTCCAGGTCGTGTCGCTTGGCGATGTCAAAGTCGACGTGAGAATGCCACGGAGTAATAGTCATCACACCGGACCCCATCTCTGGGTCGCCAGCCTCGTCTTTGATAACGGTGGCTGTGATTGGTCCGTTGATCCATTCCACCTCGATCTGCTGTCCGTGTTCGTATTCTGCATACCGAGCGTCATCCGGGTGCATCACGACGTATTTGTCACCGAACTTGGTTTCTGGTCGTGAGGTACCGATTACAAATGGTCCGTACTGGAAATAGTAGAACTTGCTGACCCGTTCGTCATGTTCGACTTCTAGGTTAGAGAAAGACGTTTGGTGTTTTGGACACCAGTTCACTGGACGAGCTCCTCGGTATAGTAACTCGTCTTTCTCCAATTGCTTAAACGTATCGTGGACGATTTTGACCGATCGTTCGTCGAGGGTAAATAGTTCTCGACTCCAGTCACACGAAGCACCGAGTGATCGCACCTGGTCCTCCATAATCGCTTTGTTCTCTTGTACAAAGTCCCAGATCTCTGACCTCAGTTCTTCGTTGGTCATATCGAACCGTGATCGTTTTTGTTTCTGGAGGTGTTTTTCGTATACGGCCTGCGTTTCAAACCCGGCATGGTCAGACCCAGGCAGCCAGAGGGCTTTCTTGCCGCACATCCGTTCAAACCGGATCATGATGTCCTCAACCGTCACAAACAACGCGTGCCCGGCGTGCAGGGAAGCGTTGGCGTTTGGCGGCGGCATGACAATGGAAAACGTTTCCGTTCGGTCACCTGGCAGATTGTCAGGATTGAAATACCCTGATTCTTCCCACATTTTATAGATGTCAGCCTCGTGCGCAGCCGGATCATATGGCTTGAGGAAGATTTCTGGAATAGTTGATTCGCTGTTGTTTTGATTGGTATTTTGTTCGCTCATAGTCTGATTAGCGTATCACGATAGGAGATATAAAAAAAGAAGCCCCTCAATAATGAAAGGCTTCAGAAATAGTGGCGCTGAGGTGTCTACTGATCTTCTGGAAAACTTTTAGCCAATTGCGTTAATTTTTCAAGTTTTATAATCAGATCTTCCCGATCAGCGGGGTTAGTTCTGATTTCTTCTGCAATTGCTTCGATGGTCGCTTTCCACCCGTTAATTGTAGTATCCCAGAACGTATCAATTGCATCATCGGCCATAGGTTGTGGTACTAGTTTAGTGACTTTACTCATGTCTCAATCCTCCTTGATGTGACTAAGTATTTATAGCACAGAAATTAATTCAACTACAAACTCTTGTTTCCATCGGCCTGGATGCCTTCGGCTCCGTGTGGTGATAGTGCACCAGTGGCGCGGGCGTGGCCGGCTAGCGCTATCATGATGCTGTTGTCAGTTGCTAGGCTGGGTGCAGGGAAGTAGACAGTGACGTCGGGGAATTCATTGAGAAAATATTCCTCGAACGCTCGTTTGATAAATGTGTTGGCTGACACACCGCCACCGACGATGATTGTCTTAGCGTTGTGCTCTGCTACTGCGGCGCTGGTTTTCTTGAGCAGAACTTCTGTGACAGAATTCTCAAAATCGCGAGCGACAGCGGCCCGTTCATCATCGGTAAGTTCTTTATCAGCTACTGCATAACGCACTGCAGTTTTTAATCCTGAAAAAGAAAAGTCTAAATCACCTGAGTGCAGCATTGGGCGCGGTAGTGGTGTGTATTCAGGTAGCTCTCGTTTCCTGGCATCAGCTGCTAGGCGGCTGATCTTTGGTCCGCCTGGGTATGGTAGTCCGAGTAGCCGGGCGACTTTGTCGAACGCTTCACCGACAGCGTCGTCCCTGGTTTGGCCGATTTTCTCGTAGGTTCCCCAGTTACTCATGTTGATCAGCTCAGTGTGCCCACCAGAAATAAGCAAGGGAATAGCCGGGAATAAAATGTCCGACAACATATCGTCCCGCTCTACGTCATAGATACTCGCTAAAATGTGACCCTCCATGTGGTTGGTCGGTATGACATTGGCGCCAGTTATGTACGCCAGTGCCTTGGCAAAACTCACCCCGACCCACAGGGCGGGCGTCAGGCCCGGGCCGTTGGTAACCGCAATTAGGTCAATTTTGGGTAATGAGTGATTTGATAAAAATTCGATCAAAGCGTCGGCCAGACCTTCTTCTCGGACGAGTAGTTCTTGCAGTTTGGTTTTGTCAGCGTCGGACAGGTCTGATGAATGGTTTTCGAGCAGGTCGGTCTCTGCAAAAGCTTCTTCTAGTAAAATAGGGAAGTACTTAGCGTGTTCACGCTTTGCGATGCTGGGTACAATCCCGCCCCACTTGTTGTGCTCTTTCATCTGTGAAGAAAGAGCGCTGCCGTGGATTGTGTATCTAGCGTGAGGAAATTCACCCTCAGCCTCGAGGATGCTGATTCCGGTTTCATCTGCAGACGATTCAATCGAGAGGATTAACATGTTTGTCACTATACGTAACTAGACTTAAAATGTATAGTGATAGCCATATGTATACTATTGCCACCCATAGTGGATCCTTCCATGCTGATGATGTCTTTTCAATTGCGGCCTTTCAATTATTACTTGGAAAAGCAAATATCACGCTGGTGCGAACGCGAGATGATGCAGTGATTGCGGCAGCTGACTACGTGGTGGATGTTGGCGAGTTGTATGACCATACCACCAAGCGCTACGACCATCATCAGTTAGGTGCGCCCGTGCGTGACAACGGCATCCCATACGCTGGGTTTGGGTTGATGTGGAAGCATTATGGTGAGGAGATTTGCACTTCAAAAGAAGTGGCTGACAAAATAGAAGAAAAACTATGTGTCGCAATCGATGCTAGCGATAATGCGATTAATTTATGGGAACCAGGAAGGTTTGATTTACAGCCAACTGAGTGGGATGACATTTTACAATCATGGCGGGCAGAGCCGACTCTTGACGAGGATCCTGATCAGCAATTTATGTTGGCGGTCGATGTTGCTCGAGACTATCTCAAACGGCGAATCCAAAGAGGTCAAATAAAATTGGAACAGAAAAAGAGGGCTTTAGAACTATACGAGGCTACACCAGCACCAGAGCGCAGGATTCTCATTAGTGATGTGTATGTACCTCGGGGCGAATTTATCCAGTATCCTGAAGTGGAGATGGTTATTTTCCCAAGGGAATCTGACGTGAAAAACGGCTGGGCAGCGGTCGGAGTGCAAAAAACAGCACATGAATATGAAACCAGGATTCGATTTCCAGAGAACTGGGCAGGGAAAAGAGATGAAGATCTAGCCAAAGTCTCCGGCCTGGCCGATGCTCGCTTTTGTCATAGAGACAGATACATGTTTATCGCAGATAGCAAAGAATCAGTCATTGCTGCTGCAAAGTTGGCAACCTAGTAAATAACAAAATGACGAAGGTCGAACCTTCGTCATTTTGTATGGTGTCCGATACAAGACTTGAACTTGTGACCTCTACAATGTCAATGTAGCGCTCTACCAGCTGAGCTAATCGGACGTAAACTGTGTGGAGAGTATAGCAAATATGTACGGAAATGTAAGTTTAGGCAGCTTGCTTTCTGGGGTGTTTGTGGAGTGAGGTGATCTTGGTGAAGAGAAGGGTGACAAAGCTCCGCCTAGGCCCAAAGCTCCGCCTAGGCCTTGCCTAGGCACAATACACGATGTCAAATGTCGCCACAACCCAAAGCTCCGCCTAGGCCTTGCCTAGGCGGAGCTACGCAGTTTCAACCTCGGGGAGTTCTGGCATGGGGGTATGTTAGCAAATTTTGTGGGTTTTCGGAAGAAAGGGGGAGGAGATTAGTGAGTAGCTAGAATTAGACAGCGTATTTTAGAAAAGAAAAAGTGT
>Ga0222664_1000084_pt1 | contig 71419 bp, 71 predicted proteins | sample AntAcemetagen604_FD_181147 | JGI IMG/M metagenome (GOLD analysis project Ga0222664, IMG submission 181147) | Saline water microbial communities from Ace Lake, Antarctica - #604 | ecosystem: Environmental > Aquatic > Non-marine Saline and Alkaline > Saline | place: Antarctica: Ace Lake... | reverse complement strand
AAAGTATGTCCAACGCGCCTTTATTAATTAAACGCCCAGGTAAAAAAGAAAAGCCAGATTTTTCTGACCCCAAAGATCATTTGTTCTGGGATGGTTTGTATGATGCTTATAAAAAAGGAACCCCAATGGGGGAATTTGCAGAAGTAACAGCAGAAAAATATAAGTTAAGCCGCGAAGATCAAGATGCCTTTACCATTGAATCAGTCAAACGCGCCCAAGAATATATGAAAGGGAATGGATATATTCGGGAAGTTATTCCAATTTCTGTGAAAGAGGGAGATGAAGTCAAAGAAATCAGCAAAGATGAACCTGTGGAACGTGCCAAAATAGAAAAAATACCTGAGTTAAAGCCAGCCTTTAAAAAAGATGGGACAATTACAGCTGCGAATGCCAGTGGTCTGTCGGATGGTGCATCGGTTCTTTTGTTGATGCGGGAATCCATGGCCAAGAAATATAAATTAACCCCTCGGGCAAAAATTGTGGCCCAAGCAACCGCAGCCCGTGAACCAGAATGGTTTACCATTGCCCCAACGAAGGCAATTAAATCTGTTTTGGACAAAGCAAAATGGTCAAAGAAAGATGTGGACTTATTTGAAATAAACGAAGCATTTTCCGTTGTGCCAATGGCTGTGATGCAGGACTTAGATATTCCCCACGACAAAGTGAATGTGCATGGTGGGGCCTGTGCCATGGGGCACCCCATTGGGGCATCGGGCGCCCGTATTTTGGTGACACTATTAAATGCGCTGGAAAATAAGAATTTGAAAAAAGGCGTTGCCAGTATTTGTATTGGCGGTGGGGAAGCCACTGCCATGGCCATAGAGGTAATATAATGGAATATTTATTTATTACATTTTGGCAATGGTGGGTTTTATCAGCAGTATTATTGGTTATTTCAGCCTTAATGATCAGCGGATTTTTTATGATTATGAGTGTTGGATTTGCGGCCTTTATAACAGGATTAATTGTCTTTTTAATTCCCCTAGCCGTTTCTGGACAAGTTGGGTTGTTTTTATTTTTAACTGTTTTCTCCCTACTTATTTGGCGAAAAATATCGAAGAAAAAATACAAAAAGGATCTTCAAGAAGATCGAACAGCACAAAAGTATGTAGGCCTTAAAATGGAATTAAATGAAGCCATTGAAGACGGTGTTGGATCTGTGTTAATTAATGGAACGCGCTGGTATGTTAAGGGGCCGGATTTGCCACAAGGATCACGGGTGCTTATTCAAGAATACCGCCAAGGGTTTTATTGGGTTTTACCAAGTAAGAAAGGAAAATAAAGGATGGATAAACCAATTAAAGACATGTCATTTGAAGAAGCCATGCAAGAACTTGAATCAATTGTTCATCAACTTGAAACGGGTGAAGCTGGTTTAGATAAATCCATTAAATCATACGAGCGTGGAATTGATCTTAAAAAACACTGCGATAGCAAACTAAAGCAAGCCAGTATGAAAATTGAAAAAATAATGATGAACCAAGATGGATCTGTTTCAACAACAGATACTAACTTTGATGATTAATTGATAATCGTGTGTCCCAAGATTTTACAGAATTAAAAGATAATATTACGCAAGTTGCCAAGGCTGTTGACAAAGTCATGGCTGCTTACTTGCCGTTTGATAAGGTTAAGAGCCAACCCTTATTTGATGCAATGGCCTATGCATCTTTGACAGGGGGGAAAAGACTGCGTCCTTATCTTTTATGGTGTGTGGCACAACTTTATGATGTGCCTTTTGACAAGGCAATGCAGGCAGCGGCGGCTGTTGAATTCATCCATTGTGCCTCCCTTATTCATGATGATTTACCTTGCATGGATAATGCAGATTTACGGCGTGGACAGCCAAGTTGCCATAAACAGTTTCGTGAAAATATTGCTTTGCTTGCAGGCGATTCACTTTTAATTTTACCTTATGAAATTCTTCAAAATGAAAAAACACATTCTGATCCAAATATCAGGTTGGAATTAATAAAAATCTTGAGTCATGCGTCCGGGGTACGCGGTATTATGTTGGGCCAAACAATGGATATTCTGGCAGAGGAAAATATAAATCCCAATATCGATTATACCGTTAAATTAAGTGAGCTTAAAACGGGCAGTCTTTTGGCTTTCTCCTGTGAAGCAGCAGCAGTTTTGGGTCAAGCATCAGACGATGAACGCAAAAAATTATACGATTTTGGTATGAAATTGGGTGTTTTATATCAATTAGTCGATGATCTTTTAGATGTAGAAAGCACGGCATCCCACATTGGAAAACCTATAAATCAAGATAGTGAAAATAATAAAAATACATTTGTTGCCATTTTGGGGTTAAAGCAGGCAAAAGATTATAAGGAAAAGGTTTTAAAGGATTTGCACACCTTTTTACACACCCTTCAAAAACCAACCACCAATCTTGAAACTTTCGTTTCATATTTAATTTCCAGAACCAGTTAATTTTAGTACTTTTTTTGTTCTATAAATTCCACAGAAAAAACAAGGGATTAAAAAATACTTAATCCCATAATTTTTTTATGGTTTTTGATCTATAGATAAATATAAGAGAATGTATTTGTGAAGTAATTATTCGCATATAAAATAAAAGGGAAATAAAATGTTAATAACTATAATAAATAATAACATCCATTACGGAGGCTTAAAATGGTTAGAATTAAATACAATGAAAAAAGCATTGTCGCTGAGTTAGCGGTACCGAGCGGGCCCTTAATGAAGGGCATATCCATTGCGGCGTTAAGCGTTCTGCTTTCCTCCCAAGACTCTTTTGCGGCACAAATAGATGTAACAGAAGGCAAGCCCAAAGAACTATCAACCAGGGTTACTCACGATAAACCCCCACTATTAAGATTGGCAAGAAAAAGACATTTGTTGAAAATTGATGTAGGGGATTCTAAAGAAGACGGGGCTGCTGCCCCAACCCCAGAACATGCGGTAACACTATCACTTAGATTAGCTATTATAGAAGAAGAAGCCATAGAATTTGTTTCTGGCATTGGACATGGTGTGCCCGTTCTTCAACTTGATCAAAGCAGACTTTTTGCAAGGGAACCTTCTGTTGAAGGAGTTGGGGAAACTTTCATTGACGTATCAAGTGTCAGTGTGGAAATGGGGTCTCCTTCAATTATGTCCCCCGTTTTAAGTCCCGTAGATGCAGGATTTCGACCAGGATCAGCCCCAGCAAGACCTGAACCAGCTGGTGCAGCTGCTGGGACAACTGCAGCGTCAGGCACAGGAAAAAGTTTGCCAAGACGTGCAAGGGCACGTCGTATGAGTGCCACTGCAATGCTTGCCCCCGCACAAATGGGTCGATCAGTTTCTGGGGGAATTCCCAGACCTACAGAGGACGATCGTGCACGTGTTATATCTTTTGATGGGGGCGGTTATCGTGGTCTATTATCGGCTGCGGTTGTATGGCGTATTCAAGCAGAATTTAATATCAACTTACCAGGTAGTGCTGATTTATTGGCAGGAACCTCAGCTGGGGGGCTTAATGCCCTAGGTTATGCTACAGGAATGGATCCTGAGCAAGTTGTTGAGTTTTATCGTGGCCATGGTAGTGAAATTTTTTCAAGCGGTGCGTGGCGCGCGATAACCTCTGCTAGTGGAATGACACGTGCAAAGTATGGCCGTAGAGGAGTTGATGCTTTGTTGCAGACACAATTTAAAGAGTTAAGAATGGGTGATTTGCGACAACAAGTTGTAATTCCAGCACTAGACGTGTCTCTTGGACATCCAGTTGTTTACTCTGCAAGAGAAGCAAGAGAAAACCCTCATAAAAACTTTAAGGTTCGGGATGTTGCAGCTTCAACTTCTGCAGCACCAAGCTTTTTCGGGGTTGCAGGATTTGAAGGGCCTGATGGTGGAAAGAAATATATGGCAGACGGAGGATTGTTTGCAAACAACCCAATAATGGCGGCTACATCAGAGTTAAGCATGCTGGGATATGATCCAAGAAAGGCTGTTGTTCTCTCTATTGGGACGGGTGAGGTAAGCCTTGCCAGAGATGGCGCGTCAATGACAGATGCGGGGGCTTTAAAATGGGGGCCTGCCGAGATGATTAAATTAATCATGGCATCAGGCCAAAAATTTGCCCATGATACGGCCCGTGGAATTTATGGGGAGAATTATACACGTTTGCAGGCTGAACTTGATGAAGCGCATGCATCCATGGATGACACATCAGATGGACAAACAGACTATCTAATGTCTTTAGCAGCCCGAATGGTTGATGAAAAACATGACCGTCTAGAGCAAGTCGTAAGACGGTGGGATGGGGAAGCTGTTCCAATTGATATGGGGGCAATGGATTAATTTAATAGCTTTACTTAAAAGTCAGGTGTCAAATCCTGACTTTTTTGTTATATAAAGAGTATGGAAAAAAATATTACAAATACACCAATACCTACGCGCCTGGATAAATGGATTAAGTCAGAATTTCCAGGTGTTCCGCACAGCTTGATTTCTAAGCTGCTTCGGAAAAAGAAAATTCTTGTTAATGGAGATCCTGCAGAGGGAAAAACACGGGTTCAAGATAATGACAAAGTTGTTATTGACGGCAATATTCAGCCAATAGAAAACCAACCCAAAAAAACCTATGTCCCAACAAAGCAAGAACTGGAAGAATTTAAGCAATCTATTCTTGTTAGAAAGCCCAATTTTATCATTATTAATAAGCCTTCAGGTTTGGCGTCCCAAGGGGGATCAAAACTAACAAAGCACTTAGATGGATTGATTCAAGCCCTTGGGGAAGAAGATGGAAATTCTTATCATTTGGTGCACCGTCTTGATAAAGAAACATCAGGAACAATGGTTATTGCAAGCAATAAACCTGCAGCCCAAAAACTTGGTCAGCAATTTAAATCCCGGGAAGTAACAAAAATATATTTAGCCCTAACACAAGGGGTTCCAGAAATACCAGAAGGTAAAATAGATGTGCCTTTGTCAAAAAAATGGTTTGATGGTTATGAAAAAGTTATTGGGGATGATGAAGGCGACAAAGCCTTAACCTTTTATAAAGTAATTGATAAAATCGGTGAATCTGCAGCATTTGTAGCCTTGATGCCAATCACAGGGCGTAACCATCAACTTCGTGCCCATATGTCCCTTATGGGGTGTCCAATTATTGGGGATAAAAAATATAATGAAGAAGAACAACCCGTGATGGATGGACTGCCAAATAAATTGCATTTGCATTCCCATAAATTAATACTTGGAAACACGGAAACTAAATCAAATGCATATAAAACAGAACTTCCCGAGCATTACAAAACAACTTTAAAAATGCTTGGGTTTGATGTATCATCCAATGAAATGGATGAAATAATATCATTTTTACAGGAACAGAAATAAAAAGGGTCGGAGGATTTTATGAAAACTTTCAAAAATGAGCAGGAAATAAAAGAACACGTTCGTTTATTAAAAAACTTTTTTATGGGTTTTTATTCTTACCTAGCCGTTGTAGGTGGAACATTTTTAATATGGATGATGTCAGGGGCTGGTTATTTTTGGCCGATTTGGATCATCGTAATTTGGGGTGCTTCCTTGTTTTTCAAAGCATCAAAGTTAGAAGTAATTGATGGCGCATATTATCGTTTGCTTTATTCCATTCGCGATCGGTTGCCCTTCCTAAGGCCAGAATGGGAAAGTCAAAAACTTGCTGAACTTAAAAAAACATCCTTAACAGGTTCCGTTGATTTTGGCACAAAAAAACCAGAAGAGAAAAAACCAGCAGTTAAAAAATCTGTTGTAAAAAAGCCAACGGCTAAAAAAGAAGCACCTACCAAGAAAGCTTCTGCGGCAAAAAAACCTGCTGTAAAAAAGCCAGCGGCGAAAAAAGCCCCGGCTAAAAAATAACTTAAATATAAAAGATCTGCTTAAATTTTCTTTGCGGGTTTTTTATTGCCTCCAGCATCTTATTATGTATAATGGGAGCAGTTCGCGGGTGTAGCTCAAAGGTAGAGCCCCAGCCTTCCAAGCTGGTAGTGTGGGTTCGATTCCCATCACCCGCTCCAACTTCTTAGATTTTTTTTGACACATCTAGGTAACCCTCATACTATAATTCTAAAGGGGACAAAATGCTGATATTTTTTCTAATTATTGCGATGATTGCAACAGCTGTTGTTCTTATAATCGGCCTTTTAAATATGTTAAAATCCAGCCAGAAAAATAAAAATTTAAGTAATAAATATATGGTTTGGCGTATTTGGTTACAGGGCTTGGCCTTAATCATTTTTGCAATCATTCTTTATATGAAAGGAAACTAATGGTTCAGTTAACACGCATTTATACCAAAGGCGGCGACAAAGGTAAAACATCTCTAGGAAGTGGCCAACGTGTCATGAAATCGTCTGAAATCATGCAAGCAATTGGGGATGTTGATGAAACAAATTCATACCTTGGTATTATTCGACATCACTGTAAAGATGCGGAAATTGACCAAGCCCTTGCACAAATTCAAAACGATCTTTTTGATTTAGGGGCGGATTTGTGTATGCCGGAAGATCAGAAAAATGCATTAAGAATCGTTGAATCACAAGTTGACTGGTTAGAAAATAAAATTGATTTATATAATGCAGAACTTTCGGATCTTACCTCGTTTGTTTTACCGGGTGGCAACCAAGTTGCGTCACATGTTTATGTGGTACGGGCCATTTGTCGGCGCGCTGAACGGTCGGCTGTTGCCGCGCAAGAAAAAGGGGGCGTCAGCCCACTTGCGGTAAAATACCTAAATCGTTTATCAGATTTATTATTTGTATTAGGACGTTATTTGAATGACAAAGGAAAAACAGATGTCTTGTGGCAGCCAGGGGCCAGCCAAAAATAAAGACAAAAAATTAGAAAAACCTTTGGTTGAAAACCCAAAAGAGGTGGGGGGGCCAAAGGGACTTGAACCCACACGCTATGGCGATTGGGAAAAGAAAGGGCGTTGTTGTGACTTCTAAATTAATGGAAGTGTGCGGCTTAACCTGTGCTTTTAGCACAAAAATTTTATTTCGGAATTTATCTTTTTCAATTTCTTCTTCACAAATACATCATATTACAGGGCCAAATGGCAGTGGCAAAACAACCTTATTAAGATGTATGGCAGGTTTGCATTCTCCGGTTTTAGGTCAAGTTATAAAGCAAGAAAATTGTCAGTTTATTTCTTATGCGTCCTGGCAAAGCGATGATTTAACTGTTCAGCAAACTATTAAATTTTGGCAAGATTATTATGAACAAGATTTTCAGCCTGCTGTTCAAATGTTTGACCTTGAAAAACTCATGACAACGAAAATTAAGAACTTATCACAAGGTCAAAAACAGCGTTTGTCATTATCTAGATTAATAAATAAAAAAAATAATGTTTGGTTGCTGGATGAACCAACGTTAAGCCTTGATAAAAAATGGGTGGAATTTTTTCATACTAAGATGCAGGACCACCTTCAAAAAGGCGGGTCCATACTTATGGTTTCACATGATAAACTACCCTTTAAAATGACAGAAATAAATTTGGGGGATTGTAAATGATCAAGGTCTTTTTAAAAAGAGACACCCAAATTTTCATGGCTGCATGGCGTCAGTATTTTCCGTCCTGGTTATTTTTCTTCTTAGTTTTATTTACGATGAATATGAAGGGTTTCAGCAATAATACCGTTTTCTTTTTATTGTTTTTTATTCTGGTTTTAACTTTTAAAGATACGTTTGATCTGGACCAAAAACTTGGGGTAACTGATATGCTTGTAACGGAAAATAAATCTTTAAGTGTTTATATTTTTTCTAAAATTATATCCAACATCTTTTTCGTTTTGTTGCCACTTATATTGTTAATTTATGTTTTTACATTGCATTTTGATTTTATCTTACCAGGCATTTTAATAACGATCTTAGGTGTAATGGGGGCCAGTATGCAGATATCAAAATCTGTATCTTGGTTACTGCATTTGGTTTTATTACCATTTATGGTGCCAATTTTTTTAATTATGAATATGTATTTTTTGAATATGGTTGAATATTTAACTATGATTTATATTTTTTTAGGAATGCTTTTGATATATTTACCATTAAGTATTTTATTTGGAACTTTGTGTTTAAAGTTGGGGGATTAAATGATTACAAAATTTGCCAATCCAAAACGATTTTTATCCTTATCGGGAATCTATTTGAAAATAGGAATTCCAACTTCTTTTCTTGCCTTGTTTACAGGGTATTTTTGGGTTTTTGGTTTCACGTCAGCAGATTATGTTCAAGGCAATGTTTTTAAGATTTTATATCTTCATGTTCCGATGGCTTGGCTTTCTATGGGACTCTATACTGGATTGGTAATTTCCAGTTTTTCATATTTAATTTGGCGTCACATTGTTGCGTACCACACGGCCTATGCGATGGCTTTGGTTGGTATCGTAATAACAATTGTTTGTTTGTTGACAGGTATGATTTGGGGTAAACCCACATGGGGGACCTGGTGGGTATGGGATGCACGATTAACGTCTGTTTTCTTTTTATGTATTACGTACTTAATTTATCTTGTTTTATCAAGTTTGGATTTTTTTAATCCAAAGCAGGTAACTATATCCAGCATCTTTGCAATCATAGGCGGTATTAATTTGCCAATTATTAAATGGTCAGTTGATTGGTGGCATACGTTGCACCAGCCGGCCAGTATAATGAAATTATCTGCCCCCAGTATTCATTCATCAATGCTATACCCACTATTAATCTGTGCCGTTGGATGGGCAATTTTTTGTTTAAATTGCGTCTTTTTGATAAGCCGTGCTAGAATTAAACAACATGAAAAATGGATTAAATTAATTACGGGGAATAAACGTGCATAATTTCTATTTATTCACAGCATATGGTTTGGGGTTTTCAGTCTTGTTGCTGTTATTTGGTTTGTCATGGCGATACCATAAAAAATATTTTGTGATTTTTATGGGGCTTCTTGCCTTTGAAAGTCATGCAATGATGGAAGGAAAGCCTGAAAATAAAGGGTGTCCAAATTATTCAGTTGAGCGATGTAAATTATCATTAAAAGATGTAACAGAAGTGGTGTCAAAGTGTTCATTTATTGAGTCTAAAAATTGTGCCATAATTTTTATGGAAAGTTTAAACACACTGGACGAACGGGCCCCTTTTTATTCTTCCTTGTTTGATGGATTTATGAAGCAAGGAAATATCGAATCTTACAGAAAAGTATATGAAAAATTATCAGATGATGACAGAGATGTTTTATTTAGTCTGTCGGCAGCTTTGGCCATCGAAGTTAGAAACCATTTCAGAAAAATTGGTCTTATAGACGCAGATGGGGAAGATGAAATTAATGATGCTGTGTCCCTGCCTTATCAAAAAGATATGAAGCGGCCTTTTGAAAAAGCACGTCCCCGACATGAAAAACAGTTTATTAATCAAGCCAGAAAATATGCCCAATTTATAACTTGGCCGAAGGAGGTCAAAAATATTCAATATGGTATTCGGGATAAAATAAGAAAAATGCGCAAAAAAAGAAATGCAGATCCAAATGATCCAACGCCTGAATTTGGCAAAGAAGATTATGCTGAATTTATGGAAAGTTCTAGTGCAAGCGTAATGCGTTAATGTTCTTTTTGTAATTTTCATTTTTGAAAACAGAAGTACCCGCAACCAACACATCAGCCCCTGCGTCAATTGCAAGTTTGGCTGTGTCTGGATTAATGCCCCCGTCGACTTCTAATACAATATCACGTCCTGTTTGATCAATTTTTTGCCGCAGTGCTTGAATTTTATCTAACTGAGATTCAATAAATTTTTGTCCCCCAAAACCTGGATGAACGGTCATAACCAGAATTAAATCAATATCGTCTAAATACGGTAACAGTTGTTCAGAGGGGGTGTCTGGGTTAACAGATAACCCCACTTTTTTGCCGTACTTTTTTACTAATTTTATATTTTCTTCGACTTCATCCAATTCTACATGGGTTGTAATACTGTCAGCTCCAGCTTTTGCAAATGCTTCGATATAAGGTGAGGCAGGTTCAATCATTAAATGGGTATCAAAAAACAATTTTGTATGGGGGCGAATTGATTTTATAACATCTGGTCCAATGGTAATATTGGGAACAAAATGCCCGTCCATAATATCCAAGTGGATCCAGTCAGCGCCTGCTTTTTCAACGGCTTTAATCTCTTCTCCTAGTTTTGAAAAATCAGCAGAAAGAATTGATGGGGCAATTTTTACTTGTTTTTTCATAGGTCCGCCTTACATTATTATTGACAATCTATACGTTAACACAGTATAGAAGTCTCATACACCCTTCAAATGTGGCGGGGTAGCTCAGCTGGTTAGAGCAGCGGAATCATAATCCGCGTGTCGGGGGTTCGAGTCCCTCCCTCGCTACCATTTCTTAAGTATTCAAATTCTTGAAACAAAACAACTATTTATCTTTATTTTTTTTCTTAGAAGGCTTGTCTTTAATGTGACTTGAATGTAGGATAAAGTATTGGTTTTTGTATCAAAATTTATGAAGTGATTTAAATATTCAGGGCACCAAGGCATAATACATGGAAAAAACTTTCAAGATAGTCGATCCCGTTCAATGGCATGAAGGGATGTTGTTATATCCACAGCATTACCAACAAATGCGGTTAGAGTATCAACAATTGTCCCTTTGTTACCTTAGTATGTCCACACCTTTTTATTGGGGTGTGCGTTATCTACAATTGGATGAGGCTGCTTTTACAAGTGGTATTATTCGTATCCAAGAATTATTGGCTGTTATGCCAGATGGTAGTATTGTTAAAAAAGAAATTAACGAACAAAAGAAAATTGAACTGGATATTAATGAATATAAAGACCAGCTTCAAGAAAAACCGATGATGATTCATTTGTCTGTTGTTAAACGTCATGAAGATTCAGCCAACAGCGAAGGCGATTTTCCACGCTATGATTCAGTTGAAGGAAAAACAATTCCTGATGAAAATACGGGAGAAGCCCCAATTCCAATTCCTCGATTGTCCTTGAAAATTTCATTGTTTGCTGGGGATAATATTTCCTCAAGGTATTCAAGTTTTCCTTTGATGCGTATGCGTTATAAAGATGATGCTTTTGTTATGGAAGACTTTATTCCCCCTTTTACAACGATACGTAGGGATGGACCAATTGGAAAATTATTAAGTAATGTTGTTAAGGCTCTAAGAAAAAGGGTGTCCCATTTATCTGAACGTCTTCAGGCCCCTGTAACCCAAGATACAGCACCTATCATGGACCAATACAAAAAAACTTATGATATAATTGTAAGTCGCTTGTTAGGGCTTGAGGCCCTTTTGTTTGCAGAAACGTCGCACCCTTTTATGGCGTATCGCGAATTATCCATTGCCGCAGGTGTTTTTTGTTCTTTAAGTAAAGGGCATATGCCCCCGATATTTGATCCCTACAATCATAATGATTTAAGGGCAACTTTCACCCCTGTTATTTCATTTGTGAATCGTATGTTGGATTTGGTCCAAAGTGCATCAGTTTCCATACCATTCACATTATCTGACAGAATTTTTGAGAAAAAGATTCAGTCCGAATGGATGCATGCAGGCTATCTTGTTTTGGGCTTGAAAATCAGCTCAGACATTTCTCCTAAAATGGCATCAGATTGGATGCGCGAGGCTGTAATTGCTTCTGAATCTGTTGCAGAAAGTGCCAGGGAAAAAAGGATATTGGGTGCCCCACGTGAAATTGTTGAGCAAGTTTCTGAAATGGGCCTGACTATGAGTCAAGGACGATTGCTAATCAAAGTAAAAGTGGATTCAGAGTATGTCAAGACAGGCGAGAAACTTCAAATATTCAACCTGTCTGACTCGCAAAATACGCGTCCGGCTGAAATTGTTTTGTATACAGCTGGGTAAAGGTTTTTAGGAGGAATTTATATGCGTCATGAAAAGCTTATAAAGTCACTTATATTAAAAGACTTTAAGACTTTTTATGAAGAAGTTGTGATGCTTAAAGCATCAGCGCTGTCTGGAGAGTTTTTGTCAACAAGTGAAGATGGAAAAGAAGGGGAATCCCTTTCTAAAAAAATCCATGACCGATTGTATAATCTTTTGGATTCACAGTACCAGTATATTGAAAAACATGGTGGTGGTTATGCGGCACGTTATTATCGTGAAGCACAATATATTATGGTGGGGCTTGCAGATGAAATTTTTATCAACCTAAAATGGGTTGGCCAAGATGAATGGGAAAACAACCTTCTGGAATCGAAAATATTCAATAGCCAGGTGGCAGGGGAAAAATTGTTTAAAAATTTAGACCAATTTTTAAGTGTACGAGATTCAGCAAATGCTGATATCGGCGTTCTGTATCTGTTGGCGCTTGGCTTAGGGTTTAAAGGACGCTATCGTGATATTGATAGTAAAGGGGCTTTGAAAAAATATCGTGATCAACTTTTCTCAAGATTAATGCAAGATTCACCGGCTGTCTTGGATGGCGTTTCTGAGTTGTTTCCCCAGGCTTATCAGCATACAATAGACCAGCGAGATGCAATGAAAATGCCAATGACACGTAACTGGGTTATGGGCTTGTGCGGTGTTGTTGTTGCCTTTATTATTTTATCGCAAATTGTTTGGGTGACTGAAACAAATGATATGGAAAATATAGTAGATCAAGTTAATTATTGGGTGCAAAAGCAATGACAGGGGGACAGCTAACAAATAATCTACCCCAACTTCTTTTGTTTGTCCTTTTATTGGGTCTTGCAATATTTGTTGTTGTTGCTTTTTTTGCTGGCACAGGCATGAAGGGACGTCGAAAATTTAATTTCAAAGAAACAGAATTTTACAAAAAATATTTCACAACGAAAGAAGAAACAAAGGGTGGGTGGTTAGACAAAGTCAAGGCTTACCTAAAAGAAAAATTCCCAAAAGTTTTAGATTTTCTAAAAAAAGTTATAGAAGCTTTAGGCTTTCAGCCTGACGGCGCCATTAAAAATTCTTTTGAAGCTGTAAAGAAATGCTTAAAAGAACGCATCGGCGGAACAGATTATGTTTACAAAGTTCCATGGTACATGATGGTCGGCGATGGGGCTTCTGGTAAATCCACAGTTTTGAAAAATTTGGGAATTCCACATCCCATTGACAGCCCAAAGTTTGGGTTTCCTGAAAAAAGCCCAACTGTTAATTGGTGGTTTTATGAAAAGGGTATCGTCATTGATCCTGCCGGGCACTGTCTTTTTTCAGACCCTAAGGCTTCAAAGGGTTCTGATTGGATAACCCTTTTAAAAAACCTGTCAAAAATTAGGGGGAAGCGTCCTCTGGATGGGTTAATTTTGACAGTCCCTGCCAATTATTTTTTGGGTAAATACAAACTTACAGATGAAGAATTGCGTCAAAAGGCTGATGCATTATCTGACCAACTTGTGAAGACAGAAAAGTACCTGGGTATTAAATTACCAATTTATGTTTTGATTACCAAATGTGATCATATTGCAGGGTTTAAAGGCTACTGTAGCGAACTTTTGCCAAAAACACATAAAGAGATTTTAGGGTGGTCAAATCCTTACACAACGGATATGAATTATAACCCAAGATGGATAAGCGAGGCCTTTAAATCAATTTATGGGTATTTATTTGAATCTGTGCTTCGTATTTTTTCCAGGGGGCGCACAGAAGAATACCGTGATGATGTGATGATTTTCCCACAATCTTTTGAAGCTCTGGAATCAGGGGTTCAAAAATATATTGATCGCATTTTTAAAATAGATGATTACCGTGACCATTTTGCCTTAAGGGGGATTTACTTAACAGGAAATACGAATATAGAACCTGTTTCCAATGTTCAATTTGGGGATGATATTCCGGATGAATCTCCGTGGAAGCGTAAAATAAAATTGCTGTTTTTAAAAGATCTTTTTGCAAAGAAAATTTTTGAAGAAGAGGGCATCGCGGCACCAATAAAAAGATTCCTAACAACCACAAATCGCACCATAAGCTATCTAAAAATTGGGGTTATTATTGCGGTTATTTTGGGCACTTTAGGTTTGTATTTTGGTCAAAATAGTATTCGTAAAAATGTTTCAAAAGTTCAGCCTGCCTTCATGAAGATTTTGCATGATCTTCAGTTGCGTGGGGGGCACCAGATTTCTGAAAATCAAATAGGAAGCTTTTTGTTTGAAAAGCGTGCGCAAAGTGTTTTGGATTTGGTTTCCAAGGCATCACAATATCGCATTAACAGCGTATTTTTACCAGCTTCGTGGTTCAGTACATTAAATGCAAAAATTGATCAGGAAGTTTATGATACCTATAACTTAATTATTGCCCGGCCGATGTTTATGTCTTTCAATGCGAAAGCTGAGAAAATTATGCGAACGGAACTTCCAAAAATTCCTGAATTGCCTGGGAAACAGCGTATGGTTCTTGATCCTACATCAACCCCAGAATTTCTGGCGCTTGAAGGGTTTGTTGATGCCATTTTAATGTTGGAAGATCGGTCGGTTTTATATAATAATTTGACAAATTCCAAAGACCCAGAAGCCTTGCAAAAAGTTGCAAAATATTTGTTTAACTTTTCTTTCTCTGAAGCTTTCTTAAAAGATAGATCAAGTTTAAAAACCCGTGTCATAGGGGAGGCACATTATAAGCCATTTAATGTTGGAAACTATCGTTTGTATGCAGAAAAAAGATTGTATGAACTTTATAATAATTTCTTGGAACGCATTTTAGACCCTAAATATATTTATGCTTTGGCTTCTCAATTACAAGAAACCTTAGATGATGTTGATGGAAGTGGCATTCCTGATATCCAAAGTTTCAGAAGAACCCTTATTGAAATTAAACAGCTGGTTAACTTTATTTCAGGGGCAAGTGGAAGTTGGTTAACAAAACCAGAATTTGATCCGGGATCAAAATATCATGAAACCATTCAAAAAGTACAAAAGGCCAAAACATTTAATAAGAATGTTGTTAAGCGTTTGGCTGTTGTATCAGAAAAAGTTTATGAAAAAGCCACGCGTTACTTGAAAAGCTACGGGTCTCCGGTCACAGGGTATTTCTTTACAACGTCTGGTCAAACCAAACGTTTAAAACCATCCCCGGGGTTGGTTACTTTAGAAAAAGGTTTGGGCCTTTTCTTAAATAAGCCCTTTATGGCCCAAGTAAAAGGGGAAGCTTTCATCGCAGAAATGCCAAAAGGTGAATTGTTGCATTGGGACAAGCAAATGATTCAAAATTCAATTGGCTTGATCGAGGCTTATAATGAATTCCTTAAAGAAGAGTTACCTGGATACCCAGCAGACATACAAGATACATTACGCGTGGTTGGCTTAAAACAGTTACAGCGTAATATTAATGTCATGCTTGGCCGTGCCCAAACTTTTTATGATGAGCCTACCGAAATGTGGAGTCGTCAGGCAGAGGATGCCGCCAGATCACAAGTGGATAATATTAATTTGGTCGGGCCTTTATTTATTAAATTACTTTCTAAGTTGGACGACATTGGAAGTGTTGAAACATACACAAACTTGCGCAACCTATTGTTTGAACAGATGTACGGCAACTTAAAGAAACTAGATAAAATCTTAATGGAAAGTGATTATTTTTCTATTGGGGATGAAAACTTTAGTTGGTGGAATGAAGGAAGTCGGATAATTTTCCGTGCATATAATATGTCAGATCGCCATGAAATGCAGGCTTATATCGCCAATCAATCCAGACGCTTAATGCACCTTGTTCGTGAATATGCTGCCCCCGTTATGCAGTTTTTGAAATCAGATGTTTTTGCAATGAATTTAAAAGAGGTAAAATTATTTGATCGCTGGTTGCGCTTGATGACAGCAGCTGCTGAATATGGCAACGACAAAGCAGACAGTACTTTGAAAATACTTGAAACCTTTATGGTTGAAGAAGGGAACCAAATTACCTTTGAAAACTGTTTTGAAAAAATCACAAAGTATGATGCTGAACAAATTTCAGGGGATTATTTCTTGCACCGCCGCAATGTGCTGCGTCGTGGAATATATAATCGTTGCCAAGCAGTAACAGCAGGTAAAGCGGCAGAACAATACAATACAATGGCGAACTTCTTTAACAAGCACATGGCTGGGGCCTTTCCATTCATGAAGGGTGTTCCAGAAGAGCCAGTTATTTCTGCAGATGTATCAGATAAGATTTTAGAAGAATTCTTTAAACTTTATGATGTGGTTAATGCAAATGCCCGTGAATCAATTAAAAGCATGGAACATTATTCCAAGACATGGAAAAAAGCGAAAGTTTTCTTGAACAAGATGGATAAGGTTCGTGAATTTTTTGATAAATACCTTGCACCAAAAGAAAAAGATGGCGCCCCGGGGATGGATGTTGAAATTGAATTTAATCAAAATAAAATGCGTGAGAAATTTGGTGACCAAGTTATCGATTGGGCGGTTATTTTGGGTGAAAATTCATTTAGTGAAAAAGAAGGCAAACTGCCTATAAGATGGCAACTTGGAAACAACACAGCATTTGGATTCCAATGGGCTGTAAATGCGCCTCTACGTCCTGTGGAAAATTCAGGACCACAAGCTTTGACACTTGTTGCTGGGCGCGCCATGTATGTTTATCAAGGGTATTGGGCCCTTTTGCGTGCAATGATGATTCACCAAACACCAACAAAAGAAGGTGGTCAGACAAATTCAGATACGTTATTAAAATTTGATATTCCTTTGGGCTATAACCCTCAGCTTTCACCTGTGGATAATGCGATCTTATTTATGAAAGTTATTCCATTAACGTCAAACGGTGTTCGGTCTCCTAACTTTAAGATTCCTGAATTCCCAATAGAAGCCCCGGCATTAATTGCTGAAAGGAAGGGAGGTTCCTAATGCAAAACATTACGGCACTTGACGATTATTTAAATGATATATCTAAATCAAAACCAGAAGGTGAAGATTTAAAATATAGTCAAATTTATGATGAAGTCAGAGAATCACAAAGGCAAGATTATGATTTGCCTCAAGGTGTTTGGGTTCAAGATCTGAAATCTGCAGATTGGCGGCAAGTTGAAAACTTGTGTGTTCCAGCCTTAAAAAATAAATCCAAAGACCTGCAAGTGTGTGCATGGCTTGTTGAAGCCTGGATGCATTTATACAACCTAAAAGGGTTAAAGGCAGGCCTGGAATTGATGCTTAAATTATCCGAAAAATATTGGGATAATGGATATCCAAAATTGGAAGAGGATGACGTAGAATTTCGCCTTGCCCCGTACCTATGGTTAAATCAGAAAATGGCAGATCGTATTAATAATATACGTGCAACCCAACCTAATGATCCTGAGTTACATGTTCATACTTTTGCATCCTATATTGATATACAGCATTTTATTGGCCGAAAAAAAGATGATTCAAAGTCGATGCCAAAAGGTAAGCTTGAAACCCTGGATTCTTTTGAGAAAAGTTTAGAGAAAACGGATACGTCGTTTTTTAAAGAGTTGGTGGAAGATGCAAATGCAACAATTGAAATTGCAACAAAGCTTGAAGGATTTCTGGATGAAAAATTAGAAAAAGATGCAACATCACTGCATAATTTAAAAAACAAAGTCGGTGATATCAGTAGGTTTTGTAAACAAATTTTATCTTACCGTGGTGCGGATATAGACCAAGAGGCCCCAGTTTCTGAAGAAAATTCAACGCCTGAGGGTGAGGCAGATTCTGGAAAACCTAAAGAAACTGCCGAAAAAAAGAATAAAGGTGGGGCTGACTTAGGTCTTGATGGTAAAAACATAGATATAACAAGTGTTATTCGAAGTCGTGCCCATGCCTATCAAATTATTAGAGAGTCAGCAGAGTTTTTAGAAGAGTTGGATCCCCATAGCCCCGCCCCGCATTTGATTAAAAGGGCTGCAAATTGGGGGCGTTTATCATTTCCAGATCTTATGCAGGAATTGGTTCAAGATCCCATAATGCAAAATGAAATCAAACGCTTGCTTGGCTTTCAACAAGAAAGTGGAGGGGGCCAGCAACAAAGGGCTTTGCCACAACAAGGTCAACAACAAAACCCTGCACAACAAGGTGCAAGGGGGGGGCAGCAGCGTCAACCTCAAGCTCAACGTCAGCCATCCGGTCCAACCGCACCAGGCGGCTGGCCATTTGATGATTTTTAAATAAAACTTAGGGGTCTTGTAACGTTTGGTTTTTGTGGCTGCTTTCAGGTGTACCCTCTGTACTTACTGTAAATAAACAGTTTCAGATGATTTTTTCATTAAAAATATAATATATAATATAACTTATTGTTATTATTGAATAACTTGACTAGGTATTAAAAAAATGTCAGTATTAACAATATACTATAAATAATTACTTAGGGAGTGCTATTGATATGACAAGATCTGAATTAGTTGAGCGGCTAAGTCAGAAATTTCCTGATAAAAGCAAGCGGGAAGTTGAACAGATGATTGTCACTGTTTTTGAAGAAATTACAAAAGCATTGGAAAATGGCGACCGCGTTGAATTGCGTGGGTTTGGATCTTTCTTTGTAAAACACAGAGACGAAAGAATTGGCTGTGATCCGCGTAGTGGAAAAGCAATCAAAATTGACGAACGTCACATTCCTTTTTTCCGGGCAGGAAAACTTTTAATCAAACAACTAAACTAGTTTTTTTATTTATTTAATTTATTGATTTATAAAAAAAGCTGCAGAAGAAACATCTACAGCTTAAAGTTATAATAATTTAAACCCTTACAGGCGTTTTGTTTTCTGAATCAAAAATGATATGTGTTCCAACATCAAGGGCACTTCCCCATTCTTGTGAATCAGGCGTTGTTCCAGCAATATTTTCAAGAATTAAATTTGTATCATTCACATCTTTTACACGTGCGATTCCTGCAATCTTTCGGCACATCACAGTTTTTCCAAGCATGGCTTGTGTCCCAGCATCATTATCACTGTTTAGGGCCTCCATAAGGTTTTTATATTCCCTGTTGTTCAAGGCATAACAACTAATAAATTCTGTATGTTCTGTGACACGGTCTAATTCTTCTTTTACACCCGTACTGCCATCGGCCCCTGCAATTTCTCTGGCTACAGCAGCGGCTTTTGCTGCTTTTGTTGACAGTTGTAATCCAATTTGTTCGGCAGTCATTTTGCTGTCATCCAAGTTTTGATAAGCATTGTCAATTTCTGTATATATTGCTGACAACTTATTAACAGTAGGATTTTTACTGTTCTTGATTGCTTCAAGTTTTTTGCCAAAGTTTGCTTTTGCAGCAAAGGGAACAGTGGAAATTCCCACACATAAAGATAATAACAACAGATATTTTTTAGACATGGTTTATCCTCCTCAGTTAATTTGTTTATTCCTTATTTTGCAATAAAAATCAGCCAAAAGCAATAAACAAAATGTTTGCCACAGCGGCGATATACATGTTAAAACAAATGTAATTTTTATATCTAGTGAAGGAGATATACCGTGTCAGATTTAGTGAACGAAATCAAGCAAGAGCTTAAAGAAGAAAAATATGCAGCATTATGGAAAAAACACCAAAACCATATTTATTCCATTGTCTTAGCAATATTGGTTGTCACTGCGGGTATTTCATTTTGGAATAGATACCAAGAAGGGCAACGCCAAGAAGTTGCTGCCACTTATTTTAATGCCTTACAAGCCATAGATCACAAGAATCAAAAGATTGCATTGAATTTATTGGATGAAATCCCAGCCCAAAATCGCGGGGCCTATAAAGACCTGTCACGATTCATGGCTGCAGCCATATTGCAAGAGCAAGGAAAAGAAGATGCTGCACGCGATGTTTATAAAAGCATAATTGATGACACAGGATTGGATGTTACTTACAAAAACTTGGCAATCATTCGAATGGCGTATATGGATATTGAAAACCAGGCACCAGAAGATTTATTGAAACTTGTACAGCCACTAGCCAAAAAAGACAGCCCATGGGAGGCATCTGCCCTAGAAATCGTTGGTCTTTTGAAAATGCGCCAAGATCAAAATGAAGAAGCAATTAAAGAATTTGAAAAAATAGAACATCTTAAAGAGGCTTCTAAGTATGCAAAATTCAGGGCAAAAGCTTTAATCAAATCAATCAAAGGAAACCAGTAAAACTATGAATCTTTTTATTAAATATTTTGTTTGTTGTTTAGTTCTTATTACACTGACTCAGTGTGGAAAAAATAAAGAACGTCTTGAAGGTGACCGCGAAACTTTTCTTGAAATGGAAACAACAATTGTACCAGATCCAGATGCAGAAAATTTTAATATTGAACTGGATGAACCCTATGATATTGAAGATTGGCCTCAGATGGGGGGGAATGGTGCCCACAGCATGCCAAATGCAGAAGTGGGGAATCTTAACCAAACCATATGGGCAGAAAGCATCGGAAGTGGATCAAGCTCTCAAGCATTCTTACTTGGTGGCCCAGTTATTAAGAATAATGTTGTGTTTACAATTGACGCCGATGGATCTGTCCAAGCCCGCGATGCCAAAACAGGCAAATTAAAATGGAAAATAGATACAAAAAATAGAAATGAAAGCAAACCTTATCGCCCAGGGGGAGGGATTGCTGTTGATGATAAACGTTTGTATGTTGCAAGCCCTTATTCAGAAGCATTGGCAATGGATGTTGAAACAGGATTTATTTATTGGCGCACGCCGATGTTAAACCCAGCACGTTCTGCGCCGGCTGTGGACAGCCACCGTGTTTATGTTCTAACAAATAATAATAGGGTTGTTGCCTTTGATGTTGTGACTGGTGAAAAAGTTTGGGAGCATGAAGGGACACCAGAAGCCCTAGGTTTAGTAGGCGGTGCCGCACCTGCTGTCTATGACCAAGTTGTATTTGCTCCATACTCTACAGGGGAATTATTTGCTTTGAAGGCAGAGAATGGACATCCTCTTTGGGTTGAAGCATTGACGACAGAAAAGAGTATGAGTTCTGTTTCTATGCTTTCCCAGATTCGTGCCCGGCCTGTTGTTTATAAAAATACTGTGATTGCAACAGCGCAAAATGGACGCACGGTTGCCCTAGACTATAGAACAGGAAACCGCATTTGGGCCAAGGATTTTGGAGGCACACATACCCCTGTTGTGAATTCTGAATTCATTTTCCTTATTACAAATGAAAATGTGGTTCTTGGTATTGTTCGTGAAACTGGGCAAATTGCTTGGGTTACTGAGCTTAATCGATTTGAAGATCCCGAGAAAAAGAAAAAGCCAATTTTATGGGCAGGCCCCGTATTGGCAGACAATAAACTGTTCCTTACAAGTAGTGATAATAACATTGTCAGCATAAACCCTGAAAATGGGGAAATTATCCGAGAAATGGCCTTACCTGGATCTGCGTTGCTTTCTCCAATCATAGTGGATAAAATAATGTATATACTTTTGGATAATGGTAAATTAATCGCCATTGAATAGCAGCATCAAGTTAATTTGACATTGTGCTAGATACAATTGTCTTGGCTTGTGTTATCCAATAACTAAAGAAATATGCAATAAATTGAATGAAAAATAAATGTCCTATTTAAAAATAGCCCTAGTTGGCCGACCAAATGTGGGTAAATCTACTTTATTCAATCGTATTGCCGGTAGAAAAATGGCAATTGTTGAAGATATGCCAGGTGTCACAAGGGACCGTCGTTATGCCCAAGGGGCTTTGTTTGACTTAGATCTTGATATTGTCGACACAGCAGGTTTAAGTGCGGATTCAGACGATCAAAATCTAAACACACACATGCGCAGTCAAACAGAATTTGCAGCAAAAGAAGCTGAGGCAATTCTATTTATGGTAGATGGTAAAACAGGTATCCTGCCGGAAGACAAAGAAATTGCCAATTGGCTGCGGCGTCAAAGTAAACCCATTATCTTATTAATCAATAAATCTGAAGGTAAAAACTTAGAAGCATATGCCTCGGAAGCCTATAAATTAGGTATGGGCGATCCCATCTGTATTTCGGCAGAACATGGCCAGGGGATGGAAGATCTATATAATGCTATGCTGCCTCATGCTTCAGAGGCCCCGCCTGAAATGGAAGCGAAAAATAAACCCTTGCAGATTGCAATTGTGGGGCGCCCCAATGCAGGAAAATCAACTTTAATAAATCAAGCCATTGGCCAAGATCGACTTGTCACAAGCGAGATTGCAGGAACAACCCGTGATGCCATTCCGGTTGACTTTGATTACAAAGGAAAGCCAGTAAGGTTGGTTGATACAGCTGGCTTAAGACGTCGCAGTCGGGTTCATGAAAAAGTTGAATCTTTATCTGTTGTTGAAACCATGCGATCCATTCAATATGCCGAAGTTGTTTTATTGGTTGTTGATGCAACATGCCCCTTGGAAAAACAAGACTTAACAATTGCCCGCCGTGTTGTTGATGAAGGGCGTGCCTTGATTCTTGTATTGAATAAAATTGATTTAGTTGATGATATTGAAAAGCTTTTGAAAGATGTTCGTAATCAATTAAAATTCACACTGTCGCAGGTCAGGGATATTAAAGTGCTTCACGTTTCGGCATTAAGTGGCCGTAATTTTCATAAAATTTTTGATGCGGTTTTTCAAGTTTATACAACTTGGCAAACCCGTATTTCAACAGGAAAATTAAATAAGTGGCTGGAATGTACTATTGATAAAAATCCGCCACCTTTATCTTCAGGACGTCGTATTAAGATGCGGTATATTACCCAAATTAAATCACGCCCCCCAACGTTTGTTATTTTTATCAGTAAGCCAACGGATGTACCGGATAGTTATGTTCGGTATCTAACAAATAACTTGCGGGATGATTTTGATATGGATGGGATTCCCATTCGTATCTATATGCGTAAAGGGGATAACCCTTACGCCACTGAAAAATAAATGGAGAATAAAATGAAAATATTAAATACGTTAATTGTTTTTATTTTTTTGGCTGCATGTGAAGACACTTCAAATAAAATATTGATCCCAGAGACTATTATTTCAGAACATTTAAAAAACTATAGTGATGCGGAAATTAAACTTATAAATGAAGATTTAAAAAATGTTGAAACTTTATCTTTCCGCGATAAAAAGCCTGTTAAGAAACCAGTATATATTGCAACAGCTGGGGCCCCAGGGGCTTTAAAATCAACTACGTTGGAAACTATTTTGACAACAGGTGCAGACTACAATAATTTTGTTTATGCAGATCCAGATCCCCGTGCTTTGAAGTTGATGATTAACACGTACATCAATGAATCTTTATCATTTCATGCAATAAGTCAGGTGGGAAGCTTTGCCGTTGCACAAATGGCTGCCTATAACCGCTGGCGTTGGGCTTCAAATTATATTGCTTCAACCATTATTAATAAAGCCTTTGCCAAGAATTATAATATTGCGCATGGAACAACATCAACATCCCCTGCTGTTGAAAAGATTTATAAAACTTTGAAAGAAAAGGGTTATCGCATTGAACTTGTTTTATGTTCTGCGCAAGATAAATTGCGTTTAAAGGCAGTTGATCATAGGTCAAAAACTCAGGCAAATTATCAATCAACACCTGAAGATGTAATTAACAAAGGTAAAATGTTCCCCGAACGTTTTTCAGTTTATTTCAAAAATGCTGATAAAATCCGTCTTTACTGGGCCGATAATTTAGAATCTGGTTCTAAGGAAGTTGCCCGTATTGAAAACGGAAAAGTGCAAATTTTTGATCAAGATGACTATGATAAATTTGTCTTAAAATATAAATTGGATTGCGCCCAAAGCGGCAAAGACTTACCAACTTGGGATCAGTTATTAGACTCCAATAAAATATAAACAGATTAATTCTTCAGCCTTCCATAGGAAGGCTGAAGAAGGTTATCGCCAGCATAAGAATCGCCACAATAAAAATATTAATATGCTTTAGAAAATCATTTTTATGGGAAATGGTTTTGGCAACATAAAAAGCAATTAAGCACTGTAAGAAATAATAAAAAGCAAATGACCTGGATGCCAAAGTAATCAATTGAAAAATATCAACTGTCCACAATAAAATGACACACCCAACGGCGATAAACAGATAAATCGTTTTCAATTTTACCCTATCTTGAATTACTTCATTAATTGTCCCCCCACACCCAATCATGTCTGCAATGGCTGAACTGTATTGGCTGGATATGGCCCCTATAATAACGGCAAATGGCAGAATAAAGGCAACTTGACGACTTAAATCAATAACAAGGGTTGTTGTGATAACTTTGAAATCAGTCATAAGACTTTCAACCAAGAAAACAAAACAAATATAAATTAAGGTGGAAATAATTTGGGCATAACGCATTGTTTTAATACGCATTTCAGCACTATATTTATGCCCAAGATATCGGGAAATTTCAAACCCTTGCACAATTAAAAGCATTCCACCAATACGACGCAATGTGTCTATGGAAAATGAAACGTTTTCATTGTCGTGCGCAGCCCCGAATCCGTGATGAGCATCATAATAAAATAACGCAATCAAAAAGGCGACATTGGTTGTCATTTTTAAATTTACAGAATAAATTTCTGCGGTTTCTAAAAAGCGAAACCCTTTAAATTTTCCATACAATCCTGTCGTCAATATAATGATAGAGCTTAATAAATTGATATAGGTTGTATCTGTAATATGCCCCATTTTTAAAAGGAAAGAACTTAACAGCTGAATATAAAATGTAATAGAAATAAAATAGGAACAGGCCAAGGCTGTTTCACTTAAAACATTTAAGTGATTCATTGTTTTGTCCTGTTTATTTGAAAGCGGTTCGGCATATTGAATATTGTATCGCATGATATTTCCCATAAGGTACCCAATGCCCGTGATACCTAATAACACCCACATAGAAAATTTTCCAACAAGCATCCACAAAAGGGGGGCCACAATTAAAAAACCACTTCCTATAATAGAGGCTAGCGGGGTGCCCATTGCGCGCCATCCAGGGGAACTTAGAACTCTTTTTTGGAAAAAGATTGTGCCAAAAAAAAGCACAGAAATAATGATAACCCAGTTGATTGTAGGAAAGTTGGATAAAGTTGACATGATGAAATCCCTATTAATTTTTAAATAACTCTATCCTAGTTTTATATAAATGACTATCCTTTTAAGCAGGCTGATTTCTAAGATTTGTTATCGACCTTGCCACTGACTGTGTTTTCTGGTACTTAATAGAAGACTAAATTTGAACAATAGGTGACGTATGAACTGGTTAACAGATTATGTTCGCCCAAGGCTGAAAGAGCTTATGGGGAAAGAAAAAAAAGATGTTCCTGAAAATCTGTGGCACAAATGCCCTGGATGTGAACAAATGCTTTTTCATCGCGAACTTGTTGAAAATTTAAATGTTTGTCAATACTGTAACCACCACCTAAGAATCCCTATAAAAAAACGTTTAGAGTTATTATTTGATGGGGGTACCTATAAAGAAATTCCTTTGGGCAAAGTTGCTCAAGATCCTTTGAAATTTAAAGACACCAAAAAATATGCCGATCGCTTAAAAACGTATCGTGAAAAAACAAAACGCGATGATGCCATTACTGTGGCAACAGGCACAATTGGTGGAAAGAAAGTTGTTATAAGCGCATTTGATTTTGGATTTATGGGTGGATCCATGGGAATGGCAGTAGGCGAAGGCATCGTCAAAGGTGCGGAAGAGGCTGTTCGAACAAAATCCGCCTTCATTACCATTCCGGCTTCAGGCGGTGCGCGTATGCAAGAGGCAATTCTTTCGTTGATGCAGATGCCACGCACAACAATTGCAGTACAAATGATTCGCGAGGCAAAGCTGCCGTATATTGTTTTATTAACTGACCCTACAACTGGCGGTGTTTCTGCCTCTTTTGCGATGTTAGGAGATGTCGCAATCGCTGAACCAAAGGCAACCATTGGCTTTGCAGGAAAACGTGTGATCGAAGAAACAATCCGTGAAAAATTACCAGATGGCTTTCAAACCTCGGAATACTTGCTTGACCATGGGATGGTTGACATGGTGGTGGAACGTAAAAATTTGCATCAAACTTTGAAAAAACTTCTTGGGCACATATTAAAATAAACTTTCCCTATTTACTTTCTTAAATGGAAATGATAACTGAAAAGTAAGCAGTTACTTCATCATACTTTATATTTATTATATAAACTGGGGGGTGATTACTGATAACTTTTTTGTTACTCTGGATATAGAGAGTTAGGTCATAAATGGTCAATTTTATTGCAAAATTTGTTTCTCCGATAATAAGCCTTAGCATCATTATGCTGGGCAATGGGTTAATGAATGTTTTGATCCCCGTTCGCCTTGGTCAAGAAGGTACGACAGCAACATTGGTTGCTTCGATGTGGGCAGTTTATGCCTTGGGCCAAATTTTGGGTGCCTTTCGTATTGATCCTTTTATTACACGTGTTGGCCATATTCGGGCTTACGCAGTTTTTGCATCTGGCATAGCAGCATCAACTTTGGCACTAGGCTTTGTTTTTAATGCACCTGTTTGGCTTTTGATGCGTTTTATTGCGGGATTTTGTACATCAGGTCTTTTTTTAATAATCGAAAGTTGGTTGATTGGCAGTGGGGATAAGTCAAACCGCGGCCGTATCTTATCAATTTATATGATTGCCTTATATGGGTGCCAGTCAGCAGGAAGTTTATTGCTGGACTTGTTTGCGATTGACTCTATCCTACATTTTACAACGGCTGCAATTTTGGCCAGTTTATCTGTAATCCCTTTGTGTATGACGCGGGCAAAAGATCCAAAGTTAGAAGAACCGGATGCGCTAGGTATTACGGCGCTTTATAAAATAAGTCCCACAGGCGTCTTAGGGTGTTTCAGTGCCGGTATGATTACAGGAAGTATCTATGGGCTTCATCCTTACTTTTTAAGGGCTATAAAATTTGATGCCCACCAAGTGGCTTTGATTATGTTTGCCACAGTTTTTGGGGCAGGTGTAATGCAATACCCTGTTGGGAAATTTTCAGATTCATTTGATCGCCGTCGTGTAATGATTGTCATGGCTGTACTTTCCAGTATTTGCAGTTTGATTATTTCCTTCATAGATTCTAACTTTTTAACGACAACCATGGCTATGTCATTTTTCCTGGGTGGTTTTTGTTTTACGCTATATCCCATCAGCATTAACCATGCATGTGATAATATTGATGGCAAAGCAATTTTGGCAGCAACGCAGGGACTGTTGTTTGCCTATTCCATTGGGTCATCAGTTGGGCCTTTGATTTCATCCTGGTTTATGAGTTTTATGGGCCCCCGAGGTATGTTCGTTTTCTTTATATTGCTTACAGGAACACTGGCCTTTTTCTTCCAAATGCGCAGCAGAATACGCCCAGATGAAGAAAGCGATAAACAAGACTTCGTCAACGTACCATCCACAACGCCAGTGGGGGTTCAGATAGAACGTAAAGACCAAGAAGGCAATAATTGATAAAATATTTTTTCTTGGTATACTTAATATTAAGTTAAAAGTTCCGGGGGGGGGAATGAAAATAAATCTATTAAAACTAAGTTTGGTGTTAGTAACACTATCTATGGTTAGTTCAAAATCTTCAGTTGCAGATGATGATGGCTCTATGATTGAATGCCTTACACGCTGTTGGGGCGGTGAAAAGGCAGCACAAAAGATTATTGAGGGCATTGACGAGGTCTTGCAACAGAAAAAAGATATGTCAGGGGCTTATCAAAAAAAATACGAATATCTTAAAGATAGATTAAAAAATACAGAAAGAAATTTTTCAGCAATGCACCTACTGGAAACAGATCCTGTATCTAAAATGCCCTATTTTTCAATGATGCTTATTAAAAATAGTATTGCTAAAAAAACAAGTTCTGGCATGTGCTTTAGCAGGTGCGGGTCACTGCGTGAAGGGGCTTTGAAATCTACAGAATTCATGTATGATTATTTTATGAATGTTATTGTATCACTGGGTATGGATAATCTTAAAAAAGTATTTATTTATCGTGGAACACCGTTTGACACAATAAATGTACAAAAGATGTTGGATAAAATGCTTAAATCTTTACCCGAAGATAAATTTAAAGAATTCCAAGAAAAATCAGAAGATGAGCAGCTTACAACTTTCTTAAAAAATGTACGGCTTGGAAAAGACAGCTTTACAAAATTAAGACCAGAATAATTTTTATTTATTTTGGTAATTGAATTATAACTTTTAAACCGCCCAGGTGTGACTTGTCAAAATTTAAAGCCCCGCCATGGTTTATAATGATATCTGCAACAATACTTAGGCCCAGGCCAACGCCCCCAGTTTTCAAACTTCTTGAGGTATCCAAGCGCACAAACGGTTTTAATATTTCTTGATATTGATCTTCCAGAACACCCGGGCCATTATCTTCAATAGAAATTATGATAAAAGAGTCATCATAATCCAAACTAACTTCAGCTTCAGACGCATACCTTCTTGCATTTTCAATGACATTATTGAACACACGTTTGATGGATCCCGGTTTTAATTTTACATGAATATTTTTTTTAAGGTTTGTTTTAATTTTCAGCCCTTGTTTGGAAAATTGATCGCAAACTTCTTTTAATAATTCGGTTACATTTGTGTCTTCTGCAAATTCAAGCGTGTCACCTTTAACGAATTCTAAGTATTCGTTAATCATATTTTGCATCTCAGTCACTTCTTTTTTAAGTAGTTCTGCTTCCTTATTATTTTCCATCATTTCTATTTCTAATTTCATACGTGTAAGGGGGGTTCTAAGATCATGTGATATTGCCGCAAGCATTTCTGTGCGTTGTTGTATTTGTTTTCGAATACGTTCACGCATTTTGTTAAAAGCCAGACCAGCTTGTCTGACTTCTGTGGCACCAGATTCTTTGAAGTCAATAAAATCATCGCCCTTCCCGAATTGTTCTGCAGCCAAAGCCAGATTACGGATGGGACGCACTTGGTTTTTCATGAATAAAATTGCAATGATAAGAAAGATAATCGAAGCCCCAATGCCCCATATAAAAACAAGGGGCGCGGTTCTGCTGATAAGCCGTTTTCGATTGACATTAAATTTTAAGGTTCCTTTTTTAACAGCAATATAAATTTTAAAAAACTGGTCATCGGAATCAATAATAAATTCTTGGGAAAGCCTTCTTTTTAAAGCATTAAATAAATATTCATTTCCCCATGAATCAGTGCTGCTGTAGTTAAAATCTTTAATATTTTTTCCAGAATAAAAATAACTATCTATGCTCAAACGTTTTTGAACAATGGGAAGGATGGAATTATGATCACTACGAAGTTTTAAAATCAAATGAATGGAATTCGATATATTATCTGCATTTGTTCTTGTCACAGAATCCACATAACGATCCCAGAAAATAAAAAATGAAATTGCTTGTACCAAAATCAGGGGGGTAACAATAATAATAACAGTTCTTTTTAATAAAGATTTTGGGATAAAGCTTTTTAACCTGAATTTTTTCATTAGCTTGCCCATAAAATATAACCCTTATTACGGATCGTTTGAAGGAATTTTGGTTTTTTGGGGTCTTGTTCCAATTTTTTTCTTAGTCGGGTAATTTGAACGTCAATTGTTCTTGTTGTTGTTTGAACGCCAATTAATTCCATCAGGTATTCCCTTGAAATTTCTTGCCCAATATGATCAACCAGAACTTTTAACATATTGGATTCAGTGGTTGTTAAAGAAATGGATTCGCTTCCTTTTCTTAATGCTTTTCTGGAGGGGTTAAAATGAAACATGCCAATTTGTATTTCACTTTCATGGGAATTTTTCTTGCTGTTAACCCTGCGAAGAATTGCATTAATTCTTAACAATAATTCTTTGGGTTCAAAAGGTTTTGCAAGATATTCGTCTGCCCCTAATTCAAGACCCATAATACGATTATCAACATCTCCCATTGCTGTTAACATCAAAATAGGGGTTTCAAAGTTTTCAGATTTTAAGCTTTTTGTCATTTCCATACCTGTTTCCCCAGGCATCATGACGTCTAAAATAACAAGGTCAAATTGGAATGTTCCCATTATTTTTCGGGCTGAAAAAGCACTGTCTGCCAAGGTTACTTCAAACCCATTTTCTGACAAATACTTCGATAAAAGTTCGCGAAGCCGTTCATCATCATCAACAATTAATAAGTGAGAATTTTGTTCCATGATCATTTTTTAACCCCGGCACTCTGTTGGGTCAGAACAGTCATAAACATTGCTGTTATAACGATTAATTTTTAAAGCTCGTTGTTGTTCATATTTAGGAAGGTTTCTTAATGAAACAACTTGTTCTTGCCAATCTACGGGGGATGTATGGCTTAAAATTTGTAACATAGAAACCGCATGATCACTTGGCAATCGGGCCATCCAGTCAATAGATTCTTGATTAATAGGTAAATTATTGCCCCTTGCATGAAAATGATTATTCATAAGTTGGTGCAAAATGGTGCGTAGGTTTTTAGGGTCTAATTCATTCCCTTTGATGGGCAAAAGAATTAACTTTTTTTCAATGGTGTGACGAAGGGATCCGTCAGAATGCCCCTTAGAATAATGCCTTAAAGCACCCTCTTTTGATTTGGGATTAATATAGTGTTGAAATTTTCCCACAAAGAAAAAACAACAAGCAATAAAGACTCCAAGAATTAATAAAATTGATAGATGTTTAAAATAAAAATTGTTCATAATATCCACATTATATCATCATGGTGTAATCCAATAAAGTATTCAATAATAAATAGACTTGCGTGTCATAAAAGAATTTCGCATAATGCAGCTATGGACAATAATTTATTTGAAAAAAAAACCAACAATCAAAATAAAAATTCATATTCCGCAAAAGATATTGAGGTCTTAGAGGGGCTTGAACCCGTTCGTTTGCGCCCAGGAATGTATATCGGGGGGACGGATGACCGTGCCTTGCACCATATGGTTGCAGAAGTTTTAGATAACTCTATGGATGAAGCTGTAGCTGGACATGCAGATTCGATTTCAGTAATTATCAATGAAGATGGATCAATTACCATTACAGATAATGGCCGCGGTATTCCTGTTGATGCCCATCCAAAATATAAAGATAAGTCAGCTTTGGAAGTTATTTTAACGACATTACACTCTGGGGGTAAATTTTCAAATAACTCTTACCAAACATCAGGTGGGTTGCATGGTGTTGGTATTTCAGTTGTTAATGCGTTGTCAGATCATTTAGAAGTTAATGTTAAACGGGATGGAAAAGTTTGGCAGCAAAAATACAGTAAAGGGGCTCCTTTAACAAAATTGACTGAAGTCAAAACTGCAAAAGGTACAGGGTCCAGTATCAATTTTCATCCAGATCCAGAAATTTTTGGCGATGCAAAGTTTAATGTACGTGTTCTTCATCAGATGGCACGATCAAAAGCTTATTTGTATCGTGGGGTGAAAATAATCTGGAAATGTGCTGAAAGTCAGAAAAAAGAAAAAGTTCCGACAGAAGATGAATTTCACTTTCCAAATGGATTGTTGGACTTTTTAGAACAAACGGTGAATCTGGAAAAATCAATTACGCCAGAACCCTTTCATGGGACTGTCGAAGTAAAAGAACACCAGGCCAAAATTGAATGGGCAATTTGTTGGCAACCGGGCTATGAAGAATTTATTCGATCTTACTGTAATACAATTCCAACCAGTCAAGGGGGGACGCATGAAAGTGGATTTAAACAAGCAATTGTTAAAGGCCTGAAAGATTTTGGAGAACTTTCTAAAAATAAAAAAGTCAGTAAAATCACAGCAGATGATGTTCTGAAGGGGGCGACAGCTGTCCTTTCAATATTTATTACAGACCCACAATTCCAAGGGCAAACCAAGGAAAAATTATCAAATACGTATGTTACGCGTGTGGTGGAAAATGCCATTAAGGATCACTTTGATCATTGGCTAAGCAGAAACCCCAATATTGGCACATCCTTGTTGGATACAATTGTTGATGCAGCCGAAGAACGTCAACGTTTAAAACAATCACGTGAAGCCAATCGTAAGTCAGCAACGCAACGTCTACGGTTACCTGGCAAGCTGGCGGACTGTAGTCAAAAATCTTCTGAAGGTACAGAAATATTTTTTGTGGAAGGGGATTCTGCCGGCGGGACAGCCAAGCAAGCACGTGATCGTGCAACCCAAGCTGTGATGCCATTGCGCGGAAAAGTTTTGAATGTCGCCAGTGCATCTTTTGATAAACTGCAAGCCAACCAAGAATTGAATAATCTTGAACAAGCCTTAGGGTGTGGCCGTCGGGATAAGTATGATGAATCCAAATTGCGTTATGATCGTATTATTATCATGACAGATGCGGATGTGGACGGAGCGCACATTGCGTCTTTGTTAATGACTTTCTTCTTTTTTGAAATGCGTCAGTTGATTGAAAATGGTCATTTATATTTGGCCCTTCCTCCTTTGTACAAGGTATCCCAGTCTGGAAAAGCTTTCTATGTTAATTCGGATGCGGAAAAAGATGCTGTTGTAAAAAAAGAATTTAAGGCGGGATCAAAATATGATATCAGCCGATTTAAAGGGCTGGGGGAAATGAATGCTCCCCAACTTAAAGAAACAACGATGAATAAAGATACACGTATTTTGGCGCAGGTTTCTTTGAATGATGCCCAAAACATGGTGGATGAAACCTTGGAAAAATTTGTGAACGAATTGATGGGGAAAAAGCCAGAATACCGTTTCAAATTTATTCAAGAGAATGCCAAATTTGTGGATGATCTAGATATTTAGATATTTTCTACTCGAGGTAATATTCTTCTATAGCACCTGTGCGGGACATTTTCCCTAGCTTTGTTTTTGAACCCTTAGGCTTATGACTATCTAGAAAAAGTTCCCAATTTCCTTCACTGACACCTTCAGGACGTTTTTTACATCCTGTCGTACAGATAAGTGGAAATAAAGGTTCTGTGTCTGCATGAATCATTTTAACAATTTCGCCATTTGGTCGAAGGGCCAAGGCACGATGCTGATCTCTTCCACTTTCAGGTATAAAAGATTCGTGGCCAATCATTTGCTCTAAACTGTATTCTATCAATAATCTTTTTGCAGCAGATAACTTGACATCATATCCATGGCTTATTAAAAATTCAACATAGGAAATATTTCCCGGGCTAAGAATAGAAGTTCTTGCGTGCATCTTTAAGTTAGAAGGATCATCCTTTGATAGTGTTCTTAGTATCCCTAGAAGATTTTCAAGAACTTCAGTTGAAACAGAGAAATGGATGTGTGCTAAAAACCGTTGACCAGTTTCAGTATTATGTGCAGCTATAGCCACGCAGTCGCCAAGAAAATTTGTGCACAAGCTGTAATCTGCAGAACTATCAACAAGCATACCTTTTCCTTGTGGAATGAATCCTTCATGGCTCATGGAACTAACTCCTTCTGGGTTTGAAAATTCATCAGCGTCATATTCAATGAAAGGGTAGTCTGTTTGAACACTCTTAAAAAAATCTGGAAGAAGGTAATAAGATCGAATAATTTCTTTTCTTCTGATTTCATACATTATTCCATCTGCATCTGTTTCGTATTCAACTCCTTCTTCAAGATCTTCAGGAATTTCGCTTACAGTACTCATAGTAACTGCGAAAAGGGGCTTATTAATTTTTTTCCCAGCTTTTCTTCCGCCAAAACTTTTTTCAAGTTCTGTCATTGTCGTAATAACACCTTCCAAATTTGGTGCCAGAGGCGTAGCCGCAGCTGCTGCAAAAACAGTATGTGATATGTTGATTAAAATTAGTGTAAAAAATATAAGTTTCATACAGACCCTACAATAGTTAAAAGTTTTCATCTTTTCTTATTTTAATTTAGGGCGCTGTCGACAAATTGTAAATACAAATCTTGTAATTTTTTGACGACTGGGCCAACGCTTCCCTTACCAACTTTTTTCCCATTTATTTTTATAACAGGAACAACAGCCTTGGTGGAACTTGTTAAGAAAGCTTCGGATGCCTCAAGGGATTCAGTTTCTGTGAATTTACGCTCTTCATATTTAATACCATTGTCATCCATAATTTTAAGAAGACGTTGTCGGGTGATGCCTTTTAAAATACGTTCGCTGCAGGGGGTCGTAATGACAGTACCCTGTTGATTAACAATCCAGGAATTTGCGGCGGAGGCTTCGGTTATGTAGCCCTGTTCATCAATAAGCCAAGCTTCAAATCCTTTTTGCCTTGCGGCTGAATTTTTTGCAAGAACATTTCCAAGTAAAGAAATACTTTTGATATCATTGCGCTGCCACCTGATATCAGGCTCTGTAAATACTTCAACGCCACCTTGATGGCTATACGTAAATTTCATCACGCACATTGTCAAGACAGGTTTCAATCCTTCTTTGTATACATGGTCGCGTGGGGCGATACCACGTGTAACTTGTAAATAAACAAAGCCTTCTGAATATTTGTTATGACGAATTAATTCTTTGATTTTAAGGGTCATACTTTGAATGGAAATATCCAAATTTATTTTGATAGATTCCAGTGATTGATAAAGTCGCTCAAGGTGGGGGACAATATCCACCAAGTGGGATTTTTTAAAATAGACAACTTCGTAAACCCCATCGCCAAATTGATATCCCCGATCTTCCATGCGAACCATTGCATGGTTGTGGGGCACAAAAATACCATCTACGTAAGTAACTTTAGACATTATTTATTTCCTAAATAGTTTTTCAATTTCTGGAATAAAGTCCCGCTTTACCAATAAAATAATGTGGTCTTTTTCTTCGATAAAATCTTGTGAACTTGGGATGATAAATTCTTCAGATCGAACAATACCCCCTACAATTGATTTTTCTGAAACATTCAGACATCTGAATTTTTCACCAATTAATTTTGAATCTGCCTCAATGTCGCATTCAAAAATTTCCCCAAAGTCACCCTGCATTACGTGCAAGGAACGAATGTCACTTCGCCGTACATGTTTTAAAATATGGGACATTGTTACAGCACCAGGATTCAATACAGAATCAACGCCCAAAGATAATAAAAATTTGGGGTATGTGGCATTATTCACAAGTGACATTACATATTTTGCCCCTAAGTTTTTACTTAACAAAGAACAAAGAACATTTGATTCATCGTTATTCATGACAGACAAAACCATATCAGTTGTTGTGACATTTGCCTCTTTTAAACGGTTCGCATCCAAAGCATCCCCATGAATGACAACGGCATCTTCAATCATCTGGGCTGCTATCTGGGCTTTTTGTTCATCTTGTTCTAAAATTTTCAAATCAAGGTCTGGCATTTTAGAAAGCAATTCATTTGCAAGTGCCATTCCCACATTCCCAGCACCAACAATAATTGCTTTTTCAAGGGGGGCTGTTTGCAAACCAAACAAAGTGGTTAATCTTGGTAATTTTTCTTGTTCAATGGCAATATATACCTCATCACCCTTAAACATTTGATCGTCTGGTCCAGGAATTAAAGGTACGCCTTCACGGACAATACACAGAACCCTGAAATTTAGATTTGGAAATAATTCCCCAACTTGCTTTAACGGGGTGTTAACAATGGGGCAAGATTCCCTGCAGTACAAACCCACAACTGTACAAAGATCTGTTTCCAAATTTACAACTTCAATCGCGCCTGGAACTTCTAGATTTGTAACAAGGTTTTTGGCAACTTCTTTTTCAGGGGAAATAATGTAATCAACAGGAATATTGTCAGGGTTATATATATGCTGCCATGCTGGGTTTAAATAATGTGCCCCACGGATATGCGCAATTTTGGTAGGTATTTTAAAAATAGAATAGGCAACCTGGCACGCAATAATATTATATTCATCACAAGGTGTGACAGCAATCATCAAGTCTGCTTTATTGGCGCCAACTTTTTCTAATAAGTCAGGGTATGATCCAAATCCTTGAACAGCTTGGACATCAAGATTTTCGTTAACTTTATTGACAAGTTCAGCAGATTCGTCAATAACAACGATATCGTTTTCTTCTGCAGATAGATATGCGGCTATATTATAACCAATCTGTCCTGCCCCATATATAATTGCTTTCATATATTTATGCTAATTTTCAATTTTTTCGTTTTCTATACCGCTTAAATTCAATGTTTTTATTTTGCGGTGCAGGGCCGTTCTTTCCATGCCAACAGCATTGGCTGTTTTTGTAATATTACCATTAAAGCGGTCGATATGAAAACTTAAATATTTCTTTTCAAATTCTTCGCGGGCTTCACGTAATGGAAGGTTAACAAAGTTTTTACTGGGATCAGGTATGATCGTGGCTTGTGCTTTGGTGATTTCAATAGGCAACATTTCCGGGGTTATGACAGAGGCATTTGGATTCATTATCAAAACCCATTCAATGACATTTTTTAACTGCCTGACATTGCCTGGCCAACTATATCCTTCTAGGGCATGAATGGTTTCATTGGCCAAAGTTTTTTTGGTAAAACTATGTTGTTCGGACACTTGATTTAAGAAATGATTTGTTAAAGATTCAATGTCTTCGCGTCTTTGGGATAATGAAGGAATTGAAACAGGAACAACGTTCAAACGATAGTATAAATCTTCCCTAAACTTGCCTTCTTTTATTAAAGAATTTAGGTCTAAGTTTGTGGAAGAAATGATGCGCACATCAGACTTTATTTGCTTGCTTCCCCCAACACGGAAAAACTTGTTTTCTTGTAGTATACGCACAAGCTTTCCTTGAACTTCGTAAGGTATATCGGCGATACAATCTAAATACAAAGTTCCAGCAGTTGCTTTTTCCAAGACACCCATTTTAATCAGTACTTCAGGGGTGCCTGCTTTTTTTTCAGACCCAAATAATTCTTCTTCAAAATTGCTTGTTTCAATGCCAGCACAATTAAAAACCACAAAAGGCTCTTTTTGGCGATCAGACAAATGATGGATTAAGCGGGCGGCAACTTCTTTCCCCGATCCAGATTCCCCTTGAATCATAACGCGACTATTTGTTTTTGAAATCTTTTCAATGTTTTGTTTTAAAGAAACAACTTTTGATGAATTACCATGTAACTCTGTAACAACTTCGTTTTTTAATCGAAGTTCCAAAAGTTCTTCTGACATCTGGAATAATTCAATTGCGCGGGCAACAATACTTAATAAACGGTCTGTTTGAAAAGGTTTTTCGATAAAATCATAAGCCCCTTTTTTCAAGGTGTTCACGGCTGTTTCAATATTGCCATGTCCACTTATCATTATAACAGGCAGGTTTGGATGTTCTTGTTTTATGATGTCAAGAATTTCAATACCATCAAATCGGCTGTCATTTAACCAAATATCCATAATAACAAGATGGGGCCTATTGGTCTTAATTGCCTCAAGGGCCTGATGGCTGTTTTCAGCCTCACGCGTGTGGTACCCTTCATCTTGAAGGATGCCTGATAAAAGATTTCGAATATCTTTTTGGTCGTCTACTATAAGTATGTCATGTTTCATGTGTAATAATTCTGCAACAATTGTGTGTTCATCCTACACCACAAAATGCTATTTGGAAAGGGGGAAAACGATTTTTATACAGGCGCCAGGGGTGTTTTTATTATTGGAAAGTGTAATTTGGCCTTTGTGATCTTCAATGATCTTTTTAACGATAGAAAGCCCCAACCCTGTACCAGAAGTTTTATTGCTGACATAAGGGTCAAAAAAGTTTTTTGAAGTAGGAAATTCAAATCCTAAGCCATTATCAATTAATTTTATTGTGGCCGTTTCTTTGCCTTTTGTTAATTCAAAAGTCAGCTCTCCTTTTTTAATGTTCTTTTTTTCAATATTTGATTGAATGGATTCAATGGCATTTTTGATTAAGTTTGTAAAAGCCTGGAATAAAAGTTTTTCATCACAGTCAATATCTATTGAGTCATAAGAATTTAGAATATTAAATTCAATATCACTAAATCCTATTTTTTGTAACATCACAGCTTGTTTGTATAGTTCCACTATGTTTTGTTTTTTAAGTGTTGGATTTGGTAAACGTGCAAAAGATGAAAATTCTGAAATTAAATTTTTAATGTATTCAACTTGTCTGGAAATATTATCAATACAGTCATTAAACACTTCGGGTGAATCTTTGATTTGGGGGCCGTACTTTCTTTTTAATCTTTCTGCTGCCAATTGAATTGGTGTTAAGGGGTTTTTTACTTCATGGGCCACGCGACGTGCAACATCTGACCAGGCCGCTTGTTTTTGTGCTGATATAAGGTCGGTAATATCATCAAGTGTAACAACATAACTTAAATCTCCATCAGGTTGTTCATCTGCAATCACATGGATACTAAAGGTTGATAAAGAATGTTTTGGATGTGAAATACTGATTTCATCTTCAATAACTTTTCTTGGTGTGCGTTCTGCCAAATCTAACATCTCGTTCAAATTAGGAATGATTTTTGTAATATTTTTTTGATATTTTCCATGTAGACTTGCATGCAAAAGTTCATCTGCTTTATTATTATAAAAGTTCAACTTTCTGGTTTTATCCAACCCTAAAACACCTGCAGAAACACCTGCCATTGTGGCTTCGATAAACCTGCGACGATCATCCAATTTTTGATTAACATCTATTAATGCTTGCTGGTTATTTTTTAAATCACGAACCATTCGATTGAAAGTTTTTGTAAGTAAACCAAGTTCATCTTTTCTTTCTTCTTCTTTAACGAAGACATCCAATTTTCCCTTACGAATTTTTTCAGCTGCCTCAATCAAAGAAATAATCGGCCGACTTATTTGATCAGATAAAATAAGCCCAATCCAGATTGCACCCAGCAATAACATGAAGGCAACCAAGGCAAACAAAAGAATAACAATGGCTTCAAAACCAAGGCGCTTGTTTTCCAAATTAATATAGTCACTGGCAACGTCTTGTGATTTTTTTTGGTGCAGTAGAACACCGGGGTCAACCGGACGTCCCACAAATAAATACAATTTTGGGTTTTCTGTGATTTGAATAAGGGCACGAACACGGTCATGATATTCACTACTTAAAATTGCAGGTTCACCTCTGTTTGCGCGTTCAACAGCAGAAGAGGGTACAGGTTCAAATTCAAGGGCAAAGGTTAGGTGTGTTTTTGCAATGACATTATGTTCTTCGTCAAAAACAATCGCTTCTGATAAAGACCTTAAATTTGTAATAAGGGTTAAGAACTTATCAAATTCTTCCCTGTTGTTAACTAATCTTGGTAGGTTTTCCCTTAAGTCTTGGCCCATTAAAATGGCATCACGACCAACCAAAGTTTGGTGCTCTTCAAGGTAAGAATTTGAAACTAAAACAGCTTCATTTAAGGCTGTTTTGACACGTTCACTGAACCAGTCCTGTAAGCCATAATGGACAAAAAGAACGGTTAGAATTGTCATTATAATTGATGGAATTGCAACAATTGAGGAAAAGAAAACAGTAAATCTTACATGCAGTCGTGATGCAGTAATACTACCTTTGCGTTTTATCCAGGTGGCAATAATTTTTCTTGCAATTAATATGCACAACAATAAAAAAACCATGACATCCAAAGATAGTATTACAAGAAGATAGCGTGATCCTAATTCGAAATTATTGATTCTTCCTACGTTTGTGAAAGTTAGGGCTGCAAGAAGGATCGCACTAAAAACAAGAAAATAAGAAAACCGACGTCGAAAAGTCGGAAGATTAAATAAATTGTATATTTTATTAATTAGAATTTTTATGTTTAACATCCAATTTTAAATCCTGGATTTTTTTACGAAGTGTATTACGATTAATTCCAAGGGTTTTTGCGGCCTTAGATTGATTGTATCCTGTTTCTTTTAAGACAAGGGATATTAAAGGTTTTTCAACTTCGCCAATAATGGTTTCATATAAATTATTGATTGTTTTTATATCCGGATTTTCTGCAAAGCACCTTGTAAGGTATTCATCAATAATTTGGCTAAGTGGTGGCATTTTTTCTTTGCTCATAAGACTCCCTTTAATTTATGCAACGTTTTCTAAAATTGGTAGGTAAAACTTTTTTAAAATTTCTTCCACAGCAGATAATTTTTCTTGAACATTAATTTGGGCACGGAAATCTGCAGAATTATAAAGTCCTTTGCTGTACCAACTTAAATGCTTGCGGGCCATACGTATCCCAATAAGTTCTCCATAATGTTCAACCATGTAATGTAGGTGTTGAAGAATGGTAGTATATTGTGATTTTAAATCTGGATTTTCAAGTTTTTTGCCCGTGTTTAAGTATTCAATTGCCTGGGATGGAAACCAGGGGCGACCATAAGTACCGCGTCCAATCATAATACCATCTGCTTTTGAATCTTCTAGGGCTTGGGTTATATCTTCAAATGTTTTGATGTCGCCATTGGCAATAATGGGGATGTTAACACTTTCTTTCACTGTTCGAATAAATTTCCAATCAGCAGATCCACGATAAAACTGGCAACGGGTGCGCCCATGGACAGTAATCATCTGAATTCCAATGTCTTCTGCCTGTTTTGCAATGGCGGCGGCATTTCTGGTGTTATCATCCCAACCTGTCCGCATTTTCAGTGTAACAGGAATATTAACGGCATTAACAGTGGCTTCAATAATACGGGCTGCTTTGTCTTCATCTTGCATTAAGGCCGATCCAGCATAGCCATTAACCACTTTTTTGGCAGGACACCCCATATTGATATCAATAACATCTGCCCCAAGGTCTTGATTTAATCTTGCGGCTTCGGCCATGACTTCAGGTTCACATCCAGCAAGTTGGACAATATGTGGGGCATCGCCTTTTTCAAATTTGGCGCGGCGCATTGCATCCCGGGTTTCGCGTATCATTGCCTGGCTGGCAATCATTTCAGAGATAACCATGCCAACGCCATGTTGTTTTACAACGCGTCTAAAGGGCAGGTCAGATACACCTGACATCGGGGCCAGGAATACGGGATCTTGTATATTTAATGAACCAATTTTTAACATAATAATTTTTACCTGCACAAAATATAAGCAATTTTCATGAAAGGTTCAAGGTTCCAATGGGTGTGAATTTGGTTTAAAGTATATTTATGTCGTTCAGTCGTATTTATGTAACATTATTTGGTTCAGGTTTTTTGCCCAAAGCCCCAGGCACATGGGGGACTTTGGCATCCCTTCCAATCCTTTGGTTCTTAAAAGATATCCCTTATGAAAGTTTTATATTTTTCGGGTTTTTAAATTTTTCTTGGATAATAACAAGACATTATCTGATTCAATATAAAAAAACATCACAAGATCCAAGTGAAGTTGTCATTGATGAATTTTTGGGAATGTGGGTAACTTTATGGTTTGTTCCAAAGACAGTTTTAAGTTTTTTTGTGGGTTTTGTTTTATTTCGTATTTTTGATATGTGGAAACCTTGGCCAGTAAGCTGGGCTGATCAGATAAAAGGATCTGCGACAAAAACTTCTTTTGGAATTATACTTGATGATATTATTGCGGGTCTTATTTCTGCGTCAATTATGTGGTTTCTTTACACCCAAATTCTCTAAATTTACTAAATTTGCGTTTTTTGCAACCAATCTATGTAAAAAAATCTTGAATAAAGTCTTTTTATTGCGTAATAATAAAAAAGTAGAGGAGCCTAAGTTACTAGGCCCCCTCTTTTTAAGTGTTCTACATATTTGCAGGGAGGTGTGTAGAGTATTTAATGTTAGCTTTTAGACTCTACATAAGTATGTACGTAATGTGCATACTTATTTTTTTTAGGAATGAATAAAGCATATAATGTTTTTTTCTTCCCTAATATTTAAATCTTTACATAATAATGAAAATAATGTCAAACTAAAATGAAACAACAAAAAGACGAAGAATTCGTATAATGACATCAGATATTGACTTTTCAATCGGAACAAATGAAGCCAAAGTTGTTTGTGTCGTAAAAGAAACCAAAAACATGGCTTTGGCGGCACAAGAACTTAATATACCAAGAACAACCCTTATGTCGATTTTAGGACGTTTGGAAAAGAAGTTAGGCAGCTTGATTTTCAATAGAAAGCAAGGATCAGGCGAAGTTACAATCACTGAATATGGTGAATCTGTTATTCCAAAACTGGAAAAAATTGCATGGCTAGGCGAAAGTGTTCGCACAAAAACAGTATTGTGGGGCAGTAAGTATAATGAAGGGGAAGTTTCCTTTATCACCACCCAAACTTTATTTGATTCCTTCTTTATTACGCACATCACAAAATTTATGGATCAAAACCCAAACATCCGCCTAAGTTTATTTCCAAAAAGCCGTTACTTGGATCAACAAGATATTAACGGTATTTTTATTGGCCAATGGGAAGATGATTCTGAATCTTATAAATATTTCCCCTTTTACAGTTTTAAGCAAAAATTATGGGCATCAAATTCCTATATAGAAAAACATGGAAAAATAACAGAGGTAGATGATCTTGTGCGCCATCGCTTTATTGTTTTGCAGAATCCTGATACCAAAAAAAATGTTTATGGAAATGATTTGGCTTTGCGAACTTTGGCCAAATCAACACGTGAATTAAAAGTGGTTCATTCAGCCGATCCCCGTACGATGGACAGGTTGTGCGAATTGGGCGGTGGTGTTATATCATCTTCGGAAGAAACAATTAAACTTGGTGGTTTTGATGTTCAAAGAATTCTTCCAGAAATTGAAGGGGAAAGTGTTGAACTATTTGTAAAGGTTGATCGTAAGTTCCTAGAGTCAGAGCTTGCAAAATATTTTATAGATTGGATTTTTGCCTGTAGGGATAAATCTTTAAAAGAAGTTGGGGTTACTAACTATTCCGTTCACACCCGGCTATCTAAATATACGCCTGCTATTTAATTTGCTGATAAATTCCTAGGGCCTTTTCACGCGCCTTGCTGTGGTCAACAATGGGTTTTGGATAAGTATCATCCAATGTAATTCCTGCTTTTTCCAAAGCTTCATTTGGCGCTTCCCACGGCGCATGAATATACTTTGATTCAAGTTTTGATAATTCAGGACACCACTTTTTAATATAATCCCCATCAGTGTCAAACTTTTTACTTTGAAGGGTGGGGTTGAAAACCCGAAAATACGGCGACGCATCGGCACCACAACCCGCAACCCATTGCCAACTGGCAGAATTGCTGGCAAGATCTGCATCAACCAAAGTATCCCAAAACCAGGCGGCTCCATATTTCCAGTGTACAAATAAATCCTTTGTTAGGAAGGATGCCACAATCATGCGCACCCGATTATGCATATATCCGGTGGCCCACAGTTGCCGCATACCTGCATCAACAATAGGGTATCCAGTCAATCCTTTTTGCCATTTCTTTAATAATTTTTTATCATTATCCCACGGAAATTTATCAAACTTAGGGTTCCAATTTTTTTTGGCAAGTTCAGGAAAATGATACAAAAGATGATATGAAAATTCCCGCCAACAAATTTCACTTAAGAATTTATTAATTTCTGCTTGCGGGGCGTCTGCTTTTTTTGCTGTCTGCCATATTTGATAGGGGGATATTTCCCCAAAATGTAGATGCGGGGAAAGCATGGATGTTAAATCCGACGCCGGAAAATCACGCCCTTTACCATACTTGTGAATACGCGCATTTATAAAATTTGTTAACCGTTTTTTGGCGCCATCTTCCCCTGGTTGCCATTCATCCACAATGCTTTTTGGCCAGTTTAGATTGGATGGAATCAAATTCCAGTCATCCAGGGATTCGGTTTCTGCTTTTGCAAAATTGATTTCTTTGGGTTTGTCTATTGGATCCCGGGGGTCTGGGTGTTCCAGGCAAGATTTATAAAAAGGGGTAAAGACTTTAAAAAATGATCCCTGTTTGTTTTTTATTTTGTGGGGTTCAAACAGTAGGTATCCATCAAAAGATTTAACCTCAATATCCTTTTCTTTTAGGGCCTCTTTAATTTTGGCATCCCGATCCATTTCATAGGGGGTATATCCGCGATTCCAATAAACCGCATTGATATTGTGATCTTTAATAAGTTGGAAAATAACTTTTTCTGGAGGCCCTTTTTTAAGAACAAGGCCATCATTCAACGCATCAGAAAGCTGTGTCAAACTGTGATGCAGCCATAATTTTTGCGCGCCCCCAATATTTAATTTTTCATCATAAATATAAACAGGTAAAATATCTTTATGATTGCGGGCCGCATAAGAAAGGGCTAAATTATCACTAAGACGTAAATCTTTTTTAAACCAAACAAGTGCTGTCATGTTAAAAAATATATCGAAAAATCTAATAAGTTTAAAGGTATTATTATTTTTAAGTTTTATTCCGGTGGCCCACGCCAAAATTTTGGATGCCACAAATTATTATGAATTGAAAAGTCATTTGTCCCAAATTGAAAAGGGCAGTTGGGTTTTGTTTGATGTGGATTTCACATTAATTGAACCTGTGGAACAAGAATTAAAGATGCCCTCAGTTATGAAATATGCTAATGCGTATATAGACTTTTATAAGGACATGCCACCTGAAAAAGTGGATCAAACTTTGGCAAAAATGATGCTGTCTCGCAAAACAGAATTGGTGGATCCAAATTTTCCAGATTTAATCCAGATCCTTGATAATCAAAATTATGTCTTTGGTTTTACAGGTATGTTGACTGGCCCATCCTTTGTTCCAGGAAAAATATATACCGACTTACGTCAAGAAGACTTGGCCAAAAAAGGCATTCAGTTTAAGGGAAAACCCGGAATTCCAACCGCGTACTATTTCAATAAAATGCCGAAATATAATGGTGGCCAACCAGCCTTAAAAAATAATATTTTATATTCAAATGGTGAAAAGGGGCCCTATAACAAGACAGTGGCCTTGGAAAGGTTTCTAGAACTTATTCCCAGCCCCCCTAAGATTATCGTAGTTATTGAAGACCGGCTGAAAAATTTAAAAGCATTTGAAGAAATGATTGAAGAAAAATATGGGGATAAAATCCAATTTATTGGTATTCATTATACGCAATCTTGGCATTCTGCAAGCCCATGCCTGACTGAAGAACAGTACCTAAAAAAGTTACACGAATTATTAGTGTAAAAATAGTACAAAAAATTTAGGGGATTTTTTTATGGATTAGTATGCTGAATCATAAGAAAAAGGAGGATGAAATGAACTTTATAATTAATCCACCGGAAAATAATAAGAAAATTTTAAGAGTTACCTTGTCGCAAACAACGGTTGATCATATGAAAAAATACTGTGAATCGGCAGGGATAAAAAAGAAAGATTATTTTCTCGAAGAATGTATAAAATATGTCTTAAAGAATGATCCCCATTGGCATGACACTGCTGGCAAAAATAAAAAGAAAACCAAATAGGGGGTTAGAACCTGAACGCCAGATATACATCTGACTTAACTGTGGTCGTGTTCCAAGTTATTTTTGTTAAACAAAAATACAGCAAAAGACAGGCTTGTAATAATTGTGAAATATAAAGGCATTGCTGTTAAAGTACCATTGTGAAATAGCCCCATTCCATATGTAACGACCGATGTTACTATGTAATATAAAAATCCAAATAAGGCCCCAGCAGTACCCGCCATATGTCCATATTTTGTCAAAGACAAACTTAATAAATTTGGGATAGACATACCAAAGGCGAAATTAATAAAGAAAAGAAATCCAATGCTAAGGATAATGGCTTGTCTTGGGCTTTCAACAGAAATAAGGCCCATATATGTACATAGAGTCATTAGAAAAGAACTTATCATCAACAATAAAATACTAAATTGTATAAGATCAACGGGGGTATGCCCCTTTTTGTTCATGGCACGGGAAACATATCCCCCAAAAACGGCAACAGTACAAATTATTAAAAATATAGACCCATATTGAGAAGGGCTTATCTGTAATATATCAATAAAATAAAAGGGCCCTTCACTGTATAAACAAAAGGTAATTCCAACAATACACCCAACAGCAAATCCACATGTCATAACTTGGGGATCTTTAATCATTTTGGCTGCCGCTGCAGGCCAGCGAATTCTATTATGGCGATTACCAAAATCAGGATGCGTTTCTGGAAGTTTTGTGAAAACATTAAACAAGACGGTTAGGCTTGATAAAAATAAAATTATAAAAACAAGACTCCAATGAAAATTTTGAACAACAACACCGCCGATAACAGGGCCCAAGGCAGGCCCAATGGTAATGACCATACCAACCGTTGAAAAAACAACCCCACGTTCTTTCCCTTTAAAACTGTCGCGTGCAATTGTTTGCCCCATGACAGATCCAACTGCCCCGCCCAAACCTTGAACGAAACGCCAAGCAAGCAAAGCCTCAATACTTTTTGAAAAATAACACCCAATACAAGCAACGGCAAATAATGAATACCCCATAAGAACAGCAGGTCGGCGACCAATGGCATCAGACCGTGTGCCCCACAAAAAAACACCACAGGCAAAGCCAAATAAATAAATGGCCAAGGTATGTTCTGTTAAAGGGATTGTTGTTCTTAGGTTTTCTGCAATTTCTGGTAAAGCGGGGGAATAAATCGCCTCAGATATCTGAGGGATAATGGCAATCAATACAATAATCCATACGGATGGTTTTTTTATGGTATGTGACATGCATACTGTATTGCACAATTTTGTTATAAAGTCTAGGTTTGTCCAAAAGGGGAGGCAATGAAATTAAGATTAATTTATACAACTTTTTCAACCAAGAATCAGGCAAAGGAAATGGCCCAATTATTATTGGATAATAATTCAGTTGCTTGTGCAAATATTTATGCCTCAATGACATCTTTGTATCAATGGAAAGGCAAAGTTGAAGAAGAATCAGAAGTTCCCGTTATTTTTAAAACCACGGAAGGAAAAACAAAACAAGCCATAACGGTGATAGAAAAAAACCATCCGTATGAAACGCCCTGTATCACGATTATAAAACCTGAAGATACAAATGCCCCATTTCTAAATTGGGTTGGTGCTTCAGTTTCTAATTAATCGTCATCAGTATCATTTTGTAAGGCATGTAAAATTTTGGAATGAAATTCCCGTCGATATAAAACAATTGTAATCCAAGTGGTTGCCAATATAAATACCCAATAATTTATAAACCATGCCATTGTGGCTAGACCATAATAATAACCCCGAAGACCCTGTGTAAAATGACGGGCTGCAATCTTTCCAATATAGGAAAATTGCTCACTCAGTTCTTTATCCGATTTGATTGCTTTTGCAGGATCTTCTTTTGCAGCACCAACCAAAATGGCCGAATAATTCCAATGGCGAATGGCCCAGGTGTACTTAAAAAACGTGAAAATAAAAATAACTAATAATGTTTGTACTTTAAGATACCAATACTGATGGCTGGTTGCTCCAGCAGGTATTTTCTTAAGATAACTAAGGACATCTTCTTCAGCCCCCAACAGGGTAATAAGCCCTGCAATAATAAGCATGCTGGTTGATGCAAAAAACAAACCAATTTGTTGATGGTGGTTTAAGATGCCAACATCTGTAAAACGTGAATTCACACGGTGCAAAAGTTGTTTTCCCCAGCGTACCCGGAAAAATTGAATTTGTCCGGCAAGGCTGTCGTCCTCTTTAAGTGTGGCGTAATAAGAAAAACCACCCCAGCATAAGACAAGCCACCCTAAGGCAATTATGTTTTTAATAAAGAATATATCCATGTGTTTTCCCTGTTTTTTATATCTTAGAATAAAAAACACTTTAAAGGAACAGTCTTTGAATTTTTTCTTAGGCTTGTTGAAGGTATTTTTCAACTTTTAAGATTTTTTTGGTGGCCATTTTGCGACGTAGGCCGGACATATAATCAAGTAAAGTAACACCCTTTAAATGATCATTTTCATGTTGAACACACCGCGACAATAAACCCGATGCATGAAGGGATTTTTGTTCCCCATATTCGTTTAGAAATTCCAGTTTAACTTCTTCAGGGCGGGTGACTTTAACCCCAGATCCTGGAACTGAAATACAGTATTCATCTTTAGTACATGTGGTATCAGATGCCCATGTAAATTTAGGGTTGATAATGGCCATGGGTTTTAAATCTGGATCAACATAAGACACATCAACAACAAAAATATTTTGGTCAATTCCAATTTGTGGGGCGGCAAGACCACAGCCATCTTCTTTATACATTGTATCAAACATGTCCTTGATTAATTTAGGCATATCAGAATCAATCTTTGTAACATCATTACAAGACTGTGATAAAAATGGGTTGGTTGCGTATACAATATTAAACTTGCTCATACCTATAATATAAGCACTTTTTACCAAAATTTAAAGGGATTTATGGGACTTAAAAAGTTGAAATAATTTGTCACAGAATTTTGCTTGAGGTTACGTCTTTTTTCCGGCTTAATAAGGAAGTAAACACTTTTCGAATTCAAGAGGCAGAAATGAAAGCAAGCGACCTAATCAAAATCATTACCCAAGAACGTTCATCTTACCTAAATTTCCGATTTACAGATATGTATGGAAAGTGGTACGGCGTTGCCTATCACACATCAGCAGTTGATCAAAAAATTCTTGAACAAGGTATTATGTTTGATGGGTCCTCCATTCCAAGTTGGCGCGATATTAATAATTCAGATATGCTTTTAAAACCTGACTTGACATCTTATTGCTTTGATCCATTTGGGGAAGAAGGCAGCCATGTTTTAATTTGTGATGTTTATGACCCCAGTACGGGAAAACCATACAACAGGGACCCCCGCAGTATTGCCCAAAAAGCCGAAGCTTATTTGGAAAAAACAGGGCTTGCAGATACATCTTATTTTGGGCCAGAGGCTGAATTCTTTTTGTTTGACGAAGTACGTTTTGGGGCAGAACCCAACGCACTTTATTATTCTGTTGAAGATCAAGAAATGCCAAATAAACCAGGGCAAAATGAATTGGGCACAACGACAGGGCATTCCATTGATTTGAAAAAAGGGTACACAGCAATGTTGCCCCAAGATGCCACACAACACGTGCGTGAAGATATGATGAAATATCTAATTGAAATGGGTGTTGAAGTCGAAAAACATCACCATGAAGTTGCCACCTGTCAAAGTGAAATCGGGATTAAATACGCGACCCTGACATCCATGGCAGATAAAATGCAAAAGTATAAATACACTGTATTAAATACAGCAGACATGCATGGAAAATCAGCCACCTTTATGCCAAAACCTTTGATGGATGATAATGGATCCGGGATGCATGTTCATCAGTCTTTGTGGAAAAATGGCACCCCATTATTTCCAGGCAATAGTTATGCAGGTTTATCTGAAACAGCCCTTTATTACATTGGGGGAATATTGAAACATGGGCGTGCGTTGAATGCCTTTACCAACCCAACAACAAACAGTTACAAACGGTTGGTTGCGGGATTTGAAGCCCCCGTTTATTTGGCATACTCTGCCTGCAATCGTTCTGTTGCTTGTCGTATACCAAGTGTGCCAGATGAAAATGCCCGTCGTTTGGAAACCCGTTTTCCAGATCCAACAGCCAATGCTTATCTTGCCTTTTCTGCCATGTTAATGGCAGGTCTGGATGGGATTAAAAATAAAATTCACCCAGGCGATGCGCTGGAAGAAAATGCGTATGATTTGAAAGAAGGAAGCACTGTTCCAAGGGTTGCCGAATCTTTAGAAGCCGCCGTGGATGCTTTGTCAAAAGATCGAGCCTTTTTAACAGAAGGGGGTGTTTTTGATGATGATATGTTGGATGCTTATATTGATTATAAAAAGCAGGAAGCAGAATCCATTCGCGATACTGTGCACCCCATCGAATATAAATATTATTATTCATCTTAGGATTTAAAATGCTTAAAAAATTTAATTTATTATTAATTGTTTTTTTATTCACAAGTTGTGATCAAGACAAAGGATATGTTGTTAAGGCCAATGTTCGGGCAGAAGAATTTTCTGTAAAAACAACAATCAGTCAATCACAGTTCCAAAACTTAAAAGAAAAAATAAAACAAGAAACAGATAAAGGAAAAAACACCATACTTACAGTTGTTAAGGCAAAAAATCTAAAGGATAAAGATTTTGATGGCCTGAAAGCGACGATGTTGAAAATTTCACAAATGCCACACCTAAGTGATCAAGCATTATCAAACATGGCCTTGCAATATTTAACAATAGAAGAAATGCCAAATTTTGATGAAAAAGGAATTGCAAAAATAAAAGGCCTTAAATCTGTTCGATTATGGAACATGCCACATATGACAAATGAAAAAGCACGTATCCTTTTGAAGAAAAAAATTAAGGTATATGATGATCGGGAAAAAACGCACCAAAAATTAAGGGCGGAATAAGGCTCAAGTATAAAGTGGTAAGATAGAGATGAAAAAGTATTTTTTAATGTCAATGATGATGTTTATGGTTGCAGGAAGTTTTTCTTATGCCGCAGCAGAAGAGGAAAAGCACCCATGTTGTAGTAAGAAAGTGGCTGTTGCCTATGCACGGGTTGCGGAAGCAGCGGATCTTGTTGATGAAACTTTTTGTCAAGATCCATCTTGCAGTTTACTGTTAGCCTCCGCACATTTTTTAACAACTTTGGGCGGAACCTATCAAATATTACGACCCTATATGGATGATAATACAGCAGGTTTGGCTGCTGTTGCAGTCAGTGCGGGACGCATGTTTTGGGCGTATAAACATCCTGTAAGTTCAATCCCTGGTACGGGCGGCGTTCTTTTTCTTGTCAGGGTTTTTAGTTTATTTTCCTAGGCCCCCAGCGGGTAACAAACAATACTGATGCCTTGGGATTTTTGGTCCAACATATTTCTGTAAGAATGACGCCAAGATCCAGGAAAAGAAACAACATCCCCTTCAGTCACAGTAAAGCTTTCACTCCCAACTCGGACTTCAATACGTCCTTTTACACAAGTAAAATATTCCTTTGTGCCTGGGGAGTGCGGAATTCCAATCATATTGGCTTTAGGTTCAAGTCTTAGACGTTCAAATTGTAACCCTGGTACAGGATCTGGTAATAACGTTTCAATCTTGACCATTTTCTTAAGGCGGTAATTGGCTTCCAGATCATCTGCTTTAACCAATAAACATGCGGCACGGGGGCTGGCCAGTAATTCCTCGGTGCGTACACGCAAAGCTTGGGCAATTTGAACCACCAATTTTAAAGATGGGTTGCCTTCACCAGATTCGACATAAGCCAGTGTTGTGCGGGGGACTTTGGCCATTTTTGCCAATTGGTCTTGGGTCAGTGCCCTTGTTTTGCGCAAAGCACAAACATTGGTTGATAGGTTTTTTAAGAAGGCCTCCATGGTATTATCCTAAATCTAATATATTAACAATAAGTATAATTTATCGGAAATAGTAATTACCTTCAAGTTAAAAGAAAGTTGTCAGTTTGCAAGTGTTTTTGAAGAATTAAAACAGATATTAAAGAAACTATTTTAGTTTTGATCTTTCTTTGCTTTACGAAAGCGGTGCCACTTAAGATAGGCATATATGGCACCAATTATGATAACCAGGGCCACAGCCAGCCATTTTTGATATTTGGCAAAATTATGCAAGACAGCTTCTAAGGCCAAAGCAAAAGTATATCCAATATAACTCACGATAATTGACCAAGCGGCCGCTGAAAAAACAACCAAGGAAAAATATTTTTTTAAAGAAATGGGGCTGGCCCCAATCACAATGGGTGTAATGGTGCGGATGCCATAGATAAATCGGAAACTCATGATGAAATAACGATCATATTTATGAATCAGGTTTACAACTCTGCTGATACGATCTTTCCATTTGCTTTGACGATTTAAGATTTTATTGCCATATTTACGACCAACAAAAAACAACATGTGATCATGGAATACGGCCCCAAGGAAAGAAATAAGCATCACCATTTGAAGGTTCATATGCCCATGATAAGCCGCAGCCCCCGCCAAAATCAAAACCATTTCGCCTTCTAATAAAGCCCCGGCAATAACAATCCAGTATTTATAGGTTTCAAGAAGGTGTATCCAAAAACTGGCACTGACCATATTGCTGAAAAAAGTTTTCACAACATCGGTACAATTTATACAAGAATCAAATAGGGTGTTAAAAAAATCCATTAAGTATCCAAGGGTTTTATCTTACTCTAAGGCATTTATGGCATAACCCAGAATTTGGGGCAAGTTTTTTTGAATGTAATAAATATTGACAATAAAAGAAAACTTCTTATCTATAAGGTGAAACTTAAGTACAAAAGGATGGGATATGAATACGTTAATTAAATTTCTACTTATTATTAATATTATTACTTTAAATCAAAATACGGCATTTGCTGCAGCAGAGGCTGAAGAACCTGCTGTGCGTCCAAGAATGCCAAATCCAATGATGGCAGGATTGGGTGCAGCCTTAATGGCAGCACGTGAAAAACGTCAACAAAGGGCGGGTGCAGGATCTGACAAAGTATGTGATGGTGTTGGAACAGGAACAGCCAAGTCAGATGATAAGCCTAAGAAAGTCAAAAGGGTTAATCCGTTTTTGGATGCTTTATCAGGCAATACGATGTTTGGTGCAGGTAGAGAAGAAGAATACGTTGTGGAAGGTGTGGGAAGTGCCAAAAAAGAACCAGCAGCATCTGCAACAGGACACAGTTATAAAGGGGCCGCAGATCCAAAAGCATTGGTTCCTACAGGACTTATGGCAGAGCTTTTTGCAAAACTTGCAAGTCGTTCAGGGGCTGGTTCTGATGAAGACAAGCCTGCAGCCGCAGCATTTGCAACCGCTAGCCCGGCTCCAGCTTTAGCTACACCAGAAGATGAAGACCTTATGGCTGCAGACAAACCAGAAGTAACTCCAGCAGCTTCTACTGCTGCTGCAGGGTGGGCTGAAGGATGGGTTCCAGATTTATCAGATTGGGGCGTGTCTATGCCTACTGTTGGGATTCCAGATTTATCAGCTTTGAGTGCATCTATGCCTACTGTTGGGTTTCCATACCTTTCAAGTTGGATGCCGTCTGCTTCAGTTGCAAAAGTGGAAATCCCAGATTTTTCAAAATATTTACCTTCCGGAGAATTTGTGAATTTAGGCAAATGGGCCGACTCTTTGCCAGATGATGTGCTTAATGCGTTGTTAGCAAGTCTTGGTTATGATGGTGAAGGTTATACAACAGCCAATGAATAACTAAAGGAAAAATAGTATAAATACAATGTTATGTAAAACCTTGCTTGCTATGAGCTGTGTTTTAATGCAAACAGATTATGCACACTCTGCTGCTGCCGCTTCAAGTGCAGGAGCTGGTTTTGAAACAAATGTTTTATCTCGTAAGGTTATGCCCCGAGCGCCTGCGGCTATGCATCATGAAGAAATTGATGCAACGATCCGTTCTCAGGTAGACCGGAGCTTTTCCTGTGCCCCTTTATCTGAAGAAGGGGAAGAATTATTATTAGGTCCATCAGGTTGGGAAGATTTACAGGGTCATCCTTATTTTTATGACCCTGAAAAAGATGAAGATCCAAAACGTGTTATATTTCCTGATCAAGAAAAAATACTTGCTAAAGTCCTCTTTTCTATAACAGAAGAAGGTATAGTTTGGTCAGTTAAGTATGATTCAGGGTCAGGGCTTCATGAACTGCGTTATTTTCTTTTATGCCAAAAAGATCATACAGTTGATGAATTATCCATCAGCGAGGGCTATAAGATTGTTAATTTCTTGAGTCGTCATCTGTATGTGGATACATCTTGTTCCCATGACACCAAAAAACTCGACTTAATTTTAAGGTTTGGCCCAAAGATACCAAATTGTTTTAAGCTTGGGGAATACCCCCGAGATCTGCTTAATTTCATGTTATACGAAGAAACAGAAGGATTTATTTTCATAGGTTTCCCCTCATTTAAGGAAAACCCTGCAGTATTTCATGTTATTGGAAAAGAACATTATACACATGACATAGTAAAAAGGGATGGAATTTATGATTTTTCATGGTTTGGAGGCATTCAAAATTCATTGTTTGTATCACATAAGGACCCTGCTACAGGGATTATGTCATTATCTGTCATTGGGGCTTTAAAGTCACTTGTGGATTCATTATCTCTTCCTCCGAGCACCGGCGCGGTGGTGCCAACAGGAAATAAAATACATTTTATACATCAGGATGGGGAATCTAGGGGGGGGCACGTGTTAACATTATAACTGGGGAAACAGAGCATATTACAGGTGAAACATCCGGACGGGCAATAAGCTTGGGATTTAAGACAGAAAGATTTTTTGTTCCATCAAGGTCAGGGAATCCTATAGAAGTTATTATGCAATATGCCGGGGACCCCAGAATATCACGCAAAACAATCTTAGAAGTTCATGGAGGGCCCGTTTTCGAAGAAACTGGGGAATTTATTGAGCCAGTTCATGCAACAAGGTTGGCAGGATTTAATTATGTAACTTTAAATTTTTCTGGTTCATCAGGATCCACAGAATTATTTTTAAGGGGTAGGGGGAAATATGGAAAGGGCATACTGGAAGAAATTTTTGATGTTGCCCGGTGGTTAAGAGGGACAGGAAGCGTTGAAAGCCTTGGCATAAGTGGAGCAAGTTACGGAGGGTATTCAGTTTTATTAGCGGCAGCTTCAGAAGAAGGACAACGCCTTTTTGATTATGGGCTAGCTTCTGCACCTCTTGCAGATATTAAGGATGCACTATTGGAAAAAATGCATAGTTTTTTAAATGACCCAAATATGCTTTTATTGGGTTTAAGCGCTGATATGTCAGATGCAGAGTATAGATCTAGGGTTGAAGTGTTAGAAAGATCTTCTTCTCCACGTCACTCAGCAGGTAAAATTAAAATGCCTTTAATGGTAACCTATTCAGGTTTGGACGGGAAATGCCCACCTCAACCTGTTGCAGATACGATGGCTGTGGTTAGGGCATCCAATCCATACCCAACAGTTGTTATAGAACAGCCTTTACATGAACATATAGCACATCCCCTTGTTACAAAGATGCAGTTAGAATTTGCAAATCATATAGTTTCCCGGGGCAGAGAGTTATTATTTTCGTGGCGTGCTGAACAATTAACGCCACACATGGAGCATTTTAAATTTACTGGGGTGCACTTTATGCCGCTTGAATTTTACCAAGCAGTACGGGCAGCACGCTTGAATTGGCAGTATACGCTTCCTGTTTTAGAAGATGAGGTGGATTTCTTCCGTTTTTATAGGCGCACAGGCTTGCGTTCCCGTAATGGGTAAATTTACTGTTTCTTTATCTTGTCGTCCTGTGGTTAATTGTTTCCATCCACCTGCCCAGTATTTATCATCATTGGACTTGATCCCCTATGCTTTTCAAGCTTCGGCGCACAGGCTAGGGTATCCAGTAATTTTTATCCATTCCCACTGTCGTCATCGCGAGTACCCGTAGGGTGCGGGGCGATCCGCAAGCCATGACAGAATAAGTAGGCAAGACCTTCTTTTGTTTCCGTCATCGCGAGCAGCCGTAGGATGCGCGGCGATTCATGGAACGTTTAAATAGAGAGATATCTGTCCTATCATTGACTCCGTCATTGCGAGTGCCCGTAGGGTGCGGGGCGATCCGCAACAACATTAACCACAAACATCCTACTTACCATTCAAATTCTTTTATTTCCCATGAAAAGGCGCCGAAAACTTTACACCTAGATTAAGGTATGCATAATGGGCTTACTAGGGTATTTTATGTGGCTTCCAGTTTATAATAAACTGCCTAAAAATTAGGCAAAAAAATATGAAAATTTCAAAAAACAACTTAAAAAAATAAGAGTCAACGCATGGCTCAGGGAATAAAAAATAGGTCTAAACACCCTAAAATCACTTAAAAATAACCTTAAACAACTGAAATTACTGAATAATTATAGGTATGCATGAATCGCATGCAATTTCCCGTTAATTTAAGGGTTAATAAATATTAATACGGAAAAGGGTGATGAAGGCTTTTCGATTCTTAAAAAGTACTGTCCTATTTCCCCAGCAACTTGGCGGCCTCTAAGGCGGCGTATGTCCATATGCCGCAGGCTCCGGCGCGTTTAAAGGCAATTAGGGATTCCAATAAAGATTTTTCAAAGTCCAAAAATCCTTGTTGGGCGGCGGCTTTTAACATGCTGTATTCGCCGCTAACTTGGTACGCATGGATGGGGCATGAAAACTGGTGATGGCATTCGCGGATTACATCCAAGTAAGGCAGACCAGGTTTAATGATAACGGTATCGGCGCCCTCTTGAATATCCAGGGCGATTTCGCGCATGGCTTCATCCATATTTGCAGGATCCAATTGATACGATGCTTTGGATTGTTTGCCCAAAGTTTTATCCGACCCCAACGCATTACGGAACGGGCCATAAAAGGCAGAGGCATACTTAACAGCATAGGAAAAAATACAGGTATCTGAAAAGCCTTCTTGATCCAGTGCTTCGCGAATGCATCCAATACGGCCATCCATCATATCAGATGGCGCCACAGATTTTGCCCCAGCTTTTGCCAATAAAACAGCTTGCTGGCACAAGATTTCAACAGAGGGATCATTTGCCACATGTCCATTAATCACCACACCATCATGCCCGTGGGTGGTGTAGGGATCCAATGCTACATCAGCAATCAATCCAATATCAGGATGGGCAGCACGAATTTCACGTAGAGCACGACAAATCAAATTATCCGGGTTTAGGGCTTCTTTGGCTTCGTCAGATTTTAAACTGGCATCAACACAGGGAAACAAGGCCACGGCATTGATGCCAAGTTTAACCGCTTCTTTAATTTCAAGTACGGCTTCTTTAATTGTTAACCGAACCACGCCAGGCATGGCCGTAATGACAGGATCAATATTTTCTTCGCGGATAAAAATGGGCCAAATAAAATCAGCCGGGGATAAATGGTTTTCCCGAATTAAATTCCGGGACCATTCACTTTGACGCATCCGGCGCAAGCGCGTAGATGGAAAGGTTCCTCTGAAATTATTGAACTTAGGCATCGTTACGCAATCATGCTTTTCAGCATCCAAACCGTTTCATCATGTGCTTGAATGCGCGCAATAAACATATCTTCTGTTGCTGGATCAACTTTATCCAAGCCATTTTTCAAAAGACTTAAAACAGTTTCATGGCCGCCGATCAAATTTTGAACCAATTTGGTGGCATTTGATTCCAGATCTGTAGTGCCTGATACTTTGCTTAGTTTGCCAAATTCTTCAAAGCTGCCTGGCGCCAATTCATTTAAGGCACGAATACGTTCGGCCAATGTATCGATGGCGCCGGCAAGGCCTTTGTATTGTTCTTCGAACATTGTATGAAGGCTGTGAAACTGGGGACCAGTGACATTCCAGTGCGCTTTTTGTGTGTTTAAGTACAAAACATAAGTGCTGGCCAAAACTTCTTTTAATACTGCAGGTGCTGACATTGTTTGATCCTTTCCCTTGTTTAAAATTCAATCAAACTTTAACATATCATTGTTATGTTCAACAGGGATAATTTCAACTTTCAAAACCTTATTCAAGCGAATTATTATCGTTTTGTTTTGCTGTCTCCGATTTTTATGGGCATAGGTGTTTTAATTGGTTTGCGGTCTTACCCCATTTATGGGGCATACCTTTTGACCTTGTTGGCCATGATTGTATTTGGGTTGAACCGTCGTTTATTATCTTTGGCAGTTAAATTATGCGCAGGGGCTTGCTTGTGGATTGCAATTGGCTGGATCAGTGGATTTGTCAAAGTGACTTATTATTCAGCACCCCCTATTATCCGAAGTCAGGCGCCGCAAATTATGACAGCGAAAGTTTTAAATTCAGAACATACCCAGTATGGTATGCGGCTTACTCTGAAAGATAGTGTATCAGGCAAAATGATACGGTTGACATACCGTCGAAAAAAACCTGTGTATGTAAACGTGGGGGATACAATTGAAGCCAAAGTTAAATTAATGCCGCACAAGCGTGAAATATATCCAGGGGGCTTTAACTTTCGCCAAAAAAATAAATACGAAGGAATTGTGGCAACAGGTGCTTTATTATCGGATCCCAAAATTCTTCAGACCAAGTCGGGTTGGGAAATAATTAATGGGCTTCGTCAAAAATTAAATAATAAAATAGAAACCTTACTTTCGGGCCAAACAGCAATGGTTGCAAAGGCCTTAATAACAGGCGAAAAAACAGGTTTAACCCAAAATACCCGGGATATTTATATTAAGGCAGGCGTGGCCCATATTTTGGCCATATCGGGTTTGCATTTAACCTTAATCGCAGGTTTGATTTTTTTTATTATTCGACGATTGCTTTGTCTGATTCCAATAATGGTTCACCGCTTTGATACAAAAAAAATTGCGGCTGTTTTTTCAGTTTTTATTGTTTTTGGATATGTTCTTATTTCTGGCGCTTCTGTGCCGACTATTCGTGCATTTATAATGTTTTCAGTTCTTATGTTGGGTGTTTTGATTGATCGGCAAGCCTTGTCTGTTCGTATGATTATGACTGCCGCCATAGGGGTTTTACTTATAAAACCAGAATCAATTATTATGCCAGGATTTCATCTTTCTTTTGCGGCTGTTTTGGCTTTGATAGCCTTCTATGAAGGTAACCGTCGGCTTTTATCGAATTGGATTATCAATGCCGGGCTGTTTAAAAAACTAACACTGTATTTTTTTGGAATTTTGTTAACAAGTTTAATTGCCAGTTTTGCAACCTTACCTTTTAGTATTTATCATTTTCATCAATTTTCAATCACAGGGGTTTTTGCCAACTTACTTATTATTCCTTTGATGTCGTTTTGGATTATGCCGTGTATTTTAATTTATTTATTAACAGGTCTGAATTTTGGAATTCAATTCGCAGGGCAGGGGATCAAAGCCATGACATTCATTGCAAATTATTTTGCTGATTTGCCAGGGTCTGAAATTTTTGTGCCACAGTTACCAGTGATTTCTTTGGTTTTGATGGCGTTGGGAATTGTTTGGATATGTATTTGGCACGGGTGGATTCGGTGGATAGGCCTTTTGTTTTATATAGGGTCTTTTTTGCCTTTGTTGTGGATTCAACAGCCCTTGGTTTTGGTTTCTGAAGATGCCAAGTTAGTCGGAATCAATGCTGGCAATCATCTGTCGGTTTCCAGCCCCCGAGCAAAAAGTTTTGTGACCCAAATTTGGGCAGGGTCACTAGGGTATAATCCAAAAACCAACACAACGTGGCACAAAGATAAAAAGGCTGTATGCGATGAACAAAAAAACTGTTTGTACCGTATAAACGACGTAACAGTGGCTTACTTAAAAACCTTGGAAGGTTTGCAAGATTATTGTAAAAAATCAGATATTTTAATCAGTCAGCAACCTTTACGAAAAGGGCGATCAAAGTGCATTGGCCCAAAAATAATTATTGATCGGTTTGACGTTTGGCGGAATGGTTCTTATATTGTTTTTCAGCAAGGTGATAAATTTATTGCAAACCCGTAAATTTTACTTGCTGTTTTGGTTTGTATGTTGTAGAAATCAATTGTTCGGGGCGTAGCGCAGCCTGGTAGCGTGTCTGGTTTGGGTCCAGAAGGTCGGAGGTTCGAATCCTCTCGCCCCGACCACTTCTTTATAAATTATCACTTGTTATTCAACCTATTTTATCGCAAAATTTACCTATGGCAACTTATGTAAATATATATAAAACAACAAAAGTTTCTACCCAGTCAGGAAAAGGGAAGGCTGGTCGTTGGTGCCTTGAAGTTTGTGCTTCTGAAAATAAGAAACAAGACCCAATTACGGGATGGTATGGGTCTGGTGATACAGCAGCAAACCTTAAACTTTATTTTGAAACTTCAGAACAGGTAATTGAATACTGTGATAAAAAAGGTTTTCAATATACGTTTGAACAACCTTCACAGAAAAAAATAACCCCAAAAAATTATGCTGATAATTTCCTAAGATTTCGTTAGAACACCTTTCCTTTAATTGAATCCAAAAGTGCAAAATGAATTTTGAACTAGGTTCAAAATAATATGTAAACAGTCAATCAACCAATGAATAAAAAAACCCGGACCAAAGGCCCGGGAATGATTAAGTCTAAATATAGGATGGTCTTATGAACAGCCAGTCGTACTGCCACATGTGTTACATTTTAAACATGTGCCATTCCGAACCAGTGTAAAGTTTCCGCAATCCCCGCAGGCATCCCCTTCAAATCCTTGAAGGCGGGCGGTGCGAATGCGATCAGAAACAACATTTTGTGATGTTGCTGTTTCAGTTGTTGTGGTTACCTCTTGAACAGTTTCTGTACTTGCCGTTGCCAGACTTGCCTCAGATACACCAGAGTTTACAACTTTTTTACTGCTGCCGTGCAAGACATAAAGCTTACGACGCATGTACCCATTACTTGCCAATTTTTCTGTTTTTGATTCTTCTGCAGCTGTTGGGGTGGATTCTTTTTTGGTACCCAAAGCATCTGGCATCAAGTCAGAAGGTTGAACGTGGGCCAAGTCAGTGCGACCAAGATAGGAAATAGCCAATTCACGGAACAAGTAATCCAAGATGGATGTTGCCATTTTAATGGCTTCGTTGCCTGTTACCATTCCAGCAGGTTCAAAACGTGTGAAGGTAAAGGCTTCGACGTATTCTTCCAATGGAACACCGTATTGAAGGCCGATAGAAATAGCCATGGCAAAGCTGTTCATCAAGCTGCGGAAGGCAGCGCCTTCTTTATGCATATCGATAAAGATTTCTCCGATTCTACCGTCTTCAAATTCCCCTGTACGTAAGTATACTTTGTGGCCGCCAACGGTGGCTTTTTGTGTGTATCCTTTACGACGATCTGGTAATTTATGACGTTCGGATTGATGAACGATTTTTTCGATAATTTTTTCAACAACTTTGGTTGTTTGTTCTTGCTTGGAACTTGCCGCGATTGTTTCAACTTCTTCGTCGTCATCTGTTTCAGCTAGCCAGCTTGCATTCAAAGGTTGTGATAATTTGGATCCATCACGATATAACGCATTGGCTTTCAATCCCAGCTTCCATGACAGGAAGTATGCTTCTTTACAGTCTTCGATCGAGGCAGAGCTTGGCATGTTAACTGTTTTAGAAATAGCCCCAGAAATAAAGGGTTGGGCTGCCGCCATCATGCGAATATGACTTTCTGCAGAAAGATAGCGCTTTCCAGTTCGTCCACAAGCATTTGCACAGTCAAAAATGGGCAGATGTTCATCTTTTAAATGCGGCGATCCTTCCAATGTCATACTTCCACAACAGTATTCATTGGCAGTTTCCACATCTGCTTTTGTAAAGCCAAGTTCTGTTAACATATCAAAAGATGGGCTGTCTAATTGGGCTTGGGTGAATCCAAGTTTTTCTGTACAGAAATCTTCTCCCAGGCTCCATTTATTGAAAGCGAATTTAATATCAAAAGCTGATTTTAAGGCTTCCTTTAATTGCTTGATTTGGTCATCGCCAAATCCTTTTGTGCGCAACTTGTCAAAGTTAACAGTTGGACACCCTTCCAAAGTTCCGTGACCCACAGCATATCTTTCAATATCTTGAATTTGATCTGCTGTGTATCCAAGATTTCTTAGGGCGCGTGGAGCCATACGGTTAATGATTTTAAAGTATCCCCCACCAGCAAGTGTCTTGAATTTAACCAAGGCAAAGTCTGGTTCAATCCCAGTTGTATCACAGTCCATCACCAATCCAATGGTTCCCGTTGGGGCAATCACAGTTGTTTGGGCGTTACGGTATCCATATTTTTCACCCATGCTTAGGGCGTCATCCCACGCTTTTTTTGCGTGATCAACCAAGTTCTTAACAGGACAATCAGTCGCATCCAAAGGCACGGGCAGAATTTCAAGATTTTCATAATCTTCTTTTTCTCCATAAGCCGCTTTGCGGTGGTTCCGCATCACACGCAACATATCTTCTGTGTTGTCTTTATACCCTTTGAAAGGCCCATGTTCTTTTGCCATTTCAGCAGATGTTGTGTAAGAAACACCTGTCATAACGGCTGTGATACCGCCAGCAAGACTGCGGCCTTCTTCACTGTCATAAGGGATTCCCATGGCCATTAACAAGCCACCGATATTGGCATATCCCAGGCCCAATGTGCGATAGTTATAAGTTCCCAAAGCAATTTCATCAGATGGTAATTGGGACATTGTCACCGCAATTTCCAAGGTCAAAGTCCACAGACGAACTGCATATTCAAACCCTTTAATATCAAATTCAGCTTTTCCTTTTGCGGCTTCTTTATAAAATTTGATTAAGTTAATGGAAGCCAAGTTACAAGCTGTATCATCCAAAAACATATATTCAGAACAAGGGTTGGATGCATTAATACGACCATGTTGTGGGCACGTATGCCATTCATTGATGGTTGAATCATATTGAATGCCAGGGTCAGCACACGCCCAAGCCGCATAAGCCACTTGATCCCAAAGGGCTGTCGCATTCACAGATTTAAAAGGCTTGCCGTCTGTTCTACGAATCAGATCCCAGCTTTCATCCTTCAGGGCTTTGCGCAAGAAATCATTGGAAACACGTACCGAGTTGTTTGAGTTTTGTCCAGAAACTGTGTTGTAAGCTTCGGATGTCCAGCCCGTATCAAAAGTATCAAAATCAAATGATTTTTGTCCTTGGTTGGCAAGTTGTAAAATACGTTGGATATAATTATCTGGAACCATGGCATTGCGTGCTTTTTTAATCGCAATTTTTAAATCATGATTTTTCTTAACGTCTGTCGCAGCCTCTTTTCCATCAGGGAAGCAGGCAGTCATAATGGCATCAAGACATTTCTTTGTTGCTTTTGATCCGGAAACCAATGCGGCCACTTTTTGTTCTTCGGCAACTTTCCAATTAATATATTCTTCAATATCTGGATGGTCGATATTAACGGTTACCATTTTTGCGGCACGACGGGTTGTTCCACCTGATTTAATGGCCCCGGCTGCCCGGTCACCGATGCGAAGGAAACTCATCATACCAGACGATTTTCCACCCCCTGATAATGATTCACCACTGCCGCGTAAGGCAGAAAAGTTTGTTCCTGTTCCAGAACCGAATTTGAAAAGGCGGGCTTCACGGACCCAAAGATCCATAATACCCCCTTCACCAACTAAGTCATCCTTGATACCTTGAATAAAGCAAGCATGGGGTTGTGGGCGTTCATAAGCTGTTTTTGATTTCACAACTTCTTCTGTTGCAGGGTCAACATAGGAATGTCCTTGTGCAGGCCCTTCAATTCCATAAGCCCAGTTTAAGCCAGTGTTAAACCATTGCGGGGAATTTGGTGCCCCCATTTGTTCAGATAAAATATGGCGCATTTCATCAAAATAAGCTTGGGCATCTTCTTCTGTGTCAAAATAATCGTGCTTCCATCCCCAGTACGTCCAAGTTCCTGCCAGGCGGTCGAATACTTGCTTGGCAGAAGTTTCAGATCCATATCGTTTATCTTCAGGTACCGCTTCCAATGCTTTGTCATCAGCTGTGGATTTTTGTAACCAAGTAGGAACGCCTTTTTCAGAAACTTTCTTTGAATGTGCGGGAACACCAGCCTTGCGAAAATATTTTTGTGCGATTACATCCGCTGCAACTTGGGACCATTCTTCGGGTACTTCCAAAGATTCTAAATTAAAAACAACACTTCCATCTGGATTTTTAATCTGACTGGATGTTGTCTTAAATTTTATTGAATCATAAGGGGATTGTCCGGCGACTGTAAAACGGCGTTGAATTTTCATGGTCCTATATTCCTCCAAAGGCAAAAATATGTAAAAAGTTAATGTTTTTTTAATTGTTTTTTTAAGATGTTTCCAAAACCCAGTAAAATCGCACATTTCACCATATATTGAATTTTGGCGGGGTGGATCTTCTACATCTAGTATTAGGATTATATATATATGTTCCCTATTTCAAGTAAAATTTCTTCATTTTTTTAACTTTTTTTGCTTGAAAATTTCTTAAAATTATGTGACAGCTGAATTCATGAGGTCTTTAGAACAAAAATTAATTTTAGAAATAAAAACATTTTTTAAACTTGCAAATTTTGTAGGCAAAGATGTATTCGGAAATAAATATTACGAATCATCAAATAAATGGTTTAAGCGTAATAAAAAGAAAACGCAACGTTGGGTTGTCTATAAAGGGTATGCCGAAGGTTCAAAAGTAAGTCCCTTATGGCATGGGTGGCTTCACCATACAGTTAAAAGAAAGCCGGCGACTTCAAGTAAAAAAGAAATTTCTTTTAATCCTAACTTAACAGGAACGCCTTCCAAACATGTTCCTAAATTTCAAGAAAAACGTAATAAAAATACTTACCAGTCTTGGCGTCCATAAAAGCGTCGTGTATAGTAGGGATAATTAAGGAGAAGTTTATTATGCGTGGAAACCTTGTTGAAACAATTGCAGGGGCCTTTGTTTTATTATTTGCAGGATTTGTTTTGGTCTTTGCTTACAAAGAAAATAGTGGTCAAGAAATTCAAGGCTATAACGTTACAGCAAAATTTGACCGGGTTGATGGCTTGGTTGAAGGTAGTGATATTAAGCTGGCTGGTATCAAAATTGGGAAAGTAACTTCATTGAAAGTTGACCCTAAAATATATATGGCCGTTACAAAATTAACAATTTCAAATGACATAAAGTTGCCGATTGATTCAACCGCCGCCGTTGTTAGTGAAAGTTTGTTGGGGGGGAAATACCTTTCTATTACCCCTGGTGGTGATGAAGATATGTTAAAAGAAGGCGATGAAATATATAATGTGCAATCAGCCCTTATTCTTGAATCCTTAATCAGTCAATTAATATTCAGTAATAAAGAAAAAGAAGAAAAATCATAAAATGGTGCAATCCTTTGTGAAACTTGCAGTGTTATGTTTTCTAGCTGTGCAGGTACAAGCTTTGCCCGCAAAATATGTAACATTGCGTGGATTGGATAAGGTAACAGGCCGTGTTTTTGATTTAGACGCTGAGGTTGGTAAAACATTTCGGTTTGGAACATTAGAAGTTGAAATTCACACCTGTGATAAAACCCCCGAAGAAGAGGTGCCTGAATGTAAGGCCTTTATCGAAGTATGGGAAAATAAAACAAACGAAACCCCTAAACGATATTTCAGTAGTTGGATGTTTTCATCCAGCCCTTCCATTTCTGCCATGGACCATCCCGTGTATGATATCTGGATCAGTGGGTGTAAATTTAATAAAGATAAAGATAAAGCTAAATTAAAAACTGATTCAGAAAATGTGGATGAAATTGATCATATCAGTAAAGAATCCACACTTTTGACAACAGATGAATGAGTTTGAAATAAAATACCTTGCAGATATTCCCCAACATATACAAGCTTGTGCAGCTTGGTCCTTTGGCCGGTGGGGTGTACAAAGAAAAGGGGCAAATCTTGAAAAAAATCTTAGAATTTTTAAATCCAGTGCCCAGAAAAATCAAATTCCTTTAACATTGGTTGCCATTAATAAAAAAACAAAGTTGCCCATCGGTATGGGAAGTTTATGGGACCAAGATGGGGATGAATGGCCTGATAAAACCCCCTGGATTGCTTCTATATATACATTATACAGGTATCGTGGGTTAGGGGTGGCAACTGCCCTTGTCCAAAATTTAGAACAGCAGGCTAAGAAACTTGGCTTTTTAGAAGTTTATCTTCAATCAGGTTCAGCAGCAGGTTTTTATGCCAATAAGGGGTATGAAAGTCTTGATGTGATAAAAACATCCCGTACTGCTTCAGGAACAGCTACCTTGTTTGTTAAAAATTTAAGCAAATAAAGTCATTAAATAAAATGGAGGAGAGAGAGGGATTCGAACCCTCGATACGCATAACGTATACACACTTTCCAGGCGTGCGCCTTAAACCACTCGGCCACCTCTCCAGGTACGGTCTATTACTACAATAAATATAAGCATCTCTCAAGGTAAAAAAAGCCTCGTTTATAAATTTCTGGACATTTTTCAAAGCCTTGCTATATAAATAAATTTATAAAGAGGTAAGAATGATGAGACTATTTCTATTAATTATAAGTGTAATGTGTGCAAATTTTGCAGATGCCGCAGCAGGTATAGAAGAAGACTTGAAAGAATTAAAAGTTACTGTTGTGACACCTTCCCCTTTGGTTGGAAATGCGGCTCTTTTAGTTTCTGGGGATGATAATAAAACTTACGAATGGCTTCGTACTGTTGTTCCTTCATCAAATAAAGAGGGAAAATCATATAAGATGTCTATTTCTTTTTTGATGAATGAACTAGATAAAAAACATGTGCGCGGGATCAGATTTATAAGGCCAGGCGAAGTTCCTGTTTCTTTGGGTATTCCTGTCGATACTTGGTTTCGTTTATTTGATCTTAGATCTTAAAAATCCCATTTCCAATTTGTTTAACTTTCCGGTATAAGTTTTAAATATGGTTGATAAAACACGCATCAAAAATCAATTGCTAAGCATGGGGGTGGACCAGCTTATGTCCGAAACCCCAACCAATCGAGTTGCCCAAAAAGCAGAAAAACCCAAACAAGAAGAGGTCTTGAAAAAACCAAATATCTCTCAGCCAGTTGTGGTCGCAAAAGGTGTTTCAACACAAGTGGCAGAAACAGAAAAATTGGCAGCCTCAGCACAAACGCTTGAAGAATTAAAAACAGCCATTCAAAATTATGAAGGTCTGGCCGTTAAAAAAACCGCTTTGAATGTGGTGTTTTGCGATGGTAATCCCAAAGCCAAAATTATGTTGGTGGGGGAAGCCCCAGGCGCAGAAGAGGATAAACAGGGCAAACCATTCGTGGGCCAAAGTGGCCAAATGTTGCGTAAGATATTCAGGTTTGCAGGTTTTGATTTGGATAAAATTTATATCAGTAATGTGTTGAATTGGCGCCCGCCAGGAAATCGCACCCCAACCCCCCAGGAAATTTCAATCGCACGCCCCTTTATTCAACGTCATATCGAACTTGTGAATCCTGACATGGTTATTATGGTTGGGGGTACTGCATGCAAGGCTTTGATCAATGCTAAAGAGGGTATTACAAAGTTACGAGGCAATTGGTATGACTTGGATTTTTTGAAAGAGGGATCAGCCGTTAAAGCCACAGCCATTTATCACCCGGCTTATTTAATGCGCAGCCCTTCACGTAAAAAAGATGTCTGGCAGGATGTCTTAAAGATCAAAGGTTATCTTGGTCAAAATTAAAGGGAAATCGCATGCGTTATTTGCATAATGTAATTAATTCATATTTTTCAACAAGTTAATACAATTTATTAGCCTTTATCAGCCTTTTTTATTTATTTTTTATCCTCTGAGCCATGCGCTGGGGTGCATTTTTTTATATGCTTCTTTGAATTTTCTTTAATTTTTTGCTTAACTTTTAGGCAATTTTTTAAAGATTGGAAGATAAATAAAATACCCTAGTAGGCCCATTATGCATACCTTCGTCAATATGTCTAGATTTGCGTCGAATTTAACGGGAAACGGCCTAGATTTGTTATTATTTATTTTGGATCTGAAGCGCAGTATGGATTCCGGATCAAGTCCGTAAGGGCAATGAAGAAGGTGCATGAGATGCTAATCCTCTAAAAGATGTCATTCTGAATTTATTTCAGAATCCACATGTAAATGACAGTTGGGTTGTTTGTAATTAAGGTTATTATGGATCACCACGCATCCTTTGGATACTCGCGATGATGGAAAGGAAGGGCAAACAAGTATGGATCTCCGTGCATCCTGTCCGCCGTCGCGCTTCGCGCTTTGACGAGACAAGCGGGTACTCGCGATGACGGTAGTGGAAACGGATAAAGATTACTATACCCCGTGTCAAGAACGGAGTTAAAACTATAGAGTGGGAACCTATTACCTTGTCATTGTCCGACTTGATCCCCCTACGCCAAGGCTTCGGTGCGACAGGTCGGACAATCAAGCACAGAATTAATAATTAAGCGCTTAGATTATGAATATAGGCATTCAGGAGGTGGTGGTGCAGTAGTTTAATGGGGGCAATTTCCCAAGTTTAAAAATTCTATCTTGTTAATTTCCCTTATTTTTTCTATACTGCGAAAGATAATTATGAAGCCGGCCTGGTTTCATTGACAGTTTTACTTCAAGGTTACTTACTATGCATGCGAATTTACCATTAACCCAAATTACAGTCGTCGTCCTTTGTGCGTTGGTGTGCGGGTTATTGTTTACGCGTTTTAAACAACCTGCTGTTTTGGGCTATGTTTTGGCTGGTGTTGTGTTGGGGCCAAATGTCTTTTCTGATGGGGAAGGGCTTGGCATGATTCGCGCGCTGGCAGAATTGGGCGTGTTCATGCTGATGTTTTTAATTGGTGTGGAACTTAATTTAAGATCCTTTAAGGATGTGTGGCTGCAAACCATTGGGGTTGTTGCCCTGCAATTTGCAGGTAGTCTGGGGGCCATGTTCCTGGCATCCCTTGTTTTTAAATGGCCCTTTGCTTTAACATTTTTGTTTTCCTGTATTGTGGCATTAAGTAGTACGGCTGTTTCCATCAAAATGTTGGAATCAACAGGGGAATTACGTACAAATGTGGGGCGCTTGACCGTTGGTATTTTGATTGCCCAGGATTTGGCTTTCGTTCCAATGATTATTACCATTCAATTTTTGGGCGGCGGTGACGTTTCCATTGCCATGTTGATATGGAAAGTTGTTCTTGCCGTTGGTATTATTGCAACTTTGATATGGTACCTAAGCCGTAAAGAAAGAATATCCTTACCTGTTATTCACAAAACATCCCAAACAACAGAACTTGTCCCTTTATTGGCCCTTACTTTCTGTTTTGGGTTGGCTGCTATTGCTGGATTTTTAGGATTGTCAGCCGCATATGGGGCTTTTTTGGCAGGGCTTGTTTTGGGAAATACCGCAGACCGTCATGCTGTTATTAATGTGACACGCCCCATTCAAAGTACCTTGTTAATGGTTTTCTTTTTATCCGTTGGGTTATTGGTCGATCTTGATTATATCTGGGATAATATTTTCAAAGTAACATGGCTTTTGGTTTTAATCGCCTTGGGTAAAACCGTTTTAAATGCCACCATTTTGCATTTTTTCAAACAACCTTGGTCTATGTCCTTTTTATGCAGTTTGATGTTGGCCCAAATTGGGGAATTTTCTTTTGTTTTGGCAGATACAGCAGTCGAAGCAGGCGTTTTAAGTATTGATGAAAATAAATTGGTGATTTCCTTAACCGTTTTATCTTTGGTTTTCAGCCCCTTTTGGGCAAAGGCAGCCAATAAATTACAGGGAATGGACGCCCTGAATTTAAAAACATTTCGGGATGGGGTAAATACAATTTATGGGGCCGGGATGCCCACAGCCCAGTATGTAACAAAATATGCTGGGTATGTTAGAAAATACGGAAAAAAACTTGTCAAAGCAGTTAAAAATAAACTTCGAAAAAAACGATATTAAGTATGCCCCCAGTTTTGAATTTGAATCAAAATTTAATGGGGTTGTGGCTGGCATTGACGAGGTGGGGATTGGGTCATGGATCGGCCCTGTTATGGCAACAGCCGTAATTCTTACGCCAGAGGTCCCTAAAAATATTTTAGGCCGACTGCACGATTCAAAAAAGTTATCCTTTGCCAAGCGTGAACAAGTTTACAAGGAATTAATCCAAAACCCCCATGTCATTTATGGCATTGGAAGTGCTGATTTACAGGAAATCGAAACTTTAAATATCCGCCAGGCAACTTTTTTGGCCATGGCGCGTGCAGTTGATGCCCTGGAAATAAAACCTGATGCGGTTATTGTGGATGGAAATGCCCGCCCAACACTGCCTTGCCCCATTCAGATGATTGTTAAGGGGGATCAACGCAGTTATTCTATTGCAGCTGCATCCATTATTGCAAAGGTGACGCGGGATTCTTTAGTAAGGGAATATTCTGAAAGTTTCCCAGACTATGGCTGGGCTAAAAATGCAGGATATGGGACGAAACAACATAAAATAGCCTTGGAAGAGAATGGCGTTACCCCGTATCACCGAAAAGGGTACGCGCCTGTTTCAAAGCTTTTAGCTAGAAAAGTTAGATAATCCATAGTTTTACTTGATAATTTATTGACATATACTATAATACAAATATATTAGGAAATTAGTTAATATTTTTGGGAAATCCAAAAAGCGGAAAGGATAAAAAATGAAAAAAATATTGTTAGGCGTTGCTGTAACAGCCATGCTTGCGGGCACTTCTTATGCTGACAGTGGGGCATATATTGGTCTTGGTCTTGGAAAAGCATATGCAAATGCAGAAAATAAAATGTCAGGTAATGGTCTTGATGCAGGTCAAGAATCTACACAAATTGGGTTTGGAGAAAGAAAACTTAAAGATAAATCCGGAAGTATTAATGGAAAAATCTTTGGTGGGTACGAATTTGACCTTTCCAGTGTTAGTTTGCTTGCAGAAGTTGGTATTGCATTTGGTAACTCAAAAGCAGAATACACTAAGAATTTAGAACTTAGCAACGCCGTTGACGATGCGGATTTTGGGGTTCCTCCAGTTATCACATCAACAAAGTTGAAAAGAAAAAATACTTTTTCATTGGGGCTAGGTGTTAAGAAAAATCTTGTAGATTCCTTTTCTGTACAGGCGGGTCTTGACTTACTTTACAGTCGATTTGAAGTAAAAAGCACAGGAACAGGAACGTTTGATGAAGATTATACTGATGTTTCCAAAAAGAAATCAAAATTTGGTTTAGGTCCTTGGGCTGGAGTTTCTTGGGATTTGGGAATGGTTCAAACAGGAATTCGTTACCAATATTCAAGATACCAAACATTAAAAATGTCAGGTGATTTTGTGAAAAATGAAGACGGTGATTCAAACTTTGGTGTTTCAAACAAAATCAAACCTGAATACCATACAGTTATGTTTACAGTATCCAAGAAATTTTAAAATAAATTTTGTTTTAGGGTAATATTAAAAAAGCTAACAGAATAAAGAGGAAGTACAATGAAGAAAACATTAAAAATATTGTTGTTGGGAACAACATTGCTTGCAACATCAACTGCTTTGACTGCATTTGCAGCTCAAGGTGATGCTGAAGATGGAGTTGGATCTTCTGCTAGGTCTAGAGCTTCAGGTAATGCATCAGTACCAGCACCAACTGAAGATGATGCTAAAGAAGGCGAAACTGGAACACCTGTAGCAGAAGCAGACGCCGCAGATGATGCTGAAGAAGGCGAAACTGGAACACCTGCAGCAGCAGCAGATGCAGACGCAGAAGAAGCAGCTAAGGCAGAAGCAGAAGAAGCAGCTAGAGTTAAGGCAGAAGCAGATGCAGCAGCTAAGGCAGAAGCAGAAGAAGCAGCTAAGGCTAAATCAGAAGCTAAGGCAAAGGCAGCAGCAGAAGCAAAAGCTAAGGCTAAATCAGAAGCTAAGGCAAAGGCAGCAGCAGAAGCAAAAGCTAAGGCTAAATCAGAAGCAAAAGCAAAGGCAGCAGCAGAAGCTAAGGCTAAATCAGAAGCAGAAGCTAAGGCTAAATCAGAAGAAGCAGCTAAGGCTAAATCAGAAGAAGCAGCTAGAGTTAAGGCAGAAGCAGATGCAGCAGCTAAGGCAGAAGCAGATGCAGCAGCTAAGGCAAAAGCAGTAATAGCACAACTAGAAGCCGATAAAGCTATAGCAAAAGAAGCTTCTAAGGCAGCAAAAAAATTAGAAGCTGATATTACAGCAAAACTAGAAGCCGCTAAAAAAGAAGAAGCAAAAGTAGCAGCAGAAGCTAAAGCTAAATCAGTACCAGCAGCAGCA
>Ga0222664_1000081_pt1 | contig 72168 bp, 72 predicted proteins | sample AntAcemetagen604_FD_181147 | JGI IMG/M metagenome (GOLD analysis project Ga0222664, IMG submission 181147) | Saline water microbial communities from Ace Lake, Antarctica - #604 | ecosystem: Environmental > Aquatic > Non-marine Saline and Alkaline > Saline | place: Antarctica: Ace Lake... | reverse complement strand
GAAAAGTGGGGCGTCTGTGGTTATATTTTAAGTATTCCTTATAAATATCTTTTTCAGTCTTTTTCATAAATTTGATTATAGCAAAAAGCACCAGACAATACTGTCTCGTGCTAGCTCTAAGATGCGGTGTGTATTGGACAAAGTTCGAATGCATTTCGAGCAGAATCCTGATGAGAGCTACTAATCGCACGCGCAGAGCGCGTGGTGACTCTGAATTGAATCGTACGCTCCGATTGCGTGGCGATGCGAACCAATGCGCCTCGGACACGCTCGCGGACTCGCGCGTGCAAAGACCAAAAAATTTCCTTGCATTTTCCTCGCGTCTCCTCCCCCCACCCCTCCACCGCGAAGCGGAAAAAGAAATGGAAAGGAAATTTTTGGTTTTGCTTCGCCGTTTCAGTCTCCGAAAAGAGCAATCTTATTTTAATATTTTTGTTTGCTCTTTTCTCCACCCTCACGGCGACCGAGGCGCTCCCGTATCCGCGTTTCGTGGAAGCTTTAAACTCTGTGCCTCCGACGACGAACAGTGGTAAATTAAAATATGGATTGTGCTAGGCACAAACAAATCTGTATGTGCTTGCCCCGCCCGCCCTGTGCGCGCACAACAACCCCCACCGTTTTTAGCAGAAATTATAAAACGGTGGGGATTGGCTCCCTTACCGCTCAATCATTTTTTTGTAATGCTCAAGCATAAAATCGTGATAAAAATTGTTATCAGAAATATATTTGTAAACATTCGCAGTTTTTTCAGGGGGTTCATTGTTTAACTCGGCACAAATTTTATCAATTTCTTGTTCATTTTCTGGCGATAAAACGTATTCTTTTACCTCATCATTTTTGAACTTGAAAATAAAATGGATATTATTTTCATTCAAAAATTCATTCCAAAATCCAGGAGTCATTTTTTCTTTGACCAAACCCTTGTACCCATCAATCTTTTCAGAAGGGATTTTTAATTTTCTACTTTCTGATTCGGTCTTTTCAGCAATTTCAATTCCAAGATTAGTTAAATCTTGGTCTGAAATTTTATCTGCTCCCATTAAATAACTTAGGTACATAGATTTATTACAAGCTTACTTTAAAAGAATTTCCCCGATAACCTTTCGGAATGTATTTATTGCCGTCGAGTCGGCAGGTCGTTTTGGGAAAATCCTGTTAGATAAAATTACATAGGCGATACCTTTCTCGACATCGCAAATACAAAGTGTCCCAGTAAAACCCGTTTTCCCGAAAGTGCGAGGGGTACAATATTGGCCCATGTATCGCGGTTGATTGAGTTCCCATCCAAGACCCGTGGAATCGTTAAGCTCTGAAATTTGATTTGTTTCCATTTGGTCAATGATTTTTTCAGAGAAATATTCTTTGCCATGAAATGTTCCTTTATGCAGGAGTACTTCAAGAAAATTTAAAATGTCAGGAGCAGTAGAAAATAAGCCAGCATGACCAACAATCTTGCCTTCCTTTTTGCAAATGTATGCACTCTCGTCGTGAACAATACCGTGTACCAAGCCGCGCCAATCGTCGCTCTCTGTGGGTACGATTTCTTCTAGTGGAAAGCTCTCTGGATAAAATGTACTCCTTGTCATTTTAAGTGGCCTGAAAAAATGCTCGTCAGCAAGATTGTCGATTGTGTTGTTAGTAATTTTTTCAATTACTAAACCGAGTAGTGCGGCGGGAATATTTGTGTACTTGAAAACTGTTCCCGGCCGCTTTTCAAAATCGTGGGTGAAGAGAATGTGCAGAAGATCTGCGGCCGTTCGCTTGTACAACGATGCGCCGTCGGTTCCGTCAACAGCAGATGCAAGCCCATAGCCGTCAAGCGTATAAGTAAGCAGGTGTTTAATAAGAACATTTTCTCTATCCGAATTGTTAAATTCGGGAATGTGGTCAATCAATTTGTCGGTGAGTTTCAGTTTTCCTTCGTCAATAAGTTGGAGCGCCAAACCTCCAGTCGGGATAGATTTAGTAAGAGAAGCAGTATCGTAAATCGTATCCTCTTTGACCTTCGACGACGATTGGTTGTAAGTAAAATTTCCGAACGGAAGTATTTGACGTTCGCCGTTCCTATTTACGATTCCAACCACGCAACCTGGGAAAACCTTGTCTTGTATTGCTTGATTTGCCACTTTTGTGATTTGATTTTTGAAGTCCATATTATTTCAAAAGCTCATCAACCGAGACTCCAACTGCCTTCGCCAATTTTACAAGTGTCGCAAGTGTTGGATTCGTTTTGCCGTTTTCTATCGTACTAATAAAACCACGACTAACTTCCAAGTCTCGGGCGATGTCCCCCTGCGATATACCTTTTTTGGTTCTGATCCTTTTCAGGTTCAGTCCTAATTTTGTGGATTCACTTTGCATTATCCACAGTATATCGTATTGGTATAGTATATCACAATGATATGATATAATGTAACTGGTGACGGCGAAGCAAAACCAAAAATTTCCTTTCCATTTCTTTTTCCGCTTCGCGGTGGAGGGGTGGGGGGAGGAGACGCGAGGAAAATGCAAGGAAATTTTTTGGTCTTTGCACGCGCGAGTCCGCGAGCGTGTCCGAGGCGCATTGGTTCGCATCGCCACGCAATCGGAGCGTACGATTCAATTCAGAGTCACCACGCGCTCTGCGCGTGCGATTAGTAGCTCTCATCAGGATTCTGCTCGAAATGCATTCGAACTTTGTCCAATACACACCGCCAAAATTGGAAATCGTTTTTTGAAGCTGAAATGGGGTCGCGCCGAAGGCGCGACACTAATGCATTCCCCCCGCCGAATCCAGAATCCAAAAGGGTTTTCCACGCTCCGCGTGGCTCGTCGTTTGCCAATACAAAATATATGAATCACACCAGAAAGTTTTTTATCTACACTCGCAAAAGTACCGACACAGAAGATCGGCAGGTTAGAAGCATTTCGGATCAACTGGCCGAGTTAAAATCTCTTGCTCTCAAAGAAGATATTGAGATTGTTGATATATTTGTGGAAAAACAAACTGCTAAAGTTCCGGGTCGGCCAGTCTTTAATGAAATGCTTCTCCGTATCGAAGCAAATGAGGCGAGCGGTATTCTCGCGTGGCATCCTGACCGTTTAGCGAGAAATAGTGTGGACGGTGGGAAAATAATATATTTGCTCGATACGGGCGTGATAACCGAGCTTAAGTTTCCAACTTTCTGGTGTGATACGACACCGCAAGGCAAGTTCATGCTTTCAATCGCTTTTTCGCAATCCAAGTATTATGTAGACAACCTTAGTGAAAATATCAAGCGTGGCAAGCGAAACAAAGTGAAAGACGGAATATGGCCTCAAATGTCTCCACTTGGCTATGTAAATGAGGGTGGAAAAATTGTCATTGATGAAAATATTGCACCTTTAATCAGAAAAACATTTGAGGCATATTCGTCTGGGTCTTTCACTTTGCGGGAGCTTCGTGACAAATTTAACGGACTTGGATTGAAACGAAAAAGCGGAAAGGAACTTGCGGTGTCGAATTATTAAAAACTTCTCAAAAATCCGATTTACACGGGATTGATGTTATACAACGGAGAGATTTTTGAGGGCAAGCACGAACCGATTATCACAAAGAAACTTTTTGATTCCGTTCAGGAAGTGATGATGAGAAAATCAAAACCTCATTCCAAAGGTTTGAAACCATTTTTGTATAGAGGATTTTTCCGTTGCGGAGAATGTGGATGTTTCATTACCACCGAAACGCAAAAAGGTCATAACTATTTGCGATGTACTAAACGGAAAAATCCTTGCTCACAAAAATATACTCGTGAAGAAATCATCACTTCCGAAATTCAAAAGGAAATCAAAAAAGTTTCTTTGCCAGACGATTGGGCAAAATGGATGATTGCCGAAAATGCAAAAGATCGGCAATCGGAAGTCCAATCGTCTACGCTTTTTGCAGACAACACAAAAGCCGAAATTTCTCTTTTGGATTCCAAAATTGAGAAGCTGATGACGGCATATTTAGAGAGCGCACTTTCACTCGAAGAATATCGGGACGCTAAAAGTGCGCTGGTTGTCTCAAAACAGTTTCTCAAAGAGAAATTATCGGCTTTTGAGCAAAAAGCGAATAATCGGTTCGAACTTACCGAAAAGTTTTTGAAATTCAATGTGGAATTGGCAAACGAGGAAGTAAACGGAGAAAAAATCCGTTTACTTCAAAAAGTCGGTTCGAACTTTGAAATTAAGGATCGAACCGTGCTTTTTGAGCCACGCGGAGCGTGGAAAACCCTTTTGGATTCTGGATTCGGCGGGGGGAATGCATTAGTGTCGCGCCTTCGGCGCGACCCCATTTCAGCTTCAAAAAACGATTTCCAATTTTGGCGGAGACGAGAGGATTCGAACCTCCGGGGGATTAACTCCCCACTTCCTTAGCAAGGAAGCACGATAGACCACTCTGACACGTCTCCATACGATCAATATCGTGCACGAAGCTTAGCAAATTTTTACCGTTTAAAAAAGCTTTTGTACAGTAATTTTGCTGTATAATACAATCATTACAATAACTAATTACTAGCGCATGAAAGCATCGAATATATTTTCACTTGTATTAATTTTGGCTGTTTTAACTGGAATGGTGTACATTTTTTCTGACAATGGTTCTACTGGAACCAAAAAGTCTGTAGTCGAAAATAATGGTAGCGAAAAGAAAGACGAAGTATTGCAAACGCTTGAAATACCAACAGTTAGTACTGAAGGCCCGGTAACTATTACGCCAATTAGTCATGCAACGATGGTGCTTGAATGGAATGAAACTACGATATATGTCGACCCAGTTGGTGGATCAGAACAGTTCACTAATTCTGCATCTCCCGATATTATTTTAGTAACCGATGTTCATGGCGACCATCTCGACACTGCAACACTCGAAACAATTACTACAGCTGATACCACAATCATTGCTCCAATGGCTGTGTACAATGAGCTTTCAAAGGTACTTCAATCGCAAACAACAATTCTGGCAAATGAAGAAACTACAGGAATAGGTGCATTTACTATTACTGGTGTTGCAATGTATAACCTTCCAGAAAACAAACCAGACAGCAAGCATGTTAAGGGAAGAGGGAATGGATATGTTATTGATGATGAATCGTTTCGTGTATATATAGCAGGCGACACTGAAGCTACTGAAGAGTTTAGAGCAATGGAAAATATTGATATAGCATTTGTTCCTATGAACTTGCCATACACCATGGATGAAATTCAGGCTGCAGTTGGTGTAGCACAAATGAATCCTGCAGTTGTATTCCCATATCACTTTAGAACACCAGAAGGATTTAGTGATGTGTATGAGTTTAAAGAAAAACTTGCGATGCTCAATACTACTGTGCAAGTAAAAATTCTTGATTGGTATAAAGACACAAACGAAGACACAACTCGGTAATTACGCCCAAGCAAGTGTAATAATTAAAATGTTGTGAAATCCGCCGTGCTCCAAAGTGCGGCGGATTTCTGTTGTAGTTGCGCCCGTGGTGTATACGTCATCAATTACAACTATGGTTTTCTTGTGGAGGTAAGTGTCAGAAATAACCGCTTCACTAATGGCAATTGAATGTTTCAAATTTTCTAGACGTTCAACTCTACTGTAGTTGGTTTGGCTTTTTGTATGTTTAGTTTTACGTAACAGTTTTGGGATGTAGGTACATTCAGGGTGGTTTTTAAAAACCGCATCTGTAAGTAGTTTACATTGATTGTATCCACGTTCTCGTTTTCTTTTTGTAGATTGCGGAGTTGGGCAAAGCACCATTTCACTTACATTAGGAATGTTTTTTGTTATTGCTGCGGATACAATTTCACCAGCAAGTGTTACTGCTTTTTTATTTTTTTCATATTTGATGAGGTGAATGAATCTTTGTATTAGTTTGTGGTTGAAGTTGAAAAGATGAAGTCTTCTAAACTGCTTTTCCTGATAATATTTATGTGCATGAAGGGGTGCAAAATCATCTGCAGTCATTTCATATAACTGTAACTCGAGTTTGTCGGGAGGGAATATGTAATCGATACACACTCGTAGTGCATTATTCACAATATAGGTAATTAAAGAGAAATGTGGCATATAGTTACATGATATACTTTTGAGAACGACTTATGACGAACCCTCTTAATAAAATCTTTACTTTTTTTTCAAAACAGGACGGGAGTGTTTTGGGTATTGATATTGGCTCTGCGTCAATAAAAATAGTGCAATTACGAAGAAAAGGAGGAAAAGCAATTTTAGAAACATATGGAGAATTATCTCTTGGTCCATATGCTGACACTGAGGTAGGAAGAGCGACTAAACTTCCCACAGATAAAATAGTTTTAGCACTAAGTGATGTATTGAAAGAAGCAAATGCAACTACTGTTAGTAGCTCTTTTTCAATTCCAATGCGACAAAGTTTGGTTACTATTATTAGTATGCCGCAAATTCAAGATCGACAATTGGCACAAATGATTCCAATTGAAGCTCGAAAGTATATTCCAGTTCCAATTTCAGAAGTTACGCTCGATTGGTTTGTGATTCCAAAACTTGAGCCGCTACAAAGCGATTATCAGGGTGTTCCTGAAGGTGAGCATAAAATTCCGCAAGTTGAAGTATTGGTGGTTGCTATTCATAACGACATTCTTTCAAACTTTAGTTCAATTGTTTCTCAAGCAAAACTACAAGCAAGCTTCTTTGAAATCGAGATGTTCTCTACCGTTCGTTCTGTAATTGAAGCAGGAGACAATACCCCAGTAATGATTATGGATGTAGGTGCAGGTGCAACTAAGGTTTATATTGTTGAGCGCGGTGTTATTCGTGATTCACACATTATTAATAAGGGTTCTCAAGATATCACGCTTAATATTGCAAAATCGATGTCGGTTTCTGTAAGTTTCGCAGAAAAGTTAAAACGAAATTATGGAAGAAATGCACGAGAGCAAGACGATCAAATCACAGAAATTATTGATTTAGTAATGTCGCCAATTCTTTCAGAAACTAATTCAGTATTATTAAATTTTCAACGTAAATATAATAAGAGTGTTTCAAAGACTATTCTTATTGGTGGAGGAGCCTTGCTTCGTGGCTTAAATGAGTTAATTCGAAGTCAACTTTCACTACCTGTAATATTTGGAGATCCTTTCTCGAAAATTGAGACCCCAGCATTTCTTGAAGGAGTACTACAGCAAACAGGACTTCCATTTGCCACTGCAATTGGTTTGGCATTGCGAAAATTACATGAACAAGGATAGCTGTTGGCGATTATGCACAAACAACTAGTAGTAGACTCGTACATTGATTGCTATAATAAACGTAATTATGGAACCAAAGTTTAAAACTTCATTTATCCCAAAGAAACAGGTAACAACAATCTCGGCACCTGCGGGGAATGGGCGTGCAGTAAGTTTTATTATGTTGCTTGCAACAGTTATTTTCTTAGCTTCAGTGTTGTTTGCCGCAGGAGTATTTCTTTACAAAAAAACTATTGAACAACAACTAGTTGCGCAAGGTGAACAGCTTGAAATTGTTCGTCAGTCTTTCGATCCTGCTTTTATTGCTCGTGCATCACGATTGAATCAACGAATTATTGCTTCTAGCAGAATATTAAATCGTCATCTTTCGCCATCACGAATTTTTGAATTACTTGAGCAATCAACATTGCAAACTATTTCATTTGATTCACTTAAATTTAATAACAACGTCGAAGGAAAAATTACCATTACTGGCTCAGGACAGGGTCGAGAATTCAGCTCAATCGTTTTACAATCAGATGAATTTGGAAGAACTGGTTCAATGAAGGATGTATTATTTTCAGGATTAGATCCTCAGACCAATGTTGTTATGTTTAAATTTGAGGCAACACTTGATCCGCAGTTGATTCTATATGCAAAAAATATACAACCAGTAAATGTGACTGCAACTGAAGATGAAAACATAAACGCAGCACAAGAAGACCTTGGAGTCTTTGGTAATCAATAATACGTATGAAAAAATCACTTCCATTTATCCTAATAGCTCTCGCAATCGCAGTTTTTGCATTCTTTATCGATCCTCAATACGATCAGGTGCAGCAACTAACTCAACAAAGAGAAGAAAATAATACAATGCTCGGTCTTTCAAATCAGCTTAAAGCCAAGCGTGATGCATTACATAAAGCATTCGATGATATTAGTGCAGAAGAACGACAAGAACTTGAAAAATTACTCCCAGATACCGTTGATAACGTCCGTTTAATTCTAGCAATCGACGATATTGCACGGCAATATGGTATTGGTATTAAAGGTATCGTAATAGGTAGAGAAGGGCAAAATAACGATGGTGCGAACCCTGGCGGGAATAACGCGGTAAGCTCAATAGATACTTCTGGAAACATTGGAACAATTAATTTGAAATTTACTATTGAGGCGACATATAAAGAATTCTTAAGCTTCATTGAAGATTTAGAGGGTGCGCTTCGGGTGGTAGATATCAAAACACTTGAGATTAGTAAAGTTGGTACTGATGGCGTATTTATGAAATATGGTATCGGACTTGATACTTATTGGCTTCGATAATATTTAGACTATGCAATTACTTAAACGATACAAAAAATGGATAATTGGAGCAGGGGTACTGATAGTTGCTTTTGTGCTGTATGGAATATTTTTCACAGATACAACTTCTGATAGAACAGGGTTGGTATCTACAACAACAAATAACGGCGCACAAGTTACTGGAACTGTGCAAGCAGGACAAGGGGTTATTAGTGGTCAAATTATTAGTGCTTTAAATCAAATCGAATCTTTACGACTTGATCGCTCAATTTTCGATGATCCTGTATATAGAAGTTTACGCGATAGAAGTCGAGAGTTGAGTGAAGAAAGTGTTGGAAAAGCTAACCCGTTTGACCCTATTAATTCAAGCAACTTGCAGTTTAATGAGCAGGAAGATCCTGCTGGCACCAATAACGATATTCAAGAAGGAGCTTCGGGAAGACTGATACCAGGGAATCAAACTGGACCACGTGGACCGCAAACAATAATTAACACTGCAGCGCCAGCTATTTAGTATGAGCATTTTAGAATACTTAGTTGAAAAAAGATTGCTCGATAGCGAAGCAGTTCCAGTTATTAAGGATGAGGTTAGAAAATCTGATAAGTCGCTTGATATTGCATTAGAAGAACGAGGTTTGACTACCGAATCTTTAATGCAAGCAAAAAGTGAGTATTATAAGATGCCAGTCAAAGACCTTTCTACTATTGATGTTCCTTTCGATATCTTGAAGTTCATTCCCGAAGAGTCAGCAACTCATTATCGCTTTGTTCCTATTGCAGTAAATAATGGGTTTCTTGAAGTAGGTGTTGTGAAGCCAGACGATATTGAAGCACGAGATGCGCTTAATTTTATTTCATCAAAAGAAGATATTCCATTCAAAATGTTTGTTATATCTGAAGCTGATTTTCAGCGTGTGCTTGGGGTGTATAAGGGATTGTCTGGTCAGGTTACAAAGGCACTGAGCGAACTTGATGCAGAAGATATTATGGACGCTTCTGGGGACGCAGCAATGGAACAAGAGACTCAGAAAGGTTTTGACGAAACTAAGATTATCGAAGATGCGCCAGTAAAAAAGATTGTTGCAACCATTTTAAGATATGCGGTAGAAGGGAATGCATCTGATATTCATGTTGAAGCACTGCGCGATAAAATTCGCGTGCGATATCGTATTGATGGAATTTTAACAACAAGTATTATTCTTCCTTCAAAAGTGCATTCTTCAGTAGTTGCACGTATTAAAATTCTCTCGAGGATGAAATTAGATGAAAAACGAATGCCGCAAGATGGTCGTTTTTCTGCACGAGTAAACAGTCGAAAAATCGACTTTCGTGTTTCAACATTTCCTGCGTATTATGGAGAAAAGGTTGTGATGCGTATTCTCGATCAAGATAAGGGTGTTAAAAAACTTGATCAAATTGGGTTGTCTCCAGAAAACCTAGAGATGTTGCGAAGAAATATTGCTCGACCGTACGGAATGATTCTCATTACAGGTCCTACTGGTTCTGGTAAAACAACAACGCTTTATTCTATTCTTAATGAGCTTGATACAGAAAAGAAAAATGTGCTTTCACTTGAAGATCCTGTCGAGTATTCTCTTGATGGTGTGAGTCAGTCACAAGTTCGCCCTGAAATTGGATACACCTTTGCAAACGGACTACGAACAACACTTCGACAAGATCCAGATATTATCCTTGTTGGAGAGATTCGAGATGCTGAGACGGCTCGTCTTGCAGTTCAGGCATCTTTAACTGGTCACTTAGTGCTTTCAACACTTCACACTAATACATCTGCCGGTATTATTCCACGACTTATCGATATGGGAATCGATCCGTATCTAATTACTCCCGTGCTTTCGCTTGGAGTTGCACAACGACTGGTTCGAAAGATATGTCCTGGGTCTGGAAAACTTACTGCAGTTGATGGTTCAATTAAAGCAATGATTGATGAACAATTTGCTGATTTACCAGAACAATTCCGGCATAAAATTCCAAATGGTAAAGAAGTGCTCATGATTGAACCTACAGATGAGTGTCCAAACGGAACACGTGGGCGTGAAGCAGTATTTGAAATGTTCGAAATGAATCCTGCAATTGAAGATGTTATTTTGAAAAACCCTGTTGAATCTGAAGTGTACGATGAGGCTCGAAAACAGGGAATGATTACCATGCGGGAAGATGCAATTATTAAAGCAATGAATAAGGAAATTCCATTCGAAGAGGTGACAAAGCTCTGATATAATAGAATGCAAGTAACGTACGTATCTATATGGAACAACAAGAAACATCAAAACAAAATCAAACAAATACTTCAATCTTACTTGTTGATGATGATGCTTTTTTGCTCGATATGTACTCTCTTAAATTTAAGAATGCAGGCTATGAAGTTGCAACAGTAGACGATCCGAGTGTTGCACTCGAGCGTATTCGTGGAGGGGAAAAGCCAGACATTATTGTGTTTGATTTAGTAATGCCAAATATCGGTGGCTGGGGTCTTATTGAAGCAATTCGAACCGACAAGCTTATTCCTGATTCAACAGCAATTATTCTTTCTAATCAAAGTCAGCAGTCAGATTTTGATTTATCAAAACAATATGCAATTGATGGATATGTTGTTAAAGCACTTTCAACTCCAACTGAGGTGTTGCAACAGGTACAAGAAATTCACTCTAATAAACATAAAAAATAATCATTATGAGCACTGCAGACTACAAACAATTATTAAATGAATTAATCGACACTGTTATTAAGCAGTCTGGTTCTGATATTCACTTATCTGAAGGAAGACATCCAACAACTCGAATATCGGGGGATTTAATTCCTATGTTGAATCGTCCATTGCTTGAAAAAGCCGACACTGACGGATTATTACGTGCGCTTGTTTCAGAAACTAAATTAGAGAAATTCCAAAAAACCTTTGAACTCGATTTTTCATATGCTCACAATGATGGAAATCGTTTTCGAGGTAATGCTTTTGTACAGCAAGGTAAGGTTGGAATCGTAATGCGATTAATTCCTAAAGCCATTAAAACATTACAGGAATTGGCACTACCAACTGTGCTTGAAAACTTTGCACGTAAGAAACAAGGATTCTTTTTGATAGTGGGGCCAGTTGGGCAAGGTAAAACAACAACACTTGCTTCAATGATTGAAATGATTAATCAAGAACGAGCAGAGCACATTATTACCATTGAAAACCCTACTGAGTATATTTACGAACAGAAGAAATCGATTATCGATCAGCGTGAAGTAAATATTGATACCGAATCATTTCACAAAGCACTTATTAGTTCACTTCGACAAGATGTTGATGTAATTTTGGTAGGTGAGATGCGTGACCAAGATACTATTTCTGCTGCTGTTACGGCTGCAGAAACTGGTCACTTAGTATTCTCAACACTTCATACAAATAATGCTTCACAAACGATTGATAGAATTATTGACTCATTTGAAGCCGACCAACAGGATCAAATTAGAGTCCAGTTGTCTGGTTCACTATTGGGTATTTTTTCACAACGACTTATCCCAAGAATTTCTGGAGGACTTATTCCAGCATTCGAATTACTTGTAAATACAAATGCAGTACAAAACCTTATTCGTGAAAAACGAACCCACGAAATTGATACCATGATTGAAACTGGTATGGAGCACGGAATGATTGACATGAACCGAACATTAGCAGATCTTGTTCGTCGAGGAGAAATAACTGTTGAAAATGCTTATTTACATTCGTTCCGACCTAAGGTGCTAGAACGACTAATCTAGTATAATTACTTATTACTATGCTTTTTGTATACACAGCGATAGATAAAGACGGAAATAAAAAAGACGGAACAGTCGAAGCTATTAATGTTGATGTTGCAATTGCCTCACTACAACGTCGTGGTTTTATTATTTCAAGTATCGAGGAGTCAGAAAGCCAAGGAGGATTGCTGAGTAAAAACTTAACGTTTCTTGAAAGAGTAAGTAATAAAGATATTGTTATTTTGTCACGGCAATTAGCAACACTTTTTGAAGCGCAAGTTTCTGCTTTGCGAATTTTTCAGCTGCTCGGTACAGAAACAGAAAATCCAAAGCTTGCTCGAAAAATTTCTGAAATTGCACAAGACTTGCAAGGAGGTAGTTCAATATCTAATGCTATGGAAAAACATGGTGATGTGTTTTCACCCTTTTATATTTCGATGGTTCGAGCGGGAGAAGAGTCTGGAAAGCTTGATGAAACATTAATTTATCTTGCCGACTATCTTGATAGATCATATGAAGTAACATCAAAAGCTAAAAATGCATTAATTTATCCTGCATTCGTTATTTCAACTTTCTTTGTTGTTATGATTTTAATGCTTACACTTGTTATCCCTAAAATTAGCCAGATTCTAGTTGATTCTGGTCAAGAAGTTCCTGTTTATACCAAGGTGGTAATTGGTGTTTCTGACTTCTTCGTTAATTATGGATTTTTCTTACTTATTGCAGGTGTGATATTCGCTTTTATTCTCTTTAAATTTTCTAGGACTGAAACAGGAATGGAATCATTAGATGCATTTAAATTACAAATTCCTTTTGTTGGAAAGTTGTATAAAATGCTTTATCTTTCTCGAATTGCAGACAACATGAATACTATGCTTAATTCAGGTATTCCTATGATTAAAGCTTTGGACTTAACTAAATCTGTTGTTGAGAATCATGTGTATATTAAGGCAATTGAAATTGTTACCGAAGATGTTAAAGGTGGAGCTTCAGTTTCAGAGTCGTTTGCAAAACATCCTGAGTTTCCAAATATTTTAATTCAAATGATTAAGGTTGGTGAAGAAACTGGTAACTTAGGTAAAATTCTTGCAACGCTTGCAACGTTCTATCAGCGTGAAGTAAAAACTGCAGTTGATACATTGGTAGATCTTATTGAGCCTATTATGATTGTGCTTCTTGGGTTGGGAGTAGGAACACTTCTGGCTTCAGTGCTCATTCCTATTTACAATATTAGTAGTAGTTTCTAAAAGAAAAATGAACAATCTACGATTGTTCTATAACGATTATTTCGACTTCCATTCCATCTTCAGAAACAAGTTCATATCCATGCTTCTCTGAGAGTTTGATTTGAAGCACTTTTTTTCCAAGTGTTATCACGTCATGGTCTTCTGTGTCCTCATCTTCGCTAGTGTTGTCTGATAGTATGCGAAGTAGTCCGGTACCACTAACGCATGTAATTTGATGCTTGTTCCTTGTGAGCTCTCTTTTATAAGCAGTAAACACTACATCTAAAATGTGATGTGGTACACCCCTGTAGTTTTTACTCCGCGACAATCTCTTGGCAATTAATGCGGTGATTTCGGAAGTGTTTGTGTTGATGAATTCTTCGATGCCGTTAAAGCGTTCTCGGAAATCTTTAAAAAGGTCTAGTTCTAGTTTTTCTTTTTCCATATTTTAGAGGTTCAGCGATGAGCCTATCCTTTTCACACATCATCGTCAATGCTACTATGTCATTTATGTCAGAGAGTAAATACAAAGCAACTATCGGTCTTGAAATTCATGCAGAGTTACATACTGCAACTAAAATGTTTAGTCCTGCAAAAAATGATGCAGATGAAACTGATCCAAACGTAAACGTGCACCCGATCGATTTAGCACATCCTGGAACGCTTCCTGTTCCAAATAAAAAAGCTATTGAATATATGATTCGTATTGGTTTAGCTGTTGGAGGAGATATCTCCGACTTTACTGAATTCGATAGAAAAAATTATTTCTACCCTGATATTCCTAAAGGGTATCAAATTAGCCAGTTCGCATATCCTATTGTTTCAAATGGAACATTGGCAGGAGTTGAGCTTACACGAATTCACTTAGAAGAAGATACTGGAACTTCAAAGCACGATCAGGGCGACTTTAGTCTTGTAGATTTTAATCGTGCAGGGCTACCACTTATGGAGCTGGTTACAGAACCTGTTATTCATTCTGCAGAACAAGCAGTTTTATTTGCAAAACAATTGCAATTATTATTACGATACTTAGGGGCCGGAAACGCAAATATGGAAAAAGGTGAAATGCGTGTTGAGGCAAATATTTCTGTTTCTGATACAGATGAGCTTGGAACAAAAGTTGAAATAAAAAATCTTAATTCTTTTAAGGTTGTAGAAAAATCTATCGCATATGAAATTAAACGAATGATTGCATTGCACGAAGAAGGGAAAGGTAATGAAATTATTCAAGAAACTCGTGGATGGGATGAGGCTTCAGACAGAACATTTTCACAACGAATTAAAGAGTCATCAGATGACTATCGTTATTTTCCGGAACCAGATATTCCAAAAATGAATTTGCATGAAGTATTTAATTTAGATGAACTTAAAAAAACATTACCAGAGTTGCCTTGGGAGAAAAGATCTCGATTGATATCAGATTATCAGTTAACTGATATCGCTGCTGACATATTTGTTTCCGATCAGTTGCTTGGGGTATTTTTTGACACTGTTGTCGCATTAGATCCTACCAATAAGGAATACGTAAAACTTTCTGCAAACTATATTACATCTGATTTAGTATTTATTTTGAAAGATTCCAAAGATGGCGAATCACAACCACTTCCAAGTCCAGAGCATTTTGGAAAACTTATGAATTTAGTGCTTGAAAATAAACTTTCTTCTCGTGGAGCAAAAGATACATTAGTAATTTTGATGAAAGAAAACTCTGATCCAGAACAAATAGCAGAACAAAATGGACTATTACAGCAAAGCGACTCTGGTGCACTTGAAGCTATAATTACTCAAGTGATTGCAGAGAATGAACAGGCTTTCAATGAATTTAAGGAAGGAAAAGAAGCATCATTGAAGTTTTTGATTGGACAAGGGATGCGACTTTCTAAGGGGAGTGCTAATCCTCAGATGTTACAAGAACTTTTTGAACAAAAGAAATAATTTTATTGTGCAGTTTCTATAGTTTGAAAGATATCACTCTTTTCTAAAAGTATATTTCCAGTAATTTGATACGCAGGTTTAATGTCGGTATCTTTTCTTTTGAGACAAAGTTCTTTGCTATGATTCCATTGGTTTTTTTTGTCTTTAAATTTTTTACAGTAATCAATCATTATGTATTCACTGTAGTTATTTCTTGAAATTATAGAATCAAAATTAGTTTTGCCATAGTATCGAGGAAGATTTATTTCGTAGGTATCGTTTTCAGAAAAACCTATAAGAATTGGTGTCTGATATGTTTTGTCATCAACCAGTACTGATTCTAAGTTATCATTTATTGTAACCATTTTTCGTAATGTGCTATCGATGTTCCAGAAATATAAGAAATCTTTTCTCCAGCCATTAATTTTTCCTACTATTTCTTCTCGTTCGTTTGCATAGTTAAGTAATTGCAGGTTCCTTCCAAGCCCCATTTGACCTTTCATTCCAAGAAAGGGAAGTATAGTTATGCCTGTATCCAATAAGGTTCCTTTGGTCGTAACGACTGTGCCTGTAGGATTTTGTGGATCGAAGATTATTAATGTGTTCAATCTTAAGTCATCACCTTGAAGCCGATCGGTCTGACTAACATGGTCTGAAGCAAGTATGATTACAGCGTTTTTTCCAAATTCAGTTTTTTGCACCTCAGTTATAAAATTACTAATTAATGTATCTGAACAGTGAACTGCATCAAGAAGTTTGTCGTTGTTCTCATTGAAGGGATATGTAGATTCACAGCTTGGTGAGGGGTAGCCGTTAGGTGAGTGTGTGTCGAGTGTAAGCATAAAAATTCCTTCAGGATTACTTGTTACATTTTTTTGCTGTATTGCATGCAATGTTTCTTTAAAAAGTATTTCGTCATAAAGTCCCCATCGTGAGTAATCATACTCTTTTTGAGTTTTAGTTAACTCTCCTTTTCCATACACATTAGTAAATCCATGATTTAAGTAGAGTAGATCTTTATTTGAAAATCCCGCATCAGTTCCACCATAGTACGATAGTTCATATCCTGTTTCTTTGAGTAAATCACCAAGACATGATGCGTTTGGAAGAAAAGACCCAATTTTTTCTGAAGAATATGCATAGCCAATTGCTGGTGTTAACAAAGGTATTCCGCATTGACTTGCTGTCATCCCAGTCATTGTTGAGCCTGTTCCTTGCATATGATTAATATTACTAAATACCGTTGATTGCTCTGAAATTTTTGTAAGGTTTGGAACTAAATCAGGAAACTTATTTTGGTTGAAATATCCATATTCTAAACCTTCCATGTAAATAAAAATGAAATTACGTTGCTCAGTAATTTCAGTAATTTTTGGTGCTTTGTAATAGTAAGCAAGACTTCCGTCTCCAATCTCGTTTAGTGAATATTGCTCACTAACTTTGTTTTGCGTACCAGTAACAACAAATTTTACTGCTTCAATGTAGAAAGTATTACATAGTATGGATAGCACGATTGTTGTAAAGGCGGCCAATAAATAGTTATCTTTTTTGCTAGAGTCGCTTTTAAAAAGTATTCTAATAATTACCGCAAGAACACTTACAGTAAAAATAACCACAACTACGATAAGCGGGTACTCTGTGCTCATGGTAAAGATTTCTTTTTTAGAATGTAGTAGCTGAAAGAAAGATTCGTCGTACATATTTCGACCAAAAGTAGCAATTATTGCATCAATAATTAAACCGATAGTTCCTATAATGAAGAGTCCGCTAAATAGTATAGTTTGTTTTTTGTTTCTTTTGGATTTGTAGAAACAAGTAATTGCGGCAACTAATAGAAAAATTGATAATGGCGACATTGCTTTATTTTAGCATTTGCACATTATTTTATGATGGAATGTCAGTAGATGCTATAATTCTCTTATATAAGCTAATCACACAATTATGGTAAAAGTAGGAATTAATGGTTTTGGAAGAATTGGACGTGCTTTTTATCGTCTATCTAAAGAGCGAGATGATATTGAGGTAGTAGCAATTAACGACTTAGGTAGCGTAGAAAACCTTGCGTACTTACTACAATATGACACTGCATACGGAAAAGCTCCTTACGATGTTTCAGTCTCAAATGGAAACCTGTTGGTAGATGGTACAGAAATTCAAGTTGTTTCAGAGCGAGATCCTGCAAATTTACCTTGGGGAAAATTAGGAATTGACGTTGTTGTTGAGTCTACCGGTGTGTTTAATAAGTTTGAAGATGCAGAAGTTCATGTAACAAAAGCAGGTGCAAAGAAAGTAGTTATTTCTGCTCCTGCAAAGAGCGATCCTCAAAATGAAACACAGGCTACTGTACTTATGGGTGTTAACGATGATCAGCTTAAAACTTGTGTGGTTACTTCTAATGCAAGCTGTACAACAAATGCAGGAAGCCCTTTGATGACTATTCTTGATGAGACTATTGGAATCGAAAAAGCAGTTTTAAACACTGTGCATGCATACACTGCAACACAGTCAATTGTTGATAGTCCGAGTAAAGGTGATTTCCGTAAAGGTCGCGCCGCTGCAATGAATATTATTCCTTCTACAACTGGAGCAGCAATTGCAACTGCAAAAGCATTGCCGCAGCTAGAAAATAAGTTTGATGGAATTGCACTTCGAGTTCCGGTAATTGCGGGTTCAATTGCTGACATAACTTTCATCTCTAAAAAAAATACTACTGTTGAGGAAGTTAATGCTGCATTAAAAGAAGCGTCACAACAAGCAAGGTGGAAGGGAATTTTTGCAGTAAATGAAGACCCAATTGTTTCTCGCGATATCTTAGGAAATACACATGCTGCTATCGCAGATTTATCATTTACTAAGGTTGTTGATGGAAATTTGGTGAAAGTATTGTCGTGGTACGACAATGAAATGGGGTACACTGGCTCATTAGTAGAACATGTTGTTCGAACAGGTTCACACTTATAATTTAAAATAAAACCGCATGGAAATTGATGAAAAAATGATGAATACCACAACAATCCACTTGGCCGCAGACCATGCAGGTTTCGAATTAAAAGAATCTATTCATGGTTGGTTAGTAAGTGAAGGATACGATGTGGTTGATCATGGTGCATATGAGTATGAGGAAGATGATGATTATCCAGACTATGTTGCACCGGCTGCACATGCCGTTTCGGTAGACCCTGAAGGCAATTCAAGAGCTATTGTTATCGGTGGTTCGGGTCATGGTGAATCTATAGTTGCGAATCGTTTTGTAAATGTTCGTGCAATTGTTTTTAATGGGCAATATAATTCACCTGAAAATCCAGACAAAGAAATCCCTGAAGAAATTATTACCGCACGGCAACATAATAATGCAAATGTGCTTTCGTTGGGTGCTCGATTTTTGTCTAAAGGGGAAGCGATTGATGCCGTAGTGCAGTTTCTTGAAACCGATTTTTCTGATGAAGATCGTCATATTCGTAGAATTCAAAAAATAGACGAAACAAAAACTTTCTATGAATCAGAATAAACAAACAGAAGAACCTGTTGCATTTGATGTAGAAATTATTCCTGCTGTAATGCCAACATATTATGGCAATCTTAAAGATATGGTGCGTCGAGTAAGACGAGATGTCGATTGGATTCAGTTAGATGCTATGGATGGCAAATATACTCCAAGTAAATCGTGGCCATATGTAAATAAAGGTAATCATTTTGAGGCAGTAATGAGTGGTGAAGAAGGGTTGCCATTCTGGGAGGAATTAAATTATAGTATCGATTTAATGACATTAAACCCGCAAGAAGAAGCAATTCGATGGATCGATGCTGGAGCAGCTCGAATTATTCTTCATTACAAATCATTTAAAGATGATGAGATTTTGTACGATACAATCATGGAATTACAGTCGCGCGGTGTAGAAATTGGTATTGCCATTGAGTCTGACGCAGACGTTGCGCTTTTAGAACCGTTCAAGAATGTAATAGATGAAGTGCAGTGCATGGGTATAAAAAATGTTGGATTTCAAAACGAGCCATTTAATGAAGATATACTAGAGACTATTACTTCAGTGCGTAGTTTATATCCTACATTACGAATTGCAGTTGATGGAAGTGTTAACGCAGATACAATCGACTTGCTCTACGATGCTGGTGCACGAAGATTTGCAGTCGGCTCATACATTTTAGATGAAAAAGCTATTCCAAGTGAACGAATCAGTTTACTGAAAGAAATAATTGAAGAAGTATCATAAGCGTCATGATTCCTCATTTTGTAAAAGAAGCTGCTTCACATTTACGTTTATTTACTTATAAAGGTTACATGGGTTTGTTTTGGTACCTACTTGATAGCTTTTTACTGTTCTTAACATTTATTTTCCTTAGGAATGTTGTTACTTTAAGTGATATAGAGTTCTACGCATTGTATTTATTTGTGGGTATAAGTATGTTTAATTTCTTCAGAAGGGCAACAACACAATCAATGCATGCCATAAGACAAGCACATAAGAAGAAAGAGAAAGATTCATTACTAACATGTATATATCGAGCAAGTGTTCCTGTTACTCATGTAGCAATGATGCATAGTCTCGAATTAGTTCTTGTTGTAGTTATTTTGCTCTACTACAAAATCTCACTTGTGGGAATAATCCTTTATGCTCCATTTTTGATACTGCTAGTAATGATCTTTATGTGTATCGCTGGTGTTTTACTTTATTTTCGTTTTTATTGGAGCAACATAACACAGCTTTGGATGTTGTTATTGAGAATGTTGTTTTTTGTCACTCCTATTTTTTATAGCACAAAATTTCTTTTGATTAATCATATAAATCCTATTTTTTATATGGTGGATACTGGACGATCGTTACTTATTTCAAAAGACATCACGACTGCGATATCCGTTACAATAACTGCTCTGATACTTGGTGTAAGTATGAAACTTGTAAAACGGGTGCAATAGTTTAATGTATTTATATGAGCGCATCTGAACGTAATGAAACTCACACATGCATTCTTGTTATTGGAATGCATAGAAGCGGAACATCACTCGCGGCAAATGTTTTGAAGCAAATGGGGATTTCATTTGGTACTAAACTTATACCCCCAGCAAAAGATAATCCCAAAGGATTTTTTGAAGATAGTGACATTGTCCAAATGAATAAAGAATTATTTGCTGGTTTAGGTATTGATGTTAATGGATTAGAGAGTGGCCTTCCTGCTACATGGCAATCGTCGCCTGTTATGAGTTTCTTCAAAAAAGAACTAAAAAAAATTCTTGAAGAAAAGAAAAATGAATCAATTGTTTTTGGAATCAAAGATCCGCGAATTTCATTACTGCTTCCTATGTATAAATCTGTACTGAATGAGCTTCATATTAAAACTGTTTTAGTGTGGGCACAGCGTGATCCTGTTGAAGTTGCAATATCTATTCACGAACGAAATGGTATCCCTATAAGCAATGTTGTAGAAAGAATTGCAGAATATAATCGTATCATTGCGATTGATTTCGATACCAAGAAAGACATTGTTGTTGATTATGATGCTCTCGTAAATGACCCTGAAACACACATAACTGCATTATCAAAAGAGCTTCATTCAGCAGGCATTGCAACTAATGCACTTTCAATAAAAGAAATATCCGAAGTAGTAGATGTTTCATTACGACACCACGACAAATCTTCAGCTGAATTTACGCTTGGTCTTATGAAAGAAAATGAAGGTTTGCAGAAAAAACTACAAGAAAAAGATAATCTGTCGGAAGAAATTAAAGTTTTTCATTATAAAACAGTGGAATTGCTTGATAGTGCAAAAAAGAACTTCGAAGAAGAAGGAATTAGAAATGAGAAGCAATTGCAAAAATTTGAACAAGAAATTAGTGAGTTAAGAGCACAGGCATCTAATTACGAAAAACAAGAAAAAAATAATGCAAGACAAATCGAGCATCAAGCTTCAGTGCTTAATGATAAGAATGCTGAAGTAAATAATTTGCACATAGAACTAACTAATATTGAGCGTAGTTTTACCTGGAAAGCTGTTAAAGCTTGGGATATTATTTTATATAAATTAGTTGGAGAGAACACATGGTTAGCAATATTTTACAGAAACATATTGGCAAAAATGCAAAATTTCATTAATGGTTTTTTGGCCGATAAAACATTTAGAATTGTAAAAAAACATATTGCTTTAAAAGCTGATGCAGAAGATTTTTGGAAGAAGTTTAATGATGCTCATCCAGATACCGAAGTTTTATTTGTTAGTCATGATATGAGCAGAACAGGGGCACCACGCATTGTCTTTGACGTTGCAGAAGGATTTAAAAAAGATCATAAAATTGCCATGGCATGTTTAGATAGAGGTGCGATGGAAGGGGAGTTTAGAGATGCATTTGGAACAATAATAATTCCTAAAGATATTTATCCCGCGGATTCTCAGGAGGAACAGGTTTCGTTAATCTTAGATAAAGTTAAACCAAAAGTTGTATATGTTAATTCTCAGTCTGCATTTCAATTTGCAAGAGTTGCTAAGCAAAAAGGTATTCCTGTAATTTTTCATATTCATGAGTTAGAAATTGCCATGAAATTTTTCTTTTCAGATAAACAATTAAAAACGTTTAATACGTATGCAGATTTGTATATCGCAGTTTCGCAACCCGTATATGATTTTTTGGTGCATAAGCTGGGGTGTAATCCTGCATCTGTATTATTGCAACATGCATTCGTAGATAGTAAAAAAGTTCAGGAAGCATCAGAGGTAATCGATAAATCTTTTATACAACAAGAATTGGAAATCGTTCCTGAAGAAGGCGAAGTAATTATAATGACTGTTGGAATGTTTATTTACAGGAAAGGTGCAGATATATTTATGCGCGTCGCTAAGAAAATTATTGATAAAGGGTATAAATGTAAATTTATATGGATAGGATCGAAACCTTTTAAAGAGCCATTCATGGAAAATTTCTCAAAATATAAAGATTATTTCATCCTTGTTGGTGAAAAGAAAAATCCATTTCCTTATCTCAAAATTGCTGATATTTTTGCACTCCCATCACGAGAAGATCCTTTTCCCTTAGTGACACTTGAAGCAATGTCGCTTGGTATACCCGCAGTTATTTTTAAAGAATCTGGGGGAATACATAAGGCTGTGGGCACTAGTGGTATTCAAGTATCTGAGTTTAATGAAGATGAATTTGAAGAAGCATTAATTGCTTTAATCACAGATGCTCAAAGAAGAGAAAAGCTTGGTAATCGTGCAATTGAAGCTCAGAAACCTTACGATAGTTCAGTAAGTCTACCTACAATTTATTCACATATTTCTTCACTTTTAAAAAAGGTACAATAATCTAATGTTCGATTCAATCTTAACGACAAGTAAAAAAGAAGATAATCTAAACGAAGAGGCTGCTCCAATATTTATTACCGGCTCAGTTCGTTCTGGAACAAGTATTATTTGCCATGCACTATTGCGAGGCATAAAGTTGCCAGGGTATGTAGAAGGTTGTTTTATTCAGCATCTCGGTATTTTTCTTAGGGCATTTGACATTGATATGGTTAGGAGAAAAGTTCAGCTATTTAATGATGCAATTATGGCGTCACATGTCGACAGGGATGAGTTTACTAAATCACTTTGCAACTGGTTTAAGGGAGAGTATGAAAAGTGGAACATTTACCCTCAGAAAAGATGGGTTGATAAAACCGCTGATGTTGGTTTGGTTTATGCAATGCCTCAAATTATGAACTTATGGCCAAAAGCAAAATGTATTTTTATGAAACGTCGGCCAATCGAAAATATACTGTCTCGGCAAAAAAAATTTGCAGCAGTACCTTTCTTTGTACACATTAGGCAGTGGTGCGGTGTTATGGAGGCATGGGACGAACGAAAAAAGTTATTACACAAAGATAGTTATATTGAAATTGATCAATATGAAATTGCTACTAACCCAACCGTTGTTGCAGAAAGAGTACAACTATTTTTAGGCTTAAGTGAAGATGAAAAAGAAAAAATAGAGAAATACTTTAAAAAAAATAGACCAGAATTTACTGGCGGAGATGAAAATGTGGTGAAATCTCTTGAAGAAATAGATTGGTCAGATGAGGATAAAGAATTATTTATGGAACGATGTGTGCCTATTATGAAAGTGCATGGATGGAGCTTAGGTAAAGAATATTACAGTAAATAATTTATTTTTCTTGAATACCTAGAATACTTGTCATAAAAGCATTTGATATAATTTGGATTCCGAGCACTATTGCTGTTAATGCAACAATGCTTGTTTTAATCTGATCAGTAATGCCTTTAAAATCGGCATCAATCCAAGATTTTAATACAACAATAAATAATATAATTCCAGTTAGAACAACGAACGAGCCAAAAATTAAAGCTTTCTCAATTGTTATTCTATTCATGATTGATTCAAGAATATGACTTTCTTCGTTAAGGTGGGTAACTGCATATGCTTTTGCAAAACCTGCAAAGCTTATAAGTTGAAACCCAGAAATAATTGCTAATGAAAATATAAATGAAGGATGAATCATAAATTGTCTTCCTAAGACAATAAAAGAATCAAAATATAAAAGTCCCATTGCTATAATTCCTGTCACAAGCAAAATTGCGCCAGGTACTAAAAAAATAATCATTGGAGAATAAAGTAATATAAATCGAAGATGTCTCCATCCATCAGCAAATGAGCGTAATTTAGATTCACCAGTTCTTTTTGCATATGGAACCGGTATTTCCTCAATTGTTAAGTCTCTTTTAACTGCTTTAATTATCATTTCACTGGCAAATTCCATACCAATAGTTTGAAGATTCATTATTTTATAAGCATCCATGGAGATACCTCTTAATCCGCAGTGTACGTCACGAACTCGTGTTCCAAAGAAAATTCTAACAAGTGAAGATAAAAAAGGATTGCCAACATATTGATGCAAAAAAGGCATTGCTCCTTTTTCTATTCCTCCACTGAACCTGTCTCCAATTACAAAATCTGTACCAGATTGTAGTGCAGAAATAAATAAGGGTATTTTTGAGACATCATATGTGTTGTCGCAATCAAGCATTATTACGTTTGTACCCTTTGCTTGTTCAAAGCCTTGCATGTAGGCACTTCCATAGCCTCGTCTTGCTTCATGAGTTATTTCTACTTCGTTATATTTTTCTTTTAAGAAAGCGGCTTTTTCTAATGTGTCGTCTGTTGAGCTGTTGTCGATAATAATGAGTTCGAATGGGTAATTGCTTTCCCGAACTGTCTCAATAATAGATGTTACGCAACGGATAATAGAGCTCGATTCGTTCAAACAGGGAAGTAATATTGAAGTAAATTGATCCTTAGCTTTCATGATAGTATTACTACTATACATTATTTGTTGACGAATATTACACATGCTTGGCTTTATAATCACATTACTTATAGTACTTTTTTCTTTATACAAGCGATATTCAATTGAATATGTTGTGTTGTATTTTTTGTCTACACACATTTTGGTTGGTTTATTGCTTCAAGTTTTTCATTTTTTTACTACGTCTTCGGTAGTGTTTTTACATGTAATTTTAGGGCTTATTTTTCTATATATATGTCAAAAGAAATTGCATAAAAAAAATAAGACTTTGCACTATCAAGATGTAGTAATTGGAATTGTCATATTTTTTCTTTCTTTTTTCATACTGTCATTAGTTCACACAAGTTATACAGGTTTAGTGAGTACTGATAGTGGCTCAAAATATGTTGTTGCTGAAGAATACTTGTATCCATTATTTTCTGACGAATGGGTTGCTGTTAAGATTATCGAGACAACAATACAAGAACAGCGATTGCCGTTAGGGGATGTTTTTTTTGGAAAGCCGAAGTTTAATTTTCTTTTTGGATTTCATTCATTAATAAGTGAATTGCACCTTTATTTCAATGTATCCCCTTTGTTTGCGTATACTTTTTTCGCTTCATTTTTTTCTGCTATAACAATCACACTATCTTGGCGATTATTAAGAATTTGTAATGTTTCTCAAGCTGTTGCTGTGTTACATGCCTTGTTGCTTTTGTTTGTTGTGAATGGCTCAAATTTACCAGGTTTATGGTATTTACTGCCTTGGAATATTGGTTTTCTATTTCTGGTACTTACATACATCTTTATTTTTCAAAGAAAATATCTCCTAGCTTTTATTGGAGGAATTGTAAGTTGTTATATATATCCACCAATTATTGTTTTTGTAATGCTTTTGTTTATTGGCGCTTTCATTAAAGAAAAAAGAAAAGCGCTACATTTATTCAAATATATATTCACTCGATATAGAATTCATTATATAACATCTGTAATTGGTCTGGGGTTGTTTTCTGTAATTATTCTCAGCGAAGGATTCAGATATTTTTTAGGGGTTGGTTTTGATCACATAGTTCGACCTTTGAAAAGTGCGAGTGGAGTTCCTCCTGTGTTGCATCCATGGCTGGTATTACCAGTACTTGCAATGATTGGTTTTTTGATTGTTGTTTCAGTTAAGAAAGTACGACAAAAAAATAGCATCTTCCTATACCCAATTCTTGGTGGCTGCTTCCTTTGGTTATTGTACTGGCTTACTGTTCCTACAATTCTTATTGATTACCATCGAACTGTAACAATGACATCACTGCAAATAGTACTCCTGTCTGCGTTTGGAGTAGAACAATTTGTAATGTATGTGCAAGAAAAAATTGGAAACGAAAACAGTAAGAATATAAATCAAATTATTGCAGTACTCATTATTTTCGCAATATTTTTATTTCTTTCTCTTTCTTATACAGCAAGAGGTAATTGGATGTATTTAAAGAAATATATACGTCAGCCTAATGGAACATATCAAATTATTAAACCGCGTCCACCTGTTAATCACTACTTACACAAAGATGATATAAGAATTTTTTCTGCATATAAAAATAAAATTTTCCTAGCTCCAAGTTGGAAAAGTCTTGTTATTGGTGTGGCAACAAACAATACTCCATTGAACACAAAGCCTGCAACCTTTACAGTTACCACATTGAATTTACAATATTTCTTGAATGCAACATGCGCTGAAAAAAATGAATTAGTTGTTGTGCATGCAATAGATTTGATTTATGCTCCAGAATTTGTTTGCGATAATTTTGTAAAAATTGAAGAAAGTGCCGAAGGACTTTTATTGTATATATACGAAAAGTGATATAATCAAAACATATGGGAAACATTACAGATGGAGAAATTTGCACATTACAAGAAAAAGCTATTGATGTAAGAACGTCAATCATTACGATGTTACGTGAGGCTGGTTCAGGTCACACCGCAGGTCCTTTAGGGATGGCTGACATATTCACTTATTTATATTTTTACGGCTTGAATCATAAGCCAGAAAATCCTTCTTGGGATGAGCGAGATAGAGTTGTATTATCGAACGGACATATTTGCCCTGTGTTATATGCAGTTATGGCACATAGTGGATACTTTCCTGTTGAAGAATTATTAACGCTTCGAAAATTTGGATCAAAACTACAAGGTCATCCTCATAGAGAATTTTTACCTGCACTTGAAACAAGCTCTGGTCCTCTTGGTTCTGGCTTGTCACAAGCAATTGGTATGGCAATTGCTGATAGAATCGATAATGGTAAAAGTTCAGATAGATTTTTTTATTGTTTGACAGGTGATGGGGAACTAAACGAAGGGCAAAATTGGGAAGCAATAATGCTTGCTGGAAAAGAACGAAATCATAACCTCGTTGCAATTGTCGACAGAAATAATATTCAAATAGATGGTTTTACTGAAGATGTGATGCCCTTAAATAATTTGAAAGAAAAATTCGAAAGCTTTAATTGGCATGTACAAGAAATCGATGGTCATAATTTTGAAATGATTGATGGAGCAATACAACAGGCAAAAGTAGTATTTGATATGCCATCAGTAATTATTGCAAACACTATTCCAGGTAAGGGGGTGGGTGAGTTTGAAAGAAAGCCAGAGTGGCATGGAAAACCTCCACTTGGAGAAGTGGCACAAAAAGCTTTAGACGAACTTAGAACGCTTGGTGGGAAAATAACATGCGGAGATAAATAATATGATTAATAAGAATGCAAAACTAAATCCAAATATTTTTAACGAAGATGTTGAGCAACAAGCAATTCGTTCTGGTTTCGGGGAAGGTCTGTTAGAAGCTGCTGAAAAGAATGAGCACGTTGTTGGTTTATGTGCCGACTTGAAAGACTCAACAAAAATGAATTTATTTGCTGAGAAATTTCCTAAACGGTTTATTGAAATTGGAGTTGCCGAACAGAACTTAGCCTCAGTCGCCTCGGGAATGGCGGCTATGGGTAAAATTCCTTTTATTTCTAGCTATGCCATGTTTAGCCCTGGAAGAAACTGGGAACAAATTAGAACAACTATTTGCTATAACGATGTTCCAGTAAAAATTGCAGGTTCACATGCAGGAATATCTGTTGGTCCAGATGGAGGAACACATCAAGCCGTTGAAGATATTGCACTTATGAGGGTTTTACCAAACATGGTGGTGCTTTCTCCTTGTGATGTTATTGAGGCTAGAAAGGCTACACTTGCGGCTGCACAAACGAAAGAACCAACATATATTCGTTTGGCTCGTGAAAAAACTCCTGTGATTACAACTGAAGATAGTTCTTTTGAAATTGGTAAGGCGCAAGTTGTGTTCTCTCCAGAAGCTCAAAATGAAGCTGTTGATGTGCTTGTGATTGCAACAGGTGCTTTGTTGTATAAAGTACTTCAAGTTGCTCAAAAAATTGAAACTGAGCAACATAAAAAAATAACTGTAGTTAATCTTGCTACCATTAAACCTCTCGACGAAAAAACACTTACGCCACTTATAGAAAAATGTAAATCAATTGTTACTGTAGAAGAGCATCAAATTGCAGGTGGAATGGGGAGTGCAATTGCTGAGTTATGTGCTCGAACAACACCACGACCTGTCGAGTTTGTCGGTGTTAGTGATGTATTTGGACAATCTGGCACACCAGAAGAATTACTAGAATATTATGGTATGGGAGTTGATTCAATTACAGCAGCTGTAAAGCGAGCGTTGGAAAGATAATTTATATTCTAAACATCTATTATTAAAAAAGCACATAGATAGTATGTGCTTTTTTACCATGTATCAGTGTTGTAGTATTAGTTTTGAGCAGTGAATGAGCAATATGTGAATGAGCTTCCAAAGCTAACTGCTGTTGCACCTCCAAAACAATTTGCATCACTACCTCCTCCTTCCAGCATCCAATCCAAGCTATAACCTAAACAATCTGCATCTGTACATTTATACGCTAAGCCAAAATAGGAATCTCCATTGTATGTAAATGCATCAAGCGATGGTGGTGTTGGAATAAAATCATCGATATCACCATTAATATTTGGGTTTTGCGAATGGACATCATATACACGACATTCACTGCTTGGATAACCCGTACCTAAGCAATAAAAAGAAGTCGAATCGTTATCTGGATCTGGAAAATTTCCAAACTCAGTATTAAAAATACCGAGTGCATTTACATATTGTCGAGCTAATTCATTTCGTTTATTGTTTCGAGCACCTTCTCGAGCATCAGTTAATGATGCAACAACAATTGAAGAAAGAAGTGCAATAATTCCAACTACAATTATAAGTTCAATTAAAGAGAAACCGTGTTGTTTTATTTGTTGCTTAAACATGTTTTAGTTTTGATAGTTTAGTGGATCGTCCCCATTTTTAATATTCTGAACATATATTTCAAATGGAATTTCTTGGCCATATTGATTAGTAACATAAAGATTGGCTGGATGGGAAAGACCTGTAGTTGCAATCCAGCCGCTTAATCCAAGAAAAAGTAATGAGGTAACAAGTATTAAGGCAGTTGCCTGACCTTTTGTTCTAACCACTCCATTTTCTAGTAAATAGAGAACAGATCTTGGTGTGCGAGAGCGTTCAATAATATCACGCGATCTATTGTTAAATTCTTGAACAGCGTCATCTTCTTCAAATTGTATTTCATTATCACTCATCAATTGTAATTATATGTTATAAGTTTTAATCAAAAAATCCAATTAAAGTACCTTGGGTGTGTAGTCACTTGGTTTTTCTGCAAGGAATGTGTCTAATTTTTCTTTTGTTAGTAATCCTTTTTGTGCGCCAATATGTTGCACAACACTCATTGAGTTAATTGGCCCCCATTGCAATGCTTCTTCTACAGATTTTCCAAGCGCAAGTGCTCCTGTGAAAGTACTTGAGAAAGAATCTCCGGCTCCAGTTCTGTCGACTGGTTCTGAAGGGTCTGGATACATTGGGATAAACCATTTAGTATTATTTTCACTATCGAATGCGAATGCTCCGTTTGGTCCGTCGGTAATTACTGGAATTATTGGCCCTGCTTCGCGCATCATGTCTAGTAGTTTTGGAATATCTTGTTCGTCTGTTCCTAAAATTTTCTGTGCTTCTTCTTTGTTACAAAAGAATAAGTATGAAAGTTCGTACAGTGCTTTCAGTTTTTCTAATCCAAGTTTCATTTGGAATGTTCCAGGTTGTAATGCAAGTTTTGTTTCAGGATGAGCTTTTAAGAACTCGATAATTTCTTCATGGTAGGGAAGTGAGTTTTCTGCAAGCGAAGAGAGGTATAGGAATTTTGGTCCAACTTCCATTTCAGGAAACTTGTAATCGAACATTGTGTGCTTAATTAAAATAGTTCGCTCTGCTCCAAGTCGTAAAACATAATGATAGTTTGATGCTTCACCCTCATGAACTGTTATGTATTTTGTATTTACTCCTTCTGCCTCAAGTGCTGCAATTTGTTCTTTTCCAAAATCATCACTTCCTGTGTTTGTGATAAGTCCAGATTTTAATCCAAGACGATGTGCAGATACTGCAGCATTCGGGCTGTTTCCTACAGCCGCTACAACAGTTACATCATCGTATGGAAGCTTGCTTCCAAATAGCATACAAAGTTCTTTGTCTTTTCTTGGATTATCATTTTCAATCCAAGTATTGTCTTCATTTAATTTAATAAACGCATCAGTTACCATGTCTCCAACTGCTAAAAAATCTAATTGCTCACCTGTGTTTTCTGTCATATGTGAATAGTATAGCAGGGAATGGGGGAGGGTTGAAAGAAAAAGATTCACTTATGTAAGTGAATCAGCGAGAACTTGGAAAGGGGTCATGAGAGATTCTGCTAACCACTGGATGAATTGGCAAAGCCAAATTCCTATGAACGCAATGAGCCAAAGTATGAGACCAATAATTCCAATGCAGGTATAGGAAATTATTACCACTGTAACTGTCCAAACTACTGTACAAATACTTTGTTTAAGCCACTTTTCTTCAAAGTCATCAGAGTGATACTTATCTTGTCCAATGCGATAGCCGGTTATTGCGGACAGTAACATTATAATTGCTAAAATAAAGAAGCCGATAGCGTGTTGCATATTTTTTGGGGTTCGAGATTTATTTCAACTTACAAAACTTCACTCACTTTTGCAACATGATATAATTCATCACATATGAAAACACTTAAAGAAATCATCACACAAGCAGATACCGACGGCGTGGCAGTCGGACATTTTAATATTTCAAACTTAGAAGGATTACATGGAATTTTTAACGCAGCAAAGAATTTAGATGTACCAGTAATTATCGGAACATCAGAAGGGGAGCGAGACTTTGTGGGAATTTATGAAGCTGTAGCTTTGGTTAAAGCGCTTCGAGAAAACTATAATTACCCAATTTTCTTAAATGCTGATCATTCATATTCGTTCGACAGAGTGAAAGCTGCTGTAGATGCAGGATATGATGCTGTAATTTTTGATGGTGTAAAATTCTCTTTTGAAGAAAATATGGCTGAAACTAAGAAGTGTGTGGAATATTCGCGTTCTGTAAATCCGAATGTTTTAGTAGAGGCTGAGCTTGGAAATATCGGGAAAAGCTCAAGTGTGATGGATGAAATTCCTGAAGGAGTTGCAACCGACGAGAAATTCCTTACAAGTGTTGCAGACGCTGTAAAATTCGTAGAAACAACAGGTGTCGATTTACTTGCTCCTGCGGTTGGAAATATGCACGGAATGTTAAAAGAAGGGCATAATCCTAAAATTAATATCGAGCGAATAAAAGAGATTCGAGAAGCTGCTGGAATACCACTTGTGCTTCATGGAGGATCAGGAATTACCGACTCTGATTTTATTGAAGCTATTGAAGCTGGAGTAAGTTGTGTACACATAAACACTGAAATTCGTGTAGCATTTAAAGAAGGATTACTACAAGGGTTAGATGAATTTTCAGATCAAATTGCGCCGTATAAATATATGAAACCAGCTGTTGCTTCACTACAAAAAAAAGTTGAAGAGCGGTTGAAGTTGTTTAATAAATTATAGAAGTAATTAAAATTAACACACGATTTGTCATTCTCAGCTTACCTCGCTGTGACGTAGTTAGGACCGAGAATCTAGGGAATAGTTACCTAAAGGCAAACCCTCACTCTAATACATGGATCATCTTTTTCAAGGGGATGATAGTGATAGTAATAAAATAAAGTGAAATAAAAACACATGGCATCAAACATACTTAAAGACAGACTTTCAGAAGTAATTAAAGGAGACGTTTTAATAGACGAAGCCACACTCGAGCATTTCAGTAGAGACGCGAGTTTGTTCAAGGTTCGTCCAAAAGTGGTGGTGCAGCCAAAACATGTAAAAGATGTGCAAGCAATAATTAACTTCGTAAGTCACAATCAAAAAGATTTTCCAGGATTGGCAATTACTGGTCGAGCCGCAGGAACTGATATGACAGGTGCTGCAATTGGAGAGGGAATTATTGTAGACTTTTCAAAATATTTTAATGCAGAAGAAATTGATGTTGCTCACCTAAAGGCAACTGTGCAGCCGGGAGTATATTTTAGAGATTTTGAAAAAATTAGCCTACCAGAAAAAGTATCAATGCCAGTGTATCCGGCATCAAAATCTTTAGCTGCATTTGGTGGAATGATTATGAACAACTGTGGTGGGGAAAAAACACTTCGATATGGTCAAATGCGGAAATTTGTTACTTCATTAAAAGTTGTGCTTGCAGATGGAAATGAGTATGAGTTTGGAAAAATTACGCTACAAGAACTTGAAAAAAAGAAAAAGCTAGATACCTTTGAGGGCGAAATATATAGAAATATTCACGCACTTATTGTAGATAATTACAACACTATTCAAGCCGCAAAACCTAAAACAGCCAAGAACTCATCTGGATATGCACTTTGGGAAGTGTACGACAAAGAAGCTGAGACTTTCGACTTGGCGCAACTTTTCACAGGATCTCAAGGGACACTTGGTTTGATGACAGAAGCAGAAATTCGCCTTGTAGAGTCAGAGCCATATAAAAGGCTTGTTACGGTGTTTAGTAATTCTTGGGACACTATTCCAGAAGTAGTAAATGAGCTTTCATCTATTGGTGTAGAAGGGATGGAAACATTTGATGATACAACACTTAAACTTGGGCTAAAATTCATGCCAGAAATTGCAAAAAAGGTTGGTAAGAATTTTTTCTCATTCGCATTACAATTTATTCCAGAAGCCATTATAGGAATGAAAATGCTTGGGCTTCCAAAAGTAATTATTTTAGTGCAGATTTCTGAAAATAGTGAAGTGGTTGCAGATAGGAAAGCTAAAGAAGTAATTAATACTTTGAAAGATAATAAAGTGTATGCTCGAATTATAAAATCTGAACAAGAGGCAGAAAAGTTTTGGGTAATGCGACGTGAAAGTTTTAACTTACTTCGTAATAAAGTGAAAGATAAACAAACTGCACCGTTCATTGATGATTTCTGTGTATTACCAGAAAAATTACCTGTTGTACTTCCAGCTATTTTGAAAATACTTAAAGATAATAAGATTCCAGTGAATGTGGTTGGGCATGCAGGAAGTGGAAATTTACATATTATTCCGCTGATGAATTTAAATGATGAAAACGAGCGAGCAAAAATAGCACCAGTTTCTACAGAAGTGTATGATTTAGTGATTAAACACGGAGGAACTATTACCGCAGAGCATAATGATGGAATTATTAGAACCCCATACGTCAAGCAAATGTTTGGAGAAGAAATGTACAATATTTTTAAAGAGGTGAAGAAAATATTCGATCCAAAGAACATTTTTAATCCTGGAAAGAAGGTTGGCGGTACTGTTGCGTATATGGAAAGCCATATTGTGGGGAGGTAAACATTGCCAAGCCTCAATCTATATGTATACTTATCTCCACTATGTTGAAACTACAAGCAGAAAAACGAGAAGCAAAAGAAGATTTAAAAGCAATGCGAGCTGAAGGTATTGTGCCTGCAGTTTTTTATGGAAAAGTACAAGAACCAATTTCTATTAAAATGAAAGAAGGTGATTTTATTAGAACGTATCGAGAGGCAGGAGAGTCTGCAATTATTATTCTAGAAGTTGGCGACGAAGAGTATGAAGTTTTAGTTCATGACGTAACTGTTGATGCTGTAAAAACAAAAGTACAACATGTTGATTTTTATGCAATTGAACGAGGAAAAATGCTTTCAATTGACGTTCCAATTCATTTCATCGGAGAAGCTCCAGTTGAAAAAGATGGAGGAATTGTTGCAAAAATTATGCACGAACTTCCAATTGAAGCTCGGCCACGAGACCTACCGCAAAACTTAGAAGTCTCATTAGAATCTTTAGTTCACATGGATTCACAAATTCTTGCAAAAGATATTACTCTTCCAGAAGGTGTAACGCTTGATGTAGATGAAAATGAGCCTGTTGTTGTTGTTTCAGCGCAAAAAGAAGAAGAGGGTGAAGAAACAGAAGCGCTTGATTTAGATTCAATTGAGGTTGAAGGTAAAAAGAAAGAAGAGGGTGAAAAAAATGAAGGAGAAGAAAAAGAATAAATATTGTAAAGACTTATTTTTTTCAAAAAGCATCTTGTTACACACAAGATGCTTTTTTGTTATAATTCTACTCACAATGAATTATGCTTATTCAAGAAAAAAAATAATTATTACCACAATAGTTTTGGCTATTTCTTTAATGGTTTTATTCACTATTTCAAAGTCAACAATGCTTTTTGCACAAACTTCAGAAGCGTTGGAAGTTTGCAAAAACCCACAAGACGAAACCGAAGAAAAACTTTGCGCCGAATTAGATAGAATTTTAGAAGAAGAGAGACTGGTACAGAGTTCACTTAATAGTCAAAAAGCAGAAACTGCAACTATTCAAGGTGATTTAAGTATTATTACAAGTCAAATTAGGAAAGCATCACTTGATATTGATAAAAAAAATATTGCAATTAATCAGCTCGATAAAGATATCTCTCTGCGAGAGCAAAATGTTTCGCAACTTAACGAAAAAATGGATCGAGGTAAAGATGCACTTTCTCAACTTCTTGTAAGAACAAATCAATTAGACGATATTTCTTTAGTTGAGTTAATGCTCTCAGAAGATAATCTTTCAAATTTTTTTGTTGCAGTCGATAATTATGCAGTGGTACAACGCTCATTGAATTCATTATTCGATGAAATAAGAGAGATTCGTGGTTTAACTGAAGAAGAGAAATTGAAACTAGAAGAAAAACAAAATAGAGAGCGTGATGTTAAGGCTGAAATTGAGGGACAAAAAAGAACAATCCAAGTTAAAGAAGATGAAAAATCTTTATTGCTTTCATATTCAAAAGATTCTGAGGCTACATATCAACAAGTACTTAATGAAAAACGTGAACGTGCTTCACAGATTCGATCCGCTTTGTTCCGTTTGCGTGATACCGAAGGTATTTCTTTTGGTGACGCTGTTGCATATGCAAAAGCTGCTGGTAAACGTACTGGAGTTCGACCTGCACTTATTTTAGCAATTTTAAAGCAAGAGTCTGATCTTGGAAATAATGTTGGAACTTGCAATCGATCAGGAGATCCAGACAATAAAAAGTATAATGTGATTATGCCTGGGCCACTTCATTATGCGAACTATCTTGCTGCAGGAAGTAGTTGTACAAATGCCGCATCACCATGTTCGTGGCGAGACGATCAAACTGAATTTAAACGAATTGCATCTGGATTAGGTAGAGATTATAAAATAACACCACTTTCTTGTCCGATTGCTTCAGTTGGAGGTTGGGGAGGTGCAATGGGTCCGTCACAATTTATTCCAACAACATGGGCTTCTTTTGAGGCTGAAATTGCAAGCACGCTTGGTGTTCGTATTGCAGATCCTTGGAACCCAGAACACGCATTCACTGCAACTGCCTTGTATATGGCTCAACTAGGTGCAGCAAACGGAGGTTACACTGCAGAGCATACAGCAGCTGCTAAATATTATGCTGGAAGTAATTTTGGAACAGTTCATGGGCAAGGTTATGGAACTTCAGTGTTGAATCATGCAGCTGGATATCAGCAACAGTTAGATTTCCTAGCAGATGTTGATTAGAAGAAGACTTTCTGTTATAGTCTTGCAACTAATTTACGAATATGAAAAAAGAAATTCACCCAACATACTTTACAGAAGCAACAACTACATGTGCATGTGGTGCTGTTCACAAAACTGGCTCAACTGGAGAAAAAATTGAAGTTGAAATTTGTAGCAACTGTCATCCTTTTTATACAGGACAAGAAAAAATTGTTGATACAGCAGGACGAGTTGAGAAGTTCAAAGCTCGACAAGCTGCAGCAAAAAAATAACTTTTTATAAAAGCTCACTTCACTAAGTCCTCAATATTTTATATGAAATATTTGCGGAATCGTTCAGTGAGCTTTTATGCTATATAATTTCATTACATGGATAAAGACATAGATTTAACAAGATATCGCGAAAACACCCAAACACAGTACTTGGTTCAAGAGTATGAGCGGTTAGAGTCTGAAAAAAATTTACTTTTAGAAATGAGTGACAGTGAAGACATGCTAGAAATGATTGCTGAAGAAAAAGCAGAGCTTGAAAACCAGCAGACTGTTGTTTTTAAACAAATGGAATCTATTTTGGAAGAAGAAAAAAAGGCCGATGAATTTCCCAATGAAATTATTCTTGAGGTTCGCGCAGGAGCTGGAGGAGATGAGGCTGCGTTGTTTGCTAGTAATTTAGCATATATGTATGAAGCATTTGCAGAAACAAAAGGGTGGGGCTGGAAACGACTTTCAGATAATCAATCGTCTATTGGTGGTTATAAAGAAGCAACATTTGAAGTTCGAGGTCAGAATGTATATAAAATTTTACGTTGGGAAACCGGAGTACATCGTGTACAACGAATACCTGCAACAGAAAAACAAGGGCGCATTCATACATCTACAGCTTCTGTTGCTATATTGCCAATGCGTAAGCAAATTAATTATACGATTCCACCAGATGAACTAGAAATGGAATTCTCGCGAGCAGGAGGAAAAGGAGGGCAAAATGTTAACAAAGTTGAAACTGCAGTTCGCTTAATTCATATTCCTACTGGTTTAGACGTTCGTTCAACAGCAGAACGAAGTCAGGCTGCGAACCGTGAAAAAGCATTAGAAATTTTAACTGCAAAAATCCAGGCGCTAAAAGAGGAAGAAGAAGCAAAACAATATTCTGCTGAGCGAAAAGGGCAGGTGGGAACTGGAGACAGATCTGAAAAAATTCGTACGTATAACTTCCCACAAAACCGAATTACCGATCATCGTATCAAAGAGAGTTGGCATAATATTGAAGGTGCAATGAATGGGGATATTAGTGACATGTTGGATACTATTGCGAAGTACGCAGAGGGAGGGCAAGGTGAAGAATAATTTAAATAAAAATAAACCGCCCACGAATCCGAAGATAAGGGGCGGTGTTGAAGTTTTCTTTATTTAACAGGAGTAATTCTTCCAACCTGCCGCTTTTGCGATTCGAATCTTCAGCTCTTCTGAATAAGCAAAGCCTTCAGCATCACGAAAATCGAAATTCTCGCGAGTCGTCATTGCTTTTCCTAGCATGCTTGCTGCAAACGCCTCACGTTTCGCACATGCATTCACTTTGAGTAGAGGGCATCCATAACCCCAATGTTGATGTGAAAGACTCCACACAAACTTACGCTGTTTTTCGCAACGCCAGTCTGTAAGTGTTGCAAGTAAGCGTAAGCCTGCTTCTTGTTTGATTTCCACACCAAGACTTTTAGGTGACAAGTGTCTCTCAACAGTGAAGAATGCTCCCGTCAGCTCTTTGCGGTCTTCACCACAAAGATCGAGCCAACGCAGGAAACACTTTTTCCAATCTTCACTGAACATCAGAAGTTTTGTTTTTGGACGACCAACCTGTTGATGATGTCCATGCCACGCATTCTTGAAGCACTCACGCGCTTCATTGAATGTCAGGTAACTAAAGTTTCCTGTTAGAACCGCGAATACGATTTTAACAGATGACCACATGTTTTTGATTTTTTTCTTCATTTTTGTTCTATTTTCGGGTTTGTTTTTTGTTCCGGTATCTGTGACAACCCTAGATGTCTCAGTACCTATATAAAAAGGGAAGTAGTTCTATCCTTATATAGATACTGAAATGCATCAAAATTCTACATATATTAGTAATTAGTAATAAGTACCTTGCCTTACCACATCCTTTTTGCTACACTCATGCCCACATATGTCAGAAACATCAACTACAAACAAAGAACTTATTGAAGAGCTATTTAATGCTGGGTCTCATTTTGGGTATGCAAAAGCAAGACGTCACCCATCAACATCAGCATATATTTTTGGTAACAAGAATGGAATTGAAATTTTTGATTTAGAGAAAACATCTCCGCTTGTTGAAAACGCAATAGCATTTGTGGAATCGCTTGCTACACAAGGAAGACAAGTATTATTTGTTTCAGGTAAAAAAGAGTCTCAACGACCAGTTCGAGAGGCTGCTGATAAAATCGACCAGCCATATGTCGCAGGGCGATGGATTGGAGGAACACTTACTAACTTTGATGAAATTTCAAAGCGAGTTGCTCGACTTGAAAAACTCCTTGAAGAAAAAGAAAAAGGTTTACTTGCAAAATATACAAAGAAAGAACGACTACTAATCGACCGAGAAATTACAAAACTTACTGCTCGATTTGGTGGAATTGTAAATATGAAAGGGAAACCAGGTGCAGTATTCGTTGTAGATTCTAAAGAAGAAGATATTGCTGTTGCTGAAGCTCGTGTTAAAGGAATTCCTGTTATTGCACTTGCAAGTTCAGATTGTGATATCTCATCAATTGAATATCCTATTTTAGCGAACGACGGTTCTGTTAAAAGTGTTTCACTTATTTTAGAAACAATTGTAAAGGCATATCAAGCGGGTGCAAAAAAACATGCTGAAAAAACTCCTATAAGTGCTTCAACTGTGAAGAAATAGTTTTACGAACGTATTAATACATTAAACAATTCATATTATGGCAGTAACAACTGAGCAAATTAAAGAGTTACGAGAAATGACTGGTGTTTCTGTAATGCAATGTAAAAAAGCATTAGAAGAAGCAGATGGTGATATTGAAAAAGCACAAATTATTCTTCGAAAACTTTCAGCAAAATCTGCAGAAAAAAAATCTGATCGAGAATTAGGTGCCGGAACTGTTGCATCTTATATTCATGCTAATGGCAGTGTTGGTTCACTTGTTGAATTGCAATGCGAAACCGACTTCGTTGCTATGAATGATGATTTTAAAACTCTTGCACGAGATATTGCTATGCACATCGTGGCTTCTGTTCCAAAATATATTAAAGAAGATGAAATTACTGAAGAAGAAAAAGTGAAAGCAACTGAAGTTTTTAAAGCTGATATTGTAGATAAACCAGAAGAAATGCAAGCGCAAATTCTTGAAGGAAAGCTTGCGAGTCACTTTAAAGAGTCGGTTTTATTAAACCAAGATTTCATTAAAGATCCATCTAAGACAATTGCATCACTAATTGAAGAGGGTACACAAAAATTAGGAGAGCGAATTATTGTTGCTAAAATGGCACGATTCTCAATTGTAGACTAATAGTTTGTTATACTAATTGCTACTATGACATTAGTGATATTACTTTATATAACAGGTGGATTATTGGTTGTAATGTTTTTGTATAAAAGCTTCGAGCTTGTAAGTGGGGTTTCTGTTATTCCAAAAAGAACCCGAACAGTTTCTGATATGGTAACTAAAAATCTTGTAAAACAGATTTTTGAAACATACAACAAAGTACTATATGCTATTTGGAACGTGGTTCGAGAGATACCTACAGTAGTGGCATTAGGGTTGCTGTCGGTATGGATGTGGGCATTGCGTTTTACTATAAAAATAGTTAGTCTATTGCAGGGAAAAAACGGATATGTACGAAGTATGATTCGTGGACATCTCGAGGCGATATCAGAGTATCGTCACAATGTGCGTGAAGAAGAAGATCTTTAATGTTAAGCTTCACAAACGCCACCTTAGCTCAATTGGTAGAGCAACCGCTTTGTAAGCGGTAGGTTGTCGGTTCAAGTCCGACAGGTGGCTCAAAAACCCTTGCTAGTTATTCAGAAAACAGGTAGTGTACTCTGTACAAAACTTATTTTTTATGTCATCAAATAATTTCAATAAAGACTATATAGAAACATCTGGATTTCATGCAGGGCATGCATTTCATTTGAAAGATACAAAAGAACGAAAACTCTTTCGATTTTTCGAAATGGTTCCGGGCCTTTTGGCGTGGGGAACTATTCTTGGAATTATACTGCTATCATATTATGCACCTGTAGTTGCTGCATATTTTATTATTGCGTTCGATTTATATTGGCTACTAAAAACATTACATCTTTCTTTACATCACCGACATAACTGGAAGCGGTTACGACATAATATAAAAGTTGATTGGGAGGAAATGTTACAGCCATTTAAATATGACTATTTGTATCACATGGTTATTTTGCCATTTTATAATGAAACAGAAGATGTTGTAAAAGAGAGTATTCAATCTATCCTTAAAACAAAATATAATAAAGATCGCGTAATCATCGTGCTTGCTGCAGAAGAGCGAGCTGGTGAAAGTGCATGGGATTTAGCGCAAAAAATGAAAGAAAAGTTTTCATCTGAATGTTCTCATTTTGTAACTACAAAGCATCCTGCAGACATTGAAGGTGAAATGGCAGGGAAAGGTTCAAACATTGCATATGCCGCAGAACAAGCGCGTACAGAGGTATTAGACGCACACACTATTAATTATGATGATGTTTTAGTTTCAGCGTTCGATATTGATACTGTTGCATGGGAACAATACTTTTTATGTTTAACATGGCATTTTCTTACAACTGAAGACCGATTTAATGCGTCGTATCAACCAGTGCCGTTATACAATAATAATATTTGGGAAGCACCAACATTTTCTCGAGTTGCTGCCATGTCTTCAACCTTCTGGCAAATGATTCAGCAAGAACGACCAGAAAAACTCACCACTTTTTCTTCGCACTCTGTTCCGTTTTCTGTGCTACATAAAATAGGGTATTGGCAGAAAAATATGGTTTCTGAAGACTCTCGAATTTTTTGGAATTTATACTTCGCACACAATGGAGACTATCGAGTTATACCAATTTCATATCCAGTTTCTATGGATGCAAACTTAGCACCAACGCGGTGGCAAACAATGATAAATATTTATAAACAACATCGACGTTGGAGTTGGGGCGCAGAAAATATTCCGTATATGCTTTTTAACTTCGTAAAGCATAAGCATATTGCGCTAAAAGATAAGGTGCGATACAGCTTTATTCAAATTGAAGGTTTTTGGTCGTTGGCAACAAATCCACTTTTCATTCTACTGTTGGGATGGTTGCCATTAATTTTAGGTGGATCTGAATTTAGAAGTTCAATTCTTTCATATAATCTTCCGATTGTTACTAGAAACCTTATGATTCTTGCGATGAGCGGATTGATACTTTCAGCAGTGATTGCATTCACGCTTATACCTCCGTTGCCTGCACATTACAAAAAACGAACATGGAAGTATGTGCTTATGGGATTACAATGGTTCTTGGTTCCAATTACTATTGTAGTATTTGGAGCATTACCTGGTTTAGATGCACAAACTAGATTATTGTTTGGTAAATATATGGGATTTTGGGTGACACCTAAGCATCGATAATATTTTTTTAAGTAGTGTTAAACTAAAGCAACTTTTATGGAACCACTTTCAAAAAAACGTCGAATAATTTCATTAGTAGTATTTTTAATACTATTTATTTTTGCAGTTCCAGTTTTATTTGCTTATTCGTCGGGCTATCGTTTTAATTTTACTGATTTTAGAATTGTTGAAACTGGGGGGGTTTATATTCACTCTGATTTACGAGATACAAAAGTGTTTGTTGATGGTGTGTTTTATAAAAATAGCGGAACGATTTTACGTAATACATTAATTCAACGATTGCCATCAGAAGAGGTCTATACAATTCGTGTAGAAAAAGATGATCATTTTCCGTACTACAAAGATTTATTTGTAGATGCAAACATGGTTACCGAGGTTGCGGTAATGATGCTACCAATGGAGATTCCTTTTACTGCAATTCCTGCAACAATAGATACATTAGCAACTTCTACTATACAAAAAGAATTATCATCAGATACTTTTATTGCGGGTCCAAATCTTGAATATGAACAAGTGAAATTATTATTTTCTACAAGCACTGAGCAAGAAAGAATTATGCCTATTATAGAAATTCCAACACCTTTTAATAAAAAGGCATCATCAACAACCCTCATTTTGAATGAAAAAGTTGTTTTACTACCAGAGTATATTTTAGATCTTAATGTTCCAGAAATTGAAACCAAAGAAAAACTGAAAGAAAGTGGAAGACTAGTAACTTGGCTTGAATATGGTGATATTCATGTAATGTGGGCAGGTGATTTTGAAGATACTCCATATTATTTTTGTGACAGAAGAGGGTGCAGAGATTCTATAATTGTTTCTACTGATACTGATATTAATGATTACGATTATTATCCTGGAAGGGGTGATGTGTTGCTTATAGCAACTGCAAACGATATTTTTGCAATAGAAATAGACGATCGTTCACGAAATAATTTACAGCCAGTATTTAAAGGAGATGAAGTGTTAGAATTCAGAGTGGTTGGAAGCACGCTGTATGTTAAAGACGGTGACAATATTTTAGAAACACAAATTTGATACAATACGTAAACATAAAATATTAGACGTGACTGAAATTACTAAAGAAAACAATACAGGACATTATCATCCGATGACACGCATTATGCATCGTGTGGTAGAAGTTTTTGATGAGATGGGTTTTGATATTTTTCAAATTCCAGAAATAGAAAGCGAAGAGTTTAATTTTGATGTTTTAAATGTTCCCGAGTCTCACCCCGCTCGAGATGAGCAGGATACGTTTTGGATTAAAGATGCAAACAAAATGGTTGCTCGGACACAAACATCGTCGGCACAAGTGCGTGGTCCACAATCACGAGGAGTGCCATTAAAGATTCTTTATTTTGGAAAAACGTATCGAAATGAAACCACCGACGCGACACATGAAGCAGTTTTTCATCAGTTTGAATGTTCTGCAATTGGAACAGATTTAAATATGGGGCATATGAAATACACTGTTCAAAAAATTATTAAAAAACTGTTTGGTGAAAACGTAACAACTCGACTTCGTCCAGGATATTTTCCATTTGTGGAGCCGGGTGTTGAAGTAGATATGTCGTGTTTTAAATGTGAAGGGAAGGGATGTCGTGTTTGTAAGCAGTCTGGATGGATTGAGATTCTTGGCGCAGGAATGTTACATCCTAAGGTGCTTGAACGTGGTGGAGTAAATCCAAATGCATACCAAGGGTATGCATTTGCATTTGGTTGGGACAGAATCGCAATGCTGCTTTATGGTATTGATGATATTCGACTTATTCAGTCGGGCGATTTACGATTTGTAAATCAATTTAAATAATACCTATGAACGTTTCTTACAATTGGCTACAAGATAACATTGATGCACCATTACCGGCTCCAGAAGAGCTTGGGGCACTGCTCACTACGCACGCATACGAGCTAGAAGGAATTGAACAAATTGGCAATGATTACAAAATGGAATTTGATGTGCAACCTAACCGAGCGCACGATTCATTTGGTCATAAAGGTGTGGCAAAAGAAATTGCAATAGTAACTGGTTTGCCGCAAAAACAATTTGTAAACAAAACTTATAGCAATTCGTTCACTTCTTCATATGTTGTTGAAATTCAAGACAAACGTTGCAAGCGTTACATGCTTCGTGAGTTACAAAACATCTCAGTAACAACATCACCTTCATGGATGAAAGAGCGACTAGAGGTAATTGGGCAGCGTTCTATAAACAATATTGTTGATATCACAAATATCGTAATGTTCGATAGAGGACAACCTATGCATGCATTTGATGCTGATAAAATTATTGGAAAGACTATTTTTATTCGAAAAGCTGAAAAAGGAGAAGTGATAATTACACTTGATGAGAAAGAGGTTGTATTTGAGGGAGGGGAAATGGTTATTGCTGATGAGGTAGGACCACTAGCAATTGCTGGAATAAAAGGTGGAAAACGTGCTGAAGTAGATGAACATACGAAAAATATTTTATTAGAATCTGCTAGTTTTGATGCAGTTACTATACGAATGACACGGCGAAAACTTGGCATTGAAACTGAATCTTCAAAACGTTTTGAGCGAGATATTACAAGTTCGTGGGCAGAAGAAGCTATGAATAATGCAACCGATTTAGTGAGTGAATTTGCAACTACAGAACGTGTAAAAATTAGTGATGTTGTTGATGTGTATCCAACAAAAGTTGGGGTGTATAAAACGGGCGTTAGTTTGAGTGAAGTAAATAAGTATTTGGGAACCGAACTAAGCAATCAAGAACTTAGTGACATTTTTACAAAACTACAATTTGAAAATAAAAAAGTTATTGCCAAAGAAAGCTTTCTAGATCTTGCAAGAACACTTACTGGAGTGCCATATGTGTTTGGGGCAAGTGTATTGCACGATGCACCAAAGGGGTTCGATTGTTCGTCTTATGTTTCTTACTGTGCGAAAGAGAGCGGATTATCAGTTCCTCGTATGGCAATAGATCAGTATGTTTTTTCAAAAGAAATTTCTAAAATTGAGCTGGAAGCAGGAGATCTAATTTTTGCAGATAGGCATATTACCGTTAAAACAAATCAAGAAAAATTTAGTGATAATCCTGAGGTGCAGAGCAAGATTGCAAAGATTCATGATATGTCTGTTGAGTTCATGAAAGGAACTAAGATCGAACGTGGGATTGATCACGTTGGTATTTATGTCGGAGAAGGGATGGTGGCTAACTGTTCTGGAGATACAGGAGTTATTGTTGAAAAATTAGAGGAATCAGATCGCTTCAAAGACATAGTTTCATACCGAAGAATTTTCAATAAAGACGAAGAACGTTTTGTTATTACTGTTCCTGATGAACGAATAGATATCCGAATTAAAGAAGACATAATTGAAGAAGTGGCTCGAATGTATGGGTACGACAATATTGGAGAACAGTCTGTTGAGCGTGATACAAAGGCAGTTATTGACCCTGTGTATTTTGTGGCTTCAAAAATTTCAAAATACCTTGTTGGGCAACAAGGTTTTTCAGAATTGCTTACCTATGTATTTCAAAATGAAGGTGACGTTGAATTACTGCATCCACTTGCACAAGATAAGAAATTTATGCGAAGTACGTTGCTTCATGGCATGAAGCAAAGTTTAGAATTAAATGTACATAATGCATACTTGCTTGGCGTAGATTCTGTAAAGGTGTTTGAGATTGGAAAGGTGTTTGCTAAAAAAGATGAAACGTTTAGTGAGCACTGGAGTTTGTCTATTGCAGTACAAAAGAAAGAAGGAAAGGTGAGCAAGTCTCGAATTGCTTTAGAAGAAGTGATTGATGCACTTAATAACTTTCTTGGAACTACAATTGGTCCCAAAGATATTATTGACGATACTATGATTGAAATTAATCTCGAAACACTTGCAGAGCAGATTACGATTCCAGAAAATAGTTCTTACGAGTTATCGTCTGAAGTGGTACCTATTTCATATAAAACATTCTCACCGTATCCATTTATGTTGCGTGATATTGCAGTTTGGGTTCCAAGTGTCATTTCTGAAAATGATGTTCTTGAGCAAATTAAAAAAGAGTCTGGAGATTTGCTTGTAACAAGTTCATGTTTTGATAGGTATGAAAAAGACGGGAGGGTTTCATATGCGTTTCGATTAGTTTTTCAATCACATGAAGCAACGCTTACCGATGAGGTCATAAATAAAATTATGGACGCTGTCACAGTAAAACTGAATAATGAAGAAGGGTTTGAGGTGCGATAGTAATATTTTTGTAAAAACCACGGTCGTTTCTGTAAATACAATGATCTGTATTTCTTTTTATCATTTCTGTGAAAATAGGAATCCGTAGGTAAACACAAAACTTTGCCTTTAGGTAATTTTACATAGATTCCTGTCTGCGCAGGAATAACAGTGATGACGCAGGAATCTGTATTCTTCACTGTCATTCCCTTGAAAAAGGGAATCCATGTATTGAGATGAAGGTTTTATCTAAGTGTTTGATTGCTAGATTCTCAGTCCCAGCTACGCCGTGGCGAGGCAAGCTGAGAATGACAGCGCTGTAGGCAAGAATGACATATAATAGTTATATGAAACTCCAAATCCCTTATCTTTCACAACATCAAGATGTAAAAGACACTACATGGCACAACAAGTCGTGTGGAATTGTTTGTGTAAAAATGATTCTCGATTTTTTACGTACAAATGAATTTGAAGTATACATGTCTGTAGATGATGTTATTACTGAGGGTATTTCTATTGGGGGCTACAAACAAGATGTTGGCTGGAGCCACGAGTCGTTAGTTCGACTTTTTCGAAACAGAGGTATTAATGCATATCCTCAGGAGTTTGTAACAAAAAGAAAAGTACATGAAGAAAAATTAGTAGAAGATGGGTTGCAAAAAATAGTAGATTCACTAAAAAATAAAAAACTACCAGTTATAGTTTCGGTGAAAGAAGGTTTTAGTGAAAATACTTTCTCTCACTTAATTGTACTTACAGGATTTGAGATGAGTAAAAATAAAGAAGAAAAGAGAGAGAAAGAAAAACTAGAGGGATTTTATTGTCATGATCCTGATGCAAAAGTGGGAGAGAAATCGCATATATTTATTGAGAAAGAAAAGTTTTTGGAGTATTGGAGAAGGTTTGTGATTTTTGTTGAGAAATAAAAAATAAGAAGACCGTAGGCTTGTATGCCATATGGTCTTATTGAGGGTTATAACCTCTGTGGTTAGTCGGAGGTATTTTGTATCTTACCGACAACGCTTGGTTGTTTTTCGACATCCAACATTTTGAAAGCAATAATGCCTCCAATCGCAATTGCATGCAAAATAAAAACAATTGTGAATATTTTAGTTAGGCGGATATCTGGAACATCCAAATACCAGCCGCTTTCTTCGTTAATGTGCTTGCTCATTAAATAATATTATACAACAAATATTAATAAAATCAACTTATTACTCTAAAACCACACCACAAAATTCACTAAAAATATCTTTGGTTACAGGTATATTTTTGCTAAAATAGTACAACTAAATACTAAAATCTAAACACTACTAACTAACTATATGGCAGACAAAAAAGCACTAAAAAAGAAAGATTCTAAGGCATATGGTGCAGATGAAATTACTGTCTTAGAAGGTCTCGATCCTGTACGAAAGCGTCCCGGTATGTATATTGGTACTACTGGTCCTGATGGACTGCATCACTTAATTAATGAAATTTTTGATAACGGTCGTGATGAGGCAATGGCAGGTCATGCCGATCATGTTGAAGTTACACTTCTTCCGAATAATATGGTTCGTGTTGTCGATAATGGACGTGGTATTCCAGTTGATAAACACAAGGTTACAAAGGTATCTGCCTTGGAAACTATTATGACAACCCTTCATGCTGGAGGAAAATTTGGAGGTGAGGGAAGTGGGTATAAGGTTTCGGGAGGACTTCATGGAGTAGGTGCCTCAGTTATGAATGCGCTTTCTGTATATGCAAAAGCAGAAGTTCATAAGGATGGTGCAGTTTGGATGCAAGATTATGAAATTGGTGTAAAGAAAGCAGATGTAAAGAAAATGGGAAAAACTGAATATCAAGGAACTGTAATTTCATTTATACCAGATGGAACTATTTTTGAAACAACAGAGTTTAGTTTCAAGCGAATTGTTAACTATCTTCGACAGCAAGCATACATGGTTAAAGGGCTTCGTATTAGTGCAATTGATGCACGTGAAAGTGATGAGAAAGAGATTGAAAGTATCCTCAAAGACGCATTTTACCTCTCTGAGAGCACATTAGAAGCACCATCTAAAGCCTTTTATTTTGAAGGAGGATTGCGGTCGCTCGTTATCTTTAATAATAAAATCCAAAAACCAGTTCATAAAAATATTTTTTACATTAACAAAGATGTTGCAGAGGGTGAGGTTGAGGTTGAGGTTGCGTTGCAATATGTAGATGATATCTCACCAAGAATTTCAGCGTTTGCAAACACTATTTATAATCCAGAAGGAGGAACACATTTAACTGGATTCAAAACTGCGTTAACACGAACACTTAACACCTACGCAAAGAAAAATAAGATGGTGAAAGACGGAGATAGTTTCACTGGAGATGATGTGCTTGAAGGTATAACTGCTGTTATTGCAGTTAAAATGCCAGAAATTCAATTTGAAGGACAAACCAAAGCTAAATTAGGTTCTGTTGAAGCTCGAGGTGCTGTTGAATCGGTATTTGGAGAAGCATTTTCTGAATATTTAGAAGAGAACCCAGATGATGCAAAATCTATTATTAATAAAGTTGTTATTGCTGTACGAGCACGTAAAGCTGCAAAAGCTGCCAAAGATTCTATTTTGCGAAAAGGTGCATTAGAGGGAATGACGTTGCCTGGTAAACTTGCCGATTGTCAGACTAAGTCTGCAGAAGAATCAGAACTCTTTATTGTAGAGGGAGATTCTGCGGGTGGTACTGCAAAGGTTGGGCGCGACCGTCGAACACAAGCTGTACTTCCATTGCGAGGAAAACCACTGAACGTAGAGCGGGCACGATTAGATAGAATTATTACATCTGAACAAATTAAGAATATTGTTATTGCGCTTGGTACAGGAATTGGAGATACCTTTGATATTGAAAAATTGCGGTACCATAAAATTATTATTGCGGCCGATGCCGACGTTGATGGTGCTCATATTGCAACTTTATTGTTAACATTGTTTTATCGATATTTCCGCCCGGTTGTTGATGGAGGATTTTTGTATGTAGCGCAGTCGCCACTGTATAAAATTCAAGAAGGAAAAAAGATTACTTACTTATATACTGAAGAAGAAAAGGTGGCGATGCTTGGAGAAGACGATTCGCCTGATGACGAAGATGGTTCTAGTGACGATGGAGAAGATAATGATGAAGAAGAATCAGCAACTAAAAAAACTCCTAAGATGAGAGTGCAACGGTATAAGGGATTAGGAGAAATGAATGCCGACGAGTTGAAAGAGACAACCATGGATAAAACGAACCGAATACTTCGTTTAGTTACTATTGAGGATGCTGAAGAAGCAGATCGTGTCTTTGATATGTTAATGGGAACAGACGTTCCTGCACGAAAAGCGTTTATTACATCGAATGCGAAGATGGCAGAAATTGATCTGTAGAACTTCAAGACATATAATTAGATGTAATATATAAAATAAATTATTATGAAATTTGAAAATTCACCAAAAGAAGAATCTACAGATGATATTAAATTAGCAGAAAATAAAGAGAGTGAAATTAATAAAGAGAAATTGGCAAAATTATCAGAATTAGCTGACGCTTATTCTGCAATGCGCAAAGAAAGAGAAGACATGGTTGCAAGAGGAATTAAAAATGAAGAAGGAGAATTTGATCCCGATTTTATTAGAAAGACTGATGTGCTCGTAGACCGTGGGAATAAATTACTCCAAGAAGCGAGTTTAATCATAGATCCTAGTGAAAATTTTTTAGTGCCAATGACAGAGAAAATTTTACATGAACACATCGATTTCTACGAAAAATCTATTGGTGAAGAAGAGTAGTCTACTGTTTTTGTAGCAGTGGAGAAGTGGCAAGCTTTTATCCATCTCCGTCGTCCCCTTGAAAAAGGGGATCTTATATTGAGACTGCGCAAGTAATACAAAAAGATCCCCGCATACGCGAGGACGACAGTGTGAGTAAAAGATCCCTGCAGGAGTTAATGCTGAATTTAATTCAGTGCGAGGACATTGGTTTTATTTACCACTGTAATTCTCAGCAATCGTTGTCATCCTCAACTTGATTGAGGAGCCAGGAACTATCACAATAAGTAAACTTTAGGTAATTAGTTGTCTAGATTCTCATTCCTAACTACGTCATGGCGAGGCAAGCTGAGAATGACAAGCATTAAAAAACACCCGCATTATAAATATGTGAGTGTTTTTTATTTGCTTCTTATTTTTTATTTTAAGTACATTAGTTACGAACTCGCAATTCCACAGTATCTGTGTTATTCGATTCGCTTTCTTCATCAGTATCATCGTCAGAATCAACTCGAACACGAATATCAAAGTTTCCATCCATATCAATGTTATCGAATGATGCAATTACCTCAGTATATGCACCTGGCTGTAGGCGGTCGAATCTATTTGAACGAAATTCTTCATCATCATTATTGTCAAAAGGAAGATTTTCAATTTCAAAACGCCAATCGTTTGTAGCTCTATCGCCTCGGTTCACAACAATAAATCGGATTGCGATATCGTCTCCTTCATCAACGGTATCATCTTCAATGAATCGATTTCCAGAAAGTCGGCCAACTTCTAAATCTTGAATTACAAAGTCTGCATCGTCATTGCCAGTAGTTGGGGGATTTGTTGTTCCTCCTCCATTGTTTCCAGTATTATTTCCAATTGGAGCTCCGTTTGAAAATGTAACTGAAGCAAAGTTGTTACTTTCGTTAGATTCAGCAAGTTGATTTGAAGGATCAAGCGCAATCGAAACTGTTTGCGATCCTCCGTCCCGCACAAAGTAGTTAAGTGTATACCGCACTGCTTGCCCTGGTGCTAGTGAAATTTGTAATGGAGATGATGCAACTTGTTGATTATTGGTTGGTGCACTGTAATTAAACAGCCAGTTTCCTGTACTTTGTCCACCTGTATTTGAAACAGTGAATTGTACTTGATTATTTCCAATTACAACCACATTTGAAATCGCAAGATCTGCAGGTGATGCTGTTCGCACAGTTTGATATACAACTCGTTGTTGCGTTGTTGGAGTAACAGTCTGAGATTTTTGAGGAGTTGGTGTTGTTGAAACTTCAGTTGTTGTTATTTCAGCATTTGAGTTTTCACCATCTTCAGCTTCAGAAAACTCATCATCTTCATTAACGTTTGTATATGCTCCTGGTGTTCCATTTTGTACTGTTACAAAAACAGAACCTTGGCTTGTTTTTCCATCACCATCTGAATATGAAATGTAAATTGGAACATCAGCATAGGCATTCTCTTCATCAAAATGAATACGAAGTGTTGCATTATCTACATCACCAAGTGTGAACGTGTTTTCACATATAAGTCGTCGAACATCTGTATCAGTAATAATATCGAAATATACGTTATTAATACATTCATAGGTAATATTGTACGATCCAATTTCTGCAGGGTCGTTTTCCCAAACAAGGGTGAATCGGTCGTTATCTTTTAAGTTTGATTTATCGGCGGTGATTTCAATCGTACTGTTTCCAACAAGGGAACCAATTGATGAACCAACGTTTGCTAAACCACTAAAAATTTTTGGCACAAATGTTACTACCAAAAAGGCTAAAATTATTAAAATTACAACAACACCCACAATGAAAAGAATCTTTCCAAGCAAGCTTTTTTCTTTTTTCTCGTTATTTTCGTCAGACATAGTGGGTCAACTATAACAATAATATTTACATATGTCAACACCTATTTCATAAAAATACTATAATTAGGAATGTAAAGTGTGCTATACTTTTCATACGTTAATTAAATCAACTTGAATGCTTATGTCACTTAAAAAACCCCTAGTCCTTATAATTTTATTCATTTTGTTGCTTGCTATTTCTGCGTGGATGAAATTCTCGTTTAATTGGGATGAAGCTACTTTCACGCCTGAAAGCCAGCAAACAGGCAAGTCTTTAGATAAGGATGATGTGAATGTAATTAAGGAAAGTAAGATGGTAGAAGATATTACTAGTACTAATGAAACAACTATGAACACAGAAGAAACAACTAATAATAATGCTGAGGTTGTAGTTAAAAATGATGCTGATACATCTTGTAATTCATATACTTGTTTTACAAAGCCTTCTGATGCGGTGCTACGAGCTGAATTATCTGATATTGCATACAATGTTACGCAACAAGAAGGAACTGAGCGTGCGGGAACAAGCCCGTTGGATAAGATTTACGAAGATGGAATTTATGTAGATATTGTTTCTGGAGAGCCACTATTCTCTTCAAAAGATAAATATGACTCTGGTACTGGCTGGCCAAGTTTTGTGAAGCCGATTAGTAATTCATATGTAGCGCTTCTAGAAGATAAAAAACTATTCAGTACTCGAACCGAAGTTCGTTCTGTAATTGCAGATTCTCACTTAGGGCACGTTTTTGATGATGGACCTAACGATCGTGGGGGAAAACGATGGTGTATGAATGGGGCAGCTTTACGATTTATCCCTAAAGCAGAACTTACTGGTGAATACGCTGAATTTGCATCACTCTTTAACTAATTAGCTACCATATTGCTCAAAAAAGAGCTTTATGATACTCTCTAGCAACTATGTCACAAGATAAATTAGTAAAAATTAAATGTGTAGAGACAGGCGAAATTCGCTATACTACTCGAAATAAAAAAGGAGAAAGTGAAAAGCTTGATTTGAAGAAATTTAGTAAAAAACTTCGAAAACCAGCCACTTGGAAAGAGATGAAGAAATAAAAAAGTCCCGCTTCTGCGGGCTTTTTTATTACTCAAACATTTGATAGAGTAATGCAACTGGGCGATTAGTTAAGTGGTATAACAGTGGTCTCCAAAACCACTATCGAGTGTTCGATTCACTCATCGCCCGCCTACGCAAATGCTTCGGCGGACACAGCCCGCTAATGAACAAGATTGGTGAATATAGTTCGCTAATGAAAAGATTGGTGAATACAGCCCGCTAATGAACAAGATCGGTGAATACAGCCCGCTAACAAAAAAAGATTCGACGGACGCAGTTCGTAGAAAATAGTAGAATATTTAAGCTAATTGTTGTATTGTTTTTTATATATTAAATAATTATCTATGTGGAACAACAGCCTGCAAAAGAGAATATTCAAAAAAGTAAAGGTCACGAAGGTGTGGAAAATGAGCTTTTGATTATTCCAGAGCAAAAAGAAATTCTTCTAAATTTCTTAAAAGAAAGTGGCAAACATTCATTAAGTGAAGATGTTGAAGTTCCTGATTATGGAAAAGCAACGTTGGCAGAACAACTACTTGCAATTGATTTACCTAGAAATGATTGGAGTTCTGATGTGAAAGTTGGTTATCCAGAATATCCTTATGTTCCAGATATGGAAAGACGTAACGCTGTCATCCAAGAAGCCGGTTTAGCTCATATCGATAATTTATCTCTACATCAGTTTAGTGTTGTTTTAAGTCGCAACAGTTCCGATGCAAAAGACATGCTTGATGTGAAAATTATTAGTTTGGTATAAGATTCTATAGATGAGGAGAAAAATACGGTGCATGCGCCAATACCTGGCGGGATTATGTATATGGGAAAAGTTACTTTTGATGCAAAAGGTAACTCCGTTTACGAAAATCTTTCCGAAGTAGAGGTTGATAAGATTGAAAAATTTATTGAATCAAATAAAGAAGAAGATAAGTAAATATATATAAAAAATAAGTAGTTCATGCTACTTATTTTTTATATCCAATTTTCAACAACCCTATCTATATCTTCTGCATCATCTAAAGATACCCAAACTATTTCTGTATCTTTTTTCCACCACGTCATTTGACGTTTTGCATATTGCCAATCTCCCGTAATTATTTTTTCTTCAAGTTCTTGTATGGTAATTTTCTTTTGTAAGTAGTGCGAAAGAAACTTATATTCTAATCCGAGCTGCTCCATTCGTTCATAACGTACATTGTGTTTTTCAAAAAGCTCTTGTGCTTCTTCAATCATTCCGTTGGTTAGACGTGCTTTTGTTCTTCTAACAATATTTGCTTTCAGTTGCTCGTCAGAAATTTTAATACCAATTTTAAGGGAATCATACTGTGGATTTTTTTCTACCTTAGGTACTTTTCCAATCGTAGTGGCAATTTCAATGGAACGAATAAGTCGAACTCTATTGTTTGTATCAATTTCTTGCAGACGCTTTACGTCGAGTTCTTCTAGTTTTGCTATAAGTTCTTCTGTAGTTTTTTCTTCTAATTTATTTCTTAACACTTCATTTGCTGGAACTCCTGAAAGAACAACATTGTCTACTACTGCATCAATATAAAAAGCAGTTCCTCCTGCAAGAATAGGAAGTTTATTATTTGCATGAATAGTTTGGATTGCCTTATCTGCATGTTCTTTAAAATCTACAACAGAAAAAACTTCAGTAGGTTCTACAACATCTAGTAGGTGGTGGGGAACTCCGCACATCTCATCTTTAGTTATTTTTCCTGTTGCAATATTTAAGTGTTTGTACACCTGTCTAGAATCTGCAGAAATGATTTCTCCGTTAAACTGTTCTGCTAGCTGTACAGCTAATTCACTTTTTCCTGATGCTGTTGGTCCGAGGACAGTGAGAAGTTTTTGATGTTTATCTTTCATTATAGTGAGCGTAACAAAAACTAAAGAAAAAAAGTAGCATAAGAACTACTTGTGTTTGCGTAGCATTTTCCGAGCAAGTCCTGTTAGAACTAAGAAAATTGCCATGAATGTAGTGAGTGGCCAAGTGAATAGTGATAGTATAAAAATCCTAAAATTTATACCACTAGATTCTCCCGCGGTTTCAACAATGGTTGCCCATTGTTGTATCTCAGGATCGTTTTCGTGAAACTTCTTTCTTAAAGTTATTTCTTTAAACAAGTACTTTAGTGAAAGATATCCAAGAATTGTTCCACCGAGCTCGATAAGTAACCAGAATAAAAGTTCTTTCATTTAATCTCACACTACGAATATTTCATGTAATGTCAATTGTTGTGCCGGAGGAGGGACTTGAACCCTCACTCCCGAAGAAACACGATTTTGAGTCGTGCGCGTCTACCATTCCGCCACTCCGGCTTGTTGTTGTAAGAGTGTAAACTAAAAATAACGATTTTGCATCCCTTTTTAAAGTTACAAACAGAAAATGCACAGATGAATATGATGTGTGAAATGGCGTTGTGATACAATGCTTTCATATTCATTTTATTTCACGCAGTAACAATTAGTACCAATGGCTGAATTCCAAGACAACGCAGTATTCTTTATTGAAGTAGATAAAATTGAACCCAATCCATATCAACCTCGAAAAGAATTTGATGAAGAAAAGCTAAACGATTTAGCTGGTTCTATTAGAATGTATGGGATTTTACAACCACTTACTGTTATTAGAAAAGAGCATGAAAAAGAAGATGGGGGAATTGCTGTTAAATATGAACTGATTGCTGGTGAACGCCGATTGCGTGCTTCAAAAATTGCTGGACTAAGTGCAGTTCCAGCCCTTATTCGAACTAAAGAAGATGATTCACGCGTGAAGCTTGAGTTAGCTATTATTGAAAACTTACAACGTGAAGACTTGAATCCTGTCGATCGTGCTCGTTCATTTCAACAATTGTCTGAAGAGTTTGGGTTAAAGCATATTGAAATTGCAAAGAAGGTTGGAAAAAGTCGAGAGTATGTTTCTAATACTATGCGACTGTTAGCGCTACCTGAAGATATGCTTACAGCGCTTGGCCAGAAAAAAATATCAGAAGGGCATACACGACCATTGCTTATGCTTTCAGATCGGCCTGAAGAACAGCTCGTTTTATTTAAGGAAATTATGCTTAAAAAGATGACGGTTCGAGATGCTGAAAAAATTGCTCGAAAGGTAGCATTCGATAAGGTTAGAAAGAAAGAACGAATGTTCGATCCAGATATAGTTGAGATGGAACAAGAGGCAAGTGAGCATTTGGGAACACGTGTTCATATTGAACCAAAAGAAGTTGGTGGAAGAATTCAAATTGATTATTTTAATGAGGATGATTTAAAAAATATTCTTAAGGTTTTAAATAGTGTTGAAGAGCAAAAAAGAGGAGAAGCTATTGCTAATGAATATGTAAATCAAGTTGCTGAACAAAAGAAATCACTTGAAGCAGTGGCTCCAATTGCATTTTCAACTCCTAATGCCGACACAGAAAATGTGAAAGAACTTCAGCAAGAAATTGCAGTTCCTGATTATTCAAATACTACTCCCGACACACTTGAGCAGCGCGTGTATGAAGAAGAGAAAAAAGAAGAAATCGAGCAAATACAACAAGAAACTCCTGATTCAGAAAAACCACAGAACCATGAAATTACTATGTACGAAAATAATCAATCTTTTGTGGTGGAACAAGACGCTGTTATTAATGAGGATGTAGTTGCAGACAAAACATCAAATATGTTTGATCAAGCTTCTCATCACAACAACGAGGAATCGGAAGAAATCAAAAATGAAAGTAAAGATGAGTCATCAAATACTTCTGACAATAAACCCAGCGAAGATCGCCCAACATACTCATTAAATAATTTCTCAATTTAAAAGAAAAAAAGCGTTTCTAAATTTGAAATTAGAAACGCTTTTTACTTATCTGTGTATTATGCTGACTTCAAAACCTCGATTGCATCTTCTAATGTGAACCTCTCAACTTTCAATGAATCTGGTAGGTAAATTCTTCGCAATCCTTTTTTTAAGAAATACCCTGATTTACTTTTATAAAGTTCCATCGGCTTTTTAGTTTTTGGATGTTTCCCAAGTGCTTTAGCTATTTCCGCGCCACGTGGTGGTGCTTTGGGTTCATTAAGTAATGCAACTGCTTGTTCAAGTGTTACGTCGTAAGGAGTTGTATCTTTAAGTGACCGAAAATCGCCATCACAACCAACATATGGTCCAAATCGACCAACATTAGCAATAACGGGTTTATCTTGCTCTGGGTGCATTCCTAGGTCGCGTGGAAGGATAAGTAAGTGAACAGCTTCTTTAAGAGTAATTTCATCGGGATTAATTTCCTTCGGAATTGAAGCACGTTTCGGCTTCAATGCATTTGCTTTTCGTTCTTTTTCTTTTGCACGCGCAAGTTTTACCAGTTGCTTTGCTTTTTCCAACTCTTCTTTTTCTTCAGGTGTCATTTTTGCTAACTCATCTTTGGTAACCTTTTTAACTGTAGGGAGCTTCACTTTCTTTTCCGACTCGCCGAGCTGTACATAAGGTCCAAACCTTCCATCGAGTACAAAAATTGGTACATTAGATTCTGGGTGCATACCAAGTGGTTTTTCATTACCAATTTCTTTTCCATCAAGCGTAAGTGCACCGTCACAATCTGGATACTTTTTACATGATAAGAATTTTCCACCTCGTCCTAATTTAATATCTAATGCACTTTTACACTTTGGACATTTGAATTTAGAATCAGCGTCACCTAATGTTGTAAGTTTTGGAATGTCATCCTTTTTAAGAATGTCTTTGGTGAAGGGAGTGTAAAAGTCGGTAAGTGTTTTCACATATTCTTTTTCTCCTGCTGCAATGTCATCTAAATCATTTTCCATTTCAGATGTGAAATCGTCGGAAATGTAATCGGTAAAGTGTTCTTCAATAAAACTCGAAACAACATCTCCTGTGTCGGTAGGAATAAGTGTTCGACCTTCTTTCTCAACATATCCTCTGTCGTTTAATGTTTTGATGATAGACGCATACGTTGAAGGTCGTCCGATTCCTCGTTTTTCCAATTCTTTAACAAGTCCAGCTTCGCTATATCGTGAAGGTGGTTGTGTCTGTTTTTCTTCGCTGGTTATATCAATAAATTGTAGAGCATCACCCTTTGCAACTTTTGGTACTTCTGTATCTTCACCTCGAGCCTTCGGGTCGGCTTGTAGCCATCCTTCATCTATAATTCTTTGTCCATTAACAGAAAAATCTGGAATAGATTTCGATATAACATTAGTAATCACTTTTGTTCGAAGTGTTTGTGCATCAACCATTTGGCTCGCAACTGTTCGAGCCCAAATAAGTGTATATAGTTCTTTTTGATCGGTTGTTGCACCAGCATTCATTGTTCCAATTGCACTCGGACGAATTGCTTCATGCGCCTCTTGCGCACCTTTTGATTTTTTTCCTTGCCATGCACGGTACTCATATTGGTCGTTACCATATTGTTTAGCTACAACAGATTTGATTTGTTCATGTGCTTGAGTAGATAGTGTTGTTGAATCTGTTCGCATGTAGGTGATAAATCCAGCTTCATATAATTTTTGAGCAATTTGCATTGTTCGTGCAGGAGAATAACCAAGTCTTGTTGAAGCTGCCTGTTGTAATGTCGATGTAATGAAAGGGGCTTTTGGCGCTCGTTTTGCTTTTGTTTCTTTAACGTCAACAACAAGCCAGTCTTCTTTTTCTGCAGTTGTAATAATGTCATCTACAAGTTTTTTATCACGAGGTTCATCTTTGCATACCACTGAAAATGCAATTGCATCTTTCTTTACGTTTGCTGAAAGCGTCCAAAAAGTTTCTGGAATAAACGCACGAATTTCACGCTCACGTTCCATAATGATTCGTAGGGCAGGAGACTGTACTCGACCTGCTGAAAGTCCGTAGCGAACTTTTTTCCATATTAATCCAGACAAGTCGTATCCAAATAATCTATCAAGAACCCGACGTGCTTCCTGAGCTTGCCTCATGTCGTCATCGATTGTTCGAGGATTTTCAATTGCTTTTAAAATTGCATCTTTTGTAATTTCATTAAAAACGATTCGCTTTGGTTTTGAAAGCTTGAGCGCTTCAGCAATATGCCACGCAATAGCTTCACCTTCTCGGTCGGGGTCGGTCGCGATTAAAATTTCATCTGCGTTTTTTGCAAGAGCTTTCATGTCTTGAATAACTTTTTGTTTTCCGGCAACAACTTCGTAGTTTGGCTTAAAGCCGTTAGTAATATCAATAGCGTTTTTACTGCTTTTGGGAAGATCACGTATGTGGCCAACTGATGCAATAATATCGTAGTTTCCACTATTTCCGAGATATTCTTTAAGCTTCTTTGCTTTTGTTGGTGACTCTACAATAACAAGTGTTGACATAATAATGAGTATTTATGGTAGCAAGTAATACTATAGATTATAAAAGTGTGCAAATTATACCTTTTGTAAATACATCCCAACTTCCTCCACAACACCTTTTAAAAGCAACATGCTAATTGTTGCTGGCAACATGTGTGCGTTTTCAGGAAATGCATCAAATAGTTCATCACGAGTTTTTTGTTCAAATAGCGCTCGATACAATTCTTTTTCAAAATTTGAAAGTAATGCCAATTGCTTTTGTTCTATTTGTTGTTTCGTTGTTTCTGAAATATGTTCTGTGTGAAATCCTAATGCTTCATGTAAATCTTCCACACAGGTAATTGGCGTAGCACCTAATCGTAAAAGCTGATGTGAACCCGTGGTGTTATCTGAAAATATATCGCCAGGAACTGTTAATACATCTCGATTATATTCTGTCGCAAGTCGCGCGGTAATAAGTGTTCCCGATTTTTCGGTAGCTTCAATAATAAGCACTGCATCTGAAAGTCCTGCCATAATTCTGTTTCTTCTAGGGAATGTCCACAACTCAGCTTTTTGTGTTGGCTCAAATTCTGAAAGCAAGCAACCGTTATTTTGTAGAATTTTTTCTGCCAAACCAGTATTACTTTGAGGATATAAGACAGATGCATCTAAGCCAGATCCAGGAACTGCAATACAGGGAATGTTATTAGTAAGTGCACTTTGTAATGCAATGCTATCTATACCTCTTGCTAATCCTGAAATTATAACAGTGGGAGTTCCTGCAAGTGATGCAAGTAGTTTTTCACACACAAGTGCTCCGTACCTAGAATTATTTCTTGTTCCAACTACGGTGAGCCATTTAGTGTTACTGCGTTTTGGTAATGTTCCTGCGATAAAAAGTTGCTTTGGTGGCTGGGGAATTTCAAGCAAATGCTTGGGCCATGCATTTTTAGAAAGTGTTGTAATGGGATTTTTCACTTTACCTAGTGTAGTAGTCTGTTATGATGGCAAAATAAAGAAATACTAAAATTATGTTAGATATTAACTTCATCAGAGAGAATAAAGACGTTGTGCAAGCAGGAGCGCTTAAGAAGCGAATATCATTTAATGTAGATGAATTGCTTGCTAAGGATGATGAGCGTAAAGCATTGCTGCAAACAGTTGAGGCAAAACGTGCAGAACAAAATGAAGTAAGTAACAGAATTCCACAGGCAAACCAAGAAGAGCGAACTACATTAATTGAACAAATGACTGCACTGAAAGAGGTGCTTCAGAAAGAGGAAGAGCAGTTAAAAGTAGTGCAAGAAGAATGGAAACAACTTATGTTGCTTGTGCCAAACATTCCTCATATTTCTGTTCCTGAAGGAAAAGACGATACTGAAAACGTAGAAATTCGAACTTGGGGAGAAAAACCACAATTCACTTTTGAACCGAAAGATCATGTTGAGCTTTGTAAAATTAACAAACTTGTCGATTTTGAACGAGGAACAAAAATTGCAGGTTTTCGTGGATACATATTAAAGAACTATGGAGCATTACTTGATCTTGCGGTTCGGCAGTTTGCGCTTGATTCATTGCTTAAAAAAGGATTTGCTCCAATGACTGTTCCTTCGCTTGTAAACAAGGCAACATTGTACGGAACTGGATATTTACCACAAGGTGAAGACGATTTATATAAAACACAAGACAGCGACTATTTAGCAGGAACAGGAGAGGTTGCGACTATGAGTTATTTTAGTGATGAGGTTTTAGATGCAAAACAGTTGCCAATAAAAATAATTGCACAGTCTCCATGTTTCAGGCGGGAAGCAGGAAGCCATGGGAAAGATACGAAAGGGCTTATTCGGGTGCATGAGTTTTATAAGCTCGAGCAAATTATTATTGCTGAAGCAAGCCATGAGGCAACCGTAGCCTTACATGAAGAAATCACAAAAAATGCTGAAGATATTATGCAAGCATTGAATATTCCATATCGTGTAGTAAATATTTGTGGAGGAGACTTAGGATTAGGACAAGTTAAAAAATATGATATTGAGGCTTGGGTTCCGTCACAAGATACCTATCGAGAAACGCACTCAGCTTCGTATTTTCACGACTTTCAAGCACGACGCTTAAATATTAAATACACAGGAGAAGATGGAAAGAAATATTTTGCATATTCATTAAATAATACCGCGATAGCTTCACCAAGAATTTTGGTTCCGATTATTGAAAATAATCAGCAAGCAGATGGATCTATTGTTGTGCCAGAGGTGTTGCGGCCGTATATGGGGGGAGTTGAAGTGATTAAGATGTAAAATTTAGTTAGCTTAAATTTTGCTGAGAAAGCAGGTTTTTTGTTGTCGTCCTGTAAAAAAAACGAGAATCTGTATTTCACTCTGTCATTCCCTTAAAAAAGGGAATCCATGTATTGAGAGGAAGGGTATATTTAAGTGATTGTTTTCTGGATTCTCAGTCAAGCTGAGAATGACACTAACTCTAAAAATAAAAGCCGACTCTGGGATAAGATGTTGGGCGAATGGTTTGTCTGTACAGCATATAATCAATGTTAATTTGCTATACTGCTTCTTATGTTTATGAGAAGAAAGCGCTATCAATCAAAGAAAAAGTTTTTAGAAGCACAAAGAAGATTTCATATTTTTTGTATTGTAATTGCGATCGGAGTTGTTGCATTGATTGTGGGATTGATTTTTTTACTTCGGATGGAATCGATGCAAATTACTTCTGTGTTTGTGCAAGATATTACGTATGCAAGCGAAGCTCATATTAAAAGTATTGTAGAAAAAGAATTAGAAGGTTCATATTTATTTGTTATTCCAAGAACAAGCACTATTTTCTTTCCAAAAATAAAAATCGCTCGACAACTACGAAAGGAAAGTCCTTCGTTTTCTAACGTGGAACTTTCTCGCAATGGACTTCAAGAATTAGAGGTGGAAATAACTGAATACGAAGCTTTTGGAACATTTTGTACAACAGACGTTAATAATGATGCACAAGATGTTGATGTTATCGCTGAAATTTCATATGCATCTGGAACACGATTACTCGCAGGGTCTAACTCAATTATTTCTCGAACAAAGCCATTATCTGAAATTTCCGAAGAAACAGAATGTTTCATTTTTAATGAAAATACGTATATCTATGCAACAACCTCTCTTGCTGCTGCAGAGACTCCATTTTTTAGTGAACAAAAAAGTGATGGTGAACAAGTCTTAGGTACAACGTATTTTCCTGCAGAAGATATTGTTACTGTAAAAGAGTTTGTTGCATTACTTCCAGAAATTAATTTTCAAGTTGAATCGATTTGGACTAAAGATGGGGAAGTGTATACCTTAGAAACTACTGACAGAGTGAAGATTCATATCGAAACACAAGATAATCCTAGAGATATGTTTGAAAACCTCAAAACATTGTTAGAAAATAATGTTATTACTGAAGGATATTATAAAAATCTCGACTATATTGATTTACGTTTTGGAAATAGAGTTTTTTATAGAGAAGCAGTGTAGATATTGATTTTTTGTGTAATTATGGTATAATAATATATAGAAATTGCCTTATTTGTTTCAGCTTTTTTATACCACTTAGTCTGTAAATAGTTTGTAGTGATTTTGTAATTCACGCAGGTTATTTGTAGATAGGTGTTGTAAAAAACAATGTTGAAACATTTACTCTGAGTGTTACACATCAGAGATACGGGTGAGAGTCCTATGAAAATAAAAAATGAATACGTATTCAAAGTTGATAAATGATGAATAGTACGTTCTTAAAAACTAAGTGTGGAGCATGGATTACCGTGCTTATCGTGTTTGCGTTCGCAACATTACCATTGGCATATTTTTTGCAATTCGCACCAATACTTTCGCTCGGAATATTTTCCTTGTGGGCAGCAGCTTTAGTAGGTAAGAGATGTACCTAACATCTCTTTTTCTCTTTGCTATACTTATGGTGTATGCGGCACAATCCTACACTCCTTATTCCACATTATATTGCTTGGCATTACAGCCTTGGATTTCGTGGAATCTTGCATCATTGGCAAACATTTACCTGGTTCTTCTGGAACTTTTTTGCAATTCCGTTGCAGCTAAAAACGCTATTTCTTCCATTTGAACGATTGTCAGAAACAAGTAAAGGTCGCGGATTAGATATTGAAGCGTTCTTTTCAGCACTAGCTACAACCATGATAATGCGTGTCGTTGGTTTTATGTTGCGAACTAGTGTTATTGCAATTGGCTTAATAGCAATAATATCACTGGCTATATGTGCAATTATAGTTTTACTGCTTTGGTTGATTGTGCCACTGGTTCTTATTGCAATGATTGTTGTTGGCTTGTCGGCATTATTTACTACTCCATCTGCATAATATGACGTACGAAGAATTACAAAAAAAAGCAGCCGACTTGTATCCAGCAGTACTACAGGAGTCGTTCATTAAACACGCACAGCGAAAGAAAATTCGTTTTTGGTTATTCATCGCAATTATCATACTCGCCTTTATTATTGTCATTTCATTTGCTGTAGGTGCAATCGATTCTCAAATTGGAGTAAACAGTATGCTTACTGTTCTTGCATTTAATATCCGTGGATTGTGCTTATTGCTCTTTGCGGTTTGGCTTTCACTATTCTTTATGGATGCGATGTATTACTCATTTTTCTTCAAAAAAGATGCACCTATTGATTTTGAGGTAGCACTTATAATGCACAACACTAAAGACGATGATGTGACAAAAGGATTTTTGGATGCACCATTCGGAAAACAGACAATGATGCGCCTAGGGATTCCCGTGCGTGAAGTTGTATTATTTCTTGCACATCGAACAGATTTTGTAACGAAAGACGAATACTTTGTTGTTGAACAAGACGATGATCCGTATGTGACGATTGGTGAATATGCTCGTTCACTTTTACATTTCGATACAGGATTCTCTGATTTTTTAAATGAACATGCAGTTGATGGTGAAATGTTTCTTGAAACTATTCGTTGGGTTGCACAAAACCAGCTTCGTAAACAAACAAAAGAAGCCTGGTGGCGACGAGAGCAATTAGAACGTATTCCTTCGGTTGGGAAAGATTGGGCATACGGGCAAGTATATAAGCTTGAGAAATTTGGACATTCTTTGGAAGATGAGCCGATGTATGAGGCGTTGCGTGGTAAGGCTCGATTTTATGAAGATACGATTGGTGTTATTGAAGAAGCGTTAGCTAAAGCAGGAGGGAATGTAATTATTACTTCAGAACAATCGGTTCAAGGAATGACAGCTATTCATGCGTTTGCACATTATATTCGAAATGGAAAAAGTAAGTTTCATTTTGAGCATAAACGATTGTACGTGCTTGATGGTGAGCGAGTGATTGAATCGATGCGTGAAAAGGTTGATGTTGAAAAACAACTGCGAGCTATTTTTGCCCAGGCTGCTATTTCTGGAAATGTGATTATTGTACTTCCTAATATTGATGCTTTCGCTGAAAGTGCAGCTGCACTTGATGTTGAAATATATGCATTACTTGAATCAATTCTTACATCAACCTCGCTACAGCTTATAACTACTGCAACAACAAATAACTATCATCAAACACTCGAGCCGCATCACGATTTGTTACGACATTTTGAGCTTGTTAAGCTTCCAGAGTTACAATCGAATGCACTTGCTGGAGTATTGCAAACCGAAGCACAAATTCTTGAAAAGAAAATTCCTGTTGTCTTTTCGATTCAAGCAATTCGAGAGGCTGCCTCTGCGGCAGAGCGTTTCTTTAGCACAGAAGATATTCAGCATCGTTCTGCAAGTTTACTTTTTGATGTGGCACGAAACGTTAAGAAGAGTGGAAGAGTGATTGTTATGCGACAAGACGTAGATGAAATTGTGCAAAAGAAAACAGGAATTGCGGTTGGTGATATTTCTAAAGATGAAAAAGAAAAACTTACTAATTTAGAAGTAATTCTCCATAAACGAATTATTGGACAAGATGCTGCCATTACTGCAATTAGTGGTGCTATGCGTCGAGCTCGTGCAGGGCTTACAAACCCAAAGCGTCCTATGGGTTCATTCTTATTTTTAGGTCCAACAGGTGTAGGAAAAACTGAAACAACAAAAGCACTTGCCGCAACTTTTTTTGATAGTGAGAAAAATATCATTCGAATTGATATGTCGGAATATAGTTCTGAAGAAGGGTTAGAAAAACTTATTGGTTCATTTAAAAAAGATCTTCCAGGATTTTTGGCAACAAAATTACGAGAGCAACAATACGGAGTGTTACTTTTAGATGAGTTTGAAAAAGCTTCAAAACAAGTTCACGATTTATTCCTGCAAATTCTTGATGAAGGATTTTTCACTGATGGGCGTGGTGAAAAAGTGATTGCACGTAACTTAATTATTATTGCCACATCAAATGCAGGGAGTGATTTAATTTATAAACAAACAGCTACTGGAGAAAACGATAAAGGGTTCGATACAAAGAAAATTGTTGATGAAATTATTGAACGAGGAATTTTCCGTCCTGAATTAGTAAACCGATTTGATGGAGCAATTGTTTTTCATGCACTTAATCAAGATCACTTACAAAGTGTTGCTGTACTTATGATTAACGCTTTAGAAAAACGTTTGGCACATAAAAAACTTACTATTAATCAAACTCCAGAGTTATTAGATTATTTGGCTGTGAAAGGTTCTGATACAAAGTTTGGTGCTCGTTCAATGAACCGTGCAATTCAAGATGAAGTTGAGCGTATTATCGCTGATGGTATTATTGCTGGTACTGTGCAAGCAGGACAAAAAGTGACACTTGTTCCAACTGCAGATGCTACTGAATTAACGCTACAAACAACTGCCTAATGACTACACACACAAAAGCAACTATCTGGACCACTGCTGCAATTGTTATTGGAATTGGAGCTAGTTTTGGTTTGATGAAAGGTGCATTTTACGTTGCTCAAAATACCAGCATGTTTAATTTTGCATTCCGAGGTCCATTGAGTGATGAAGTAGTAATTGAAGGATTGGGTGGCCCAGAAGGTGTTGATGAAGCAACACCGTTGGGTGAACTTCGCGAGAAGAAATATATTGTAAGAGGTGGTGCCGCATTCCCAGATATATCTTCTACTGCTTTTATTGTAGGAGATGTCGACAGTGGGCAAGTAATTGCCAGTAAAAGAAAGCGAGAAATTCGTTCAATCGCATCACTTTCAAAACTTATGACTGCAGTAGTTGCCGATGAGTATGTAGGATTGTCGGGCGAAACAATTGTTTCGGGTAGTGCGATTTCTACGTACGGTGCGTCTGGTGGATTGCAGCGAGGACAGCGATTTACCGTTGAACAATTATTGCTTCCGTTGTTACTTTCATCATCGAATGATGCAGCTGAAGCAATTGCAGAATACGACAACAGAAGTACTTTTATGGGATATATGAATAAAAAAGCAACGTCACTTGGGATGGTAAATACTTCGTACGACGATCCGAGTGGTTTATCTGCAAAAAATCTTTCTACTGTTGAAGACTTATTTTCATTAACACAATATATACAAAAGTACCGACGTTACATTTTTGATATTACAACTGAACGTTCTCGAAGTGCTCGAGGAAGAACTTGGTATAACAACTCACGATTTAAAGGGTCTACAAATTACATAGGAGGAAAAAATGGCTATACCGATGAGGCAGGAAAAACAAATATTGCGTTGTTCTCACTTCCATTAGCTGGAGAAAAAGAATATCGAAATATTGCCATAATTGTGTTTGATAGTAACGACCCAAAAACCGACACCGACATGATTGTGCGCTATTTGAATAAGTACGTGTACTACGAATAAAGAAAATGTCGAAGTCTACTTTGAGACTTCGGGAGCAACATAAACTTCAACTTCGTGACGGTAGACCTCACGGTCTCCATCAATTTTTCGATGAGTTTTGAAGTCACTTGAGATAACGGTGACGCGACCATCTTTTGCAGAGTCGTCGTTCACAACAATCCAGAAGCCATCTTCTGAGAATGCATCATCAATATCAGTTCCAAAGAAGCGTGCTGCTGTGCCAACAGGAATAGTAGACACTTCGACAGTCTTATCTGGGGTTTTTTGTTTTTCAAGTTTCTTTGCCATATTCTAATGTGGTTGTTCTTTTCATCTCCACTTGGAGATACTCAAAAATTATATTACATTAGATTGTATGTGGTGTCAAATAAAATAAAGAGCGAAGCGACTATATTTTATTTGTGCTTTAGTGCAAACAAAATAAAAAGTAGAGCTGTTTTATTTGTGCTTTAGTGCAAATACAGTGATAAGCAAAGCGACTATATTTTATTTGTGCTTTAGTGCAAATACAGTGATAAGCAAAGCGACTATATTTTATTTGTGCTTTAGTGCAATAAATATAAAGAAAAACAAAGGACCTAATTCAATCCAAGTTTGGATTGTCTAAGAGATTCCTTTGCGAATTTGCGGATAGGGTCTGCGTATTGGTAACGTAAGTCTGTGAATAAGACTTGTATCCAGGGAGCAGTTCCTATAGCGATGAAAAAGAATTGCGCGCTTGCTAATTCTTTGTCGATGCCAAAATGCCATAGTTGCCACAACGAAAGCGGCAGTATCGACAGGAAGAACATTCCGTACACCGCCAGAAACACTTTCTGTTTCCAGTTTGTTTTTTGTCGTTTATCACGGGTAATGACGAAGATGCTGGTTATTGCATAGGCTGCAAAACCAACAATAAACGAGAACAATGTTGCCATGTACACCGTTTCGATGTTGAGGCTTGTTGTGCTCACGAGGTCATTTCCGGTCCAATAGACCATTGCTGGAAAGAGAAGGATAAGTGCTATTTGCACTTTTTCGGTGAATGTTATTTTCATTTTTTTGGTAGTGAAGGTTCAGTTGTGGATGACAGATAATTGCTGTCGGCTTCAATCAGTAAAATACCATAACAATATGTGGTGTCAAATAAAATAAAGAGCAAAGCGACTATATTTTATTTGTGCTTTAGTGCAAATATAGTGATAAACAAAGCGACTATATTTTATTTGTGCTTTAGTGCAAATACAGTGATAAGCAAAGCGACTATATTTTATTTGTGCTTTAGTGCAATTTTTTAGAAAAGAAAATACCCACCATTATGTAGTGGGGATGTGCTTGGGATTTCTCCTTCGCACATTTTTGACTGCACCAAGGTGCATTCGAATGAGCATTAGCAGTGAAGCCAAAACGAACGACCCTCCAACAGACATCGTGATATAGATGTGGTGCATATCGGTAAGACTCTTCGTTTCGCGAAATAGTGTTATTGAGCCAAAGTACAACAAGACTGTCGCAACGAATGCAACATGTCCGTACAGTATCCACAAAAAAGGCGAAATCCTTTGTGCGAAGTTGTGTTTATTCAGAACGCCAAATGAGGCGAACCACCACAGAATTGTAGTGGTGAAAAAAGTCAGAAGTGACGTTCCAACGAGTAGTCGAGTTGGAATAGCTTCAATCATAATTCCAATGAATGCTACTTGCATCACAAGGATGAAGGGTAGGATGAATTGAACTTCACGGAGCCAGAGCCCAAGTTGTTTCGATTTCATTATTTTTTAATGTGCGGTTTTTTCATGTAAGGCAGAATGCCTGTTCACCAATGAAAATACTACTTATAAGCTATATGTCAATAAAAGAAAATGTGTGAAGCGAGACTATTATGTCTGACGCTTCACAGTTTGTCGTAAATAGTGATAGTTGGGTTGTACAATTTGCACAATACTAATAAGAATGCATAGCGCATACACTTTCATAAATGCGCTCGCAGCTTCCATGTTTCCGCTAAATAGTTGCTCTGGAGCAAATACGTTAAAACTGAAACTAAGCAATCCAAACCAAAATACCACGAGTAATCCGAGACCTACAAATGAATGTAGCTCAGTTACGCTTTCATATTCTCTGAACAGGAAGTGTATTCCGGAAAATAGAAACGTGGGTATAATGAGCATAACCAGCAACCATCCAACTTGGTTGAATGCTTGCAAATTAAGCCAAATAAAGATTGTGCACAAAAATGCACAACACGACATGATTTTTTGGAACATATTCATTCCAATAGAAAATACATACTTTTTACTACTTTGTCAAATAATACTACACATGATAGACTCCATCACATATTTATTTATGAAAAATTTTTGGCAAGATTTAGAAAAACCTATTTTAGCTTTGGCACCAATGGCAGATGTTACTGACCCTCCTTTCAGAAAATTATTTGCTAAATATGGAAAACCAGATGTCACGTGGACAGAGTTTGTGTCGGCAGATGGTTTGATGTTGGCTCCACATAAACCTAAAGATAAATACGGCATGGCTCCAGTAGATAAGCTACGGATTGATTTAACGTATTCAGAAGCAGAGCGTCCAATTGTTGCGCAATTGTTTTCGTCGCATCCTGGCAGAATGGAGGCCGCAGCAAAATATTGCGCAGATAAAGGATTCGATGGTATTGATATTAATATGGGATGCCCAGACAAATCTATTGAAAAACAGCTTGCTGGTTCAGCAATGATAAAACATCCTGAAAAAGCAGCAGAAATTATTGCTGCAGCAAAGCGGGGAGCAGGAACTATTCCAGTTTCTGTTAAAACGCGTGTTGGTTATAATTCAATAGACGATTTTGAAACATGGATTTCTCATTTACTACAGCAAGATATTGCTTGTTTGAGTATTCATTGGAGAACACGAAAAGAATTGAGTAAAGTTCCTGCACATTGGGAATTGGCATCAAAAGCTGTTGTGCTTCGAAACAAAATAGCACCGAATACTATTATTTTAGGAAATGGAGATGTTACTTCTGTAGAAGATGCTTTAGAAAAAATTAAAGAAAGTGGAGTCGATGGTGCAATGATAGGTCGAGGAATTTTTGGTAACCCATGGTTTTTTAATACAGTAATAGATAGAGATACAGACATTTCAATAGAAGAACGGCTACGAGTGATGCTCGAGCACACAGAGTTGTTTGCAGAAATGCTTCCACACAAAACATTTGCAGTAATGAAAAAGCATTACAAAGCATATGTCGATACTTTTCCTGGGGCGAAAGAACTTCGCATTGCACTTATGGAAACTAAAAATGTTGAAGAAGTGAGAGAAGTTATTAAGAGATTTTTAAAGGAAGAGGTGGGGAAGTAGTTGCACTAAAACCATAGTATGTTAATTTCTTTGAGATATTTGTTCTTATAGGAATGCCGAAGTCGTGCATTGCACTGGTGATAACCGCTGCTAACGCAGGATTGTTGCATTCAGCGACATATGTAGTACACGATGATTTTGGCTTGCCAGATATTGAAGACGATTTGCTAAAGTTCGCTTTGCAGTTCAGAGAGCCCGCAATTGAATGGGAAGATTCTGAAGCGCTTATCACAACACAAACCGTCACATTATTGGCACCACCGCATAAAATTGCATCACCCGATACAATTTTTATCGAGCCATTGTTTGCTCGATGCACCGCATATCTCCTCTCAAAAATTAAGTGAGAGGCTTTTCTTTAAGAAGTAGTTGCACTAAAGCATAAATATCACAGCCACAACTGTCATTTTACTTGCACTAAAGCACAAGCAAACTTACTAAACCTCTTATTTTTCTTGCACTAAAGTACAAGCAAAATATAGTCTCTTCGTTCCTTATTTTGCTTGACATATAATTTATATGTGTTAAATTATTTCGGAGTCGAGTTATTCCACACCCAAACTGGTGTGGAGTTAATAGCTCGGAAAACAAAGAACCCAACAGAAATATACAAACAAAAACACGGCCTCGAAATCGAGGTGATCCTGTGTGGTAGCAATACCATGGAACCCAAACAATCGTCACTGGTTGTTTGGAAACAAGAACACTTCATACTTTTCGCCCCATGAACCGGTATCCAGTTGGATTTACCTAGCTCGTCAAATATATTTAATTTTGTAAAAAATTAAATTATTCGGACGTACGACCACCTTACGTCTCTCTAGGTGGAGGAAGATTAATTAGAGAAACACAGAACATTCTGTGCAGACAAGGAGTTTGCACAACAAAAAAAGAAAACAGCCCTGGTGCACTTATCTCTTAACAGAGAACTTCAATCACTCGATTGAAGATGTGCACTGGGGTTTTATATTTTTATTTTCAACCTATTCTTTCTTCATGCTACACTATGCTCATGTCAGAAAAAGTAACTAAAAACGTCGCACTTTATACCAAATATCGTCCTCAAACATTTGAAGACATGACAGGGCAAGAGCACGTTACATCAGTACTTAAAGAAGCTATTGCGAACGGAAATATTAACCACGCCTATTTATTTTCAGGAACACGTGGAACAGGAAAAACTACAGCTGCCAGAATTCTTGCAAAAGAACTTGGTACACATGCCGACGATTTATATGAAATTGATGCCGCTTCAAATACAGGAGTCGATGATATTCGCGATTTAAACGAATCTGCAAACACACTACCGTTTCACTCAGATTACAAAGTATATATTTTAGATGAGGTGCATATGCTTTCTAAAAGTGCATTTAATGCATTACTGAAAACATTAGAAGAACCACCATCACATGTTATTTTCATGCTTGCGACAACCGAGCCAGAAAAAATCCCCGATACGGTTATTTCACGATGTGAATCGTATTCATTCAAGAAACCTAATCAAAAAATCCTTAAAGCACGAATTGAAGAAGTTGCAAAAGCTGAGGGATATACAGTAGAGGGAAGTGCCAGCGACTTAATTGCATTACTTGGTGACGGAGCATTTCGTGATGCACTTGGAACATTGCAAAAAGTTATTAGCACATCGAAAGATAAAACTATTACGGTAGATGAAGTCGAGCGTGTAACAGGTGCTCCAAAAGGTGCGTTGGTAAATAATGTTATTACAGCGTTAGTTGCTAAAGATGTAGATAAAGGTTTGGAAGCAATTGGAGAGGCGCATGCTGCAAATATCGATATGAAAGTGTTCTTAGAACTTATTATTACTAAAGTTCGTGCAGCATTACTGCTTAAAATCGCTCCAGCTCGAAAAGCGCAAATAAGCGAAGCCTTGTCGGAAGAAGATGTAGAATTCTTAGAAGGGGTTGCAAAAGCAGAAGGAAATAAGATAGACTCTAGCGTACTCCTTCGGCTTCTAGAAGCGCATGAGCAGTTAGGAAGAAGTGCATTGCCACAACTTCCTTTAGAGCTTGCGTTGATAGATGTTGCAGGAGAATAGTATTGCCGGATCGTCTAATGGTAGGACACTGGTTTTTGGTACCAGTAATCGGGGTTCGAGCCCCTGTCCGGCAGCATGGTTGCAAAGTCACCGTTTTTAGGTGCATTTGCTATAGGTTGATAGGTGCTTTTATAATTATATTCCAACACTTTTTTGTCTTTCACAGAAAAGTTCCAAAGTATATTTTGAGCTATCTTTTGTTTTTTCTCAGGATTCGCTTCTTTAAATTCAGATATGGCTCTACTGCTTTCTAGAAATACTTTTTTAGTAAGTTCCAAAGTTGCCAGCTTCTGCTCATTTGTTTTAGTTTCTGCAAGAAGTTTTTTGTTTAAAAACTCTTTTTCAGTTTTCATTCTTTTTGCTTCAGCTCTATAAAGATTCTCTTCA
>Ga0222664_1000079_pt1 | contig 72654 bp, 70 predicted proteins | sample AntAcemetagen604_FD_181147 | JGI IMG/M metagenome (GOLD analysis project Ga0222664, IMG submission 181147) | Saline water microbial communities from Ace Lake, Antarctica - #604 | ecosystem: Environmental > Aquatic > Non-marine Saline and Alkaline > Saline | place: Antarctica: Ace Lake... | reverse complement strand
AGCATAGCGATTAGCAACATCAAAAAATCCAAGCTGGCTCATATTTTGTCCTCATAATCTCAACGTTGTGATATCGTGATTCTATCAGATCAATGAGTGGAGTGGGTATTTTTAGAGATGCCCTACAGATGATCCATTGGAAGCCTATGAGAGCGCGTTGCAAACAACACCAGATCTGATCTTAAGCGATTGGTCCCATGATCTAGATGGCATCGATTTTATTCACCGTATTCGGCTTGCTGCTGATAGCCCTGATCCCTTTGTTCCGATTATTGTTGTGACGGCAAAATCAACGCTGAAAAACGTTTTTGAAGCCCGTGACGCTGGGATGACAGAGTTTTTGGCGAAACCGGTTTCTGCCCAAACGATTTACAATCGAATTTGCGCGACCATTGAACACAATCGCCCATTTGTGCGAACCACGTCATTCTTTGGCCCGGATCGCCGACGCCGCAAAGGAACCTTTGGCGGACCAGAACGCCGCCAGCATTTGATGTAGGCTTAACCGGCGAAGACCTACTCGGCAGCGGCCCCCTCTTTCTCACTAAGAAGCAATCCCTTCATCGCTCGCTAAGGGGATGTTGGCGTTATCTTTGACGGTCTCCATGACCGCGAATGAATGCGTTTGCATTACGCTGGGTAGCTTGCTGATGGTCTCACCCAATAGGGTGCGGAAATGGGTGATGTCGCGTGTCCGCACTGTCAGCATGTAATCGAATTGACCCGCAATCATCATGCAAGTCTCAACTTCTGGAATGTCTTTTACGGCCTCGTTGAAAGTGTCGAGCGAGTTATCGCTGGTGCGAACCAGGCTGACATGAACGATTGTCACATGGTTCATGCCGACTTTGCGCGGATCTAGAACTGCACGATAGCCCATAATAATTCCCAGTCGTTCTAGGCGTTTTACCCGCTCTGAACAGGGGGTCTTGGTCAGGTTTACGCGGCTTGCCAGTTCAACGATCGACAGGCGTCCATGGCTCTGTAGTTCTTCTAATATGTGTATATCTATTCCGTCTAACTTCCTGCTCATTTAGTCTTTTTTCCTATTAAAATCTGTTATTTAGCACCAAAGTCTAAAATATGCCTAATAAAAGGCCCTTGTGCTAGTCTTTTTGCCTATAATAGTTTTGTTACAAATATGTTTCGTAATGCTGGCGCCTTCATTGGATGTCCAGGGAGCGGCGTAATCGGGCGGGGGTCCGGTTGCGTGTATTGAACAACCATAGACTGAGGGAAATGGGAGAAAGATATGACAACCAAACTCGTCGTTGGCCTTGACGGACTAAGTTCCGGTGACAAGGCCCTCGAATATGGGAAGAAGATGGCTTCGTTGATTGGCGACTGTGAAATGGTACTGCTGTACGTCATCGAATGGTCCCCATATTCATTCCAAACACCGGAAGAAAACGCCGAGCGGCACAAGCGCCGCGAGCAGGAAATTGAATTGGCGATGTCACGGATCGTCTTGCCAGCAGAAGCTGCCGCCAAAGAAGCAGGATTCAAAGCCCGTGGCATTGTTCGGCATGGGGATGTCGCCGGCACACTTGATGCTGTTGCAGTCGAAGAAAACGCCAACCAAATCATCATTGGTCGCACTTCAGATGGAGGCTTCGCCAGTTGGGTCGTCGGCGGCGTCCCTGCAAAGTTGGTGATGAATGCCAGCGTGCCGGTCACAGTTATCAATTAATAAGGGGGGAATCATGAAACATATTAGAAAAGCAGTCGGCTTGTCCGGCTTGGTGAGCATTATCGCCAGTCCTGCCTTGGCTCAAGAAGTCATGAGCTTGGACGAAAAAGTGAACTCAGTTTTTGCATCTATAACAGGCCCGTTCGTCAACCTGATCTTTGCGCCGTTCCCTGGGACAAGTTTTCCATGGATCGTCATGTGGTTGGTGGTCGCCGCAACAATCTTCACGCTGTACTTCGGGTTTGTTCAGTTCCGATTCTTTAGGCATGCGATTCAACTGGTGAAAGGCGACTACGCCGATCCAAAGGACGCGGGTGAAGTTAGTCACTTTCAGGCGCTGGCAACAGCGTTGTCCGGAACAGTCGGCTTGGGCAACATCGCGGGCGTCGCCGTTGCCGTGGGCATTGGTGGCCCCGGTGCGACATTCTGGATGATTCTAGCTGGTCTTATGGGCATGGCGTCAAAGTTTACCGAATGTACATTGGGTGTGAAATACCGGAATGAATATGAAGACGGTACCGTATCCGGTGGGCCCATGTATTACATTTCAAAAGGCTTTACCGAACGGGGGCTACCTGGTGGCAAGTTTTTAGCCATCCTGTTTTCCATTTTTTGTATCCTCGGTGCGCTGGGTGGCGGGAACATGTTCCAGGCAAACCAAGCTCACGCCCAGATTGCGGGGATTGTCGGTGATTATCCTGGCTGGCTGACAGGCATTGTTTTTGCTGCGGTTGTCTTCGCCGTGATTGTTGGCGGCATGAAGTCTATTGCTCGGGTAACCGAAAAAGTCGTGCCGTTTATGGGGATCATGTATGTCGGCGCGGCTCTAATCATCCTGTTTGTTAACTACGACAAGATCGGTTGGGCTTTTGGTCAAATCTTCGAAGGTGCCTTCACCGGTCTTGGCGTTGCAGGTGGTTTTGTTGGTGCCCTAATCCAAGGCTTCAAACGGGCCGCCTTTTCGAACGAAGCGGGTGTTGGTTCGGCTGCAATTGCTCACTCGGCCGTGCGAACCAAAGAACCAATCACCGAAGGTTTCGTCTCACTCTTAGAGCCGCTGATCGATACCGTCATCATTTGTACGATGACCGCTTTAGTGATTACCATTTCTGGACAATTGATGGCCGATCCCGCAACAGGCCTTTATATGTTGAACGGCAATCATATTGCGACGGTTGATGGCAATACAGGCGTTGCTCTGACGTCTGCCGCTTTTGGCTCAGCGATCAGTTGGTTTCCGTATGTGTTGGCTGTCGCCGTTGTCCTGTTTGCCTTTTCGACCATGATTTCTTGGTCGTATTACGGCCTCAAAAGCTGGACCTACTTGTTCGGCGAAGGCAAGAAGACAGAATTGGTGTTCAAGGTCATATTCTGTGTGTTCGTTGTGATCGGTGCCGCTGCCAATCTTGGCCCGGTTATTGACTTCTCGGATGCAGCGATCTTCGCCATGGCTGTTGTCAACATTTTTGCGCTCTATTTCTTAATGGGAATTGTCAAAAAAGAACTCTTTTCTTACAGTACACGTCTGAAATCTGGAGAGATCAAGAAGTTCAAAAACTAAGAACACATCAAAAGCAAGAGTGGGCGGAGGCAGTCTTATCGGCTGCCTCCGTTTTTTTATGCCGCGCCGCTAGATTGGTCCCAGTCCGGCTGAAACCCTAAAACCTGAACGTCAATTGGCATCGCCGCATTGAACAGGCTGTTGTGCCAAAACGTTGTTTGGAACCCGTATTCTGTTTGGCTCAAGGTTCGCACCGCGCAGGTCAGGTCAAAATTTTGGTTGTACTGAGAAAAGGCAAGCCGGCAGATGCCCGCTTCCAATAGGGCGGCGGCTGTTGGACTCCCAATAACGAAGAGGGCGGTAAGTTCATCGCTAAAATCACGGCTGCGCTGATAATAAGCACTGGAAAGAAACTTGAGGGCTTTTTCGCGTCGCTGCCGCGGGTCTTGCGTTGAGCGCGCCATGTGTTGGAATTCCGGCGTCACAGAATATGGGTGCTGTTTAATCATCAGCGCGACCATTGCCCCGAATGACTGTTCGCCGATGATGACCTCTGGCGTCATGCCGGGCATGGGGCGACCTTCACTATCTCGCATGGCCATTTGCCGAATGCGGCACTGCCACGCCAAAAAGGTTTCACGTAGGGTTGGTTGATTTGGGACGGTTGACATCATGGGATCGAATTTTGCTGGTAACAGCCTGAAACACCAGAAAAAAATGGCCCCGGATTTTACCCGGGGCCACGCCGCGTCATGGGGATGACGGGTTAATGCTCCTTCAAGCGTTTTGCGATGTTTTCATCCGTGGCGTGATCGCGGATCGTCAGCTCGTACTGGGCACTTTCGAACCGGCATTGCCACACATGCCAGCCTAACCATAAGACAATGCCGACGATGGCAAGGAGGCCTTCGGAACCAACAAAAGGATGAAGGTATGTGACCTCGGCCAAATCAACGGCCCACGTTTCTATGTTTGTTGTAGACATCTAAAAGCCTCCTTTAGGCGCTTTGTTGGGCATCAATAAGTTCTTGGCGTGCGCGGTCGCTTTCTGCGGAATCGGTAAAGTCGAGACCAAGAATTTCGATCTCACGGGGGATCCGCAAAACACCGAGACCATTCAGAATCTTGGCAACGATAAACGCTGGCAAGAACCCAAGGCCCCAGAACATGATCATGGCCCCTAAGAATTGTCCCCACGGGGTAATTTCGGCAAACCCTTCGTAAGGGGAAGAGGGATGGCCCCAAAGAACGAACCCAGCAATGATCAAGCCAACGAATCCGGCATACCCGTGAACGGCAACGGCACCAACGGCGTCATCAATTTTAAACTTCCGTTCGACCCAGAAATGCAATTTGTAGGCGATGACCGTTCCAACACCACCGATGATCATTGCCTGGATCGGATGATACAAATCATTACCGGCAGAGGCCGTAATGAGCCCGGCCAAGCCGCCGGAATAGGTCCAAAAAGCATCGGCTTTGGAAACCATGTACCCAGCAAGCATGCCGCCAGCCAATGACATCAGGAAGTTGAAGACAATGGCACTGAGCGTTGTTGGCGTCAGGTAGATGGTGGTTGCCGTTAGGGTGTCGCCAGTGATCTGACCGCCGATGGTTGCAGCATCAATAATCGGCACGTTACAGGCAACATAGAATCCCCAAAAACCTGTATAGATGAGGAAGATGCCGATACAGACGAGCCAAGGGTTGTGGGGCCTGATATCGACAGGCGTGCCATCGGCGCGAAACTTACCAAGGCGCGGGCCGAGAACAACAAGAACGCCCAAGGCGCAGCCACCGGCAATGCCATGGATAACGCCGGATGCGTAGGCATCGTGATAGCCCAAAATTTCAACCATCCAGCCGCTGTAATGCCAACCCCACGCCGCATCAATTGACCATGTCACAGAACCAATCATGACAGCGATGATGAAGAAGGCGACTTTGCGAATGCGTTCAATAACGGCGCCCGAAACGATCGAAGCGGCGGTCCAGGCGAACAGCAAAAAAGCCGCCCAGAAGACACCAGAAATTCGGTCATCCAACCGGGGTGCCATACTTTCGCCCCATGGCGTATAGGCGGTGGCAAAGCTTGGGTCTGGGTGGCCGAGGCCGCCAGTGATGCCAGGACCGCCGGGAAGGGCCCAGTAAATCCACCAACCAAAAAAGAACCACGTGACGGTCACCAACGGGATAACCATCGTGTTCTTCAATAAGGTATGCATATGGTTTTTGTGACGACTACATCCGACTTCATACATGCAAAAGCCGACATGGATGAGGAACATCAAGGGTATGGTGACCCAGTAATAAAATTCTGTGAAGACAGTAGTCAACGCACCGATTTCGGTGTTCATGGTAGACCCTCCGTATTGTTTAACCCCCAAACACTGATCGCCAAGATTTGATACGCAGCTTCTCCAAACTGCGTTACCCATGGCCGATTTTTATCAGCTCATTCAGGCTCATCTGATGAGCAGTAATCTTGTATAAATTGCGGTCTGTGAATCGCAGATATACACCTGCAAATTCCAGATCGACCGCCATGGCCGTTGGTCGGACCTTATCGTTTTAGGCAGTTGGTTATCCTCACATAACCACAGGCCCTTAACGGGGCAGCGGGCCTTAAATAACCCAACTGCGAACAGAGAAATTGTAGCATCGTAATTTGAAAGTGCGAATGCTTTTTTCTAATAAAGTAAATAATAGCTGCTTTAATAATAGAAAACGGCACGTGAAATTAATCACGTGCCGTTATTGGTATGATATTGGTTCAGTATTGAACGAATATTAAAACTTAGCGTAGGCTTTTCGCAGCCCAACCATGGGATGGTTGGGCGACATCTGGAATTTGACCAGCAGCTCACGCGCAATCATATCGCGATCTTGTTGGTTATCGGGTAGGTCGATGGTTTTAGGCACCTGAACCCAGCCGTTGATGTTGCGGTCGAACACGGCGGGCTCACCTTCTTCATAGCCCATATGAACGTCTTCCAACCAATTCAAGTCTTCGAAACCCATCATGTCCATGTACTTTTGCAAGAACGGTGTGATGCGGTCTGGATCGGGCACCAAGTTCACATCATATCGATAGCCGATGTGCTGGCCGATGATTTTCTCACGTTCTGAATCGACGCCATCCCCTTTAAGGAAGTGGTCGATATCTTTATCTGAATCACTCATGATCGGCCCTCCTTAGTAACGGGTCATGTCGGGACGTCCGACGGTGTGTTGTGATCCGGCCAAGGGCACCATGGCCAGCGCAGAGGCTTCCATGGTTAGCGCTGCCAAATCTTCTGGCTCTAGGCTGTGGACGTTGGTTTTGCCACAAGCCCGGGCCATCATCTGACATTCGATGGCCAGTGTGTGCAGGAAGTTATAGACACGCTCTGCTGCTTCATCCGGGTTCAAGCGCGCCCGCAAGACAGGGTCTTGGGTGGCAACACCAACCGGACACCGGCCTGTATGACAGTGATAGCAATGGCCTGCTTCGACGCCCATTTCAGCTTCAAAATCAGCTTCGGGAATGTCTTTGTTGCAGTTCAATGCCATCAACGATGAATGACCGATAGCGACGGCATCGGCACCCAACGCAATGGCTTTGGCCACGTCACCACCGTTCCGTATGCCACCGGCATAGATCAGGCTGATTTCGCCTGTTTTGCCAACATCATCCAGCGCCTTACGGGCTTGGCGGATTGCAGCAATACCGGGAACGCCGGTTTCTTCGGTCGCCAAGTGAGGACCAGCCCCCGTGCCGCCTTCCATGCCGTCAATGTAGATCATGTCGGGGTCGGTTTTTGCCGCCATCCGAACATCATCATAAACCCGGGCTGCCCCCAGTTTTAGCTGAATGGGAATTTCCCAGTTGGTGGCTTCGCGGATTTCTTGGATTTTCAACGCCAAGTCATCGGGTCCTAGCCAGTCTGGGTGACGGGCGGGGGAGCGTTGGTCAATACCCGCTGGTAGTGAGCGCATTTCAGCAACTTGGTCGGTCACTTTTTGACCCATCAAGTGACCACCCAAGCCAACCTTACAGCCTTGGCCAATAAAGAATTCGCATGCATCGGCAAGACGCAAGTGGTGTGGGTTAAATCCGTAACGAGATTGAATGCATTGATAGAACCACTTTGATGAATAGCGGCGCTCATCGGGGATCATGCCACCCTCACCAGAACACGTCGCTGTGCCGGCCATGGTTGCACCGCGTGCCAACGCAATCTTGGCTTCGAAAGATAAGGCGCCGAAGCTCATGCCGGTGATGTAGATGGGAATGTCGAGTACCAACGGGCGTTTTGCTCGCGGACCCAAGACCGTTTTGGTCAGGCATTTTTCCCGATATCCTTCGATCACGAAGCGGGTCAGAGTACCGGGCAAGAACGTTAGGTCGTCCCAGGTTGGAATTTTCTTAAACAGGGAAAATCCGCGCATCCGATAGCGGCCCAGTTCGGCCTTAATGTGGATGTCATCGATAACGTTGGGCGGGAACATGAAGCTCTGGCCCAGGTGATTCGTGTCGCGGCGCACCTTTGGTGCTGAGCGTTGATCGTCTGGCATGATCTCTTATCCCTTTACAGAACCAGTTTCTTTTCGGCTGGTTCGAGGTTGTCATAGTTCCACAGCTGTTTTCCGGCGACGATTTTTTTCATGTTTTCGACGCCGTTGGGTGCGGCCATACCGTAGATGTCTAGTTTGCGTTTCAGCCATTTGCAGTCGAGCTCTGTCATCTCGCCTTCGACCGCATCCGTGCCAAGACCTTCGATCTTGCCACCGACGTAGATGGTGCCGTCGTACATGGTGTCGCCTAGGTTTTTACCGGCATCACCCAGCACAACCATGCGGCCCCGCTGCATCATGAAGCCAGAGAATGCGCCGGTTTTGCCACCCACAATGATGGTGCCACCTTTCATGTCGATACCGGTTCGTGAACCCACATTGCCTTTGCAGACTAAGTCGCCGCCACGGATAGCCGCGCCAAACGTCGAGCCAGCATTCTTTTCGATTACGACAGAGCCAGCCATCATGTTTTCGGCGCAGGACCAGCCAACCCGACCAGAAATGCGAACGTTTGGTCCGTCAATCAGTCCGACACCGAAGTAACCGAGGCTGCCTTCAACGATTAGGTTCAAACGATTCAGAATACCAACCCCAACGCCGTGCTTTGCCATCGGATTCTTAAGCACGATGGTACCGTGGCCTTGTTCCATCAATTCCCGAATTTTCAGGTTAATGTCACGGACTTCCATCTCGGCGCACTCAAATTCAGCGCGCTTGTTGAAGTCCACTTCGTAGGCAGTGGCATAGGTGAAGTTTTCGGCTTCTTCTGCCGAAAAAAATGTTGTCATCGAGCGACCCGTCAGTTGCTCGGTGTGCATTCCCATGAAGTGGGATTCTGTTTCCTCGGTGCCAGTGGCAGTATCTAGCTCTTCCATACTCGGACCTCCCCTTCATAGGGATCGAATGTATCGATCTCTTCGCGAAACACGCTACGGATGGCGACTTCTTCAGAGGCCAGAGCAACGAATTCATCGCTTTCATACAAAACCATCGGTTTGGCGGCCATGACGTCTTTGGCCATGCCCAACTGATCAGACGTTGCCACCAAATAGGTGAACACGCCGTCTAGTTCGTCGATGGAGCGCGTCATCGCGCCTTCTAGGTCATCGTTCTGATCCATCCGGTCGGCCAGATAAACCGCGATCAATTCAGAATCGCAGTTCGACATAAACCGATGGCCACGCCGTTCCAGCGCCCGCCGTGAGTTCCAGTAGTTGGTCAACTGACCATTGTGCACCACAGCGACGTCATTGAATGGATAAGCCCAATACGGGTGCGCCGAGCGAATATCGACGTCCGATTCTGTTGCCATCCGTGTATGGCCAATACCATGGGTGCCGTTGAATCCTTTCAGATGGTACTGGTCTGAAACAACTGTGGCATCGCCCATGTCTTTGACGAGTTCCAGCGAATGACCAACAGAAAGAATTTCGACGTTGTCGATGTCTTCTAAGTAGGCGATCAGCCCGCGCATGTCGCCGTCATAGGCGATCGTGTAGCGGAATGCGTATTCAGTGGCGGCATCAGCCGTGATAACCTTGGCATTCCGTTCAGCCAAGCGTTCGTCAACCTTAGACCGACGGATGGGGATTTGGTGGTGAATATCAAAGCCTTTGCTGACCTCGTCTTGTTCAGCCACTTTGAATCGCATGATGTATTGGTTGGCGTCGGGATTTCCGTAAAGCGCGAAGCCAGTCGAATCGGGCCCCCGGTGCTTCAATGACTGAAGCATAGAGGTCATTTCCGATCCAACGTCTCCGGGCTTACCCCGATGGATCAAGCCGGCAATGCCACACATATATTGTTACTCCTAAGTGTGAGGTATCGGGTATAGATTTCGGGAAAGCCCGCCTTACGGCAAGCAGTCCCAGTACGTGTTCAGGTCCCAATCGGTGACGGTGGCATTGAATTTTTCCCACTCGTCATTTTTATAGTGATGGAAGACTTTGTACATTTCATCAGGCATGGCTGATTTAACGACCGGGTCATTTTCTAGACGGATCAGGGCATCACCCAAAGACATCGGCAACTTTGTCACCTGCTTGCCCGATTCCATGGCGTCGTAGATGTTGCGCTCTTCGGCTTCGCCTGGGTCAAGATCGCGACTAATGCCATCATCAAAAGTTTTCAAAATACCAGCAGACATCAGGTATGGATTCACCATGGAGTCGACCGAGCGATATTCAAAGCGGCCCGGTGCGGAAACGCGCAACGCACACGTGCGATTCTGATAGCCCCAATCGGCAAAGACCGGTGCCCAGAAACCCGTATCCCATAGGCGGCGATAGGAATTCACGGTGGAAGATCCGATGGCAGTTAGCGCGCCAACGTGTTCCATAACACCGCCAATACATTGTAGGCCAATCGGGCCAGGTTTTTTCTTATCAATGCTTGGGTCTGGCATAAACGTGTTCTCGCCGCCCTTACGGTAGTGATAAACCGTATCCAGGCCGGGGCGTGACTCGACGTGGGCCGTGTTCACCAGTTCGTCTTCACCGCCGTACCACAGGGACATGTTATGGTGACAGCCAGACGCTGAAACGCCCATGAATGGTTTCGACATAAAGCACGCAATCAAGCCCATTTCGCGGGCGACTTGGGCACAAATTTGGCGGTACGTGGTCAGCCGGTCTGCATTCCGCAGGCAATCATCATACATCCAGTTTAGTTCCAACTGGCCTGGGGCATCTTCGTGATCGCCTTGGATCATGTCCAAGCCCATGGCGGCGGAGTACTCGATCACCTTCATGAAAGCAGGGCGCAGACTTTCGAACTGATCAATGTGGTAGCAGTTGGGTTTGGAGAAACCACCGTCTGGCAAGCCGTCCTCACCCTTTTTCAGCCACATCATTTCAGGCTCTGTGCCCAGGCGCATGTGCAGGCCGTTATGTTTTTCTTGGAATTCATTATGGATGCGGCGCAAGTTGCCCCGGCAGTCCGCTGTTAGGAAAGCGCCTGGATTGACGTCTTCTTCCCGGTTGCGGAAGCAGGTGCAGAACACGCGAGCAATACGCTTATCCCATGGCAACTGAACGAACGTGTCGGGGTCAGGGATGCCGATCAATTCTGAGGCTTCTGGCCCATAGCCAATGTATTGGCCGTGGCGGTCAACGAACAGGTTGGCCGTAGAGCCGTAAACTAACTGAAAGCCTTTTTGTGCGACGGCTTCCCAATGATCAGCGGGAATGCCTTTACCAACAATACGACCGGTGACAGAGACAAATTGGAAATAGATATAAGTAATGCCGAGTTCGTTGATCTTCTCGCGCACCTGCTTGACCAGATCGGCACGGCCTGGTGCTTCGACGTAACCTTCAATATCCATCATGATCCAAAACTCCCCATTGTTTGTTGGTCCCTTTTTATTACCCCAAACTAAATCATAGCTGTTACCGTTCGTAAACCAATTTCGGCTGTGGAAAAGTTTTTATTGGAAATTGGTATGCTTTTGGTCATTATCGGGTATGGCTATTTCAAATCCAATACCCACTGATTCCACCAGATCTACAAAGCGGACCATCCAATTGGACATGCCGGATGGCGGTTCCGTTGGCATTACCCAGTCTCTGCGGGAAGCCATCATTCGCGGGAGCTATGCGAAGAACGAGAGATTGCCGCCAGAAAGAGAGCTTGCAGAGGCATTTGGCGTTTCTCGAAATACCGTTCGCCAGGCACTTCAACATTTGGAAGAAGAGCGTTTGATTGTTCGTCGAACAGGGTCTGGAACCTATGTAAGCTTCCGACCCGATGTCAGTTCGAAGGCTTTGATGACCGAGGTCAGCGAGTCGACCAGCCCGCTAGAGCTGATTGATGTACGCATGACAGTTGAACCAAAACTGGTCCAATTGGCTGTGTTGAATGCATCCTCTCGTGACATTGATGAAATCGAGCGCCACTTGGTTCAGATGGAAAAGGCGGGCGCTGATCGTGATCGGTTTTCTATTGAGGATGAGGCCTTCCATATGTCGATTGCGCGGGCCACGCACAATCCGTTGTTCATTTGGCTTTATTCAGCGATCAACGATGTCCGCGGACATGCTTTGTGGGCGAAGATGCGCGACACGGTCCTGTCTGATGTTGAGATCATGAACTACAATGTTGAACACCGCGCCTTGTGGGAAGCGATTGCTACACGGAACGCAGAAGGTGGTAAAACCCTGATGCGCACTCACCTAGACCATGCACGCCAGGCCTTGGTCGGTGTCGATCATGGTGAAGGATAAGCGGCGCCGTTTTAAGACTTAAGGACAAATTTGCTGGGTGGCACACCCAGGGCACGCTTGAACATATACGTGAAAGCACTGGCTGTCGCATAACCCAAATCGAGGGCAATGGTTCCCACCGGTTGCCCCTCTGATAGCCTCTTAATGGATTCTAGAATTAAGGCGCGCTTCAACCATTGAGAAGGCGATAGCCCGGTTCCCTGAATAAACAGACGTTCAACGGTTTTGCGGCTGGCCGGGGCTGCCGCTGCCCAATTGGCGATGCTGCCAATCTCGCCAGGATCGCTTAGAGCGGCGTCGATCATTGGCATTAACCGGGGGTCTGTTGGTAAGGGCAAGTGCAGGGCGGCGACAGGACTAGCAGAGAGTTCATGAGCCAACAGTTTAAACAAAGCATCGGAGCGATCCGTGTCTCTGGTGTCTATCTTCTCTGGCATCGCCGCCAGCAAAAGCGCTCGAAGCAAATCCGAAACAGAAAAGACGCGGGCATGGTCAGCCCCTAAGTCCAAGGCGTCCGGTCTTACATAGAGGGTGCGCATCTCTGTTTGTGTTTTGCACACAAGTCGGTGACGCATGGCAGGTGGCACCCACATCGCCATTGTTGGCGGCAGCAGAACAAACTGATCGGCGGCCCATAATTGTAACGTGCCAGAGACCGCATGAATGATCTGTCCCGTTTCATGGTGGTGCCAATCCAATGTGGTGTTTGGCGAATATGACAACGCTGCCCCCAAGAAAGGCGGCATGGTCTCTGTCAAAACGCCGGAAAGCGGATCATCGGAGGTTTGTTTCATGATTGACGAATTATCGATGATAGTTGGCTAAATGTCGATTAATGATCTCAGCGTTTATCCACCATAGTTGCCTTCAGCAGAAAACAGGAGGCAACCATGATTTCCTTTACCCCGTCGCACCTATCCGTCACGTGGGCTGATGGCCTCAGCCATTCGTTTCATCCGATCTGGCTGCGCGAGCGCAGTTTTGAAGAAGATAACAAAGACCCGTTGACTGGCCACCGGCTTGAAGAAGTCGCCTTTTTGCCGCCAGACCTCGGCCTCTCGGATGCGGTAGAAACCGACGATGTCATTGCTTTGACATTCACCGATGGGCATCGGTGCCAGTATCACCGTGATGATCTGCGCCGCCAAGCAACAGACCTGTTCGCCAAAGACCTGATCGGTGACAAACAGCTTTGGGATCACGCCCTTGATACGTGGCCCGATCATACCTTGGCTGATCTTGCCTCGAATGACGGTGAAACCGAGAGCCGCGCCTTGTTGGCCATGCTGAATGATGTCGCCCGCCTGGGGTTTGCGCGGGTTTCAGGTGTGAGCACGGACATGGACGGCCTTAAATCGTTATGCGATTTGATTGGGCCGATGCGGTCGACCAACTGGGGTACCATTGCTGACGTCAAAAGCATCGCCAATGCCTATGATCTATCAATGACTGGGCGGGCGTTAGAGCCGCACGTCGATAATCCTTATCGGCTGCCCGGACCAGGATACATCTTTCTACATTGCCTACAGAATGATGCGATCGGGGGCGAGTCTGTCATCATTGATGGGTTCAATGTGGCGGAGCGGGTGCGCCAAAGAGACCCGAAGGCCTTTGAGATATTGACCAAAACGTTGGTCAATTTTCATTACAACAATGACGTCGCGATCCTAGACCATTACGGTGCATTGATTGAGCTCGGCCCATTGGGCGAGCTGTTTCGCATGCGATTTCATAATCGGGCCGATCAGGTGCCAGCCTATGCCCCTGACGTTTTGTCAGCTTATTATGCGGCGAGGCGGATCATGGCAGAAGAGGTATGGTCAGATGACAACACGCTGCGCTTCCGCCTGAAACCCGGCGAGGTTTTGGTGGTGGATAATTACCGCTTGTTTCACGGTCGAACCGCTATTGATTTGGCGACGGGTGATCGGCACTTGCGTCAGTGTTACGTGGACCGCGACATTGTTTCCAGTTGCCAAAAGCGGTTGCTGCGCGATCTAGCGCCCTCATCGCCATGACGTGGGAATCGTATCGTCTGTATCTGGTCGCCATTGGTGCGTTCTTTGCGACCCCGCCGGACGTCAGCCAGTTTCTCATCATGTCAAATTCCATTCGGCACGGATTAAGAAAAAGTATGGCAACGGTCGCTGGTGATCTGAGCGCCAATGCTTTGCAGATGACGGCTGCGGCCTTTGACTTGGCGGCGGTGATGGCAACGTCACCCTGGGCCATGGATGCCGTTCGTTGGGGCGGCGCTGTTTCCGCAGTTCATTGACCCGTCCCATGCCATTGCGCCGCAGTTGATGATCTTGGGCGGTACGTATTTGTTGGTTGATGGCCTGACCTTGGTGTTGTGGGGGGCGTTCGCGGGTCGCGTTTTGAGGCGTCTACCAGGGCTGAAACTGAGCCATTTGAATCGATTATCCGGTTGTTTGATACTCGGCGCGGCAGCGCTTTTAGCCATCCGGGGGTAACGGAGAGAACTGCGAAGGTAGTATAATTTAGCTTGAAATTCGCTATGCTGGAAGGGGCTAAACGATTCGCCCAACACGGAAGTCCTATCAACCATGATTACCTGTCGACAATTCATAACATGCCTCTGCATCGCCGTCTTTCTCGCAGTGCCGGTCGGCAACGCGGCAACGGCTAATGAAGGTTTGGCGACCGTCCTCACCCATGACGCCGATCCAGCTTGGGGGGGGCGTGTTTCAGCCGCATGGCCAGAGGTGCGCGCCTTCTACGCAGATCGCCAGCATCGCCCTCTTTGGTTTGAAGGTAAACGGATTACGGACCGTGGGCGGGCTGTACTGGCCAGCTTGGCTCGTGCCCATGACGATGGACTAGACCCCGCTCATTTTGAAAGCGCAGTGTTATTGGATGCCATCAATCGAACCACTCAAACGGTTGACGTTTTTGAAGTTCGTCTGACGGGCCAACTCTTGCATTTTGTTGGCGAACTGCGTCACGGCCGATTTGTAGACTTGAACATCGCAGAGAAAGATACGTTTCGCGGCACTGCCGCCATGAATATTAGTGCTGTTTTATCGTTGTTCGATCAAACCGACGATGTCGCGGCTGCTTTTCGCCAAGTCACCCCTGGTAATGTCTATTATCGAGCGTTGCGTCGCGAATTAGGACGCCTGAGAGGTCAGGCGGCGGCGGTGGGTGGGTGGCCTGTCGTTGGGAGCGGGCAGACCCTAAAGCTCGGTATGGTGGATGAACGGGTTCCGCAGGTTCGCGCGCGCTTGATGGCATCGGATACGCTGTTTGCCGATCTGAAGAAACTGACGGACACCGTCTATGACGATGTCACGGCAGAATCCGTGCGGTTGTTTCAAAAAAATCATGGATTGGAGCCAGACGCCGTCATTGGCAAGAATACCCTGGCTGAAATGAACGTGCCCATTGATCTGCGTATTGACCAGATCATGCTGAATATGGAGCGTTGGCGCTGGATGCCGGATGATTTAGGCGAGCGGTTTATCGTTGTGAACTTAGCCGGTTTCGATTTGTCGGTTTTTGATGGTGGATCGAGCGTTCTGACCATGCCGGTAATTGTTGGCCGCCCTTTCCGCCGGACGCCGGTGTTTTCGGGCGCGATGAGCTATCTGGAACTCAATCCGACCTGGACTCTGCCCCCGACGATTTTGAAAGAAGACATTCTGCCAAAACTTCGGACTGACCCAGGCTATTTAGCGACAAAAGGGATAGATGTTTATGATGGATGGGGTGCTCAATCAAAGCGATTAGATTCGTCTCAAATCGATTGGAATGCCGGGCAGGCGCGGTTGATGGGATACCGTTACGTTCAACCGCCCGGACCAAAAAATGCACTTGGGAATGTGAAGTTCATGTTTCCCAATCCCTACAGTATTTATCTGCATGACACGCCGGATCGTGGTTTGTTCAAGCGGGCTGAGCGCGCGGCCAGTTCTGGATGTATTCGTGTGGCAAACCCCGCTGAGCTAGCGGCTTTTCTTTTGCAGGACCAGCCGGAATGGACGCTCGATGTGATCAATGCGGCGTTTACCAATGAGAATGCCAAAACTCCAACACGGGTAAACTTAACCACGCGGGTTCCGGTCCACATGACCTATTCGACAGCTTGGGTTGGCGAGGGTGGAACTATGCAGTTTCGCGCTGACGTTTACGGCCGTGACGCTGATTTGCGCCAATCCTTGGCAGCAATAGAGCAGGAACACCATTCACAATCGGGATCGCCAACTTGGCCGTAAATTCCTCTCGTATTTTTAACAAGACTGGTGTAATACATTCATTCAAAAGGTCAGCTATCTGCGCTTTCCATCCCACGATACAGGGCCGCGACAATACCGATGAAAAATAAAATTATGACGGGTTGGAATAGCAAGGTTGTTCCAAACCTAACGCGGCGCAATTTCTTAGGCGTCGGGGCTGCTGCTGCGGTTTTGACGGTTGCCCCATCTGCTTTGGCGGCGACACCCAAGCCGGTGCGCGAATTGACTTTGGTTAACCTCCATACGGACGAGCGAACGACGGCACCGTACTGGGAAGGGGGCGACTTTGAATCCGACGCTTTAGTTGCGCTTAACAGCGTGCTGCGCGATCACCGGACGGGTGACGTCTATGATATGGACGCTCGTTTGTATGATGCGCTGACGCACTTGAACCAAACGCTAGGTGGTGGGCATACTTTCCATATCATTTCAGGCTATCGGTCACCGGCAAGCAATGCGGCCTTGCGCAAAAATAGCAGTGGAGTCGCCAAGAAAAGCTTTCATATGCGGGGGATGGCCGTCGATGTTCGGGTGCCAACCATTGACTTAAACCGATTACACCGCGCCGCAAAGTCGCTGAAGATGGGCGGCGTCGGCAAATATGCAAAATCAAACTTCATCCATTTTGATGTGGGACCTGTTCGTTACTGGTAGTTCTGACCTGTCTTCCCGTTCGGAAATGTCAGCTAAGCCGGGCTGTTCGAGGTCGTGCAGCAAAATAGCGCACGGCGGGCGTTACGACCCGGACGATCCCAGCACGTCGTGCAGCACATCTAGAATGACTTGAGTGCCTTTTTCGACCAAGACAACATCGTTATCGACGATGACGCGTTCGGTATTTTGCGCGGGTGGTCCCAGGTCACGTTCTAGATTGGTGGGCAATCCACGCTTTGCCAAGCCCGGCGGTAATGGCTCGCCGCGATCCAACTTCTTTTGCAGCCCTGGTGGCAGGTCATTCTTTTTCGCGAGTCCAGGCGGCAATTCATTGCTCTTACTCTTGTTTTTCGCCTTATTTTTTTTCTCTTTCTTTTTGTCTTTGGATGCCTCGTCCAGTTCATCCACCTGGTTCGACGGCGTATTGGTCGTAGACGGTGTCGTTCCGGCATCTGGATCCTGCGTCTTACCCAGGACAATTTTAATCAGATCAATCTGATCTTGTGTAAATACGCGACCCGCCGCTTCCTCTGCCTTAGTGCGGACGACGGACGCGCCAGCATCAACTGCGGCATCGAGAACGACGGTTCCGGCTTCTGTTGCTGTCTGCGCCCATGTGTCGGTCACTGTGATCGCTAGGACGCAGGCGGCTGCAATCACACCAATGACAAAACGCAACGGGAAAGTCATACGCGGATATCCTCAATTGTGGCTTTCTCCATCAGTAAGCACACGCGGGTCCCGATGTCACGGTTGGCTAGGACTCATCGAATACAATACGAACGGCACAAGAGGCGGTCGAGGTATCAATGTGCGGAAACATAACCATCATTACCGGCATTTTTTCCAGGCACTAAAAAACCTCATGCGCGTTTCTTCAGCACATAAATTGTCGCGCCAATATTTCGCTCTGGAATATGCGGGCCGTATTCTTCGAACACCACATCAGCCATGCCACGTTCCGCAAGGTTATGTATGTGATTTGGGAATTCAGGAAAACGCAACGCCTTATCGTTTAAGGTTAGAACAACACAACCCCCGGCGGGCAGCAATCCCAACGCAACATCAACCGTTTCCGGTTGCGCGAGGTCTGGGCCAACAACACCAGTCAAAGCGGCATGAGCATAGCCTCGATCTGGGATTGATGAGGCGTCGGCAAGGTTTGCAATTGCGATGTTGCGATAGCAGCCCCGTTCCTTGGCACGGTCTAGCATGCCTACTGAAATGTCGTAGCCATCAATGGGCGCGAACCCCGCAGCGCGAAACGCGATACCTGATAACCCGGTGCCGCAGCCGAGATCAGCGATGGGGCCAGATAAGGTCGGGTCAATGGACGCCAAGGCATCAGCGCAGCGTTTAGGAGCTAAATATCCGTTTCCTTCAAGGTCTGCATCATAGGTCGCTGCCCAGTCATTATAGAATGTGGCAGCATCGCGTTTTTCATCGGCGTAGGCTTTTTTTAGAAAGTCGTCATTTGCCATGGTTCTTATCCTGGGTCAGCAATCGAGTATAATGTGACATTTATGAAAGGCTTTGCAGCGCGGTTAGGAGATGCCCCCAATCTCGTTGATCCGTCGATTATGGCTGCCTTGAAACAGGTGTCACCAAGAACCTTCTCCGATTTCCTCTTTGCGTTTGGCGACATAGGCATCGATGGCTTCGGCGCGGTCGGGGGCCATGGTGGGTTGTTCATACATATCCAGCAATTGCTTCCAAACGCGATTGGCGCGTTGGTCTGCTGTCGGGCTGCCCGCTTCCTCCCACGATTCGTAGTTTCGCCAATCGGAGATCAGCGGCTGATAAAACGCAGTCTCATAGCGATCAATCGTGTGTTGGGTGCCAAAGAAGTGCCCGGCGATGCCAACGTCATCAATGGCATCTAAGGCAATGGTATCGTCATTTACCTCGACCGGCACCATCACTTCATCCATCATTTGCAACATCTCTGCATCCAAGATGATTTTTTCATAGCTTGATGTTAGGCCGCCTTCCATCCATCCGGCACCGTGATACCAGAAATTTACGCCACCCGTCATACACGCCCACAAAGACATTTGTGATTCATAAGCTGCTTGGGCATCCACAGCGTTTGAGGCGTTCACGTTGGATGCCCGATAGGGCAAGCCATAGCGGCGGATCAACTGACCCGAGGCTATTACTGCTTTTGCATACTCAGGTGTGCCAAAGGCGGGGGCGCCGCTTTTCATATCAACGTTAGAGGTGAAGCCACCGTAGACCACGGGCGTGCTCGGTTTATAGATTTGGCAAAACGCCAGCACCGAAAGGGCTTCGGCATTTTGCTGGGTCAACGCTCCGGCGATTGTCACTGGCGCCATTGCACCCAACAGAGTGAATGGTGTGACCACAACCGGCTGGCCATGATCCATCATTTCCATGGCACCTGTGGTTAGCTCCACATCCATACGGCGCGGTGAATTGATGTTCACGTTGGTCATGGTGATCGGCGTGCCGATCAGGTCTTCACGCTTCATACCGAAAGCCATGGCGGCCATTTCCAGCGCGTCAATCACGCGTTCACGTCCAATGGCTCGGCACATAAAGGCTTTGTCGGACAGGGTCAGATTTGCTCGCAGCAGATCCAGGTTACGGGTATGAACAGGCAAATCAAGGGCCTCGACCGGGACAATGCCGCCCATGTGAATCACATTCAGCATCTGCTGTAGCTTAATCATGTTGCACTGATCTTCGAATGATCCGGGGCGGCGGCCTTTATCCAAGCAACTGACATTTGGCGAGCTGCTAACCAATGAATGAACAACACTGCGCCCCCCAAAGGGCAGGGATCGTTCTTTGTTCCGGGCGTGCAAGGTGAACGTAGATGGTGCTTTTGCGATGCTCTCGGTGATTAACGCTGGATCAAACCGCACGATCTGGGTGCTGTGATCGACGTCCGCACCGGCTTTTTCCAAAATCTCCAAGGCTTCTGTGCTCATGAATTCGATGCCCATTTCAGACAACAGTTTTAATGAAGCATGGTGGATGGCTTCGATCTGATCCTGGCTGAGAACCTCTAAGGGACGATAAGGGTTTTCCATGACGCGCCACGGCGGCTGCTGAAAGGCGCCAACGGTGCGTTTGGCACGAGACAAACTGCGGCGAGAGGATCGATCAGTAGGCATGACAGAGAATTCCTATGGCAGGGAGCGAGAGTTGATTGCCCGGTTATCCTGCCCCTCCGCCTCCACAATGCCCACCTGCTTCACAGGTTCTGTAGGTTAACCTTTAGCTTTTGCTTCACTCACCGTGTATTTGGGCCATCAAGTTTTTGATTCATCGCTATTCATTGAGGCGTCAAAAATACGGTGCGTGCTGCGCCCGGCATCTTTTGCGGCATACAGCGCTTTATCGGCGCACAACACCAAGCTTTCTGGTGTCTTTCCATGTTCGGGAAAATGCGAGATACCGATGGAGGTTCCGATTTGAATATTGTGCCCCTCAATGACAGTTGGGGCAGAGATTGTCTCTATGACTCGATTGGCGAGAGCGCCAAGCCTTGCTGTGCTATCTGGATCAACCAAAATAACTGCAAACTCATCACCGCCCAACCGTGCGACCGTATCTGTCGCGCGGAATAATTCTTTGAGCTTTTCCGAGACTTCTATTAGCAAAGCATCACCAACCGGATGGCCGTAGGTGTCGTTGACGGGTTTGAATTTATCGAGGTCTAGCATCATGAGCCCGACAACATCGCCGCGCCGCTTGGCCAATTCTATGGCCTCATCAAACTTCGTTTGGAACTGATTACGGTTTGCCAAGCCCGTTAGGGGATCGGTCAGGGCTAACCGGCGCACTTCTTTTTCGGCAGCCTTGCGTTCGGTGATGTCCCGGATAACGCCGGTGAATTTGGCCTTGCCCTCGATTTGCATCAGGTTGATGGCGATTTCTGCTGGGAACAGAGTGCCATCGCGGCGGCGGCCCTCATGTTCTGTTGTTCGGCCCAATACCTGCATCAAGGGGCTTTCTTCGATCGAAAATGGTGGTTGGTCGTCTGCGGCGTGGTTGGGGTCTGGTAACAAGACACCGATATGTAGACTGATCGCTTCGCCTCTGGAATAGCCAAAGGCGTTCTCTGCTGCGCGATTGAAGCTTTCAATTTTTCCATCGCTGCCAATGGTAACGATGGCATCATTAACTGTATCAACGATCGAGCTAATGCGTTGTTCATTGGCCTCAGCTTTGCGGACGGCTTCGTCTGCGGATGCTCGTGCGGAGACAAGGTTCTCAGCCAAGCCCAATGCGCTCGTTGTTTGCTCTTCGCTTTGTTGGCGCATTCGACGAAGCTCTCCCACTTGGCTTTGTAACTCTGCATTTGTTTTTGCAAGGTTCTCTTCGGCTTCAGCGCGGCTGATCGCGTTGCCTTTGAAAACAGCGAAGGCTTTCGCCATCGTCCCAATCTCGTTGGTTAGCTGACGACCTGGGACGTAGACATCTGAATTGCCATTGGCCAGTTCCGTCATAGCATGAGCCAAGGTGCGAATGGGCTCAATGAACAAGCGATGCATCAGCCAGAACGACAGAAAAATTAGCACGCCCACCAAGAGGCGCATTGACCACGTCAATATATTATGGACGTTCGATACTTGCTCAAAGGTTAGCAAGACGTCACGGGCGGTTTGATCGATTTGCGCGGCAATCTCGCGGTCAAGAATATTAAGGGCGCGCAACGCGCGGGAATCATTGACGCGCACTTGGGTGTCTATTTTCTCAATAGTGGCACCGTCTGCGGCGAGTTCTGAAGCACGGTTAAGGCTGGCTTCATAGATGGCAACGGTTTCTTCAATACTGGTGAGCGCCGTTTTCTCGCCAACTGTCGGATCAAGTTTTTGCCATTGGGAAATCAGCGTGGTGACATCAAGAATGGCGACGTTCGCTTGGTCAAAATACTTAGATTCTTGGCGTAAAACATAATTTTTGAAGTTATGAATCATGCCTCCATAACCAAGCCGATAGCGCAGCCGCGATGCGAGTTTTGATTTTTTTGTGATACCAGAATTTTCAGAGACCTTAGGTTCATGCATGGCCCGCAAAGTTTGGAGGCTTAGAAAAGCATTGCGATCATCTACGACTGCGACAGCGTCTAACGATTCGGCACCCCACCCAGCAGCGATTCCTTTTTCGACTTCGTGCAAGGCAACGCGATACGCTTGTAATGTTTTATGGATGTCTCCCAATGCAGCCGTTTCGACGGCGGTTAAGTCCAATGTGGTGTACTGATCAACGACCGCTTGAGCCGCGCCAATACTGTCGCGCACTTTGTTCGCGTATTTTGGATCTTGGCGAATGATGAAGTTTTTAAAGTCATGGATCATTCGACCGTAACCCATGGTCGCCAGCAGGGTTGTTTCTAACCGGCCTTTCTCGGATCGTTCTGCTTCAAACGATTCCCATGCGTTTTCGATTTGTTGCAAATGCCGACCCGTGATCGACAGGCCAACTTCAAGCAAGATGCCCGCGAGAAGGATTGTCAGGATAAAAAGGCCAGAAGATTGCTTGAGGCTTAAATGTTGGATCATACTCTTCAGGGTTCCATAACATGCTTTAGGCTGCGATTGCCTACCATCCTGCCGGACAGATCAATGTTAATCTAAACAAAAAAAGTAAGAAACTGATACAATGTTTGCCTCCCTATGTACGGCGTTAACGGGATTATGGTGGCATGACGATTGATATTATGTCGGCCCTTTTGGCTTTTGCGTTTGTCTCGTCGATTACGCCGGGGCCGAACAACTTGATGCTGATGGCATCGGGGGCGAATTTTGGTATCCGCCGTACCGTGCCGCATATGTTGGGCGTCGGTATTGGCTTTGTTGTGATGATCGTGTTGGTCGGTGTTGGCCTTGTGCAGATTTTTAATGCTTTTCCCGTTTCATACATAATTTTGAAAGTGGGCAGCGTTACTTACTTGTTGTATCTCGCCTGGAAGATCGCGACGGCAGCCTCCGTCGGCAGTGCTGAGACGACGGGTACGCCGATGACGTTTCTGCAAGCGGCGTTGTTTCAGTGGGTAAATCCGAAGGCTTGGGCGATGGCCTTAACAGCGGTCAGCGTGTACGCACCCGATCAAAGCGTAAACGCAATTTTGATTGTTGCCACCGCTTTTGGCATCGTGAACTTACCCTCTGTTGGCGCTTGGATGGTGTTGGGACAACAGATGCGCCGCTGGTTAACAACAGCGCATCGGTTGCGGGCCTTTAATGTTACGATGGCTTTGCTGTTGGTGGCGACGCTGTACCCTGTATTGGTGCCGTAAGGGGTTAAGCAGCCAGAGACCATACACCCGATTGGGCTGTTTGCTGGGCGTAAATGGCAAAGTCTGTTGGGTCGCGGCCCAAAGCCTGCCTGACGCCATCACAGGTATGGGTGTTACGCCCATCAAGCACGGTGGTGAACAAATACAGCACCAGCGAAACCATGTCTTCAGGGACGCCTGCGCCTTTCATATGCGATGCGTAGGCTTCTGCTGGTACGTGTTGAAACGAAACGGCATGTCCGCTTGCCACAGCAATTTCTGCAATGGCATCGGCGAACGTAAGCAGCCGCGGCCCGGTCAGTTCATAAAGTATGTTTTCATGGCCGGGTTGCGTGAGGGCAGCGACGGCCACATCGGCAATGTCGTCGGCGTCGACAAAGGGTTCGCCAATGTTGCCAACGGGCAGGGCAACCATGCCACTTTGCACCGCGTCCAGCAAAAAGGTCTCACTAAAATTTTGTGCGAACCAACTGGCACGTAAAATTGTCCAAACGGCACCGGATGCTTTTAGCACCTCTTCTGCCGCTTGGGCTTCTGCTTCGCCGCGCCCTGTCAGCAGGACTATGCGCGTGACACCCCTGCTGAGGGCCAGATCGGTTAATTGGCGAACCGCATCGACGGCACCGGGCAGGGCAAGGTCTGGGTAATAGGAAATGTAGATCGCCGATGTGCCGTCGATTGCCGTATCCCATGTTTCAGGTTGCGACCAATCAAACGCTGGTGTGGCAGACCGTGAACCAACCCGCACAGGAATGCCTTGTCTCTGCAAACGGGCAACAATCCGTCCGCCTGTTTTACCTGTGCCACCTAAGACCACAATCGGTTTTGTTTCTGTGTTTTTCATCGTTCGTTTCTCCATTGGTTTAAATATGAGTAATCCTCATATTTGCTATATATGAGAAAGTCTCATATTTTGTCAACAGACATTTTTGAGAAAGTAGAATTGGGTATGAGCCAAGCACCGGAACAGGCGTCATCGCAGCGCCGTCAACCAAACCAGCAACGCAGCCGCGAACGGGTCGAGCGCATCTTGGGCTGCGCAACAACGCTGATCGAACGCGACGGGAGTGATTCCTTACGCATGAGTGAGCTTGCGCAGTTGGCGGAAATTTCCATTGGCTCGCTGTACCAATACTTTCCCGATAAGGCATCGATCATACGCACCCTGGCCGAACGGCATTCAAAAGCGGGTCAGGACTGCATTCAACAAGCGATGGAGAGTGTCACAACGCCAAAACAGCTTCTGACCGGGTTCGCTGATTTGATTGATCTCTATTACGGATACTTTTTAGCCGAACCCGTCATGCGAGATGTGTGGTCCGGCACCCAAGCCGATCCGGCCTTGCGGGAAATTGAGCTGGCGGATTGCCGGGCCAATGCATCGCACTTGGTCGAGGCCCTTATGCGGTTCCTGCCCAACGCAAACCCCGCCCATATCGCAAGCCGGGCGTTCTTGGTGTTTCAATTGGGCGAATCGGCGATGCGCTTGGCCGTATCGGTTGACCGGGCCGAAGGCGATGTGATGGTTGAGGCGTATAAGCGCATGGCGACCGCCGAACTGAAAGCAATCCTAAAAGGCTAAGATGCCATCCAACCGCCATCAACCATCAGGTTTTCGCCAGTGATGTAACTGGCGTCGTCTGATGCTAAAAACACCACGGCAGCGGCGACATCCATCGGGTCGCCCAAGCGCGGCATGGGCGTGCGGGCGCGGGCCGTGTCACGCCAGCCCGGGTTCTTCGCCACAGCTTCGTCATCACCGCCAGACAAAATCTTACCCGGTGCCACCGCATTGCAGATGATACCGTCTTTGGCGTAGTCCGCTGCGATCTGGCGGGTCATATAAACGGCACCCGATTTGCTAACGCCGTAGGACAAATGATTGGGTGAACAGATCATGCCGTGCTGGCTTGAGATGTTCACGATGCGCCCACGGGCGGCGCCCAAGCTATCGTTCAGCGGCTCTTGCGTGATCATTTGTTGAACTGCGCGTTTGCAGCCCATGAACATGCCTTTAACGTTCACCGCCATCACGCGGTCCCATTCCTCGATGGTGGTCTCCAACAAGCGATTGCCGATGCCGAGGGCCGCGTTGTTCACAATGACGTCCAACCGGCCATGGTCGGCGACCACGCGCGTCACCAAAGCATCAAGGTCTGCCCACTTCGAGACATCGCCTTCCATGAAGTGCCCGGACCCGCCTGCGGCCGTGATTGCGTCAGCGATGGGTTCGTTTCCGCCTCGCGCTTCTGTCGTCACGTCGATGCCGTAGACATGGGCACCTTCGCTGGCGCATTTCAGGGCGATGGCCCGGCCGATGCCGTTGGTCGCCCCGGTCACGATAACGGTTCGATTTTCGAGCTTCACGCTAGGCGGCTTTCCACTTAATCGAGCATCCCATCGACGATGTTTGTTCGGCCGGCCCTTCGCTGGTTTCGGCGATTTGTATCATCGCATTGACCAATTCGGGCACACGGTCGGTGGCGTCGGCCTGTGCGCGGGCATCATCCAAGCGGCCCCGATATTGCAAGTCGCCATCGGCATTCAGGCCGAAAAAATCGGGCGTGCAAATGGCGTCATAGGCGCGAGCGACGGCTTGGTCTTCATCGACTAAGTACGGAAACGGCAGGGCGTGCTGCTTGGCAAAGGCCGTCATGGCTTCGGGCGCGTCGGCGGGATAGGCGTCGTAGTCGTTCGACATGATGCCGACAACGTTGACGCCCGCCTCTTGCAGCACCCGCGCATCGGCAGCCAGTCGATCAATTACCGCAATCACATAGGGGCAGTGGTTGCACATGAAGACAATCAATAGGCCACGCTCACCCATCAGATCATTCAACGAATACCAAACGCCGCCGGGGTCGGCCAACTCAAACGACGGGGCCTTCCAGCCAAAATCACAAATTTGGGAGTCTAATAGAGCCATGGGTGACCTTATTATCTATTACGGCTTTTATTCTTACGGCGTTGCTTCTGTGCTTTCGCAAAATCGATATCAATTTTCTTCAAAGTTCCAGTTTCGTTGATGTTCCATTCTGGTCTGAAACACTCACGCTGCTTCATCGTCAGTATGATGGCCTCAATACGTTCCCACCATTGAAGAATATGAGCAGCTTGCATTGTTCCACGCTCACTTCCCCAACGTTTTGGCAACAGGATAACTTTTATTCCGGTTGCAAAAACGGCGTTTACCTGGGCTTCTAAGGAAATAAAATCCTTGTCGGCTGTGAGTATTGCTTCGCCGCCATCATTGGCAAAACGTGTTATCCAATGCACATCGGAAGTACCGGCATCACCAACACTACGAACAGAAGTAATTTCCCAACCGTCGCTCAAGGCTATCTCGCGGATGGCAGCCACAAGATGCGGCGAAATATGCTCGTCTGTCCGGACTCTCACGCAGCAACGAGCTCATAATCAATCGCTTTTGCGACCACGTCTATGGGAACGTCAAACCACTTAGCAACGCGCTCCTTACTGCCTTCAGCCTTAAATTGTCTAAAAAGAGTTGATGTTGGAACGGGCGTTCCTTGCACAATAGGTTTTCCAAACGCAACTCTCGGGTCGATGACTACATCGGGAAATTGAGGCATTGGATGCCACAACTGTGCGAGTGAAGTGTCGGAGTTGAATTCAACGCCATGCGCAATTGATTGCTCAATTGTTATCCATATCTCATGTTGGCCCGATGCCATGTCCCAGGCGACTTGATCATTACCCTCTTCGGCTACCTTTGCGAAAACCTTCCGTCTATCTGTAACTATTTTACTGTTGGATAAAGCAAGCGGATGATTAACTCCCCATTCCTTCCGCGCACGATCAGCGGCTTTGCGGAGGGTTGGCATAGAAACACCTTGCTTTCGAAAAAATTGAATAAATCGTAACTCCATGACGTCCAGAAAACTAATGGTTCTTGTGCCCTCAAAATCTCGGTTGATTATTGGGCCGGACACGCTGTTTGGATATCCATTAAGCCACCCTCTGATTAGTTGTGAGTGAACTCCGACCAATCGGACTGCATCTGCGGTGCTGAAAAAGCCAGCAAGGAGAGGATCAGGTTGTTGATCATGAACTTTCATATTCTCACCTCCCTACTCGAATGCGATGCAATGCTACGCCATTTAGCATTCGTTCTTCAACGAACGAAACCCGTTGATACGCGAATTTCTATCCAACTGATATAGGTATTACATCTACCATTGACGAGTAGTTAAGTGTTTCTAAGGCTTGGGCCGTAAACCAGAAAGCCCCCTTTCGGGGGCTTTCGTTGTTAGGGGCGTAGGTGTCGCGCCACTCAGCAATCCAACGTAACAGCCCGTTCGTGGTCGGTCAGGCTGCGGGCGTAGTCGTCCCATTCGCGCATTTTCATGGTCACGAACGCAGCCGAGAATTCTTCACCCATTAAGGCTTTTAGCGGTTTGTCGTTATCGAAGGCGCGGATCGCATCCAACAGGTACAGCGGTAGTTTCTTGCCTTTGGCCTTGTGGCCTTCCGTGTACATGTTGATGTCTTGGCGCTTGCCCGGATCGGCCTTGTCTTTGATGCCTTGCATCCCCGTTACCAAGTAAGCCGCTTGCAACAAATACGGGTTCGCCGCGCCATCGGCCAAGCGGAATTCAAACCGGCCCGGATCAGGAATGCGGACCATGTGGGTACGGTTGTTGCCGGTATAGGTGATCGTGTTTGGCGACCATGTGGCCCCTGATGAGGTGACGGGTGCGTTGATCCGCTTATAGCTGTTCACGCTCGGGTTGGTGATGGCGCACAGCGCCTCGGCGTGCTTCAGAACGCCGCCCAGGAAATTATAGCCCAGCTTTGAGCAGCCCAATTCACCCTTGGGGTCATCGAACAGGTTTTTCTTACCGGTCTTGTCCCACAGTGAGACGTGCGCGTGGCAGCCATTACCGGTGAGGTGCATGAATGGCTTCGGCATAAACGTCGCCCGCAGGCCGTGTTTTTCACAAATAGATTTGACCATGAACTTAAAGAACGCATGACGGTCTGCGGTGATCAGGCAGTCGTCATAATCCCAGTTCATTTCAAACTGGCCATTGGCGTCTTCGTGGTCGTTTTGATATGGCCCCCAACCCAGCGTAATCATCGCATCACATATTTCGCTGATGACGTCATAGCGGCGCATCACGGCGGCTTGGTCATAGCACGGTTTCGGGTCCGTATCGCGGCCATCGGCGATGTCGGAGCCATCGGCGTTGATGATGTGGTATTCGGCCTCAACCCCAGATTTCATGCGATAGCCCAGCTTGGCCGCATCGGCGATGGCCTTTTTCAAAACATTGCGGGGGCCTTGTTCGACCGATTTGCCTTCCATGGCCAAATCACCGGCGACCCAGGCAACCTCTGGTTTCCACGGCAGTTGAATGACGCTGCTGGGGTCGGGCACGGCAAACATGTCCGGGTGCGCCGGGGTCATGTCCAGATAGGTGGCAAAGCCAGCGAAGCCCGCCCCGGTCTTTTCCATGCCGCCAGCCGCTTGGGCTGGCACCAATTTGGAGCGCTGGAAACCGCGCAAATCCGTAAAATTGAATAGAAAATATTTAACGCCATTTTTCTTGGCGAAGGCTTCCAGTTTGCTGGCCATGGTTTTTGGTCCCCTGTTTAGAAAGTGTGGCTTTTGGAAAGCCTATTATGAGTTCACTGAAAGGTCTACTCCGCAGCAATGGCGGCTTGCACATGCTTGGTGCCGACCAACGGAATGCCCGATGCCCGCGCGGTGGTCAGCGTGATGGCGCGGAGGTCTTCTGGCTCAATATTTTCCAGCGCCGTTTTACCGGTGCACCGAGCCATCATCGACGCCTCGCTGGTGTTGGCCTTTAGAATATTCAGCACCGCTGCGCCACGTTCCTCTGCCGTCAGGTCCGCATCAAAGGCGACAGAACCGTCTTCGGTGATGCGACCGCCAGCGGCGAGCGCTGCTTGCAGGCCATAACACGTTACCCGGCAGCCCAGGCCGATCATCTTTGCTGCATCGGTACCGGATCGCGCGCCACCCAGCCAGATCAGGTCGACGACTTCTTCTTTGTTCATGCGGCGCAATGTGGCGATGGCATCGCGCACAAGGCCCAAGTCAAATTCGCCATCGGCTTCCGGCCAAGGCGTTGCGCCCAAGCCACCCGTGCCATCCAAAACCATAATGTCGATGCCGCTGTCGCAGGCATACACCAAGGCTTCGTCCAGGGTTGCGGGATCGGTAATGGCCAAGCCAAGCAATTGATCGTCGCCACCAGGGCGTTGCAGTGGAATCGGGCTGAATGTGCCGCCAACGCGGTGAATAACGGCGGTGGCTTCGGCGCTGGGCGTGTCGCCCTCACAGACCAATTGGAACCAAGGCGCATCGGTGTCGGTCGCGATACGGCCGATGTGCGGCACTTTGATCTCGGCCAAGGCCGTCATCACGGCAGCAAAGACTTCGGCTGGCGCATCATCAAACCCGGTCACGGCGAACGGTTGGTTCAGCGTATAGCGATCCCCCAATTTCGTGGTGACGCGACAGGCTTCGCGGTAGGGATCAATCACCAACCTTGATAGGTTGGCGGGCAGGAAGACTAAATCATCAAACGTTGCACGGCGGCCTTCGGGGAAGGGGTCATCGCGGACTTCTAAGCGCCGCGACAGCATGGCGGCGTGTTTGCCGTGGTCCAAAGGATTGGTCCGCGCCATTGAAAAAATGTCTTCGCGGTGGTGCACGGCGTAGTCGGTGGAGCCGGTTTCAGCATCACAGCGATAACACCGCGCGGCTTCGTCTTTGGCGGCCTTATCCGTATAGGTGGATTCGATCTCTGGGAACTCAATTGGGTTTTCACCAACACCGTGGAAGGGTGGTTCTTGCTGCGGGAAGCGTTCCCACATGATGTCTTGTGCAACCGGAACACGGCGTGTGCGATACGGCGTGCGATAGGGCATCGGTCCTTCTAGGCCATCCAAGAACGCCTTCACGTAATAGGCTGCGCGTTGGCCGTGGTGCATGGCCATCACGATGGTTGATCCACCGAACGCGCCATCGCCTGCTGCGAAGACTTTCGGATCAGACGTGCCCATGGTGTTCCAATCGGTGTTGACGCGGTCTTTGCCCATCAGGCCAAGATCATCCAGGTGCGTGCTTTCTGATTGTTGACCGACAGCGGCAATGACCATGCCGCAGTCAATGATGTGTTCCGTGTTCGGAATAACAACAGGGCGGCGGCGGCCATCGGCATCAGGCTCGCCAGCTGTGGTTTGTACGCATTGAAGGCCCAGGCCATTGCCAATAATCTCAACGCCGGTTTGTTGTGTGTTGTAGACAAATTCGATGCCTTCTTTGATGGCGCCTTCCATCTCAATCTTGCGGGCGGGAATTTCATCTTCGCCGCGCCGGTAAACGACTTTTACTTTTTTGCAGCCGGGTAGGCGAAGCGCAGCACGACAGGCATCCATGGCGACGTCACCGCCGCCGATTACAACAACCGTTTCTGGCATTTCAGGACGCGCACCGGCGTTGATTTCCCGCAGGAATTTAACGCCGTCAACGACGCGGTTATCCTCTTCGCCGGGAATACCCATATGCTTGCCCCACCACGACCCAATGGTTAGCAGCACGGCATCGTGGCGTTCTTTCAGCGCGTCCAAGGTCACGCCATCATCACCCAGCGGCGTGTTCAAATGAATGTGCAGGCCAGGGCAGCGGGTCGTTAGTCGGTCAACGTCTTCGGTAATGACATGCGGGGGTAGGCGGAAGGCTGGGATGCCCCAAATCATCATGCCACCCAGGCGGTCTGTCATCTCATAGATATGAACTTCAAAACCGGCGAGGCACAATTGATGCGCCGCAGCCAAACCAGCCGGACCGCCGCCAACAATGGCCACGGTCTCGGTGCGCGTTACTTGAACCGCACCAGGGTCCATGGTGTTGCCGACCTTATCCATCACGTAGCGTTTCAGGTTGCGGATCATGATCGGGCCATCAGAATCAGCGCGGCGGCAGGCAGGTTCGCACGGGGCATCACAGACGCGGCCACAAATGCTGCTGAACGGGTTGGTCGCCGTGATGGCCTCAAAGGCCTTATCCCACTTTTCTTCCCAAATATAGCCGATGTAGCTTGGCGCATCGGTGCCAATCGGGCAGGCGACCTGACACGGAGCGGGCACATAGTGCTTGTCCTCTGTGTCGTCGGCGTAGCCTTCGGGCACAGGCGGAACGGCAATGCGGTTAACGTCGTATACGTCGCTCATGGCTCAGCCCACCTTCTGCATTTTTAGGGCTTCAGGAATTTGGTTCCGGTATTCAGGCTCATACGGCAGGCCGGTGATTGCGGCCGCCTCTGGCGTCAGCGCGACCAAATCGTCACGGCTGAATTGCGTGACGCTGGTATGGCCCATGGCATGAGCGAGGGCAGCAACTTGCCAGCGCACACTTTCAAAGAACCGGTGAATATTCTGCGCCTCAACCAGCGGCTGATAGCGTTTTTCGTGCTCTGGGTCTTGCGTTGCGATACCCGTGACGCATTGGCCAACATGGCATTGCATACACGCAATACAGCCACCAGCGATGATGGCGGATGTTCCGAACGCCGCAGCATCCGCACCCAAACACAGGGCTTTGACCGCATCAATACCGTCGCGCAAGCCACCCATCAGGATCAATTGAATATCTTGGCGGCGACCGATCTCTGCTAGGGCTTCTTCGGCTTCAACGATGGCTGCGAGGGTCGGGATACCAACAAATTCCAAGACCTCGGCACTGCCCGCACCCGTGCTGCCTTGCATGCCGTCGAGCTCGACAAAGTCGAAGCCATCTTTGACAGCGATCTTGATGTCATCGCGCACGCGTCCCGCACCCAGCTTTACCGATACGGGCAATTTGTATCCTGTGGCTTCACGGAACTCTTCGATCTTAATGACCAAGTCATCGGCGCCCAAAATATCGGGGTGGCGCGATGGCGAGCGCAGATCGATGCCGTGCGGGATGCCGCGAATTTTTGCCAGTTCGGGTGTGACTTTCTTGGCCATCAACTGGCCACCCAGGCCGGGCTTTGCACCTTGGCTGATATAAATCTCCAGACCGTCGGCCCGTTTCATGTCATGGATGTTCCAGCCCAAGCGGCCGCCCAGGCATTGGAAAATCAATTGCGATGCTGCATCACGCTGGGCATCGGACATGCCGCCTTCGCCGGTGTTTTCGGCGATATCAGACAGGCCAGAGGCAATGCCGATGGCTTGCTTGGTTGACCGCGATAGCGCGCCGTAGCTCATGGGGGCAACCATGATGGGCATTGAAATTTTCAACGGGTTTGCGCCGTTGATGCCGCCAATCTCCGTCCGCATTTCGACCTTTGAGACCGGATCCGGTTCGTTCGCGGCACCGGAAAGATCTTTGCGAAAGGCAATGTCGGATAAATGCGGCAATGATCGTGCGCCGCCGTATCCGCGAATGCGATACCGGCCCGTGTGAGCTTTGATGTGGATGTCTTCTTGAACTTTGGTGTTCCAGTAATCGGATTTGCCGGAAAACTCAAAGAACGGCATCGGACGCATTTGTGGCTCTGCCGTGCCGTAGCGCAACTTAGTGCCCGCGTTCACAATTTTTTGGAACGATTTCGGGGCTTTTAGTTCGTACTTGTCGAGGAAGGCAAGAATGTCGTCGCGTTCGTCAGCGGGCAGATCAATCAGCATGGCATCGCTGCCAAGATCGTCCACTTTACCCGCGACGTAGATATTACCAGACGTCATGTCTTCGCCGATTTTGGCGCCGCTATCGCCAAGAATAATAATGCGACCGCCATACATCATGTACCCGGCCATGAAGTTAGCGTTACCGCCGCACAGCAAGGTGCCTTCTTTCATCACCTGACCGGCACGTGATCCCATGTTGCCATGGATGACAACTTCGGCACCGCGAATCGCAACGCCAGCAATGGCACCGGCATTGCCTTTAACAACAACGCTGCCTTGCAGCATGTTATCGGCCAAGCCCCAGCCGACGTTGTTTTCGACCACGAAGTTGGGTGTATCGGTTAGGCCAGCGCAGAAATAGCCAGCCGAGCCTTTAACGTGAACCGTCACAGGCGCGGTCAAGCCAACGCCAATGTGGTGGCGGGCATCGGGGTTTAGAACTTCGATGTTTTCGCCCGCTTCGCCCAACTCGCGGATGCGGATGTTGGCGTCTGTAACCGAGATGTCAGAAAGGTCTATCTGTGCCATGTTTGGAAAGTCCCCGGTGGTGGTTCCATGGTGTTGAGTGGCTGACCCGGGAACAATCGGTTCAGGGATACTTCTTCAGAGGCGATGGCGATGATGTCGTCATCTTCATATTTTACCATTGGCTTCACAGCCAATCGATCTTTGGCATAGCCGATCTCGTCTTTGGTCGAGACCAAGAATGAAAACGTGCCGTCTAGATCATCGATGGATTCTTTGAGCGCATCGTTCAACACGGTTCCGGTTTTTAACTTATCCGCCAGATAAACGGCGATTAGTTCTGAATCGTTATCCGTGTGGAACTGATAGCCGCGCCGTTCCAGGCGGCGGCGCATCTTCCAGTAATTGGTGATCTGACCATTGTGAACGATGGCGATGTCGGAAAAGCCCGTTGCCCAAAACGGGTGAGCCGCTTCTGGCTTCACGTCTGATTCGGTGGCGAGGCGAACGTGGCCGAGGCCATGCGTGCCTTGGAAATCACGGACAGCGTAGATGTCATCGACGTCATGGGCGGTGCCGATGTCTTTGATGATATCGAGGCTGGCGCCAACGCTCATGAGTTTTGCGGCGTGTTCCAGGGCATAGGAAAGTTCTTGGATGTCGCCGCCATAGTTCACGCGAAGTGTTACAGTGGTGCCTTCGTCGTGTTCTTCCACAACTGTCGCGCCGTGATCGGCCAGAGTTTTGTGGATGGTAGTTTTCGCAGCGATGGCTTCTGGGCCTTCACCGATGAAAAACCGCAGACGCAAAATGCCGCTGGTATCCTCGCGATAGAGGGCAAAGCCTGTTGAATCTGGACCTCGGTGCTGGCACCCATCCAGCATGTCAATCAGGGCTTGGCCCGCACCAACATTGCGGCCCCCCGGGCCACCTTTCTTTTTGTAGAGAATTCCTGCGATACCGCACATGGCGGAGGCTCCTTCCCATCTAAAAATAACGATGAAAGCGCGCTAAAATCTCGCGCTGTTAAGAATTACTAATGGGAATTAAAAATTCATGCAAGGAATATGTCGCAGAGATGAAGAAAGCCGTGATCTCCGCCCATACAATGTGTGTTCTCATCGCAGGGGCAAAGGGGCTTTAAACGATTACATGCAGAAGACGCTCTGTTTTTGTGTCCACAGTCAGCGCTTTCTTTTGCTCACGGCACGACCGTTAACCAGTTACGCTGTTTTGGGCGCCTCTACAAACCGCAGGTGCCGTGTCTTGATCCAGACTGTCGCACCGTTGGGGCCTGTTGCGGCGCTGAGGCGACCGCCCCTTGGAAGACGAAGCCATGATTGCGTTCTCATTGCATCGCCTGACTCTTCGAAGTCACCCTGGAGCACGAGGAACTCTGCGCCATCGGGGGTGTCTAACGCAACGGTGCTTCCCGCGTCCCAGGTTTCAAGCTGAACCGTTTCCCGGTCGTCTTGGAACAGGGGCATGATGGATACGTTGGGCCGTTCAAGGCTTCGGATACTGCTCATTTTGTTGGTATCAATTTTCACGGGCGTGCGGTCATTGAGGTCGAATTGCCACAGCTTTACAAAAATCACGCATCCGGTGTCCGAGCCCGGCGTATGGCTGGTGGTCGGTGGATTGCGAATATAGGACCCCGCCGGAAAGTCGCCGTGTTCATCTTGGAAAATCCCTTCCAGCACGATGAATTCTTCGCCGCCACCATGGGTGTGAGGCGAAAACGTGCTGCCCGGTGCATAGCGCACTATCGTCGTTGCGCGGGCGACCTCGTCGCCAATGCGATCTAGCATACGGCGGTGAACGCCGACGATGGGGCTTTCGAGCCACTCGGTCTCGTCGCCATGAACCACAATGCGTTGCGTGAAATCAGCGTTCAGATCCATCAAGCACAGTCCTTGTTTTAGTCATCATCTGTCACTGCGTACTACCAACAAATTGGTAGGATAAGGTGCAAGACAAAACATTGAAGAGCCTTTCGGGCGCGGTACCGCCTTCAAACAGAAGTGATCAGGTGTCTGTGCGGGCGTAACCCATGACCGCCAAATATGTCGCGGGAAGTTTGATCAGGCGTTCGGGGCCGTGTGGGGCAATGGAATCAAAAAACAAAGAGTCGCCTTCTTTTAGATGATAAAGGTTTGTGCCGTGACGGTATTCAACTTCACCTTCCAGCATGTAAAGAAACTCAACGCCTTCGTGCTGAAAGTCCGCGCACTCTTCTGAATCTTCGGTCAGGGTGATCAGATACGGTTCAAACCCGACCCGACCGCCAATGCCATGGCCAAGCAAATGATAGATATGTCCGGCCCGGGTTCCGCGTCGGTCAATCAGAAGGCCGCGACCCTTGGGCACGTAAGAGGCATCTCGGCTGTCATCAAACCCAGAAAAGAAACTGGCGAGGGGCACATCTAGGGCTGTGGCCAAAGCGGCGAGCGTTGAAAGCGATGGCGCCGCCTGCCCAGTCTCTATTTTGGACAGCATACCTTGCGAGAGCTTGGCCCGCGTTGCCAATTCGGAAACTGTTAGGTCCATGCGTTTACGTAATCGGCGGACCTCTGCCCCGACAAAGGCTTCTAAGTTTTGTTCGCCAGGGCCAGCGGTTGTGTCGGCGATGAGGCGAAGCGACGATGTATCGGTTTTTGAATCAGACATGTCTCCATCATGCGAAGATGTGGGCGTAGGTCAAATAATCTAAGTGTGCGGCCCTGCTAAAATGGGGCTTGCAGGCCAAGATGACGTCCAATCTTCTGACGTCAGCACCCCCATGGCGGCGTCGCGGTGCACGGACAATCGATGATTCAAGGATTGGTCGGGGATTGCTTCAGAAAGGTTCCCCAATCGTTCGATCATTGCGATTCGCACGGCTTGTCCGGCGATGTCTGGGCCTTGTTCGATGGGTAATATCGAGAATCGGCAGGTCGGATGCGGCGTTCCTTGTATGTGAAGGAGTTCGGCCATGGCACCAGCCCAGCCGCCGGTTTCGTCCACCGTAACGCGAACCGCATAAACACCCTGCGCAGGCAGATTTATGGCTTCAGGCGCTAAGGTTAGGACACCGTCGTTGTGATGAACGCGTCCAACAACTTCGTAATAACGTCCAAGCAGCATCGCCGCCTGAGCCGGTGCGCCACCGCTGAGGTATGATCGGACACCGGTGGATGAGTAAGCTTCTGCGCCCAAGCTTTTCATCCGGGTCAAGGCGGTCACACCAAATCCATGTTTATCACCACCTGCTTTGAGGGTCTCTATGTTTCCAGCGCGCTTGCGGCCAAATCGGAAATTATCACCAACAACGACGTGGCCACATCTGATACCGTCGACCAATACTTTTTCAATGAAAGCATCAGGTTCCAATGATGAAAGGGCGCGATTGAAAGGCAACGCGAACAACGCATCAACGCCCAATGACTGGATCAACCGTGCTTTTACGCGAAAGGGTGTTAGGCGAAACGGTGGATTGTCCGGTTGAAAGACGGACCGAGGGTGCGGCTCAAACGTCAGAACGGCCGTATGACAATCTGAGGCTTCCGCCAATTGGCGCGCCTTGCCGATGATGCCTTGGTGGCCGCGATGCACACCGTCAAAGTTGCCAATGGCGACAACGGCACGTTTCAGGTCTTGGGGTGTGGTGCGGACGTGGCGTATAATTCTCATGATATATCTGTTTTAGGACGCAAGAGCGGGAGAACGCCATGACATCTTTAAGGAAAGTCACAGAAACTGCCTCTGCTGACTGGCGACCTTATGATCGCTATGGTGAACCCATTGCGGGAATGTGGTGGATTCCGCTAACTGAAGACACCGAACTATCGCGCGCGACATATTTGCTAAAGTTTGATGCTGGCGCTAAATCCCGACCCCACGAACACACGGGTATAGAAGAATTCTATATGATGGAAGGCGCATTGGTAGATAACGATGGTACCGTTTTTCGCACCGGTGACTTTGTGCGGTTTGATCCGGGTTCCGAACATTCGTCGGAATCACCAGACGGTTGCGTTCTTTTGGCAACGCTTCTGGGTCGAAACCGCCCGCTTGATGAATCTTAGTCTGCTTGGCTGGGAACCACGTATTTACCGCGATAGTACATCAGCGGCCCGCCATCAGGCGCGGCATGCATCGCGATAACTTCGCCCAAGAAAATCAGATGGTCGCCACCGTCATGCACCGCGTAAGTGCGGCAATCTAAATTTGCGAGACAGCCTTTAATAATTGGGGCGCCCGTTTCCATCTCTGACCATTCAAAATTTGACCAGCGGTTATCAGGATCGGTCGAAAATCGTACTGAAACGTTTTGTTGGCGTTCGGAAAGAACGTTGACGGCAAAAAAGCCGGATGCTTCGAAGTCAGCCGCCTTTTCGTTACTGCGGTCGAGACTGAACAGCACCAAAGGAGGGGTTAAGGAGACGGAGTTAAAGGAATTGACGGTTAGGCCCAGTGGTCTTTTGTCTCTCTGCCTTGATGTCACCACTGTAATGCCGGTGGCGAAGCAGCCCAGCGCCTTTCGAAATTCAGCAATATCAAGTGACACTGTTTGATCCTTATGTGACGGGTAAGCGAGCGCAACCGTTGAGGTCTCTCAATAAGCGGTTAGTGCTCTCGAAACAACCGCCCAAAACCATTCAGGGAGTCGCCGATATCCGCCAAGCGCAGCATGTCCCACACCATCGCTTGATTGGAGCAAATAACAGGCTTACCCAAACTTTGTTCTAGGGCGTCAACAACGTCCAGCGTTCGCAAGGCACCACAACTCATGAAAACCGCATCTGCATCAGGTTGATCAATGGCTTTGCCGAAGTCATAGATAAACTCTGGCGTTACCCGGACCATGTCGCTGTCGGCTTTGATATTCAGGCCATGAATGGCCATGACGTCAAATCCCCGTGCCGTGAGATAATCAACTTCCATGTCATTGATGGCATCAACATATGGCGTGCCGATCACAATTTTTTTCGCCTTGAAGGCGTGCAAGGCACGAATGACACCTGTGATCAGAGATGTTGCTTTGGCTTGTGGCTGCCCAGCGTTTAAGGCTGCAAAGACCCGGTCTTCACCGACTACCAAGCTGCCTGACGTGCAGGCATAGCTAACAACATCAAGCGACCCATCTGGTAGGATTAGACGGGCTGCGTCGGTTAGGCCATTTGCAGCCTGTGTTAAGCTTTCCACAGTGATGCTGTCGGGAATATCGATGCGCGAGAAGTGCATGCCAACACCCGCAGGACATAAGCGCATGGCGTCGTCTTCAATGGTTTGTTCCGTTGCCAGCAATACAAACCCTAACTTTGCACGGTAATGCCGACCTTGATCGAGCTGAATATCCAGTGTGCCATTGGGTGTGCTAACCTGGGTTGGGGTGCTCACGTTGCTTCTTCCCTCTATTCTCTGGAATGAATAGAGCACGAAACAGGGGCGAACACGAGAAACGAAGCGTTCACCTTTTTTGTGATATACCGTCGGGTTAAGAGAGTCCAAAAAGTGTGATATCTAGAAACAAAACAAAGCGGGAGGGGACGACATGGCGCGCCCCATAAAGATACTCATTATTGTTGGTATACTTATCGTGACAGCCTTTGTCGGCTGGTATGCCTATACGCTTGCCTTTCAATTCAAGCGGGCAGAGGTGGAAGCCCTGGAGCGCGCAGTTGCAGCCGGGGCAAAGAACCTAGCGAACACAGCAAGTAATTTGGCAAAACGTGCCGTTGAAGAAGGTTTTCGGGTCAAAGATGTTGATGCCTGCCAGAGCATCGTTGGGCAATACAGATCACCCCTTGGCAATGTTTTGCGCAACGTGAACATCCGTGAATTGGTCAACCTTTCCAAGGAAGCTTCGAAAGAGCAGGTTCAAGAACGGTGCGTTGGCTTTGCCAAAGCGGTTGCCGAAATGCAAAAGCTGTCTCGGCATAACATTCATGTGATGGTGTGCCCTGGTGCATTTTTTCAGGTTGGGCAAGATGATGATCGCAAGATTTTTCCAGACGAAAAAGGCCGAGGGGTCTTACAATCCATCACCGAGGCGTTACCCAGTGCGGTGCCGATCCGACCTGGGCGGGCAAAGATCATTAATACGTGGCAGGTTTATAATATGGGTGATGGATGCATTATCGTTGGTGATTCGAAGAAAGGGTTGTTTCTAACCAATCGGGTTAAAGAATAACGACTTGCGTAAGCGATTTCGGTGGCGAACAAAGTTTGCTCAAGCCCATAATTCCGATTATACGACATGCCATGAATATACCCGAATCTGCGCTTCAGACGGATCGCGCTGGCCCTCTTAGTGGTCTAACCGTCATTGACCTGACCCGTGTTTTGGCCGGGCCTTACGCCACGATGATTTTGGCTGATTTGGGTGCTCGCGTGGTAAAGGTTGAAGTTCCAGAACGCGGGGACGATTCCCGCCATTTCGGTCCTTTCATTAATGGTAAGTCCGGCTATTTTATGTCGATGAACCGCGGCAAAGAGAGCATTGCCCTAGATCTCAAAGCCGATGATGATCGATTGATCTTTGAGGCTCTGCTAGACAAGGCTGATATCGTTGCCGAGAACTTCCGCCCAGGCACTATGGAAAAACTGGGTTATGGCTGGGATGCATTGCATGCACGTTGGCCCCAACTGATTTATGCGGCCATGAGTGGTTTTGGCCACACGGGACCGTATTCCAAACGCGCCGCATACGATTTGGTCGCCCAAGCAATGGGCGGTGTGATGTCGGTGACGGGCCACCCAGGAAGTCCGCCAACAAAGGCCGGTTCATCAATCGGTGATGTGTGCGCAGGCATGTTCGGCAGTGTCGGAATTTTGGCTGCGGTTAACGAACGATATGTGACGGGGCAGGGAACCAAAGTCGATGTGGCGATGTTGGATTCTCAGGTCGCAATTCTAGAAAATCATGTCATTCGGTATTTCTCGAGCGGGCAAGTTCCCGGCCCGATCGGCAATCGTCATCCGTCGATCACCCCTTTTGAATCGTTTGCCTGTGCAGATGGGTCTTTCATTGCCGCAGCGGGCAATGATGCCTTATTCCGAACCATGTGCGAAGCGATTGGCCGTGCGGACTTGGCTGTCGATAAGCGTTTTTTGACAAACGATGTGCGCACAGAGCACCAATCGGCGCTCAAGAAAGAATTAGAAGAAACGTTTTTGCCTCATGGTGTCGATCATTGGTTGGCTGTGTTTGAAGATGTCGGCGTTCCCTCTGGCCCGATCAACACTGTCGATAAGGTCGTGACCGATCCACAGGTCTTGGCGCGAAAAATGATCATTGAAACCGATGATCCGATAGCTGGTCGGGTGCAGATGGCGGGCAATCCCGTGAAGATATCAGGGTATGATGATCCAAGAGAGCGATCTGCGGCACCAGAGTTGGATGCGGATCGAGATCAGATTCTTTTTGATTTTGGCATTCATAAAAAAGCCTAGTTTGACGCATCTGCCGTTTCGATCGGCCTTGGGTGCGGAACAGGCTGCGTTCCTGCCGGAGCCAAAGCAAAAACTTGCCGGTCCGTGTGTGTTGACCACAACCAGGCTGAAATTGCCTCGTCTTGGTTGATGCCTGCGGATTTAATGGCCGCATTCCAGTTCGTTACGTTAGGCGCTGGTTCTGGCGTATACTCCAAAAAAGCCATTTGAGCGCCGGTCGTTTGCGGCTGCCACGCACGGGGCACCATGTCGATGGCGATGCCATGTCTCCCGTGCGCATCAATTGTTGGTTTGGCGGCAAGCACTCGCCCCGCTTCAGACAGCGCTAAGGCTAATCGCAACCCGCCAGAATGTTGCGACAAGGCCGTGCGTTCTACCAATCCAACGCGGCGCGTCATCAGCTGTTCTTTTGGTGGCGCAATATCAGCTAGGTCAATGCGAATAAGCGCGCCATCGTCACTTTCATCGACCGTAAAGGTCGTCTCGCGCGGCACGCTGATAACCATGCGCGTTATGCCGTCGGCAATACCCATGCGGAGGCTTTGCAAATGGCCCTGATCAGACCAAGCGGGCACCATCGGCGTAAACAGCGCTGCGGTGATGGCCAAGCCCTGGATCACTGAACGAGAATTCATCGAGCAAACCTATTTTGTTTTTTGACACCATCAGTCTGCAATGCGCATGGTTAAGGTCTGGTGAACCAGAAACAAAAAGGACACTCCGTTATGCCGATTCATTTCGATGTTTCAGAATTTGATCAACGACGGGCTGCGGCAGTTGCGGCATTGCAAGACCAGAGCCTCGATGGTTTGTTGATGTTCGCGCCGGAAAGTCAGTATTGGATCTGTGGTTATGACACCTTTGGTTTTGCCCTCTTTCAGTGTTTGGTGCTGACAGCATCTGGCGATTTGCATCTACTGACCCGCGCCCCTGATTTTCGACAGGCGCAGCAAACATCAATTCTTGCGGACAATGAGATTCATATTTGGAAAGATATTGAAGGTGTGGAGCCCGCTCAGAACTTAATAACGTTAATTGGGCACCTTGGCCTAGCGGGCAAAAAGTTGGGCATTGAGACGCAGACAGTGGGACTGAGCCACTATAATGGCTCTGCTGTCGACAACGCTTTGGCGGGTGTTGTCGAAACCGTGGAGGCCAGTAATGTAATTTCGGCCCTTCGGCGCGACAAAAGCGTCACCGAAATTGCCTATCACCGGCGCGCCGCAGAATTGGCCGATGATGCCTTGGATGCGTGCCTTGAGATCACGCGCGCAGGCGCCTTCGAAGGTGATATTTTGGCCGCAATGCAAGGGGCTGTTTTCAAAGGCGGTGGCGATTACGCTGGGAATGAGTTCATCATTGGCTCTGGTCCTGCTGCCTTATTGTGCCGGTATGCGTCTGGCCGCCGGATATTAGATATACAAGATCAATTGACGCTGGAATGGGCCGGGGCCTATCACCGCTATCATGCGGCGATGATGCGGACCCTGGTGATTGGCACACCCGACGATGCACAAAAGCGGATGCATGCGGCGGCCGTTGAAGCGCTGGAAGCATGCGAAACTGCAATCAGGCCTGGCGACCCGATGGGCCATGTCTTTGATGCCCATGCCCGCGTGTTTGATGCGCATGGGCTGTCTCATGCCCGACTAAACGCCTGTGGTTATGGCATGGGGGCGATTTACAACCCAATTTGGGTCGATTTTCCAATGTTCTATGAAGGCAATCCGACGTTGATGAAAACGGGTCAGGTCTTTTTTCTGCATATGATTTTGATGGATTCAGACAGCGGTTATGCGATGTGTTGGGGGCATTCCGTGCTGGTGACAGAAACCGGCGTTGAACGGTTGTCGCGCCACCCCTTGGACTTGATCGCGCTTTAGTTTCTTCGCCTGACTCAGATCAGGGTGGAATCTTTGATTTGACGATAGAGTCCCGCCTCACCTTGGAGGCTTGAACCATGACGGTCGCACCCTCACTGACCCGGCGTATTGCCATTGGAAAATTGATCGGATTGGTCTTTGGCATCATAGGGTTCTTTTGTTTACCTCTCATATGGCCAGAGGCAGACGGCTGGACCCGATGGGGTATTTTATTTTGGTACATCACAGTGGGCGCAATGATTGGCTTGGTCGGCGTCTATACGGAACACCCTGTTTTACACTTTCCAATGCCTTGGTGGGTTCGGGCACCGTTGATCGGAGCTTGGATGAATTTCGTTCTGACTTTTTTTGCCCACGATGTAATGCGCCAGATGTTGGCTGTGATGTTTGGCCCGGATAGCACTCTCGTATCGCCATTTTGGTTTGTTGTCGAAGGCGCGTTGATTGGTGCCGTTATGGGATTTTTCGCGACCCGATTTGCGGGCGAAGGATCACATACAGTTCACTCATAGAGCGGCATCAAAACCCTTCGAGATAATCGTAAGCCACAAGAATGTGCGATGGATTACCGTCAGCGTCATAAAGCGGTGCATGGGCCGCTTCGTACCGAGCGGCGGTGCGGCGTTTAAAGAAAATACCCTGGCTTTTGATAACCAACGTGCGGCGTTCGGCGACAACCAATTTGTAGAGATCGCGTAGTTGTTGCTGACGCCCTTCGTCATAATAATCGGCGAGAAGAAAATTCGTTGCGTCGATGTTAAAGGCCCGCGCAACGCCCGTGCCCCAATAGCGATTCCGGTATTCTCTGCCTTCGTCGATGACATCTTTGATGATCAGATGAGACGCAACTTTATAGATGTCCATCAGGTCTACATCGCTCCAATGTGGCCCGGTCGCGTCGGTTTTCGTTAACAAGCCGTGCCAGTAATCCATCATGGTTTGGGGCGCTTCACCGTCACACGAGTCCGTAATCTCGATTTCAATGCCCTCAAGATACTGGCCAAAAGTTATGAGATCATGGGCATCATCGGTCATTCAGGTACCGCCAACATGCAAATGTTATCTCCCATGGCGATGCGTCCCTGAAAATGTCGGCCCGCGAGCAGGCCATTCAATGGTGCATGATATGTAACGGGTGCAACATCTGTACGGCTAAAGGCATGCACCCTGGCAACGGCCTGTCCGACGGTAACAGGTTCACCCAGACCCACCAATGGTTCAAGAAGGCCATCAGTTTCACAGGCGACGAAGCACCCGTCCGGCATCGTCAAAATCTGCGTTTCGAAGGTTTCTAACGAGCCTGCTAATACACCGGCATGCTTTAAGATGTTGCGCACGCCACGCTCCGCAATAGCAATGCTGGCAGGCGTGGTTGTGCCGCCGCCGAAAATTTCAGTCGTCACGAACGTTTTGCCCATGTCTTCGATTACCGTATCGTACATACCCAAGGCATCTAGTTCTTGCATCATCAGCGCATAGGGTGCCGCAAAGGCATTGCGTGCAGCGACGCATCGGGCTTGTTGGTTTGTGTCATCCAAAACATGACACGCAGCAAACGGAATAATCTCTAAGGTGCGCCCGCCGGAATGAATGTCTAAAACGACATCCGCCATCGGCAGTAATATCCGCGTTATATAATCAGCAATCCGTTCGGTCATGGTGCCGTCGGGCCGACCAGGGAAAGCACGGTTCATGTTGCCGCCGTCGATGGGTGAGGTCCGCCGACCGGCCTTTGCCGCAGGGTAGTTCATGGCCGGTAGCATAATAATGCGTCCGGTCACATCCGATAAATCGATCTGATGAACAAGTTTCCGCAGCGCAATTTGTCCTTCGTATTCATCACCATGATTACCCGCCGTCAACAACGCCGTTGGGCCATCGCCGTTCTTGATGACAATCACGGGAATCATGATCGCACCCCAGGCGCTATCGTCATGCGAATGCGGTAATTTCAAAAAGCCGTGCTGAATACCATCTGCGGCATAATCGACGGTGGCAGAGATCGGCGAGGGGATCAGCGCTGGAGCGTTCATAGGCAAGCCTCTTAGGGTTTGACGAGCAACTTGCGGGGGGTCGCGCACAGGGCTTCACATCCGCGTTCCGTTATCACGATGGGTTCAGAAATTTCTAAGCCCCAGTCATCAAACCATAGCGCTGGCATAATGTGAAAGGTCATCCCTGTTTTAAGGATGGACTTATCGCCGCTGCGAAAGCTCATGGTCCGCTCGCCCCAATCCGGTGGGTAACTCAATCCAATGGCATACCCCATGCGGCTTTCTTTTTCTAAGCCGTGCTTGGCAATTGCCGCCCGCCAACCCGCTTCGACATCTTCGCACATGTTACCGGGCTTGGCGGCCTCCATCGCGGCGGTGATGCCATCTAAAATGGCTTCTTCGGCGCGCCACCATTTATCGTCGGGCGCGCCCAAAAAGACGGTCCGGGATTGTGGGCATTGATATCGCCGATAGGCTCCGGCAATTTCGTAAAAGGTGCCTTGGCCGCGCTCAAACGGCGTGTCGTCCCAGGTAAGGTGCGGTGCAGAGGCATCAGCCCCGGTGGGCAGCATCGGAACAATGGCCGGATAATCACCACCGTATCCATCGGCACCGCGCATGCCTTGGTCATAGATTTCTGCAACCAAATCACATTTTCGCATCCCTGGTTCGACGTGTTCGAGAATCCGCGTGTGCATTTCTTCAACGATGCGCGCGGCACGGCGCATGTAGGTAATTTCGGTCTCTGACTTAACCGCTCGCTGCCAGTTCACCAGCCCTGTCGCATCGACAAAGGTTGCATCGGGCAGATGCTGATCAAGGGACCGTTTTGCCGCCGCCGAAAAATAGTAATTGTCCATTTCGACGCCGATCCGCAGCTCTCCCCAACCACCGTCTGTAATCAGCGCAGAGAGATGATCCATCGGGTGGCGTTCTGTCGATTGCACGTAGATGTCCGGATATCCTTGAATGCAGGTGTCATCCATATAAACAGTGCGTTTCGCCCCCTGGCTATCCATGAAACGGCCATACCAGATTGGATCACCCGTCGGCGCAACCAAGACACATTGGTGAACGTAGAAGGACCAGCCATCGTAGCCCGTCAGCCACGCCATATTGGATGGATCGGTGGCAATCAGCAGATCAATACCCTTCGCATCCATAGCCGTGCGGGTCTTGGCCAACCGATCAGTGTACTCGGCATGAGAAAATCTAAGTGATGATGCTGGCATTTTCGTGTGTCCCCCCGCTGGTTTGTCGATATCGTATGCCACTGATCCCGCGATGCAATCGGATAACGACAGATCGGAGACCCCATTGACCATTTCAGCCCCAACGCCCGCCGAACGGCTAAATAGAATTTCTGAAGACGGGCTCTGTATCGGCTGCGGCCTCTGCCAAAGCGTTGCCGGACCCGACAAAGTTCAAATTGTTACAACATCCGAAGGCGCTTTGCGCCCCGTTCCTACAGATGCGCTGGATCATGGTGCTGTTGATGCAATTTATGCGACGTGCCCCGGCACGCGCGTTGAAGGGTTGCCAGAAGATGGCCTCGACAGTAACACGCTCCATGATCCTGTCTGGGGTCCGTATCAGGCCATCGTGCGTGCCTGGGCGGCTGATCCAGAGGTGCGTTTCAAAGCGGCTGCGGGTGGCGTGTTAACGGCTTTGTCGCAGTACATGATTGAAACCAAGCGGGTCGATTTTGTGCACCACGCGACCCATTCAAAGGAACGCCCTAGCTTTGGTCAAACGCAGGTCAGTCGATCCGCTGCGGATGCGCTGGAAGGCGCACGATCCATCTATGGACCGACGGCAATCCTGACGGATATCGAAAGTACCTTAGCCCAAGGACAGCCATTCGCCTTTGTTGGCACACCGTGTGATATTTCAGCATTGCGGAACTTGGCGACACGCGATTCCCGTGTGAACAACTTGTGTAAAATGATGATGGCGCCGGTCTGCGGTGGCTTCATGCAAACGCCCAACCTGAAGGCTGCTTTGGAAAAACTTGACCTGACCTGGAACGACATCACGCGGATTCAATACCGGGGGGATGGTTGCCCAGGGCCGACGCGGATTGTCACTCGTGATGGTTCTGAAACCCGGCTCAGTTATAACGATTTTTGGGCCGACGAAAGTGCGTGGGGTCTACCGTTCCGCTGCAAAGTGTGCCCCGATGGCATTGGCGAAGCGGCGGATATTGGCGCAGCAGATGCCTGGCCGGGTGGTGGGCCAGACCCAGAAACCATGGATGATGATCCGGGGGTAAATGGTGTTTTTGCCAGAACGGCGCGCGGCTGGGCTTTGATGCAAGATGCCGTGCGCGATGGGGCTTTGGTGATCGACAGCCACGCCACCATTGCCGACATGAGCGACTGGCAACCGCATCAAGTGCGAAAAAAACAGGCGGTTTGGGCGCGCTATGAAGGGTTGCGACAGGCGGGCAAGTTGGTGCCAAAAACCGCCCGTCTCCGCATTGAAGAGCTGTCTGCCCAAAACTCACCAGAGGTCAACGCCGAACAAACGGCTGGTACCCTGCGCCGTGCCTTGGATGGAAAAACGTCAGAACCAACGCCGGTGGCAACCACGACCTAAGAGATGTTCTTCTCTGCCATCACGTCTTCTAGAACGCCCAGGCCATTCATGCCTTTGGGCCAGCCCGAATAATGTGCGGTATGGATCATGATCTCTTTAATCTGCTCAGGTGTGATACCCAGGTTCAGGGCTCCCTTAATATGAACCTTAAGCTGCTTTTCCATGCCTGTGGCACACAATACAGACAACGTGATCATGGATCGCTGTTGCAATTCAAGACCTGGCCGTGACCAAACCTCGCCAAATAGATAGTCAGTGGTCATTTCCGAAAAGTCAACATAGGCGGGCCTGCTTGAGGGCTTATAGTCGCCAAATAGTGTTTCGATAATCGCTGCACCTTTTTCGTGACGGTCGGAGGGCGTTGAAGACTTGGCTGACATGGACATCACCTCTTTCGTGTTTGTTCGCTATTAGGCTATCCTGACGGTCTAATTCGTCCTTCGAAAGGCCCATGTCATGAGCGACCCCCGTAGCACCTCAACCCGCCGGGTTGTGAACATTTATAATAAGTCTGCTTATCGACCTTATGACTTGGAAGGCGAGATGCAAGAAGACATGAGTTATATTGACCTGACCATGAATATTGATGGCGATGGCAATGGGGCTTATCTGATCCGCATGGAGCCAGGCGCAGAAACGATTCCGCACATTCATGCCGGCAATGAAGATTACTTAATTTTGGAAGGCGATTTGATCGAGTCTGATGGCACGACGTACGGCGTCGGAGATTTCATCCACTATGATCCAGGTACGCATCACAATTCGCGTACCGTCGGGGGGTGTTTGTTGATTGGTGTCGACTGGAACCGTCGGACGCCAGAAAATGAGGTCGGGTGACTCTCTATCTTATGACCGAAGCTTCATTTCGATGTGCCAGGGGGCTTATGCGTCGTCTCACCCCATGCGGGCAAGTCACGCCTTTCTAAACGAAAAAAGCGGCGGCACCGTTGTTGGGTGCCTACCGCCTTTATCGTGGTGTGGTTTAGAGTTTATTGCGGGGCAAGGCTCTGTATTACGATGCCCCAAGAAGGTTGGATCAGACGGCGCGCACATCTCCCAAGAACTTGGTGACTGTGGTGCGCATCGTGTCGGACCGCTCCGATAGCTCGCCAGATACAACCTTCACCCGATCAGCGGCTTCGCCCGACTCGGTGGCCGTGCCCAGCACAACTTCAATGCTGCGGCTGACCTGTTGGGTTCCGGCAGATGCTTCTTCAACATTCCGGGCAATTTCTGCTGTCGCGGCGCTTTGTTCTTCGACGGCGGACGCAATGGAAGATGAGATTTCGTTCATATCCATAATGACACTTGAAATGTCTTTAATCACGTCTGCGGCTTCTGAACTGGCGGATTGAACCTCTCCGACACTCTTTGAAATTTCTTGTGTGGCGGAGGCCGTTTGTTCTGCCAAACTTTTCACTTCGGTCGCGACAACGGCAAAGCCTTTGCCCGCTTCACCAGCACGTGCGGCTTCAATGGTTGCGTTCAGCGCGAGGAGGTTTGTCTGTTCAGCAATATCGTTGATCAACGTGACGACTTCGCTAATGTTGCCTGACATCGTGATCAAACCACCCACCTGGTCTTGCGCCCGTTGCGCTTCGGTAACGGCCGATTGTGCGATGCGGGCAGAACTGGCCACCTGAGTGGAAATCTCTTGCACGGAGGCTGACAATTGTTCAGCAGCCGTTGCAACAGTTTGGACATTTTCCGACGCTTCCAAAGACGCCGCTGCGACAGAGGTGGATTCTTCCAACGTCTGGTTTGCAATGCCTTTCATGTTGTCAGCCGCCGCGTTCATGTTGGTAGCGGCCTCGCCGAGGCTGTTCAGCAATTCTTCAGCATCATGATCAAAGTTGCTGGTCAGGTCTTCGATAACTTTAGCCCGGGCAGCACGTTCTTCTTGCACGCGACGTTCTTCGGCTTCTTTGGCGGCTCGTTCCGTTTCTGCACGTTGGCGGTCGTCTTCTGCGCGTTGGCGTTCTTCTTCTTCGCGCTGTTGTTTGGAGATTTGTTGTTCTTCTGCCAATTTTGCCGCCCTGATGGTGCTTTCTTTGAAGGTGTTGACCGCTTGCGCCATCATGCCGACTTCGTCTTTTTGGCCTTGGGCAGGTATTTCTGTCGTCATGTCGCCTGACGCGAGGGATTGCATGGCTTCGGTCATGGATGTGATCGGGCGCACAATGGATCGTCCGATAACTATTGCAATGAAAACTGCCATGGCCGTTGCAATCAGGGCCGCAACCAACATGCCAATCTCTAATGTCTTGAAGGTCTGAACCAGTTCCGGACCAATGACGTCCTGAATTTTTTTGTTCGATAGTTTCAGGTCTTCAGCAAGCCTGGCGATTTCAGGCCCAATTTGATCCAAGCGCGTTTTGATGATTGCATTGCGGCTGAAGATAATCTCGGTGACTTCCCCAAAAGCCTGATGGTAGGCTTTCATGTCGGCAATGGTTTGCGTTGTCAGTGCGCGACGGCGCGGGTTTTGTAATTCGATTAACAGATTGCCTAGTCCTGTATTAAATTCTGCGATTTCTTTAGCGACGCGATCAGCCGATGATTGGTCATTCGTCACCAAAAAATCTGCCACATAAAATCGGGCCAGCATCAAATGGGTCATGGCGACGCCACCAGCGCGGACGGCTTCTGGATCACCATCACGATAGGCGGTGTCGATAACTTCTTGCAATTCTTTCCGCATTTTTACGCCGACCGGATCGATTTTGTCGAAGACAACCGCGTTACGTAACGTCCGTTTTTCAATCACTTGTTCAAAATACTTGACATACGACCGCATGCTCTCGGCAATGGTATCCAAGGTTGCCAGGTCGTCGGTCGAGTCCTTTAGTGCCTTGGCACTCTCAACAAAACCTAAGGTCGAGTTTGCCCGGTTGCGGGCTTCTTCGATGGCCGTTTCTGATCCGCTGACAATGAATTCTTTTACATTAAGGCGAGTCAAGATCAGGTTGGCTTGTAGGCGACCCAGTTCATTCGTGACCAGTGCCGCACCACGATAAGTACCAAAATTAGTCTCAGACCGAAGAAATCCAAGGAAAGCAAGCGTGCTGATGACAATCAGCACGGCGACAACCATTCCAAAACCGATGGTGATGCGTCGGTTAATGGATAAGTTTTGAAATTTGCTAGATTTGGCTACAGGCATAGTGCCTGACGCGGAAGCGTTCATTTGGAAGCCCTCTTGACTGATAAGTGTGAAACAAAGATTGATGAATGCACGTTTATTCGTGTTGTTCAGGTAAAGTATATTTGCGTCTTCATCCAATCAATAGGGGTTTACCTTAGGTGGTTATGGCTCTATTCGGATAGAGTGTAGGTGGCCAAAACAAGAGGATGGATTAGGCACAGCATAAGACAGGGGCCTGAATCCGAAGTTTGAAAAGCGACCGCCCCAATAATGTTGGGAACGTCGCATCCGCCACACTAATCCACCCTATCGGAATCTTTTTTGACGGCGTCTTCACACTCAAGAAGTCGAGCGACTTTGTGGCCCGCATAAACAGCCGCTGCGATGGTGCCTGGGGCGTCGCAATCTCCGGCCCGAACAACATTGGAAATGCCTGCTGCGATCAGTTGTGTATAGAGATCATCAACGGGAGCGCGGGTTGTTACGGGCACGATGGTCTCACACGCGAGACGCACGTCGACACCGCCAAAAACTGATGCCAAAATTGCGTGGTCGCGATCAAATCTCTCTAGGCGAACATTTGGAATAATAGTTGCCCCTTCGGCGATCAATTTGGTGTTGGTCGCATAGAGTTCCTCGGTAAAGCGGGTCCAAACGCCAACGCGGCCTTCCGGTGTCGCGACCGTAACGGCGCGCCCCTCTGCCAAGAACGCAAACGCTAGCGTTGCTGCCATATAGTAATGATCATCGTCATAAATCAGGACAGGTCCGCTTCCCCGCGCGCCTGACATAATATCGTCTGGCGAAAGAACGCCGGGCAGGTCATGGCCTTCGAAAGCCTTCTCGCTGTTCCGCCCAACGCCGTCTGAGCGCCATGTGGCACCCGTCGCGACAATCACATGATCGGGTGCCAGTTCTTGAACATCCGCTAGGCCAAGCTGGCTTTCCAAATAAATATTAACGTTGGTCATGGTCTGCAACTGCCCAACCCGCCAATCTCGAACGCGCGCCCATTCGGACAGGGTTGGCAGGCGCGTTTCTCGGGTAACGCGGCCGCCGAGTTCATCACGCGCCTCGGCGAGTGTTACGGTGTAGCCGCGTCGTCCTGCGGTTAACGCGGCTTCCAAACCGGCTGGCCCGCCACCGATAACCAAGACGTGAGTTTGTGTGTTTCCCGTGACAGGCACGTTTTCTGGATGCCACTCTCTGCGCCATTCCTCGCCCATCGTTGGGTTCTGGGTGCAGCGGATGGGCGCGCCGAGCGAATTGTGAGCATAGCATATATTACAGCCGATACATTCGCGGATATCATCTAACCGCCCTTGCTTGATCTTATTGGGAAGGAACGGATCAGCAATAGAAGGCCGCGCTGCGCCAATCATATCTTGCGCTCCTGATTTGATGACGCTGACCATGGTGTCGGGCGAGGTGAAGCGCCCAACGGCAACGACAGGCTTGCCAGATGTTTCTTTGGCAAAGCGGATGGTGTCGCGCTCGGCTGCTTCTTTTACATAACGTGAGCCGCCCATTTCGATGCCGTAGTTATCAACGGTGATATCCCAAAGGTCTGGTTCTTGGGCGAGGCTCTCAAAAAGCTCGCGCGACTCGGTGCCGCTAAAAAAGATACCGCCATCGTCGATAGCCAGGGAAAACCGGCACGCCACCGCAAGGTCGCCGCCTGTGGCTTCGCGGGTTTCTTCAATAAGCTCACGAACCAATCGGGTGCGATTTTCAACACTGCCGCCGTATTCGTCGGTGCGGTCATTTGTCGCGGCAGAAAGAAATTCGGTTAGCGCGTATCCGTGGTTGGCATAGACATAGGCGATATCGAACCCGGCTTGCTTGGCTCGCTTTGCGGCATCTGCATGCCAGCGGCGGATATCACGAATATCGGATCGATCCATCCGCCGACTTTGAACCGGATCACACGTTGCGTGGGCGGCTGCCATATTGCCAACCCCCAGTGTTGGCGTTCGGCTGGTGAAGTTGCTAACCGAGGCACCGCCGACCCAGAGTTCGCATCCGGCCAGTGATCCATGTTCATGAACGGCGTCGCACATCAACGCGTGTGCACGGACATCAGCCTCGTCCCATAAGCGGGCAAAGGGGTAGGGTTCGTCATCGGATGTTGGATGGATCGAACAATACTCGGTGCAGACAACGCCCCATCCGCCCTCGGCTTTCATTCCCCGCATGGCGGCAACCATGCGCGGGCGGCGTGATCCCATGCCGGAACAGTGGGGCACCTGATAAAACCGATTGGGCGCGGTTACGGGGCCAAGCGTGACGGGTTCGAATAAAACATCGTAGCGCGACATAAGGGGCTTATCTCTGAGCCAAAAGCTGTGCGTTAACAGCCGCGAGTGTGCCTGGGGCAGGGGCCTCTCGCAGCCCTATAACGGGAAGGCGATCTCGGAGGGTATCATGATAGGCCCGCACATTGCCCTCTAGATCCGAGAGGATCAGATCATCAAAGGCGCTGGATCGCATCCCTTCCCATGACCATTTAATCAATTGGACGTCTTCATCTGTGGTGAAGCGATCTATTCGCTGCGACAGATAGCGGGCGAGTTTGGTTTCTCGGCGGGTATCAGGCAGGCCATAGTTTCGGCCTCGCATCGCACCGCGGCGTGTTGTTATCGGTTGAAAGTCATAAAAATTCACCTGATCCGGATAGAGGGCGATCACAGTTGCTGGATAAACCCCAAAATAGACCCAGGCACGCTGGTTAGATTCGGGTAGGTGGTCCATCTTTGGTAAAATCTTGGCGTAGTGGCGAACGCCCCAATCTTTGTGGGTATCGTTAAACTGCCCAAATGACCGAGACAAATCAGGGCTTAGGGTCTCATCCGCATACCCAGCCCCATACAGGTCTTGTAGGCCTGGATGGGCAATTGGCACGTGATATCCTTCATTATCGACATCGGCCATCGCCTTCCAGTTTACATCAAACTCGAACCGCCAAGTATCACTAATGGGCTCCATGTCAGCGACACGATAGGGCTCAAACTCTGCTTCAACGGGCTTCATAATCTCGGCAATGCTTGGCCCTTCTCCTTTGAACCGGACAAAGACAAATCCCATCCAAATTTCTTGATCGACGGGCTTTAGGCCCAGTTGGCTCTGGTCAATGTCGCCAAATGTTTCAGCGCGCGGTATGGATCGTAGCGCGCCATCCAATTTGTACGACCAGCCATGAAACGGGCAAGTAATCGCATGACGGCATTGTCCGCGCTCTGTCGCGACAACTCTTGACCCCCGGTGGCGGCAAAGGTTGTGAAAGCTTCGAATGACGTTGTCATTGCCACGAATGGTCAGGCAGCGTTCATCAACAACATCATGGGTCATAAAATCCCCTGGGGTGGGAATTTCGCTAACATGGCCGACAACGGTCCAATTACGTCGGAAAATATACTCTTTCTCCAACTCTGTCAGTTCGTCATTTTCATAGGCCCAAGATGGTAGGCCGCCTCTTTCGGAGTCATTGGAAATTACCTTTAGTGCTACGTTGCTGCGCATAGGGCCACCTATTCATATTCGTCGATCTTCAAAATTATCCTGCCATAATAAACACTTCGTGTCCATACGCTGACTGAATGGTTAGTTAATTAATTTCTTTACAATCTTGAAAACAATGTGAAAATAAGAAGATTAGGAGGCGCTATTGGGCATGATCGACGCACGGCAAAAAGAAATGAGCGGCAGAAGTCGTGCGGCTCAGCGTGCTATTCGTCGCGAACAAATTATCGAATCGACGATCCGCTCGATCAATAAGGTTGGATTTGCAGAAACCACGTTGGCAACTGTTGCCAAAGAGGCTGGCGTTTCGCAAGCTGGTGTTGTTTTTCACTTCAAAACCAAGAATGCATTGCTGATTGAAACCTTGCGACATTTATCGGACGCGTACAACGAATCCTGGTCATCGGCGCTGGCGGCGGCGTCTGATGATCCTGTGCAGCGCATCTGTGCGCTTGTGGCCGCTGATTTCAGGCCGTCTATTTGTAACCGCCGCATTATCTCTGTTTGGTATGCCTTTTGGGGCGAGGCCAAATCTAGGCCGACCTATATGAAAATATGTGGTGCCAGTGACAAGGCGCGGGCCGACGCAATGCGGGTTGAATGCGCCCGCCTTATCGGCGGCGGTGCCGAAAACGAGCAAGAATGGTCTGATACGGTGGACCTCATTGACGGTCTCATTAACGGAATGTGGCTTCAACTGTTGTTAGATTATGCAACATTTAAGCGATCTGACGCTCTTCGAATTATGCAATCGCAATTGCAGCGGGTATTTCCAGATCACGCGGATATGATTGCGCATGAGTTTGAAAAGGTGAAAGTTAGGTCAGCTTAAATATCTGGGCGACTTGGTCCGTTTCAGGATACGCTTTGAAAATGAGGGTGCGTGTGGTTACGATTTAGGTAGGGGAACACGTTGAGGCGTATGAATGAATCGTTCGCTTCAAAAAATGTCGGCAAAAGTCGCCGCAACCAGTGACATAAACAGAACAGGGAGCGATCAAAACGATGGCTATACGATCAAATTTTATGAAGGGCTTGCTTGCCGGGTGTGCGGGTCTTGTGGTGGCTATTCAGCCGGCGTTGTCGGCAGAAGAGTTGCGGGTAACAAACTGGGCTGAATACATTGGCGAAGACACGATTGCGAACTTTGAAAAGGAGTTCGGGATCAAGGTCATTTACGACAATTATGATTCAGTCGAAGCGATTGATTCAAAATTGTTGGCTGGAAATTCTGGGTATGACGTTGTCTCCCATGCTTCCAGTCAGGTTGCTCGCTTGATTCCGGCGGGCATCGTTCAGCCGCTTGATAGATCAAAGTTGCCGAATTTTGCTAATATTGCGCCAGAATTGATGGGGCAATTGGATTCAAAATGGGATCCGGGCAATAAGTACATCGTTCCCTTTATGTGGGGAACACACGGTGTGACGTATAATCGTGAAGCTGTTCTGACCGCCTATCCAGATGCACCGATTGGTCTGTTGGAAATGGTGTTAGAGCCAAAGCACATGAAGGAATTAGCAAAATGCGGTGTCGCGTTTTTAGATTCGCCCACAGACGTGTTGCCGATGACGTTGGCACACTTGGGTCATCCACCTGACTCAACAGACCCAAAACACTACGCCGAAGCAAAAGCACTGTTGGAACAAATTCGTCCCTACGTGAAGACCTTTGATAACTATGCTTATCAACGGATGCCGCAGCGTGAGTTTTGTGTTGCTATAACCTGGGGACCGGATGGCCTGTTGGCTATGTCAGGTGCTGCCGAGGCTAACACTGGCGTCGTGCTGGATTTCTATCTCCCGCAAGGGCCTGGCGCTGCGAACCTGTGGATTGACGGTTGGGTTATTCCTGCCGATGCCAAGGATGTCGACAACGCGCACAAATTCTTGAACTACATGATGCGCCCTGAAGTTGGTGCCGCAGATAGTAACTTCACGTGGTACGCAACAGCCAATAAGGCTGCCTTGCCGATGGTGGACGATGAGGTGAAAACCAGCCCAGCGTCTTATCCAACGCCGGATCAGGTTGCGCAAATGTACACGTTGGCACCGCTGCCCCCTCGGGCAGCACGGGTGCGGACCCGGGTTTGGACAGAGTTCAAAGCCGGTAAATAGTCTGAGTAAAGCGGGCGGCGATATCATCGTCGCCCGTTTGCTTTTGCCAGGGCGAAAGTGCCGGTTGGGGAGCAGCAATGTCTACTACGAATGTGTGTACGGTGGGTACACCTTGGATGGATCCGGACGCCACGCCATTCATCAAAATCCAAGGCATCACCAAAAATTTTGGCTCCTTTACGGCCGTCAACAACGTTGATTTGGACATTTATCAAGGCGAGTTGTTCTGCCTTTTGGGTGGCTCGGGGTGCGGCAAAAGTACACTGCTGCGGATGTTGGCAGGGTTTGAGAAGCCGACATCGGGAAAAATAATGATTGATGGTGTCGATATGGCAGGGGTTCCGGCCTACGACCGCCCGACCAACATGATGTTCCAAAGTTACGCATTATTTCCGCACATGAGTGTTGAGAAAAACGTCGCGTATGGTTTGAAACAAGACGATATCCCAAATTCTGAAATTAATGATCGTGTTGCGGAGATTCTGGCGCTGGTTGAGTTGCAAGACTTCGGCAAGCGCAAGCCCCATCAACTGTCCGGTGGTCAGCGCCAACGTGTTGCGTTAGCCCGTGCACTGGTAAAAAAACCCAAGCTGTTATTATTGGATGAGCCGCTGGGCGCGCTGGATAAAAAATTACGCGAGCAAACTCAGTTTGAATTGATGCGCATTCAAGAGCAGGTCGGTATCACCTTTGTTGTTGTGACCCACGACCAAGAAGAAGCCATGACCCTTTCGACCCGTATCGCTGTTATGGATGCGGGTCAGTTTGTGCAAGTTGGCACCCCGACAGAGGTTTATGAGTTTCCCGATACACGGTTCGTTGCCGACTTCATTGGTTCAGCCAATATGTTTGAGGGGCGCGTCTCTAAAGACGAAGTTGACCACGTAACAGTCGATACAGATGTCGGCAATTTTTACATCGATCATGGTTTATCGGTGAAAGCAGGGTCAAAGGTTTGGATTGCACTGCGGCCAGAAAAGCTGAAGGTCAGCAAGACAGCGCCAGCCGAAGAAGGGCCAAACCAAATTCGAGGAATGGTCGATGACTTTGGATACCTCGGTGGCATCACGATTTATAAAGTGCGGCTGGAAAACGGCCAGATGATTGACGTGACCCAATCTAACCAAATCAGACCTAAAGAACGAACGCATATGATCACCTGGGATGAAGAGGTATTCCTTAGCTGGGATCCTTCTAGCGCAGTGGTTCTAACACGATGAGCGCGCCGATGATCGCACCCGAGGCAGACTTAGCTGGGCGATCATCGTTCGTAACCAGAATGCTCGCCTGGGCGCAAACAGCGTGGAAGGGAATTATTGTTTTCCTTCCTTATTCTTGGTTGCTGATATTCTTCTTATTGCCTTTTTTCATTGTTGCGAAAATCAGCATTGCAGAACCGATTATCGCAAGCCCGCCGTTTTCAAGCCTGATTGAATGGTCCGAAGACGGCATCCTGACGATCCGTCTTATCTTTGATAACTTCAGTTATATCTTTGAAGACGATCTGTATTCATCAACCTATCTAAACTCGATCAAGATTTCATCAATCTCGACACTCCTGTGCCTGCTGATCGGGTATCCGATGGCCTATGGGATTGTTCGCTCGTCACCGACAACTAAGAACCTGTTGCTTTTAGCGATCATCTTACCATTTTGGACATCATTCTTGTTGCGCGTTTACGCTTGGATGGGGCTGCTGTCAGACGTTGGTACGATCAACAATTTCTTGATTTGGTTGGGCGTCATCGAAACGCCCATTCGCATGCTTTATACGGAATTCGCCGTCTACATCGGTATTGTCTACACCTACCTTCCGTTCATGGTCTTGCCACTTTATGCCAACATGGAAAAATTGGATGGATCGCTCAACGAAGCCGCCGCCGATCTGGGCGCGCGACCGATCAAGGTTTTCTTCACCATCACGCTGCCGCTCACGATTCCGGGAATGGTTGCAGGGTCCTTGTTGGTGTTCATTCCGGCAACGGGTGAATATGTGATTCCTGATTTGTTGGGCGGCGGCAACGTCTTGATGATTGGTCGTCTGCTCTACAATGAATTTAATGCCAATCACGATTGGCCGGTGTCAGCCGCAGTTGCGATTATCCTTCTGGTCCTACTGGTCGTACCGATGATGATTTATCAGCACTATCAATCCAAAGAAAACGAGGGGGCATGACGCAGACATGAACGCGCAACGATCCGCCTTCCTTACTTGGATGCTCTGCATGGGGTTCGCCTTTTTGTATGTGCCGATGCTGTTGTTGATTATCTACTCATTTAATAAATCGAAATTGGTTCCGGTTTGGGGCGGGTTTTCGACACGCTGGTATACGGAGCTGTTCCAAAGCCAAGAGGTTTGGGATGCGTTAACGCTTAGCCTAAAGATCGGCGTTGTGAATGCCACCTTCGCAACGCTGTTAGGTACATTTGCTGGATTGGCGATGGCCCGGTTTGGTCGATTTAAAGGGCGCACGCTTTTCAGCGGTATGATCAGTGCACCGCTTGTCATGCCCGAAGTGATTACCGGCCTTTCGCTCTTAATGCTGTTCATTACGCTGCGTGAATTCATTGGCTGGCCAGACCAGCGCGGGTTCACCACAATCACCATTGCACACATCACATTTTCGCTGGCGTATGTTGCCGTCATTATTCAATCGCGGTTGATCGGTATGGGGCAAGATCTGGAAGAAGCGGCCATGGACTTAGGCGCGAAACCATTTCGCGTTCTATTCGATATAACATTGCCTCGTCTCGCCCCAGGCATGATTGCCGGTTGGCTGCTTGCCTTCACCCTGTCGCTAGATGATCTGGTGATCGCCAGTTTTGTGACGGGACCGGGGGCCAATACGCTGCCCATTCTCATCTTTTCGCGAATACGACTGGGCCTGAGGCCCGATATCAACGCCCTTGCAACCATCATTATTGTGACCGTTGCAATCGGCGTGATTATCGCTGGTTACATCATGTTTAGGCAGCAGAAGCGTTATAATGAATCAATAAAGATGGCTGCAAAGACAGGCGAGTAAGCATGCCTTTCTTTTGTGGGGTTTTATGACGAGCGCGATCCCGGATCGGCCAGATGCGGGATCGGCGGTTCTCGGTCGCGACATCGTTTTTGATGATGCTTTGCGCCAAGCCATTGAAACAAATCTATTAGCGTTCGACGTTATTCCTTCAACAGATACGACCCTTAAAAGGGCGGCTGTCACTGTATGTATTGTTGCAAACGAGGGTGGTATGGCCAGCGTTCTTCTGACGTTTCGACCACCAAGCTTGAACCGACACGCCAGTCAGTATGCCTTACCTGGCGGCAGATTGGATGATGGTGAGACGGATGTTGATGCCGCCCTGCGCGAACTCCGCGAAGAACTCAATCTGTCACCCGGGCCAGACAGTTTGTTAGGGCGATTGGACACCTTCCAAACTGACTCTGGATATTGCATCACACCCTTTGTTTCTTGGGTGGAGGACGCCACGCTTCTAAAACCCTCGCCTGATGAAGTGGCACAGGTTTTTCCTATCCCGTTCTCAGAACTGCTATCACCGGACATTCCCCATATTGCTGCCGATCCTGTCAGTGGAGATTTGGTTTTTTCGGCTCCGCTGCGCACCGTTGGGCATCATGTTTTTGCGCCAACAGCGGCCATTCTCTATCAATTCAGAGAAGTTGCCATCCTTGGGCGATCAACTCGTGTCGCGGGTGCGGGTCAGCCAGATTTTGCGCGGCGTTAACTGCCTTTGGTTTATTGAGAGGACGATGCCGCTTGTAATGGGCCTTTATGGGTCAGGCGGGTTTCCAAATACCTTCTGCTTCTAGATCGCGCATTGTTGCTTCGATGCCTTTGCGGAGAATATCGACCATGGTGTCGATTTCAGCTCTGGTAATAATCAAGGGTGGTGACATGACACACATGTTGACCAACGGTCGCACAATCAGGCCCAATTCTTGGCAATGAGCATCAATTCGGTTTCCGACATCGCGGTCCATTTCCAAAGAAGCCTTAGTATCTTGATTGGCGACACATTCCAGGCTGGCCATCAGGCCAACGCCACGAACCTCGCCGACAATAGGCAGGTCTTCCAGCTCTTTTAACCGGGCCTGGAAGTAGGGTGCTATTTCCCGCACATGTTCCAAAATGCCATCGCGGGCGATGATTTCGATGTTCTTCAAGGCCGCAGCGCAGCAGACTGGATGCCCTGAATAGGTATAGCCATTTGAGTAGGTAACTGCGTCGTGGCCGGCATCCTTGATTCTGTCGATCACGGCTTCGGAGATCGCAAATCCGCCGAGGGGCTGATAGCCAGATGTGACACCTTTGGCGAAGGTTATGATGTCTGGCGTGATGCCGAACTCATCTTCAGAGGCAAACCAATGACCCAGGCGACCAAACGCTGTCACCACTTCATCGGAAATATAAAGAATGTCGTGTTTGCGGCATACTTCTAAGGTGCGTTGGTGATAGCCTTTTGGTGGGATGAAAACACCGCCAGAGGCCAAGATCGGCTCGGCAATGAACACAGCGATCTTATCAGGACCAATCGATTGGATGGTTTGTTCCAACTCATCAATCAGAAAATCCAGATAGGCCTCGACAGTCATACCGTCTGGCCGGTGGTAGGGACTTGGCGCGCTGATGTGCGTGACCAAGTCTTCGGCAAAATCAAAGAATGTCTTGTCCCGCTCTTTGCCAGAACACGACGCGGATAAGTAAGTGGAGCCGTGGTAACCCTTTTTGCGGGCAATAACCTGCTTCTTTTCAGGGCGCCCAAGAGCATTGTTAAACATATGGACAAATCGAAGCGCGGAATCGACTGCCGTTGATCCGCCGGTCGTGAAGAAAATGCGATTTAGATCGCCAGGCGTTAGCTCCGCGATCTTTTCTGCCAGTTTGGCAGCCGGCGTCGAGGTCGTATTCCAGGGCGAATTATAGGGCAGGGCCATGACTTGATCAGCGATCGCATCCGCCATTTCTCGATTACCGTGACCAATTTGCACGCACCACATGCCGCCCGGACCATCAATCAGCTTATTGCCGTGGGCATCCGTGACGTAAATGCCGCCTCCCGTTTCAACCACAGTTCGCACACTGTCACCCAGGTTGCTGATGCCTTCCCAGGGCTGAATGAGGTGAGACTTTGCTGCGGCTTCAATGGCGTCCACATCGTCCGTCTGATTGTGCCCAAGGCCTGGTTGATCCATCGGTGTCATTGTTTGTACTCCTAACAAAAAATTTTAGAATGAATTTCATCTATATAAGTATAAAAATACTTTAATAACAATAAGAAAAGATGCTTATGCTAAGTGAGCGCTCAGTCAATAATTAAGTCCGCATGCGGATGTATCACGAGCCTAACCCGACCGTGAAAAAACGTCACACAGCGATGCTGCGGGACTATGCTAACTTTCCTGGTCACAATGTCGCCACCAATTAAGTGCAATGGTAGGGTGATACAGTTGCTAGGTGCCCGAAATCACCCAGAAGTGTTTGCGATATCTAAAATATCTAGGGCATGATAAGCCCAGTTAAAAACAACAGGGAGCGCGTTAGAATGACAAAATTTACAATGAATCGCCGGAGTGCGATGGGCACTGGTGTTGCTGCGGCGGCAGCCATCGGTGTTGGTGTTTCTTCAAAGAAAGCAAAAGCGGCGCCGAAAAGTGGCGGTACATTCCGCTTTGGTATTGGCCATGGCTCAACATCAGACAGTAGTGATCCAGCGACAACAGAAAACGATTTCACGATTTTTACCTCGAACTGTTACCGCGGCAGCTTAACCCTTGTCGAAGCCGATGGGTCGCTTGGCCCAGACGTGGCCTCCGATTGGTCAGCGTCAAAAGATGCCAAAACGTGGACTTTTAACATCATCAAAGGGTTGGAGTTCCATAACGGCAAAGCCGTCACGGCCGATGACGTGGTTGCTTCTATTGATCACCATCGGGGCGAAGACTCTAAGTCGGCTGCCAAGCCGTTGGTTGATCCAATTAAGAGCATTAAGGCTGATGGGCCAGGCCGTGTGGTGTTTGAATTGGCAAGCGGCAATGCTGACTTCCCGTTTATCATGAGCGATTATCACTTGGTTATTCAGCCCGCCAAAGACGGTAAGATGGACTGGCAATCGAACGTTGGCACCGGACCCTTCACGCTTGAATCTTTGGAACTTGGTGTTCGCGCAACATTTAAGCGTGCTGCAAACTTCCATCGCCGCGCCGCGTATTTTGATGGCATTGAACTGCTGACCATTGCAGATTCAGCAGCTCGTTTGAACGCGTTGAAGTCTGGTCAAGTTGATATGATCGATCAGGTCGATCTCAAGACAGCCCATTTGCTGACTCGCGATCCGAATATCAATCTGCAAGAAGTCAGCGGAACGGCACACTACACCATTCCAATGAACACAACGGTAGCGCCATTCGACAATAACGATATCCGGCTGGCGCTGAAGTACGGTTTGGACCGCGAAGAAATGGTCGCCAAGATTTTGAAGGGCCATGGCGTCGTCGGTAATGACCACCCAATCGGAACGGCCAATCGATTCCATGCGACAGGCCTAGAACAACGCAAGTATGATCCCGACAAATCTATGTTCCACCTGAAGAAAGCAGGTTTAACAGAGTTGAAGGTTGACCTGTCTTCCGCCGATGCGGCGTTTGCTGGTGCAGTTGATGCGGCCATTTTGTACAAGGAAAGCGCTGCGAAGGGTGGCATTAACATCAATGTTATCCGCGAGCCTAGCGATGGGTATTGGTCAAACGTCTGGATGAAAAAGCCGTGGAGCTTCTCTTACTGGGGCGGTCGTCCAACGGAAGACTGGATGTTCTCAACCGCTTATGCGGCGGGCGTGCCGTGGAATGAGACCTTCTGGAATAATGAACGCTTTAATATGATTCTGAATGAAGCCCGTTCAGAGTTGGATGAAGTCAAGCGTCGGGGCATGTACTTCGAGCTTCAGCAAATTTGTCGCGATGATGGCGGTGCCGTCGTTCCGATGTTCAACAACTACGTCAATGCCGTAACCACCAAGGTTGGGATCCCCGATCAAGTGGCGGCGAATTGGAACAACGACGGCCACAAATGTGGCGAACGCTGGTGGTTTGCCTAAGTCAGGCCAAACTCCCGCGAATGAGATTAGGGTCGGTGAGAAATCACCGGCCCTTTTTCGTACCTTACTTTTTTAGTGTGGCCGGTTTCGATGATACCAAGACGACTTTATCTGGCGTGCGGTCCGATTCAAACCGGATCGCACCGCACTTGCACCCGCCCGCTACGGCTGGTTCTGACACCAAGAACGCGCCTACGCGCGCCGCCGCCGCCGACCGCCTTCGCGGTTGCCGCGTCGTCCGCCTTCGCCGTCGCCGCCAACCGAGCCCTCTGGGGCGGGTTCACGATAATTACGAATCCAGTTGGCCCCGTTCGCATCGTGGTTCATCAAGAAATTCGCGGCCCGAATGGCTTCCATTTCTTGCGGGCGAATCGGGTTCATGATCGCGGATGTCATGCCCGCACCGGCGGCCATGGCCAAGAATGTTGCATTGACGCCGTGCCGGTTCGGCAGGCCGAATGAGATGTTTGATGCGCCGCACGTGGTGTTTACGCCCAACTCGTCGCGTAATCGCCGCACCAGAGCAAAAACCTGCAAACCAGCGGTGCCCATGGCACCAACTGGCATGACCAGCGGATCAACAACGATGTCGTTCGGCGGGATGCCATAGTCAGCCGCGTGCTCAACGATTTTCTTGGCGACTTCAAAACGCACATCTGGGTCTTCAGAGATACCGGTCTCGTCGTTCGAAATGGCGACAACAGGCAACTTGTACTTCGCGACCAGTGGCAAAATGGCTTCTAGTTTTTCAAGCTCACCGGTGACCGAGTTAATCAGCGGGCGACCTTCACAGACCGCAACACCAGCTTCGATGGCACCGGTAACTGACGAATCGATGCACAGCGGAACATTAACAAGCGACTGAACCAGCTCGACCACTTTGGTCATCAACGGTGGCTCTGTGATGTTCGGATCAGGGTTCGTGTTGTAAACCACGCCCGCGTTTACGTCCAAAACCATAGCGCCACACTTGACTTGCTCAAGCGCGTCTTTCTCAACAGTTGAAAAATCACCAGCTTCCAATTCAGCCGCAAGCTTTTTACGGCCAGTTGGATTGATGCGTTCACCAATCACGCAAAACGGCTCATCAAAGCCGAGAACAACGGTCTTGGTCTTGGACTCCAGAACGGTACGGGTCATCGTGGTTTCCTTGTGGCGAACAGCGCCTAAGCAGGGGTTGGTGTGTCTAAATCTATAGAGGCGTTTAACGGATCATGAAGTGGGCGAAAAGACGAAATGTGATGTTCGTTAAAACTGATGGTGATTATGGTTGAAAAGCGAAAGCACCGCCAATGAGTTTTTGGTACGCGGACCAAAGCTAAAATGCTGGCTGATGCACGACATGGATCGTCACAAACACGACTTAGGAACCCAACAAGTCATAAATTGCGGAATCTAAGGCAACTTGAAATGTCGGGTCATTATCGCCGCTGGCGCAACAATGGCCCCAGTCAGTTTCATGGGGGCGGAGTTCCGCGTTTCGCATTGCCTCGACTTCTAAGGCATTATCAATCACTGGGAAGTAAAGATCGGTGGTGCTCGGCATCACGATAGCCTTGGCTTTAATGGCCGCTAAGGCTGCGTGCGTATCACCGCCATAGGCCGGGGTTGCCCCGATATCAGCATGTTGCCAAGACCACAACATATGCAGCAAGTCATTGGCATCCCATTCCAGATGGTCGGCTTCCCAATCTTGCAGCATGTCTTCCGGTGTCTCGAAGCCTCGGGTCTTATAAAGGCCATCGCGGAAAAACGTCTGGCTATAAGCCCAGCCACAGTACACCCGGGCAAATGCCTTCAAGCCAGATGTTGGCGGCATGGTATAACGACCTTGGTCATAAACTGGATCGGCGTGCAGTGCCGCTTTAACGCCTTCAAGAAACACCCAGTTATGGGGCGCGCACTTGGCTGAACCACAAAAGGGAAGAATGGCATCAACAGCGTCTGGAAATTGTGCGGCCCATTCATAAGATTGACAGGCCCCCATCGACCAGCCCATCACCAGCTTCACGCGCTCAATGCCAAACGCCTCTGACAGCAGACGCTTTTGGCAAGCGACGGCATCATATAGGGTTGTCTTCGGGAAGTTGACCCCCGCTTGCGCCCCTGTGGTGTTCGAAGGCGATGATGAAACGCCGTTGCCGAACAAGTTCGGAATCACGATAAAATGCTTGGCCGGATCAAGGGATCTGCCCGCACCGAAGTAAGCCTCGTTCCGCGCGTGTGTGCCCGTGTAGAATGTCGGGATAACAACAACATTGTCTTTGCCCGGCGACAGCGTCCCATAGGTCGCATAGACCAACTTACCGTTTAGTAAGGTCTCGCCCGATTGCAGCGGGACATCGCCCAAGTCAAAGGTGTCAACGGATTGCATCATGAGGTTGATTAAATCAGGTATCCATTGTCACGCAAGTAGGCAATGACCTGATCGGCCAACACATCGGGGGCAAAGCTGCGGCTATCCAGGACAATTTCAGGATTTTCCGGCACTTCATAATCTGAATCGATGCCCGTGAAGTTTTTAATCTCTCCGGCGCGCGCTTTCGCATATAGGCCCTTGGGGTCGCGGTCTTCGCAGACATCAATTGGGGTATCCATAAAGACCTCAACGAACTCTCCAGCCTCGACCATTGTGCGCGCCAAGTCCCGTTCACTGCGGAATGGTGAGATGAAAGAGACCAGAACGATGAGACCTGCATCAACAAATAACCGTGAGACCTCTGCGACCCGACGGATGTTCTCGACTCGGTCTGCATCGGTGAAGCCCAAATCTTTGTTCAAGCCGTGACGCACATTGTCGCCATCCAAAAGGTACGTATGCCGCCCCAGCGCTGTCAGTTTTTGTTCGATGGCATCAGCGGCGGTGGATTTACCAGAGCCAGAAAGGCCCGTGAACCAAAGAATGCAGGGTTTTTGCTTTTTCTGTTCGGCGCGCAGGCGTTTGTCGATTTCCAACTCATGCCATTGAATATTTGTTGAGCGGCGCAGACCAAAATCAATCATGCCGGCGGCGACCGTTGCGTTGGTTAATCGATCAATCATGATGAACGATCCGGTTTCCCGGTTGTCCTTATAGGCATCGAACGCGATGGATTGATCCAGGGCGACGTTGCAGACGGCAATGTCATTCAGGGTCAAGGTCTTCGCTGCTGTGTGTTCCAGCGTATTGACGTTGATAACGTGTTTCAGGTCGGTCACGGCACCGGTGGTTTCTGTTGTGCCTGCCTTAATGATGTATTGCCGTTCCGGCAGCAGCGGTTCTTCGCCCATCCAAATAAGGTGAGCTTGTAGGTGGTCCGTATGATCGGTGGGGGACTCGGCGGCGGCGAGTATATCGCCTCGGCTGACATCCACTTCATCCGATAATGTCAGGGTGACGGATTGCCCGGCTTGGGCTACATCAAGATCGCCATCATAAGTCACGATCCGGGCCACGGTGGACTTCAGACCCGACGGGCAGATGGCTATAGAATCACCAGGGCGAACAGTTCCACCGGCAATGGTTCCTGAAAATCCGCGAAAATCGGCGTTCGGTCGATTAACCCACTGCACGGGCATCCGAAAGGGGGTGTTGGTCCGCGTTGCAGAGGGTGGTGTATTTTCCAACACGTCCAACAACGTTGGGCCATCATACCAATTGAGATCGCTGCCTCGTTCAAAAATCATCGCACCGGTCAAGGCAGAGACTGGAACACTGATGATGTTGTTAAGGCCCACCGCGTCAGCAAAGGCGTGATAGTCATCAACAATCTCGTCAAACCGATCTTTCGAATAATCCACGATGTCCATCTTGTTAACCGCCAACACAACGTTGGTGATGCCGAGCATGGAGACGATAAAGCTGTGTCGGCGGGTTTGGGTCAGCACGCCGTGCCGAGCATCTACCAAGATGATCGCGAGGTCGGCGGTCGAAGCTCCCGTCGCCATGTTTCGTGTGTATTGTTCGTGGCCCGGCGTGTCGGCAACGATGAATTTGCGTTTGTCCGTGGCGAAAAAGCGATAGGCGACATCAATGGTAATGCCTTGCTCACGCTCGGCTTGTAGACCATCGACCAGTAGCGCGAGATCGACCTCGCCGCCTTGCGTACCCTGGGTCTTTGAATCTTTCGTCACCTGGGCCAGTTGGTCTTCAAAGATCAGTTTCGAATCATACAGCAACCGACCGATCAGGGTAGATTTTCCATCATCAACGCTGCCACAGGTGATAAAACGCAACAGGTCTTTTTGTTCCTGTTCGGCTAAGTAGGCCTCAATGTCTTCGGCGATCAGGGCAGATTGATGTTCCATCAGAAGTATCCCTCACGCTTTTTCTTTTCCATCGATCCCGCTTCGTCAGAATCAATCATCCGGCCTTGGCGTTCAGACGTGCGGGTCAGCAGCATTTCTTGGATCACATCGGTTAGGGTGGCCGCACGGCTCTCAACGGCACCGGTCAGTGGATAACATCCTAGGGTGCGAAACCGCACCCAGCGCTGTTCAGGGACTTCACCATCAGCCAGGGGCATCCGGTTATCGTCGACCATGATCAGTGTGCCATCGCGTTCAACAACCGGGCGTGGTGCCGAAAGATAAAGGTCTGGAATATCGATGCCTTCTGAATGGATGTATTGCCAAATATCCAGTTCAGTCCAGTTGGAGATTGGGAAAACGCGAATGCTTTCGCCCTTAGAAATCCGTGTGTTGTAAAGATTCCACAGTTCGGGGCGTTGCGCCTTTGGGTCCCAGCGATGAGCCTTCGACCGGAACGAAAAAACACGTTCTTTGGCGCGGCTTTTTTCCTCATCACGGCGGGCACCGCCGAAGGCCGCATCAAACCCATGTTTGTCCAAGGCCTGTTTCAGCGATTGAGTCTTCATGATGTCGGTATGAACTTTCGATCCGTGCGAGAACGGATTGACCCCTTGGGCAACGCCTTCTTGGTTGATGTGGACAATCAGGTCCATGCCGCATTCTCGCGCCATCTTATCGCGGAATTCATACATTGCCTTGAACTTCCAGGTCGTATCAACGTGCAGCAGAGGAAACGGCGGCACGCTGGGATAGAACGCTTTTCGTGCCAAATGCAGCATAACGGCTGAGTCTTTGCCGACAGAATACATCATCACGGGCTTTTCAAACCGCGCGACGACTTCACGCATGATGTGAATGGCTTCTGCCTCAAGGCGGCGCAGATGGGTCAAACGATCAGACATAGAGCGGCTTTCAAAAAATCAAGATCAATGAATTGGTACGGTTACTGAGGTATCGGATCAAGGCGCAAACGATGTTCGTACAACACGTCATAGTGCGGCTTGCAAGCCGCATAGGTGGATTGTAGCTTTTCATTAGCATCAATTGGCAAGTAGGTACGCTCCTGCCGAGCAAGGCCGGTGCTTTGTTTCAGGTTGGCGTGCCACGATCCGCCTTCGTACCAACTCACCTCTTTCCGCTCGCCGCTGCCCCATTCCAAGGCATCTTTGATGAAGGGGATACCGACCGCGTCGCAATAGGCTTTTGCCATGCTTCTTGGGTTATCCAGCATTTCTTCGGCGTCGATCACGGGTGGGGCTTTGCCGTTACACTCACACAGCCGATCAAACAAAATGTACTGTTCCTGATAGCCGGTTTCGGCGATGTGGAAATCCGGCCATTTGTCATACATTGACGGGATCGTTTTCGCTGGATCGCGGATTAAGAATGTGTGCGTGAATAGGTCGAGGAATTTTCGATCTGCCATATGAATGATGTAATGCGGGAATTCCTTTACGAAGACGAGACCCGTTTCGGCTTTGGCGACCATGCCGACCAAAACACTTTGGAACGATAAAGCATCGTTGACCGGTGTCGCATTCGGGCGCGGCACCCGGCGTTCATGCCCGAAATACCAAACTTCACCAAAGGGCTCATGGTAGCAGGTCATATCGCCCCGCTGGCGCATCATCCATTCAAAGGCGGTTGAGGTTGATCTGGGGACGGCCCAAAGCGCGAGAATCTTGTTCATCGGTCATCCTATTTAATCAGGCTGCGCATCAGGTGCCCGCGATCAAGCACCCCTTCGCCCAGGTTTAGTATATCCAGCATGGCCCAGAACAAGGCCAAGTCCGATGAGATAAGCGGCTTGCCTGTTAGCCCTTCGATGGCTTCGACGTAGGGTCCGGTTCGCATGCCGGAACCGGTTTGCACGACGGCATCGGCATCAGGCGCAGCTTGGTGGGCTTTCAAGCAAGCCCCAACCACTTCGCTGGGGGGATGGTCCCAGTGAGATTCCGCCTCGGCTCTTTGTAGATCATCGAACGAGCCGTAAAACCCTTGATCGACCAGATTTCCGGCATAGAGAATTTCGAACCCTGCGGCTTCTAAATACCCATTGATCCCTGCCTTCCAATCGGGCCGGTAATATCCATTGGCCACCGTGATGCGTTTGGCACCGATGGCGCGCAGGGCTTTAACAATGCAATGACCCGCCATCAGGAATGTCGCATCAATGCGATTGGAAATGTCGGCGCAAATCTTTTCGATCTCATCGGGTGTTGTGCCATTGCAATGAACCCAGTTGGTGCCGGTCTGACCAACAACAGTAACGTGGCTTTTTGCGAGCGCCTCGGCTGATTCTTCAAGCAGGTCAAAGTTCTTTGCCCGTTGGCCTAGTTCATAAGTGTAGTCGGGTATGTGAAGCACCCGTTGCATGACGCCGATACCCTTTGGTGCGATATCCAAGAATTGCTGCGTGCTATCGTCAAAATATCGTGGCGTGGTGATGAAACCGATATAGCCCCGATATCGTTTCCGATGCTCAGTGATGCTGTGCATAACGGTCACTCCTGTATGGCGAGTGTAAGATTGCCCCAATTGTGAGGTGGTTTTCCAATAGAGATTGCGCTTGGTTTAAATATCATTTTTGATATGGATATGCCGCGCTATCGCATCCCGTCCAGCAGTGCCCTTGTTGCCTTCGAAAGTGCAGCCCGGTACCTCAATTTTAGCCGCGCTGCGGATGAGCTTAATACGTCACAACCAGCGATCAGTCGCCATATCAAGGCCTTAGAAGATCGAATCGGGGTTTCGCTGTTCCGGCGAGACAGCCGGGCACCCAGCTTAACATCCGAGGGGCGGACGCTGTATCATGCCGTTGTATCCGGATTTGATGGCATTCAAGCCGCCATCACCAATGTTCAAAAAACAATTACGCGGGAAACATTGACAATCGGTTGCACCTTTGATGTCGCACACCAGTTCATTATGCCGAAATACCAAGCCTTACAGGCAGTTGTCGGTAATGATGTGGATATTCGTGTGCTGACCAGCGAATATGAGCACCGCGACCGTCTTGCCGATCAGAACCCCGATATTTGGTTTGCGTATCGCCCGCAGAACAAGCTGGTGCAGAATGCCTACCTTATTGCCATCGAAGAGGTGTTTCCCGTCGCGTCGCCATCGTATTTGGCGCAGCACTTAGAGACGTTATCCCGTCCTTCTGGTCAATGGCACGACGTGACTCTGTTGCATTTGGCAAAAGAAAATCAAGGCTGGGCCACATGGGATACGTGGTTTGCCGCCCATGATTGTGAGCCACCAAAGGGTGCGGTCCGCCGGTTCAATAGTGACGTCTATTTGCTCGAGGCTTGCGTGTCGGGCCAGGGCGTTGCTTTGGGTTGGCTTGAGATGATGGGGCGTTATTTAGACCAAGGCGCTCTTGTGCCTGTTGCGGAAACCAGCGTTCAGACAGACGCTGGATTTTTCATGGAAGTGACGGAAACGGGCCTTGATCGAAAGGTTGTTGCGCGCGCGGTTAACTTCTTCAAGCCGACCAGCGGTTAAGGCCGAAGCCGCCGTGTCATCAGTTTCTTGTAAAACGGCGTGTGATGCTCAACCAAGGCCCGGAGGCGAGGATGAGCATCTAGGTCAACGGGTTTGGTATCTTTTGGTTTCTGAATACCCTGCGACTCACTAGCGTCCGTGTGCCAGTCTTTTGCATAATCCCATTGTTCGGGTGTGCCGGGGTCCCACGTCAAAGCACCCGCATCCAAGCTCATGCCGATGCCGCGACAATAGGCTTTGAAAACACCCGTTGGGTCCTCGACCAGGTCATCGGACGAAACAATGGGTGGCACCGACTTGTTGAGGTTTTGAAGAAAATCAACATGGTCCGCTTGGGCTTCAATACCCGCTTCTTCAACGGTGAATTCATCATCAAGCTTTAGATACGATAAAAAGGCTGCTGCTGGGTCCCTGACCAAAAACGTGTTTTTAATGCGCTTGAAGAACGATTCATCCGAGTTGAAACGATCAGAGACATAATAGCTCATGTCTTTGAAAAACACCGGCTTGGTTTCGGCAGCCTTCAGGATCATATCCTTGATGCCGTCGAAGGTTTGCGGATGATGTGCTTCTGGATGAAAGTTTGGAAAGGGACGATGCTCCTTTTCCAGATAATGATAGTAGCTGAAGGGTTCGTGGAAAACCTCGAACACCTCTGTTTCTATCAAGACGCGCTCCATCGCAGTTGAGCGGGACCGTGGGTGACACCATAGGGCTATAATGGGATGCATTGTGCGTTCTCTCAGAACAAAATGAGTCGCGTTTTTATCGTCGCTGTCTCACCATACCAATTATTTTTTTATGATCAATGCTGGATCAAAGGGTGGAAACTCGCCACACTCACGCCTTCTTTTTAGACGACAGGATAAGTATGACGACGTTGTTCGATACCGTAGCTGTTCCCAAAGTTCCCATTGTTGGAACCGATGACACATTTCCCATTCGCCGGATTTACTGTGTCGGAAGAAACTATGCCGAGCACGTGCGCGAAATGGGCGGTGATCCGAAAACCGTTTTCCCTTGCCTGTTTACGAAGTTCCCAAACACCTATTCACCCAATGGCGTTGACGTGGCGTATCCGCCGCGCACGTCGAATTTCCATTTTGAGATTGAACTGGTCGTTGCCATCGGTGGCGAAGGCGCGAATGTCGCGGCTGAGGATGCCAAGGAACTGATTTATGGGTATGCCGTTGGCCTGGATATGACGCGCCGTGACCGTCAACGGGAAATGAAAGACAAAGGATGGCCCTGGGATATCGGCAAGAATTTCGATCAAGCCATGCCAATGGCTGCGATCAGCCGGGCGTCTGATGTGGGGCATCTGCGCGATGGAGCCATCTGGTTGGACGTGAATGGCGAACGACGGCAATCGGGAAACCTATCGGAAATGATCTGGTCGGTTGATGAAATTATTGCCAACGTTTCTAGCTTTGCGGCATTGGCACCGGGTGATTTGATCATGACGGGGACGCCGTCGGGCGTGGGTCCTGTGGTCGCCGGTGATAAATTAAGCGGTGGCGTTGACGGGTTGTCGCCCATTGATGTTGTGATTGCTTAATCATATTTCGATTATCGAGTGACTTGAAGTCAACTGACGGCAGAGATTAAATCGCATGCATGATGATGTCAGTCTGGTTAGGGTCATCACTAATTAATTAAGGGCACCTCGAAAAATGCCCTTCTCTACAAAGTTTAGACCGACTATGGCCTGATATGAAGCCACTTTGTGATGGTTTCATGGTTAATTCATGCCCCAATGGGCTGATTACTCGGTAAATCTGC